>Ga0126313_10000069_pt1 | contig 42038 bp, 36 predicted proteins | sample Plot105A_FD_89954 | JGI IMG/M metagenome (GOLD analysis project Ga0126313, IMG submission 89954) | Serpentine soil microbial communities from UC McLaughlin Reserve, CA, USA - Plot105A | ecosystem: Environmental > Terrestrial > Soil > Grasslands | place: USA: UC McLaughlin Reserve, Lake County...
CGCCGTGATCCCGTGGTTGCGAAGCCCGATGACGGCGTGTGCCGGGTCAGGCTCCTGCGCGAGGAGTTCCGAGACGCTCGTCGCGAGCTCCTCCGTCCCGCACGGGTAGTTCACGTCGGTCGCGGGGATGCCCTCGACCCACGCGTGCACGTGCAGGATCGCGCCCACCTCGGGGTGGGCCTGGTAGATCATCCAGTGCTCGATCGCGTCGACCGAGACGCGCCGCGGCTCGACGTTCGGCGGGACGCTCAGGATCATCCTGTTCTCGATCGGGTCGTAGCCCGAGACGAGGAGGATGTCCCGCCCGGGGACGTCGAGCTTCGTCTTGTCGACGCCGCTCGCGCTCATCCAGAACCGAGTCTCGTCCTTGCGCGACGAGAGATTGCCGTACGAGAGACCGCCGATCCCGTAGAGGCGCTTCACGTGCCGCAGCTCGCGCTCGGAGAGGAGATCCTCGATCGGGAACGGCGCCGGCAGGAGGTCGAGATCGCCCATCCGGCCGCCGGCCTCGCGGATCTCCTCGGTGACCTCGTCGCCGTCCCAGAGCTCCTCCTCGAGGTCGGTCCGGAACTCGTTGTCAATGACGAGCTTGGACTCGGCGAGCGGGACGAGCCGATCGATCGTCTGCTCGGCGAGCGTCGCGTCGTCGGAGGCCTCGATGCCGTAGTGGCCCCGCTCCATGGTCGTGAACCAGACCCCGCGGCTCGGCACGTAGCAGAGGGCGATGTTCGCGAGCGCCTGGACGAGGAGCGGATAGTTGACCTTCAGGATGTCCTCGGGGGCGTCCGTGAGCTGCTGGATCGCGGCTGCGAATGTCCCGCGGGACTTGCGCCGGAACGGGCGCGCGCCCTCTGGCGGGACGAGGTTGACGACGAGGTCGGCCTCGTCGGTCGACGCGACACGCATGTAGCCGCGGCGCTCGAGCGCCTGCGCGAGCTCCTCGCCGAACCGTTCGAACTCGGGAGAGCCGGGCTTTCCGATGAAGGCGTACGTCATGCGGCGCGCAGTCTACCCAGGGGGTACCGGCCGTCCGCTAGCGCCGCAGCAGGCCCGTGAGCGCCGCGGCGCCCGCGACGACTGCGCCCGCGCCCAGCGTGCCGCGGTGCATCGCGAGCCACGCCTGGAGGCTCCGCGGATGCGCCTGGTCGTCGAAGCGGCCGTGCGCGCCCCGATCTCCGGGCACCGGCTCCCAGAGGTTCACGGGACGGTCCGGGTCGAGGGGCGTCGATGGCATCTGCTGTGAGTCGACCGCCGTCTTCGCGAGGTACCACTCGGCGAACCAGGGGGCGATCCTGTTCCCGAGGATCGTGTAGACCGTCGGTAGCCCGACGTAGACCTCGCGCCGGTCGTGGTGCGCGGCCCAGTGGACGGCGCGGGCGGCGACCTCGGGCTGGTAGACGGGCGGCACCGGCTGCGGGTGGTTCTCCGTCCTCGCGAGGCAGTGGTCGAACTGCGGCGTGTTGAGCCCGGGAAGCTGGACCATCGAGAGCTTCACGTTCGAGCCCTCGTTCCTGAGCTCGCAGCGGAGCGATTCGAAGAACCCCTGCATCGCGTGCTTCGCACCGGAGTACGGGGATTGGAGCGGGATGCCGCGGTAGGCGAGCGCCGAGCCGACGAGGACGATCGAGCCGCGGTTGCGTCGCTTCATCCGGACGAGCGCCGAGCGCGTGCCCCAGACCGCGCCGAGATACGTGACCTCGGTGGCGCGACGAAACTCGTCCGGTGTGATCTCCAGGAACGCCGCGAACACGGTCGTCATCGCGCCGTTCACCCAAACGTCGATCGGGCCGAACGCCTTCTCGGTCGCCGCGGCGGCGGCTTCGACCTGGTCGTGGTCGGCGACGTCGGTCGGAAGGACGAGGCCCTCGCCGCCCGCCCGCTCGACGTCGGCCTTGGCGCCCGCGAGCCCGTCGGTGCCGCGGGCGAGGAGCGCGACGCGTGCGCCGTGAGTGCCGAACTCGCGCGCGACCGCCCGGCCGATTCCCGAGCTCGCGCCGGTGACGACGACGACCTCGCTCAGCGTGTCATCCTCCAGGCGGCCAGACCGCCGGCCACGACCGCCCCCGCGCCGAGCCCGACCGCGGCACCATGGCCGTCGGCCTCGGGCGGATCCGGGATCCGCGACTCGGGCAGGTCGCCCGGCGGGCCCCCGGGGCCATAGAGCCGCGCGAGTCGCAGCACCTCGGCGAGATGGAGCGCCTGCCGTCCCGTCTGCGCATGCTCGATCTGCGTCTTGCACGAGAACCCGTCGGCGACAACGAACGTCTCGCGGGGCGCCTCCCGGACGCGCGGCAGCAGTGCGTGCTCGCCGCACGCCATCGAGATCTCGTAGTGGCCCTCTTCGAACCCGAATGACCCTGCGAGTCCGCAGCAGCCGCCGGTGAGCGGCTCGACGTCGACGCCCATCGACTCGAGGGCGTCGTGTTCGGAGCCGAGGCCGCCGGTCGCGTGCTGGTGGCAGTGGCCCCAGACGAGCGCGCGGCGCTCGAGCCGGGGGAGCTCGACGTCGCGGTCCGCGAGAAGCTCGGGGAAGTGGAATGTCTGCTTCGCGAGCCTCCGCGCGTCCTCGTCGGCGGGCAGCATCTTCGGGAGCTCGTCCTTGAAGACCGCGACGCAGCTCGGCTCGATCCCGACGACGGGCGTGCCGGCGCGGATCTCGTCCCGGAGGGCGTCGAGCGTCCGTTCGAGATAGTGGCGTGCAAGGCCGAGGAAGCCGTAGTCGTAGAGCGGACGCCCGCAGCAGAGGTGGCCGCGCGGAATCGTCACGTGGAAGCCGAGGTCTTCGAGCACTTCGACGGCTGCGACGCCGACGCCCGCGTGGAAGTAGTTGTTGAACGTGTCGGCCCAGAGGATCACGCGCGGGCCGCCCGTGTTCTGCTCCCCCCGCGCCGCGAACCAGTCGCGGAGCGTGACCGAGGCCAACCGCGGCACCTCGCGCTCCGGGGCCATGCCGGCCGCGAGCTTCACGAGGCGGGCGAACGGCGGGGTCGACGAAAGCGCGTTCACGACGCGGGGAAGGCGCGAGCCGATCCGCGCCGCCTGGTTGATCAGCCCGAACGCGTAAGCGTGGCGAGGCCGAAGCCGCTGTTCGTAGTAGTGCGACAGGAACTCGGCCTTCAGCGTCGGCATGTCGACGTTCACGGGGCAGTCGTTCGTGCAGCCCTTGCAGGCGAGGCAGAGGTCGAGCGCCTCGAAGACCTCTGGGTCGCGCCAGAGGTCGATCTCCTCGCCGTTCAACATCTCCCAGAGCATCCGGGCGCGCCCGCGGGTCGCGTGCTTCTCCTCGCGCGTGGCCATGAAGCTCGGGCACATGACGCCGTCGCCGCTCGTGCGGCGGCAGTTGCCGATGCCGACGCAACGGGTTGTCGCGTGCGCGAAGCTGCCGCCGTCCTCGGGGTAGGCGAAGTGCGTCTTCACCGGCGGCGGCCGGTAGTCCGTCCCGAGCCGCAGGTTGTCGTCCAGGCGGTACGGATCGACGACCTTGCCCGGGTTCATCTTCCAATCGGGATCCCAGATCGACTTGAACTCCCTGAAGGCGTCGACCAGCTCGTCGCCGAACATCTTCGGCAGGAGTTCGGCGCGCGACTGCCCGTCGCCGTGCTCGCCCGAGAGCGAGCCCCCGAAGGACAGCACGAGGTCCGACGCCTCCTCCATGAAGCGGCGGTACGTCTGGATCCCCTCGCGCGTGACGAGGTCGAAGTTCCAGCGCGCGTGGATGCAACCCTGGCCGTAGTGTCCGTAGAGGGCGCTCTCGTACTCGAAGCGCCCGGCCAGCTCGCGGAGGGCCCGGAGGTAGTCCCCCACCCGTTCCGGCGGGACGGCGGAGTCTTCCCAACCCTCGTACGTATCGGCCTTCCCGGGGATGAAGGCCGTCGCGCCGAGCCCGGCCTCACGGACCTCCCACAGATGGCTCTCGGACCGGGCGTCGTCGTAGAGCTTCAGCGCACTCTCGGGATGGCCGGCCTTCCGGAGGTCGGCCATGAGATCGTGCGCCTTCGCGTCCGCCTCGTCCTTCGTCTCGCCGCCGAACTCGACGAGGAGCCAACCCTTCCCGTCGGGGAGGAGAGACAGGTTCTCGTCGTGCAGGCCCGTCAGCGTCATGTCCTCGACGAGCACGTCGTCGACGCCCTCGACCGCGAGCGGGCGGTGGGCGAGGACGTCGGGCACGTGGTCGCCCGCCACGTACGCGTCGGGATACCCGACCACGAGGAGCGAGCGGCAGGCCGGACTGTCGACGAGCCGAACGGTCGCGCCGAGCACCGCGGCGCACGTGCTCTCCGTCCCGACAAGCGCGGCCGCCACGTTGAAGCCGTTCTCGGGGAGGAGCTGGTCGAGGTTGTAGCCCGAGACCCGCCGCGGGATGACGGGGAAGCGTCGCCGGATCTCGTCGGCGTGTCGCTCCGCAAGTGCCTGCAGACGCTCGTAGATCTCTTGCTGGCGACCTGAGAAGGCGCCGTAACCGTTCGCCGCGACGCGCATCCGCGTGCCGTCGTAGAGGAGGACCTCGAGCTCCTCGACCTGATGCTCCGTGCGTGGCCCCGGCCCGTAGAACTGGGACATGACCGAGTGCGTGCCGCACGAGTTGTTTCCGATCATCCCGCCGAACGTGCAGTGGTCGTGCGTCGAGGGGTCGGGGCCGTACGTGAGGCCGTGGTCGCGCTCGGCGCGCTCGCGGAAATGGTCCAGGATGAGCCCGGGCTCGACGCGCGCGAGCTTACGGGCCGGGTCGACCTCGAGGACGCGATTCAGGTACTTCGAGAAGTCGAGGAGCACGGCGACGTTCGACGCCTGGCCGGCGAGGCTCGTTCCTCCTCCGCGCGAGACGATGGGAGCGCCCTGCTCCCTGCACGCGTCGACCGTCGCAACGACGTCGTCGATCGTGCGCGGGATGACGACCCCGATCGGGAGCTGGCGGTAGTTCGAGCCGCCCGTCGCGTAGAGCGCGCGATCGCCGGCCGAGAAGCGCACCTCGCCCTCGATCCTCCGCTGGAGCGTCTCGACGAGCGAGCCGACGTCGACCTCGACCTCGCCGACCGGCCGCGTCCGGAAACGGGGGTCCGGCTTTGCGGGCGCGTGGGCGAACGCCTTCACGACCCGGTTCCCGTTCGGAAGCGCGCCGCGTCGGCGCGGCGGAGCACGAGCCCGTTTCCCGGCCTCGATCGGTCGGGGCGCAGCGCTCCGGCTTCGGGCGAGAGGACGCCGTCGAAGAGGACGCGCTCGACCCGGACGTGGTCGTGGAAGTACTCGAGGTGGCGGAGCCGCCGGACGCCGCAGAAGACGTGCGCCGAGAGGTTCGGCGCGCAATGGGCGGACACGTCGATCCCGTACTCGTCGGCCGCCCCGGCTCCGGCCAGGACGCCCGTGACCCCGCCGCAGCGCGTGATGTCGAGCTGAAGGCAGTCGACCGCGCCGGCGGCGAGCAGGTTCGTGACGTCGCGCAGGACGTAGGCGTACTCACCGGCCGCGATCTCGACCTCGGCCGGCCCCCGGTCGCGCAGGAGTCGGAGCCCCTCGAGGTCGTCCGACGAGACGGGCTCCTCGAACCACGAGACGCCCCAGTGTTCCGCGAAGCGCTCCGCCCAGAGGAGCGCTTCCTTCCGTGAGAGCGCGCCGTTCGCGTCGACGTAGAGCTCCGGGTCGTCCCCGATCGCGGCGCGAACCGCGTCGAGCCGGGCCGGATCCTCGTCCGGCCGGCGGGAGACCTTGAGCTTCACCCGCGGGATTCCCTGCTCGACCCAGCCCGCGAGCTGCTCCGACAGGCGGTCGAGCGAGTAGTTGCAAAAGCCGCCCGACCCGTAGACGGGAGCCTCGTCGTGGTAGCGCGGCAGGAGGTCGACGAGTGGGATGCCGAGGAGACGCGCCTTCAGGTCCCAGAGCGCCGAGTCGACCGCCGAGACGGCCATGGCTCCGACCCCCGGTCGACCGGCGTTCCGAAGGGCCGCGCCCAGGGCCTCCCATGCCTCGCCGACGGCCATCGCGTCCCGACCCTGCACGATCGGCGCAAGGTTCTCCTCGACAAGCGTCGCGACCGCGGTCGGGCCGTACGTGTAGCCGAGCCCGGTCTCACCGCGGGCGAGGGCCTCGACGACGACGATCGTCGTCGTTTCCCACTCCAGCGTCCCGTCGGACTCCTTGCCGTCCGGCCCGTCCGTCGGGACGGTGTAGGCCGTGACGTCGAGGAGTTCGACGGCGAGGCCCGCGTGGACCTGTTCGGCGAGCGCGGCCACCTAGCTCCTCACGGACTCCTTGAACTCCTGGAGCTTGCCGAGGAGCGACTTCTGGGCGATGCCGATGCGCTCCGGGTCGCCCTTGATCATCGCCTTCGCCATCTCCTTCGCCTGGTCGACGCGGATATGCGGAGGCAGCGGCGGGATCTCGGGGTCGACCTTCACCTCGAGGACACAGGGCCGGTCGGCCCCGAGCGCCTCGTCCCAGGCGTCGGCCACCCGGTCGCCGTCGTCGCAGAAGATGCCCTTCAGCCCGCAGAGCTCCGCGTACCTCGCGTAGTCGAAGTTCGGGATCCACTGTGTGCCCATGTACTTCGGATCCCCGGCGAGCACGCGCTGCTCCCACGTGACCTGGTTCAGGTCCTCGTTGTTGAAGACGCAAAAGACGAGCGTCGGATTCGACCAGCGCTCCCAGTAGCGCTTCACGGTCAGCATCTCGTTCATGCCGTTCATCTGGAACGCGCCGTCGCCGACGAACGCGATCACCGGCCGCTCGGGGAAGGCGAACTTCGCCCCGATCGCGTACGGCGTTCCCGGGCCCATCGTCGCGAGCGTGCCGGAGAGCGACGCGAGGTTCCCCTTCTTCATCCGGAGCTGGCGCGCCCACCAGTTCGTCGACGAGCCCGAGTCGGCGGTCACGATCGCGTCGCCCGGAAGCTGCTTCGAGAGCTCGTGGACGACCCGCTGCGGGTTCATCGGGTCGGCGTCCATCATCGCCCGGTCCTCGAGGACGCGCCACCACTCCTCGACCTCGCCCTCGATCTTCTCGCGCCAGGAGCGGTCCTCCTTGCGCTCGAGTAGCGGGATCAGCTCGCGGAGCGTGTCGTGCGCGTCACCGACGAGGTGGACTTCCATCGGGTACCGGATCCCGATCAGGCGGCCGTCGAGGTCGATCTCGACCCCGCGCGCCTGCCCCTCCTTCGGGAGCCACTCCGAGTACGGGAAGCTCGTCCCGATCATGAAGAGGGTGTCGCAGTTCTCCATCAGCTCGTAGCTCGGCTTCGAGCCGAGGAGTCCGACAGGCCCGGTCACGAACGGCAGGTCGTCCGGCAGCACCGCACGCCCGAGCAGGGCCTTGGCGACGCCTGCGCCGAGGAGCTCGGCCGCCTCGACGACCTCGTCGGCCGCCTCGGCGGCACCCTGGCCGATCAGCATCGCGACCCGCTCGGCCTCGTTCAGAATCCCGGCGGCGCGCTCGAGCTCGGCCTGCGGCGGGATGACGCGCGGGCGCGAGTACCCGATGGACGAGAACACGGCGCCGTGCATCCGCGGCGGCGAGTCGACCGCCTCGGCCTCCTGCACGTCGCCCGGGAAGATCAGCGTCGTAACTGCCTTCTGGTCGAGCGCGATCCGGACAGCCCGGTCGACGAGGTGGCGCGCCTGCGCCGGGTCCATGCAGTACTGCACGAACTCGGACACGTCTTTGAAGAGCACCTGGAGGTCGACCTCCTGCTGGTAGTTGGCGCCCAGGGACATCCGGTTCTGCTGCCCGATGATCGCCATGACCGGCTGGTGGTCGAGCTTCGCGTCGTAGAGGCCGTTCAGCAGGTGGATCGCGCCCGGGCCGGAGGTGGCGATGCAGACGCCGACCTCGCCCGTGAATTTCGCGTGCCCGCATGCCATGAAGGCGGACATCTCCTCGTGGCGGACCTGGATGAAGTCCGGGTCGCCATCGGCACGGTCGAACGCGCCGAGAAAGCCGTTGATCCCGTCTCCCGGGTAGCCGTAGATGCGGTGGACGCCCCACTTCGTGAGGCGTTCGAGGATGTAGTCGGCAACGAGCTGGGCCATGGAAATCCCTTTCAATCGCTTGCGTAGCCGGTGGTCGAGAAGAGCGCGTTCGCAGCCTGGCGCGAATCGAGGCACGTGTGCCGAACGAGCACGACCACGACGAGCGAACGGCTATCGCCCTTGAAGATGTCCTGCAGGGGTCCCGTCGTGGTCACTCTCGACCCTCGTGACGGGTCGATACCCCCGGCCCAAGCGCGTGAACCACAGGCTTGTCTGATCCCGAGTTGCGCCGTCGCGACTCAGGAGCTCGGGAGCTCGGCCCGACTCGGATCACGCCCGTCCGGGTACCCGAGGGCAGATGCTCGCGACCTTGCGGAAGCCTTCGCCGCGCGCGCGAACGGCGCTCGACGTCGCGCTCGTGGTGTGGGTCGCGGGGTGGGTCGTCCTCGGCGTGGTCGTCGGGCGCGAGGTCCAGGGCCTGGAGTCGCTCGCCGACACGACCGTGAAGGCCGGACACGCGCTCGACTCGGCGGGCCAGGCGCTTGAGACGGTCGGAAACCTCCCGCTCGTGGGCGGCAACGTGGCGGCCGTCGGCGAGCAGACGCGCGAGGCCGGCCGGAGCGCGGTCGAGAGCGGCCGCGAGAGCCGCGACTCGATCCACGACCTGAGCATCCTGCTGGCGTTCGCGATCGCGATCGTCCCGTCGCTTCCGTACGTGCTGCTCTACGTGCCGCTCCGCCTATCGTGGCGGTTGCGAGACTCGGCTCAGGCGGGGACGAGCTTGTAGCCAGGCCGCGCACCTCACGGATTCCTCGGTCCTCCTCTTGCTGGTTCAGGCGCGCCGCGCGAGCGTCACCGCGGCGTTCACGAGCGCGAGGTGCGTGAACGCCTGGGGGAAGTTGCCGAGGAACGCACCCGAGGACGGGTCGATCTCCTCCGAGAAGAGCCCGACATCGTTCCCCAGGCCGAGCGCAGCCTCGAGCGCCTCCGCGGCGGCGTCGAGCCGGCCCATCCGGGCGAGCACCGTCGCCACCCAGAACGAGCACGCGAGGAACGCTCCCTCGCGGCCGGCGAGCGAGTCTTCAGTGTGGTAGCGGTAGACGTAAGGGCCTTCGCCGAGGTCCCGGCGGACGATCGCGAGCGTCGCAGCAAGTCGTTCGTCGCCGGGGGCCGAGTAGCCCAGGATGCCGCTGAGCAGTAGGCTCGCATCGAGGTCGTCGGGTTCGTCCGCCGAGCGGACGTAGCTCGCGTGGTCGTCTGACCAGCAGCTCGTCTCGACGAACGACCGGACGGCGGCTCCCTCCCGCCGCCAGCGATCGATCCCGCCGCCTGGGATCTCGTCGCGCTCGGCGAGGTCGCAGGCACGGTCGAGCGCGATCGCGCACATCATCTTCGAGTGCGTGAACTGCCGCGGGTCGTGCCTCACCTCCCAGATCCCGCGGTCGGGACGGCGCCAGATCTCGCACACGAGATCGGCGATCTGGGCAAGCAGGCCGCGCATCTGCTCGCCGAGCGCGTGCCCGCGTCGCCCGTAGAGCCAGGCGGTCTGGAGCACGTCGCCGTAGACCCCGAGTTGGAGCTGCGTGGCTGCGTTGTTGCCGGTCCGCACGGGACGCGACCCTCGGTGGCCCGTCAGGTCGAGCTCGGCCTCGTCGGTGTCGCCGCTCCCGTCGAGCGTATAGAGGATCTGCAGCTCGGGCGCGGTGTCGTGGCAGGAGCTCTCGAGCCAGGTGAAGAACCGGCTCGCCTCGTCGACGCAGCCGAGCTCGAGCAGGGCGTCGAGCGCGAGCGATGCGTCGCGGATCCACGAGTAGCGGTAGTCCCAGTTGCGGATGCCCCCGATCACCTCGGGGAGCGAGGTCGTTGCTGCGGCCGCGATCGACCCCGCCGGTTCGTGGACGAGCAGCTTCAGCGCCAGGGCACTCCGGACGACCGCCTCGCGAAACGGACCCTCGTAGGCGAGCTCGCCCGACCATGACTCCCAGGCCGCGTGCGTGTCGTCGAACGTTCGTGCGGCGTCGTCGCGCGTGGTCGGGTTTGCCGGAGGGTCGTCGAGCCCGACCGCCGCAACGAGGTCGGCGCTCTCGCCGAGCGCGAGCGAGAACCGTCCCGAGACGCACTCCGCCCTCCGGGCCGGCTTGCCCGCATTCCACGTCTGTGCGAGGAGCTCGACGCCGCCGCCTCGCGCGCGGGTGGACGTCTCATCGCCCGAGAGCTCGACGTCGGCGCGAGAAAAATCGAAGCGCGGGTCGATCTGCCACTCGAGCGCGACCTCGCCTGCCAGCCCCTCGACGCGGCGTACGAGGCGCCGGTGGCGCTCGCTTGCCTCGCCGAGGACGAGGGCGTCGGCGACGCGGACGACGCCGCTCGACGTCGTGAACGTCGTCTCGAGGACGTTCGTGTCGCCCCGGTAGCGCCGCTCGGCGTCGAACAGCCCCACCGGTGCGAGCGCGAACCGGCCGCCGCGCTCGGCGTCGAGGATGGCCGCGAAGACTGACGGCGACGACAGCTCGGGCGCGGGCAGCCAGTCCACCGAACCGTCGCGGGCGACGAGAGCGATCGTGCGGCCGTCGCCGATCGCCGCGTAGTCCTCGATCGGGGCGTAGCCGCCGACGCGCACCACATTCGTCCGTGCGTTCGCCACAGCGCGTTCTTGCCCGCTCACGGTCGGCACCACGCCCGTTCGGCAGGCGTTTGCTGACGCCTCGCCGAGGCGTGGATGCCCGGGACGGGGGTACGTTGCGCACCAGTCGAGGGGAGAGGACGGTGCTCCAGAGGCTCAGACACTTGGAGAGGAACGCCGCCTCGGCTTGACCGCGCGCCGCCTCCCCGGCCGTTTGCGTCCGGCGGCCCGCCGCGTCCTCGGCGCCGGCGCTCTCCTGCTGGCCGTCCTCCTGCTCGCCGGCTGCGGGGACGGGGCACAGTCCTCGTTCGACACGAACTCCGAGCCATCGCGCCTGATCGAGCGGCTCTTCTGGTGGATGGTGCTTGGTGCGGCCGTCGTGTTCGGCGGCGCCGTGGCGCTCCTCGCGATCTCCTGGTTTCGCCGGAGTCGGAGCGGGATTCCGTTGTTCGGCGAGCGCGAGCCGGTCGCGACCACGGCGGTCGTCACCTTCGGGATCGTCATCCCGATCCTGACGCTGGCCGGCCTCTTCACCGCGGCGAACGTCCTCGTCATGCGGAAGACGAACGCCCCCGCCCCGTCGTCGACGTCGATGACGATCGAGGTCGTCGGTCGGCAGTGGTTCTGGGAGTTCCGCTACCCGGGGACCGACGCGGTCACGGCGAACGAGCTCCACATTCCGACGCAGACGCGGATCAATCTCGTCGTCCAGACGGCGGACGTCATCCACTCGTTCTGGGTGCCCCAGCTGAACCGGAAGATCGACGCGATCCCGGGGAAGTCGAACCGCATCCTGCTATACGCCGACGCGCCCGGCACGTATCGTGGTCAGTGCTCCGAGTTCTGCGGGCTCCAGCACGCGCACATGTCGCTTCGCGTCTACGCCGAGCCGAAGGCGCAGTTCGACGGGTGGCTCCGAAATGAGGCGAGCCCGGCGCCAGAGCTGGCGAGCGCCGAGGCGGCCAGGGGCCGCGACGTGTTCATGTCCGAGGCGTGCGCGAGCTGTCACACGATCCGCGGCACTGAGGCGCGCGGTGAGGTCGGCCCCGACCTCACGCACGTGGGCGGCCGCCAAACGCTTGCCGCCCTGACCATCCCGAACACGGCGGCGGACATGGCGAAGTGGATCACGAACCCGCAGGCGGTGAAGCCCGGGAACAAGATGCCGGGCCTGCGCCTGACCCCCGACGAGACGAAGGCGATCGTGGCCTACCTCCAACGGCTCGAGTAGTGGCCGTCGCGATCCCTCCGGCGATCGAGCGCCGCCTCGATCGGCTCGAACGGATCTGGGAGGAGCCGTCCGGGCTCGTCGGCTGGCTGACGACGACGAACCACAAGCGGATCGGCCTGCTCTTCCTCTTCACGACCCTCCTCTTCTTCCTCGCGGGAGGCGTGGAGGCGCTCCTGATCCGGACGCAGTTGCTCGCGCCCGAGAAGGGCGTCCTCGGTCCGGACGCGTTCAACCAGATGTTCTCGACCCACGGCGTGACGATGATCTTCTTCGTCGTCGTGCCGATGTCGATCGGCGCGTTCGGGAACTATCTCGTGCCGCTCATGGTCGGCGCGCGGGACATGGCATTCCCGCGGATGAACGCTTTCTCGTTCTGGGTCTTCCTCTGCTCGGGCGTGTTCCTCTACACGGGCGTCTTCGCGGGCCACGCCCCGAACGCGGGCTGGTTCAACTACGTCCCGCTCGCCTCGAAGGAGTTCGACCCCGGCCCGAACGTCGACTTCTACGCGCTCGCGCTCCTCTTCAGCGGGATCTCGACGACGGCGACGTCGATCAACCTCATCGTCACGATCTTCAAGCTCCGCGCGCCCGGGATGTCGATCAACCGGATGCCGCTCTTCTGCTTCGCGTTTCTCGCTGTCTCCTTTGCGCTCGTCTTCGCTCTCCCGCCGCTGAACGTGGCGCTCGTCCTGCTCGAGCTCGAGCGGCTGGCGGGCTTCCACTTCTACGACGTCGGCTCGGGCGGCTCGGCGCTCCTCTGGCAGCACCTGTTCTGGATCTTCGGCCACCCCGAGGTCTACATCATCATCCTTCCGGCCTTCGGGATCGCGACCTCGATCATCCCGACCTTCGCGCGCCGGCGCATGGTCGCGTTCCCGCTCGTGGCGCTCGCCGAGATCCTCGTCGCGTTCATCGGCTTCGGCGTCTGGGCCCACCACATGTTCGCCGTCGGCCTGACCCAGCTCACGACGATCTACTTCGCGGCCGCGAGCCTCGTAATCGTGATCCCGAGCGGGATCCAGCTCTTCGCGTGGATCACGACGCTCGTCACCGGGCGGCCGCGCTTCAAGACGCCGCTTCTTTGGATCGTCGGGTTCATCGTCTTCTTCATCGTCGGCGGCCTCTCCGGGATCATGTTCGCGGCCATCCCGTTCGACCAGCAGATGACGGATACGTACTTCGTCGTCGCGCACTTCCACTTCGTCATCTTCGGCGCGGCGATGTTCCCGCTCGTCGGCGGCCTCTACTACTGGTTCCCGAAGGTGAGCGGACGGCTGTTCGACGAGCGGCTCGGGAAGCTCTCGTTCTGGCTCACGTTCGTCGGCGCGACGGTGACGTTCTTCCCGATGCACATCGTCGGGCTGCTCGGCATGCCGCGGCGGCAGTACACCTACCCGGGCGGGCTCGGCTGGACGGGCTACAACCTGGCTGAGACCATCGGCTCCTACGTCTTGGGTGCGGGGCTGCTGCTCGTCGTCGTGAATCTCGCAGTGAGCCTCAGGTGCGGCGCGCCAGCCGGCGACGACCCGTGGGAAGGCGACACGCTCGAGTGGTCGATTCCCTCGCCGCCGCCCGAGTACAACTACGCGGTCATCCCGACGGTCTCGTCGCCCTACCCGATGTGGGATCGCGAGGACCGCGAGCTCGACGAGCGGCGCCTCGCCGCGGGAGAGATGACGCTCGAGCGCGGCCACGAGACTCCGACGTCGTCCGTCGAGGACGCGAACCTCGACGAGATCGTCGCGATGCCGTCCGCCTCCTGGGCGCCGCTGCTAACCGCTCTCATGCTCGCGGCCCTCTTCGCCATGCTCGTGACGCGGCACTGGGTTGCGGCCGGCGGCTTCTTCGGCCTGGCCTTCGCCGTCGTCGGGGTCTGGCACTGGAACGAACCGGAGGGTGCATGAGCGCGATGGATGCCTCGAGCCCGGCGGCGGTTGCTAGCACCGACCGCCGGCAGGGCGCGTGGCCGAACGGGTTCTGGGGCCTCCTGCTCCTCCTCGCGACGGAGGGCGCGCTCCTGATGGTCCTCTACGCGACGTACTTCTACCTCCGGACGCGCGCCGTCGAATGGCCGCTCGGTGGGATCGAAGCGCCGGACCCGGTCGTGCCGCTGATCCTGACCGCGACACTCGTGGCGACGAGCCTGCCGATGGCCCTCGCGTCGGGGGCGGCGCGGCGCGGGCGGGCGCGTGCGGCCTGGATCGCGATCCTCGTGGCGCTCTTCGTCCAGGCGGGCTACTTCGCGTTCGAGATGCACTCGTTCGCAAGCGACCTCGATACGTTCCAGCCGGACGACAACGCGTACGCCTCGATCTACTACACCGTCCTCGGCGCCGACCACTTCCACGTCTTCGTCGGGATGCTCCTGAACCTTTGGCTGCTCGCGCGGCTGCTCGGAGGGCTCACCAGCTACCGGGCTGTCGGCGTCCGCGCGGTCTCCTGGTACTGGCACTTCGCGAACCTGATGACGCTCTTCACGATCGGGACGATCCTCTCGGCGGCCGTATGAACTTCTCGCGACCGTCCCGCTTCGACCAGGTGGCCGTCTGGTTCGGGGTCGTCGGAGCGCCCCTCGCCTTCGTTGGCTTCCAGTTCGTGGGAGTCGGGTCGGCCGACGGCGGCTGCTCCCCGGCCGGCATGCGCTGGGGAATCGACCCCAACCTCTGGTCACTCGCGCTCATGGCCGCGTGTGGCGCGGTCGCCGTTGCCGCGATTGCGACCGCCGTCCTTGTCTGGGTGCGGACGCGAGTCGAAGAGGACGCACCCCCACCGCTCGGCCGCATCCATTTCCTTGCGACGATCGGGATAGTCGTCGGCATCCTCTTTCTCTTCATCATCCTCATGGCCGGGCTCGGAAGCACGGTGGTGGAGGAGTGTGTCCAGTCGTGAGGCGGCTCGCCGTGTCGCTCGTGCTGCTCGCCGCGTTCGCCGCGCCGGCGACCGCGTCAGCCCAGGAGAAGGTCGGGATCGTCCGGCCCGACAACGAAGGCGCGCTGTCCGACTCGGAGCTCGGGCGCCAGCTCTACGCGGGGAACTGCTCTTCGTGCCACGGATCGAACGGCGAGGGCGTCGTCGGCGAGCCGGCCGAGGGAGCCGGAGACATCCAGGCGCTCGGGCCTCCGCTTCGCGGTGCCGGCGAAGGGACGGTCGACTTCTACCTGCGCACCGGCTACATGCCGCTCCCTGACCCGACCCAGGTTCCGCACAGGACCCGCGTCCTCTTCAACGAGCGCGAGATCCGGGCGCTCGTCGCATACGTCGGCTCCTTCGGGTCGGGTCTTCCCATCCCCGAGCCGCAGCCTGGGAACGGACGCGTCTCGGAGGGTCTCAGGCTCTTCACCGAGCACTGTGCGGGGTGCCACCAGGTCGTGGCCGCCGGCGGGTACGTCACCGACGTCCGCGTGCCGCCGCTCTCGCAGGCGACCGCGCGGCAGATTGCCCAGGCCGTCCGGATCGGCCCGTACGTCATGCCGAGGTTCTCCGACAAGGCGATCAGCGACGAGGAGCTCGACTCGATCGTTGCGTACGTCCAGGCCGCGCAGCACCCGCACGACGAAGGCGGGTGGGGGATCGGCCACATCGGCCCAGTCCCCGAGGGGATGGTCGCTTGGCTGCTCGGAGGATCGCTGCTCGTCCTCCTCTGCGCTGTGATCGGAAAGCGGATCAAGCAATGAGCCGCCTGCGCGACTGGCTTGTCTCGGCCGCCGTCCTCCTCGCGGGGCGCGGCCGCGCGCACCGGCGGCGCGAGCCCGAGCGGATCGTCGCGCCGACGGAGCCGCGCCCGCGCTCCGAGCTCGCGGTCGTCTTCCTCTTGCTCCTCTCGGCCGCCTTCGCGGCCGGCGTTCCCATCATCTACGCGCTCGATCCGCCGCGCTTCACGCAGGTCCTCGGCGCGTCGCTCGGGCTCTCACTCGCGTTTCTTTCCGCTGCGCTCATCGTCGCGGGGAGCCGGCTCATCCCGGACGAGCAGCTCGAGGAGGACTACCCGGAGGAGTCGTCGCGCGAGCAGGCGGCCGTCGCCGAGATCGTCGAGGAGAGCAGTTCCGGGTTCACCCGCAAGAAGCTCCTCGGATCCGTGGCCGCGCTGACCGGCGGCGCGCTCGGAGTCGCGTTCCTAACCCCGGCCGTCTCGCTCGGGCCGGTCTTCAACACGCGGCAGCTCTACGACACGCCTTGGCGCCGCGGCCGCCGGCTCGTGGACGAGAACGGAAAGCCGATCGCGGCCGGCGACGTCGAGACGAAGGGCTTCTACACGGCATACCCGGAGGGCGCCGACCGCGAGGAGCTCGGCTCGCCGCTCGTCGTCGTCCGCCTCGACCCCCGTGAGCTCGCCCTCCCGGCCGGGCGCGAGGACTGGGCGCCCGAGGGGATTCTCGCGTTCTCGAAGATCTGCACGCACGCCGGCTGCGCGATCTCGCTCTACCGCGTGCCGACGTTCGAGCCCGTGCAGCCGGAGCCGGCGCTCGTCTGCCCCTGCCACTACTCGACGTTCGACCCGGCCACTGGCGGGAGCGTGCTATTCGGCCCGGCAGGCAGGCCGCTGCCGCAGCTCCCGCTCCTCGTCGACGAGAGCGGCGACCTGCGGGCCGCCGGGAACTTCGATCAGCCGATCGGCCCCTCGTGGTGGGGCGTGCGGCTCAGGGAGCCGACGTGATCCGCAAGGCCGTTCGGGTCGTCGACCAGCGGACCGGAACCGCGCCGTTTCTCCGCAAGGCGCTGCGCTACGTGTTCCCCGACCACTGGTCGTTCCTCCTCGGCGAGGTCGCGCTCTACTCCTTCATCGTGCTCGTCGCGACGGGCATCTACCTGACGTTCTTCTTCGATCCGAGCACGGAGCGCGTCGTCTACCACGGGCCGTACGAGCCGCTCCAGGGCGTCGAGATGTCGCGCGCCTATCAGTCGGTCGTGCAGCTCTCGCTCCAGGTGAAGGCCGGGCTACTGATCCGCCAGATGCATCACTGGGCCGCCAACGTCTTCGTCGTCGCCATCGTCCTCCACCTGCTCCGCATCTTCTTCACGGGCGCCTTCCGAAAGCCGCGCGAGCTCACGTATTACATCGGGCTCACGATGCTCGCGCTCTCGCTGCTCGAGGGCTACCTCGGCTACTCGCTCGCCGACGATCTCCTCTCCGGGATGGGGCTCGCGATCGGCTACGCGGTCGCGCTCTCGATCCCGTTCGTGGGCGGGAACCTCGCGCTTCTCATCTGGGACGGCGAGTTTCCCGGCTCACAGGACTTCTGGCCTCGCATGTACGCGACGCACGTCCTCTTCCTGCCGGTCGCGATCGGCGTTCTGATCGGGCTGCACCTCTTCCTCGTCGCGTCGCGCCACCACACGCAGTTCCAGGGGCCGCGAAAGACGCAGCGGAAGGTGATCGGGACGCCAACGGTCCCCGGGCAGGCGCCGCGCTCGCTCGGCCTCATGGCCGGGGTGGCGTCGCTCCTCTTCCTGCTCGGCGGGCTCGTCCAGATCAACCCCGTCTGGCTCTGGGGGCCGTACGAGACCGGCCTCTCGACCAACGGCGCGCAGCCAGACTGGTACCTCGGCTGGCTGATCGGCGGCCTGCGGCTCATGCCGCCGTGGGAGCCGCACGCGTGGGGGTACACGTTCGTCCCGAACCCGTTCTGGGGCGGGGTCACGTTCCCGCTGGTCGTCTTCGGGACGCTCTTCGCGTGGCCGACGATCGAGCGGCGGCTGACCGGCGACCGCGGGTTCCACAACATCCTCGACCGCCCCCGCGACGCGCCACACCGGACCGCGTTCGGCCTCGCGTTCGTCTCGTGGGTCGTGCTCGTCTTCTTCTTCGGCTCGGCCGACCGGGTGACCGTCTTCTTCGGCCTCTCCTACGTGAATCAGCTCTACGCGTACTGGGTTGTCGTCTGGGTGCTCCCCGTCCTCGTCTACGCGGTCACGCTTCGTGTCTGCCGCGGCGTGCAGCGGAAGGAGCTCGTCGACGCCGAGCAGGAGCGCGCCGAGGCGGAGGCGCGCGCGGCGACCGCCCCGGAGATCTAGCCCCCGGAGCGCTCGGCAGCCGCGTTCTCGTCGAGCAGCTTCAGGAAGAGGTGGGCCATCAGCACGACGAAGACGAGCGCCATCTCCGTCTGCATGAGGATCCCGCCGAGCGCCTGGTCGCGCTCGGGCGAGAGCCCCCAGAGACGCGGGGCATCCTCGTAGGGGGCATAGAACGCGTCGGGCGCGAAGATGTAGGCGACCGCGAGCCACGGCGAGGCGACGAAGCCGATCGCGACGTAGGCGAGCGCGAGCGGGGCGCTCAGGCGGCGCGGCTCGGGCTCGAGCGGCGGCCACCAGAAGACGAGCCCCGCGGCGAAGAGGAGCGCGTGCTCGACCTGGAGCCCCCAGCCGGTTCTGAGCGCCCAGTCGTAGAAGGGCGGGAGGTGGACGCCGTACCAGACGAGGAGCCACACCGGGAGCGAGACCGCCGGTTCCGTGGCGATCCGCAGCGGCCGGCCGCCCCATGCGAGGTGGCGCCGTCGCATCGCCGGCGTCAGGCCAACAAGGAGGAGGAGCGGCGCCCAGTCGGCGAGGATCGCGTTCTGGGCGAGGTGCGCGAGGAGCAAATATTGCGCTGACAGCGTCTCGAGTGGCGAATTGAGGGGTGCGGCGACGAAGAAGAGGCCGAGTGAGAAGAGGGCAGCCCGGCCGGCGCCGGGCCGGTCGCGGCGTGCGGCGCGCGCGTAGAGCCACGCGCCCAGGCACGCGAGCGCGAGGTACACCGGCTCGAGGGAGAACGACGTGGGCGCGGGCGGCACGGCGCGTCAGTGTCGCCGTCGCGGAGCTCGAGCGCCGGGCGAGCCGCCTACCGGATCGAAGGCTGGGTGTCCGCTACCTCGCGGGCGAGCCGACCGGCGACGTGGATGTCCTGGTCGAGCATCGCGCGCTCTGACTCGAGGTTCCGCCCGAGGAGCTCGGCGACGTCGTCCTCCCCGAGCAGCTCGGCCTGAGGGACGATCGACTCGTATAGCGCAAGCTCGTACGCCTCGATCCGCGCGCCGCTGCCGGCGACGACGAGGTCCTTGATCTCCGGCCGCGCCTGAGGGTCGAGAGTCCCGAGGGCGAGCTCGTGCTCGCGTCTGAGCCCGTCGAGTGCCGGGCAGGCGCCTGCGACTGCCTCGGCGCCCAGGATCCGAAGCGCACTCGCGACGTTCCTCACGTGCTCCTCGGTCTCGGCCCGGTGCCGCCGCAGGCCGTTCGCGAGCTGGCAGTCGTCCACGTCGAGCAGGAACGAGCTCAGGAGCGGAACGGTCGCCTGCTCGACGGCGAGCCCGGTCCGAAGCTCCTCGACCAGGAGATCGTCGAGCGCCTTCACGCGTGCCATCCCTCCTCCTTTGCTCGCGGCGTTCCGGAAACGGTACGAGACCTTGCGCGCCGCCGGTGTGCGGGGAAGCGTCGTCTCGAAAACAAGCTCTAATACCATCGTGCCCCGCAGGCGGCGACGGACTGCCGAGCTCGAGCGCGTCCTCGGCGCGCCCGGGCTCTTCGCCGCGGTCTACGGGAACGTCGGCTCGTCGATCTACTACGCGCTCGGGGTCACGGCTGTCTTCGCGCTCGGGCTGACGCCGCTCGTCTTCGTCATCGCCGGCGTCGTCTTCGCCGCGACGGCGATGACGTACGCGGAGGGAACCGTCCGGTACCCCGAGGCCGGTGGGTCGTCGAGCTTCGCGCGCCACGCCTTCAACGAGCTCGTGAGCTTCGGGGCGGCGTGGGCTCAGATGTTGAACTACGTGATCACGATCGCCATCTCGGCGTTCTTCGTCCCGCACTACCTCTCGATCTTCTGGGGCCCGCTGCGGGACAACCCCTGGGACATCGTCGGCGGGATCGTCGTCATCGTCGTGCTCGTCGCGCTGAACATCGTCGGGATCCAGGAGTCCGCGCACGTGAACATCGTCCTCGCCGCCGTCGACTTCGCGACCCAGATCCTCCTGGTCATCCTCGGGTTCGTCCTCATCTTCGACCCCCACGTCCTCGTCTCGAACGTCCATTTCGGCGTCGCCCCGACCTGGAGCCAGTTCTTCCTCGCGATTCCGGTGGCGATGCTCGCCTACACGGGGATCGAGACCGTCTCCAACCTGGCCGAGGAGGCGCGCGACCCGGTCCGGAACGTGCCCCGGGCCTACGTGATGACCGCGATCGCGGTCTTCACGATCTACTTCACGCTCCCGGCCGTCGCGCTGACCGCCATGCCCGTCGAGCTCGTCAACGGCGAGTACCAGACGGTGCTCGGACTGCCGCCGCCCGAGGGGTTCACGAACGACCCGGTGCTCGGCTTGGTCGAGAACCTCGGCATCTCGGGAACGCTCCTCGACGTCCTCAGGATCTACGTCGGCGTCCTCGCCGCGACGATCCTCTTCATCGCCACGAACGCCGGCGTCATCGGCGCGTCGCGCATCACGTACGCGATGGCGAGCTACCGCCAGTTGCCCGAGATCTTCCGCCGCCTGCACCCGCGCTTCCGGACGCCGTACGTCGCACTCGTCTTCTTCGCCGGGATCGTGTCGACGATCGCGATCCTCTCCGGCCAGACCGAGTTCCTCGGCACCCTCTACTCGTTCGGCGCCGTGCTCTCGTTCACGATCGCGCACGCCGCCGTTGCGACCCTCCGCGCCCGCCGCCAGGAAGACGAGCTCGTCTTCAGGGGCCGGCCGAACCTTCGCATCGGGGGGATCGATCTCCCCGCCTTCGCGATCGTGGGCGGGATCGCCACGGCCCTTGCGTGGTTCGTCATCGTCGTCCAGGACGCGCGCGTGCGCTGGGCGGGGCTCGGCTGGCTCGCGATCGGAGGCATCTTCTACTACGCCTACCGTCGCCGCTGGGTCCGCGAACCGCTCGGCGCGACCGTCCGCGCGCCCGCGCTCGTCCTTGGCCCGGCGCTCCAGCTCTCGTTCCGAATGATCGTCGTCCCGGTCACGGCGTCGGCCGAGAGCGAGGAGGCGCTCGTCGCGGCCGCCCGCCTCGCGGCCGAACGCGGCGCGACGCTCGCGCTCGTGCACGTCGTCGAGGTTGACTTCGACCGGGCGCTTGCGTCCGTGACCGAGGACGAGGAGCGCGAGGCGGCGCATGTCCTCGACGAGGCGCGGGCGATCGTCGAGCCCTACCGCGTGCGGGCCGTGACGCGCATCGTGCGCGGACGGAGCGCGTCGCAGGTGATCGTCGACGAGGCTACGAGCCGAAACGCCGAGCTCGTGGTGATCGGCGCCCGGCGGCACCGGGGCGGCCCGCGCACGCGTATCTTCGGCGAGACAGTCGACCGCGTCCTCCGGCGTAGTCCGTGCCGAGTCCTCGTCGCGACGGGGGCGATGGCCGCGTGACGGCCCGGGCAGGCGCCACCGCCGCAATCTCCCTGATGCTCGTGGTCCTCGGCGTCGTCGTGATCGCCCGCACGATCGCCGCGGGTGTCGGCGGCGGGCTCGGCCTTTTGGTCGGCGGACTGTTCATCGCGGCGGGAGTGGGACGGCTCGTTCTCGCGAGAATGCGACCCTAATGGCCCGTCGGATCCCCGGTATCTCACGCGTCGTCGATGCGCCCGCGCTCGCTGGGATCGCCTTCGGCGAGATCGGCTCGTCGGTCTACTTCGCCCTCGGCGTCGTCGCGCTCTACGCGATCGGGCTCACGCCCTGGGTCCTGCTCGCGGTCGGCCTCGCGTTCCTCGCCGTCTCCACGATCTACGCCGAGGGCGCCGCTGCGCTGCCGGAGCCGGGCGGCGCGGCCGAGTTCGTCCGTCGCGCCTTCAACGACCCGGCTGGCTTCGTCACCGGCTGGGTGCTCCTCCTCGACTACCTGATCGTGATCGCTCTCGCGGCGCTCTTCGTCCCGCACTACCTCGGGGAGTCGCTCGGGATCGACGGCCTGACGAAGACCCCCTGGGACGTCGTGACGGGTTCGCTCGTCGTTGTCGGAGTGGCGGCGTCGCGTCTCTTCATGCGCCGCTCCGGCGTCTACCGCGTCGCACTCGGCCTGGCCGCGCTCGCGCTCGTGACCCAGTTCTTCGTAGTCGTCACCGGGCTCGTGCTTCTCGGGCCCGGCCAGGGGCTCTCGCACGGAGTCGACCTCGGCTCGTCGCCGTCGTGGGGCGACCTCGTCTTCGCTCTCGTCGCGGCGACGCTCGCGTACACCGGCCTCGAGACCGTCGCCAACTTCGCCGCCGAGATCCGCGAGCCGGGCCGCTCGATCTCGCGGAGCCTCTTCGCGGCAATCGGCGCGGTCGTCGTGGCGACGACGCTGGTCGCCGTCGTGGGGATGGCCGCGTTCCCGGTCACCGGAGGGGAGACGGCCCTCGGAACCGACTGGCTGGGCGCTCCGCTCGTCGGCATCGTCGGCGAGCTTCCCTTCTCGCAGGGAGTGAACGATGCGCTGCAGGGCGTCGTCGGAATCACGGGCGCCCTCGTGCTGATCGCGGCCCTGACGACGTCCGTCTCGGGCGCGGGCCGCCTTGCGCGCGGGATGGCACGCCACGGCATGCTTCCGCACGCCTTCGCGCGGCTCACGGAGCGAAGCCGCGTCGCGCCGGCGACCCTCGCGTCCGCGGCGATCCTCGCCGTCGCGATCCTCGTCGGCGCGGCCCTGCACGGCGAAATCGTACGGTTTCTCGCGAGCCTCTACAGCTTCGGCATCCTGCTCGCACTGGCTCTCGCGCAGCTTGCGGTCGTGCGCCTGCGGTTCTCCGAGCCGGACCTCGAGCGGCCGTTCCGCGCCCCGTGGAACCTCCCCATCCGCGGCGTCGACGTGCCGATCGTCGCGCTCGTCGGTATCCCGGTCGCGCTCGCGGCCTGGGTGGGCGCGCTCACCACGCACGCGGGGGCGCGCGTCGCGGGTCCCCTTTGGCTCCTCCTCGGCGCGGGTGTCTACGCAGGCGTCCGCATCGCCGGCCGCGAGGCTCTGCTGGCGCGCGTCGAGCCCGCCGAGGGCGATCTCGTGCCCGAGACCGAGGGCGCGTACCGGAGCATCCTCGTCCCCGTGAAGATAGGGCCGATCGGCGACGAGCTCCTCGCCGCCGCGCTGCGCCTGGCCGAGGAGCGCGAGGCGCGGATCCGAGTCGTGAACGTCATCCGCGTGCCGTTCGACGAGGCGCTCGACGCGGCGATCGACGGACGAGAGGAAGCCGCGCACGAGACTGTCGCCGAGGCGCGCGAGCTGTGCGGCGAGCACGGCGTCCAGGTCGAGGGCGAGGTCGTCCGGGCCCGGTCGATCGGTGAGGCGATCGTCGAGACGGCGCGGGAGCGCGAGGCCGACCTCGTCCTGCTCGGCTCGGCGCCCCGCTGGCGGCGCCAGGCCCGCTTCTTCAGCCCGACCGTCGACTACGTCCTCCGGCACGCCCGGTGCCAGGTCATGGTCGTCGCGTATCCCGAGGGCTCCCTCGCGGAGGAGGCCGAGGAGTAACGTGCGGGGATGAACGCGATCGTCGTCGGCTGCGGGCGGGTCGGCTCCGCGCTCGCGCGAAAGCTCGCGGGCGAAGGCTGGAGCGTCGCCGTCGTCGACAAGGACGAGACAGCGATGGAGCTCCTTCCGGACGACTGGCGGCATCCGTTCGTCGTCGGGCACGCGCTCGACACGTCGATCCTCGAGGAGGCCGGGATCGAGTCGGCCGACGTCTTCGTCGCGGCGACGGGCGGCGACAACACGAACGTCGTGGTCGCCCAGGTCGCGAAGGGGCGCTACGGCGTCGAGGCCGTCGCCGCGCGGATCCACGACCCGGCTCGGGCCGAGTTCTATGCCGACCGCGGCTTCGAGCTCGTGTCGCCGACGCGGACTGCGATCCGCGAGCTCGCCGCGTGGGCGACGGGGCAGGCAGCCTAAGACGTGTTCGTCCTCATCCTCGGCGGCGGCAAGGTCGGCTCGACGCTCGCGCGGACGCTCCTCGCGCAGAGCCACGAGATCGTCGTGGTCGAGCAGGAGCGCGCCCGCTTCGACCAGCTCGAGCCCGAGCTCGGCCACCGCATCCTCCTCGGGGACGCGACCGAACTCTACGTCCTCGAGCGCGCGGGGATCGAGCGGCCGCCCGACATCGTCGTCGCGGCCACCGGCGACGACGAGGACAACATGGTCGTCGGCCAGCTCGCACGCGAGCGCTATGGCGTCCCGAAGGTGATCGCGCGCGTGAACGACCCGCGGAACCAGGCGCACTTCGATCTGCTCGGGATCGCGCCGACGGTGTCGGCGACGCGCGCGATCATGGCGCTCGTCGAGCACGAGGTCCCCGAGCACGACCTCGTCGCGCTTCTCGAGCTTCGCCGCGAGAACCTCGAGATCGCCGAGCTCGTGATCTCGGACGGTGCGCCTGCGGCCGGGAAGCGGATCGAGGAGCTGCAACTCCCGGAGAGCGCCCGCCTCATCTCCGTGCTTCGGGGCGGGGAGGCCGAGATCGCGGTCGGCTCCACCGAGCTCCGCCCCGGCGACCAGGTGCTCGCGATCCTCCGGCCGGGCGCCGAGGACGAGCTTCGCACCGCGCTCGTCGACCGGCGCGGGCTCGCTACCCGGCTTCGTCGGTAGGCGACGCGGTTTCAGGGTGCCACGCGGCTGCGACGGCGAGCTCCGTAAACCGACGCTCATCTCGACGGCCTCGCGCGCTGGCGAACGCGATACTAGACCGACGCGCCAGAGGCACGTGTGTGACCGTCGGGCGCGCTTAACACGCGGTTAAGGCAGCCGCAATTCGGCGTCAACATCGGGGAGCTATAACGCTGCCATGAGCTTCAAGGCGATTGCAGCTGTCTTCGCCGCGGCCGTGCTCGGCGGCGGACTTGCGTTCGGAGTTGGTTCGGCCGTCTGGGACGGCGGGGGCACGACGACCGTCGTGCGCACGACCTCGTCGCCCGCGACCGAGGCGTCCCAGAGCGAGCCGGTCTCCGACGCAGGCGACGGTCTCGTCGGCCGCATCTACCAGGACGCTGCCCCCGGCGTCGTCCAGGTCACCTCGCGCGTCCAGACAACGGATCCCTTCTTCGGGACGCAGCAGGGGGAGGCGCTCGGGTCGGGCTTCGTCCTCGACAAGGACGGCCACATCGTCACGAACTACCACGTCGTCGAGGGCGCGAACCAGGTGTTCGTCAACTTCTCGGGGAACGACCGGCTGCGCGCCGAGGTCGTCGGAACCGACCCGTCGACCGATCTCGCAGTCCTGAAGATCGACGCGAACTCGCGGGCGCTCACGCCGCTCCCGCTCGGGGACTCGGACGCCGTGCACGTGGGCGACATCGCGGTGGCGATCGGCAACCCGTTCGGCCTCGACCGGACCGTGACCTCCGGGATCGTGAGCGCGCTCCAGCGTGAGATCCAGTCGCCGAACGGCTTTCCGATCGACAAGGTCATCCAGACCGACGCGGCCATCAACAAGGGCAACTCGGGCGGTCCGCTCATCGACGCGGACGGCCGGGTCATCGGCGTCAACTCACAGATCGAGAGCGAGTCGGGCGGCAACGTCGGCATCGGCTTCGCGATTCCGATCAACACGGTGAAGGAAGTCGCAGCCGAGCTGATCCAGAACGGCAAGGTCGACCACCCGTACCTCGGCGTCACCATGCAGACGATCGACCCGAGCCTCGCCGACTTTGCGAAGGTGCCGGACAAGGGCGTCCTCATCACCGGCGTCGTTCCGGACAGCCCGGCGGCCAAGGCCGGCCTCAAGGGCGGCTCGACCTCCGTCGTCGTCGACGGCCAGACCTATCGGCTCGGCGGCGACGTGATCACAGAGGTGGACGACGAGACCGTAGACACCGCAGACCAGGTTCAGGAGCTCGTCACCGCGGAGGATCCGGGCGACGAGATGACGCTCCACGTCGACAACGACGGAGCGGAGAGGGACGTAACCGTGACGCTTGGGCGCCGGCCCGACTCGGGTTAGGGCGCTCTGGGGCCCCTCCCCCTCGGGGGTCCCGAACCTTCCGTGCGATCCGCGCAGGCCGCGGGCCCGTACGGAAGCTGAGGTCGGAGGCCCGTCCCGCCTGCCCGGGCCTCCGACCTCGATTCTCCGCCGCAATCCGGCTCCGCTCCGCGGAGCCATGACGATTTGCGGCGGTATCGGGCGCTGGCGAGAGGGCTGATGAGCGGCGACGGGCGGAGCCCGCCGCCTCGGCGTTAAACCGCTTCGAGCGGTTTGTGCGGCTTCGGCGGGAGCTCGATCTCGATTCGGTCGCCGGGGCGGAGCTCGCCGCTCTCCCGCACGACGGCCATGATTCCCGCCTTGCGGAGGAGCTCCCCGTCGGGTTTTCGCTCGAGCGTCGCGTCCATCAGGCCGTCGCCGATTCGTTCCAGCTGGACGCACGGATTGCGCAAGCCCGTCACCTCGATCACTGCGTCCTTCCCAAGCGTGAGGTGCGCACCGGCGGGGAGGCCAAGGAGATCGATTCCCCGCGTCGTGACGTTCTCGCCCATTACGCCCGGGCCGACCTCGTAGCCTGCGGCTCGAAGCTCGTCGTGGAGCTCCCCGTGGATGAGGTGGACCTGCCTCAGATTCGGGGCCGTGGGATCCCGGCGCACCCGGGAGCGGTGCTTCACCGTCTCGCCCGCGTGAGCATCGCCCTCGACGCCGAGCCCTGCGACGAGGCGGGTCGCCGCCTCGCTCCGCTTCGAGAGCGTGTGGCCGGGGCTTCGGCTCACGGCGACGACGACGGCCTCCAAGCCGCCATAGTGCCCGGCCGTACAATCGCGCGCGTGATCCCCCGGGCCTTCGGCGAGAGCCAACCCTTCTCGCTGGGTGCGGAGGAGGAGATCTTCGTCGTCGACGCCGGGACGTACGCGCCTGTCGCCGTCCCAGAGGACGCGTTCGCGGGCGAGCGGCGAAAGCCCGAGCTCTTCGCGTCCGTCGTCGAGCTCACGACCGACGTGTGCGGCGACGCGGGCGAGATCGGCTCCGAGCTCGCGCGGCTCCGGGCGGAGGCGCGGACCGCCCTCGCGTACAACGGCCTCGCGCTGGCCGCGACGGCGACCTGGCCGCCCGCGAGCCCCGAGGACCAGGCGATCACGCCCGATGCGGGCTACCTGCGGTTCGTCGAGTTCGCGGGAACGTCGGCACGCCGCCAGTTCTGCTCGGGCCTCCACCTCCACGTGGGCGTCGAGAGCGCGGAGCAGTGCATGGTCGCGCTCGAGTTCGTCCTGCCGTGGCTGCCCGTCCTCCTCGCCGTCTCGGCGAACTCGCCGTACCTCGCGGGCCTCGAGTCGGGGCTCAGGTCGACCCGGGCCGAGATCCTCGCCTACCTTCCGCGCGCAGGCGCACCGCCCGTCTTCGAAAGCTATGCCGACTGGGAGCGCTTCGCGACGCGCATCGTCGACCTCGAGCTCGCCGACGACTACCGCCGGATCTGGTGGGACGTCCGCCCGCATCCCGGCTTCGGCACGCTCGAGCTCCGGGCGCCCGATCAGCCGACCGATGTCCAGGCGTCGGCCGCGTTCGCCGCGGTCGCGCAGGCGCTCGTCGCCTCCGCGCGTCCCGGTCCGCGGGCCGACCGCGGTGTCTACGCCGAGAACCGCTGGGCGGCGTCGCGGTTCGGCCGCGACGCGCGGCTGATCCACCCCAACGGCGATCGGCTCGCGACCGTGCCCGAGCTCCTCGACGAGCTCGTCGACCTGGTCGGCCCGCGGGCGGAGGAGCTCGGCGGACATGCAGCGCTCGGAGCCCTTCGCGATCTCGACGGCGCAGGGCGTCAGCTCGAGCTCGGACGCCGGGATGGGATCGACGCAGTCTGCGCCGACCTGGTCGCGCGCACGTAATCTGCGCCCGTGCCGATGCAGACCGAAACCCTCCAGGTGAGCGGCGTGCGCTGCGAGCGCTGCGTCATGCGGCTCGGCGCCGTTCTCCAGCCGCTCGAGGGCATCGAGGCCGCGAACGCGAATCTCATGGGCCAGGTGATGCTGCAGTGGAACGACGAGCGGATTGAGCGTGACGAGATCGTCGCCGCGCTTTCGAACGCCGGCTTCGTGCCGGTGGAATGAGACGGCATCAAGCGGCGTTCCCCTCCGTGTAGTGTCGAGCCATGAGCGACGCGCAGACGGACGCGCGGCGGATCGCGCAGGACGAGCGGGATCGGGCCCGCTTCGAGGAGGAGGCGCTCGAGCTCTCCGACCAGGTGTACCGCGTTGCGCGCAGGCTGGTCTCGTCGCGCGAGGAGGCGGAGGACCTCGTCCAGGAGACGTATGCGCGCGCGTTTCGGAGCTGGCGCTCCTATACGCCCGGCACGAATCTCCGCGCGTGGTTCTTCCGGATCCTCACGAACCTGAACATCGACCGGGGCCGCCGCGTTCAGCGGACGCCCGACCTGCAGCCGATCGAGGAAGGCGACTACTACCTCTACAACCGGCTCGAGCAGGACGGCGGGGTCGATGACGAGGAGCAGGTGGTCGAGCGGCTCTCGCAGGACACGATCGTCCAGGCGCTCTCCGCGGTCCCGCACAACTTCCGTGACGTGCTGGTGCTCGTGGACATCGGAGACTTCAGCTACCAGGATGCGGCGCAGATCCTCGACGTGCCGATCGGGACCGTGATGTCGCGCCTCCATCGCGGACGCCGGATCCTGAAGAAGGAGCTCGCCGAATCGACGGTGAACGGGGGCGAGTCGTGATCGACCCGTGCGCGAAGTGCGAGGAGGTGCTCCAGCCGTACCTCGACCGTGAGTTGACCGACGCCGAGCGTGCGGAGGCCGAGGCGCACCTCGATGACTGCTCGTACTGCCGCAAGCGCTATCGGTTCGAAGAGTCGCTTCGCCGGTACGTCCGCGACGCGGCCGCGGAGCAGATGCCGCCGGAGCTCAAGGCGAAGCTCGCGGCGCTCAGAACGCCGCTCGTTTAGCCGCCGGAGCGCTTCACGCCCGATCCGAGCCGATGACGACGACGAGACGCAGCTTGTCCTTGCCGCCGGGAAGGGCGGTCGCCTGGACGCCGAGCTGCTTCGCGAGGCGCGCCGCGATCGCGCGGCGCCCGGCGGGAAGTACACGCGCGTCTCCACGTAGTCGCTCCGGTTCGCGTTCGCGACCTTCCCGAGGCGGTACGTCAGCGGGCCGCCGATCTGGTTGGAGAGCTCGGCGGCGGCGTTCGGCGTGGTCGTCCCGTTGAAGACGTCGACACGGATCTTCCACGGGGGTGGGAGCTTTGCGGCGGCCTCGGCCGATCCCGAGGCGTTGGGGGGCGCAGCCGTCGGCGCGGACGAGGGCCGCACGGCGGGGAGGAGGGCGACGGCCACGGCGAGCGCGACGATGACGAGGAGCGGAAAGAAGCGTCGCGTGCGCGCGAACCAGGGGCCGGCGGTCAGGCCCGGCGCGGGCAAGCCCGCGAGCTCTCGCGCCTCGTGCTGACCTCGAGCGCCGTCCCGTAGACGAGCGTCGCCGCCACCGCGCGCTCGATCGAGGGGAACCGGTAGAGCCGGTTCTCCTCGAGCGCCCGGACGTCCCCGACGTTGAGGCGTGCGCGCGTTGCGGCCTCCTCGAGGGTCAGACGGCGTCTGAGACGGACGGCTCCGAGGGGCGAATCTGGGGGGCTGCGACGGCCATGGCGAAGGTCAGGGTTCGGCGGGCGGCAGCTCCGCCCACCCAATGTCATCGGCACGATCGACGTCGCCTGGCGGGTCAATGTCCGAGCAGTCGACGAGCACCGCCGGGAGGCTCCGCGCGCCCTCGTCGGGGACGGCGTCCCAGAGGGCGCGCTCGATCAGGACCGGGTGGCTCCGCGACCGTCCGTCGTAGGTGGCCGCGAGGACCTCTCCGGAACCATGCAACGCGAGGACGCGAGACACCGCGGCCGGCGACAGGTTCGGCCCGTCGGCGAGCACGACCACGGCGGCCTCGAGGTCCTCGCCGAGTGCGGCGAGTCCGGCTCGAAGCGAGGCTCCCGGACCGCGAGTCCAGTTCTCGGCGCGGACGACGCGGGTTCCAGGGGCTTCGACGTCGTGCGCGCCGACGACCACGACGACCTCCTCGACCGGGCTCGCCGCGAGCGCGGCGAGGACGCGCGGCAGGAAGAGCCGCTGCTTCGGGCCACCGAATCGCGTTGCGGCTCCAGCGGCGAGGATGACCGCGGCGACCGGGCGCTGAGGGAGCTTGTGTTGCATCACTCGGAGGACTGACGGCGCCCGATCGCCGGTCGCGGATCGGTTCTCCACAAGTGATGCAACACAAAGTCCCCGGACCGGCGGGCGCGCGCCGATCTCAGGCGACGGCCTCGAGCGCCCGCCGGACGAGCGCCCGGGCGATCTCGAGCTTGTACGCCGTGCCCGGAAGCGGCGTCGCGCCCTCAAGGTCTTCGGCCGAAGCGAGCGCCCACGGGATCGGCGCCACGCCCGAGAGGGCGATCCGGGTCTCCGCGTTCCGGTGTACGGCCGCCACGCCGACGAGCGGGAACGAGAACCGCTGCCGGTCCATGGCCTTCAGGTAGACGCTGCCCTCCGCCCGCTCGACCTCGAGCGCGACCACGAGCTCGTCGGGCTCGAGCATCGTGACCTCGTGGTCGCTTTCGTCCGGAAGGCGGTAGAGATCGCCTAACGGGAGACGGCGCTTCGTCGTCTCGACGGTCGCATCGAGCGCGAGCAGGGCCGCCGCGGGATCGGACGGGTGCGCCGAGGCGCAGAAGTCGTTCCCGAGGATGGCGTGCTCGCGGTGCTCGCCCTCGCGCGCGTGGCAGACGTCGCCCCCGTGCAGCCGGCACGGGAACGCGAGCCGCCAGTACCAGCAGCGCGTCGCCTGGAGGAGGTTCCCGCCGATCGTGCCCATCATCCGGAGTTGCGGCGAGGCCGCTAGGCGACACGCCTCGCGAAGCGCATCCGGCACGTCGTCGGAGCCTTCGAGCTCGGCGAGCGTCGTCCCCGCGCCGATCCGCTCCCCCTCGATCCCGCGCGGCAAGGCCGCGCGGACGTCGACGAGCGACTCGGCGCGCACGAGCCCGTCGCGGAGGAGCGGTACGAGATCGGTCCCGCCCGCGAGCGCCCGTCCGCCGTCGGCGAGCGCCCGCGATGCCTCCGCCAGATCAGCCGGTCGAGCCAGCGAGAGCGCGGTCGCGCTCACGCGCCTCCTTCAGGGCCCGCAGCATCTCTTCCCGCGTGATCGGGAGCGAGCGGACGTCTGCGCCGGTCGCGTCGCGGATCGCGTTCGCGATCGCCGCGGCGGTCGGGATGATCGGCGGCTCGCCGAGGCCCTTCGCACCGAGGCTCGTCAGGTGCGGATCGGGAATGTCGATGAGCTCGGTCACGATCTCCGGCACGTCCGCGACGGTCGGAAGCTTGTAGGCATCGAGCGTCTGCGTGAGGACGGCGCCCGACTCCGGGTCGAGGAGCCGCTGCTCGGAGAGCGTGTGGCCAAGCCCCTGGATGATCCCGCCCTCGACCTGGCTCGATGCGCCTAGCGGGTTCACGACCCGCCCGACGTCGTGGATGGCCGCGATCCGCTCGACGCGAACCTCGCCGGTCTCGACGTCGACGGCGACTTCGGCGACCTGGATTCCGAAGGTCATCACGCGCATGCCGGTCGGGTTCGGCCCGCGCGAGCCGCGGCCGAGGATCTGCGCGGCGCCGAGGAGGTTCATGATCTCCTCGATCGGCCACGAGCGCCCGTCGGCCGAGACGACACGGCCATCCTCCAGGCTGAGGGCGCGCTCCTCGACTTCGCAGCGCTGCGCAGCGATCTCGAGGATCTGTTGCGCCGCGTCCGCGGCGGCCGTCCGCACCGCCGGTCCCATGCTCGGTGTCGTCGACGAGCCGGCCGAGATGGCCGCGTAGGGCCCGCGCTCCGAGTCGCCCACGGCGACGCGCACGCGATCGAGCGGGAGCGCGAGCTCCTCGGCCGCGATTTGCGCGAGCACCGTGTTCGTCCCGGTACCGATGTCCTGGCCGCCGGTGACGACCTGGACGCGCCCGTCCGAGCCGACCCGGACCCATGCGTACGAGGGCGGGCCGCCGCCGCCGTACCAGATCTGGCTCGCGAGCCCGACGCCGCGCTTCCACGGTCCCTCCGACCCGGCGCGTAGGGACTCGCGGCGTGCCCAGTGCGGCTCCGCGCGCCGGTAGCACTCGAGCAGGTTCTTCGCCGAGAACGGACGGTCGTCGACCAGATCGCGGTCGGCGTGGTTCCGCCGCCGGAGCTCGAGCGGGTCGAGCTCGAGTCGCGCGGCCAGCTCGTCCAGCAGGCACTCGAGCCCGAACGTCCCCTCGACGAAGCCGGGCGCGCGGAACGCGGCGTTCGGCCCGGTATTGAGCTTCGCGCCGTACTCGGCCGTCCGCACGTTCTCGCAGCCGTAGAGCAGCTTCATCGGGCCGGCCGTGGACGAGGCGAAGCCGTCCCAGCCAACCGCCATCGTGAACTCGCCGTCGAGCGCGACGACCGTCCCGTCCGAGCGGGCGCCGGCGCGCAGCCGCTGGATGGTTGCGTGACGGTTGCCGGTCGCGAGGTTCTCCTCGCGGCGCGAGAGCGCGCAGCGCACAGGCCGTCCGGTTCGCCGTGCGAGCTCGATGGCCATGAACGTGTAGTCGCCCGGTTCGGTCTTCGCGCCGAACCCGCCGCCCATGTAGCGGCAGACGACGCGGACCCGGTCGCCGGGAATCCCGAGCCGCGTCGCGACGTCGTCGCGAACGCCCCAGATCCACTGGGTCGACGTGTAGACCGTGAGCTTGTCGTCCTCCCAGACGCAGACGGACTGGTGCGTCTCGAGTGCGTTGTGGAGGACGGTGGCCGTCCGGTACTCGGCCTCGACGACGACGTCCGCCTCGGCGAGCGCGCGCTCGACGTCGCCCCGCTGGTAGCGTTCGGGCTCGCAGAGAAGCTCGCCGCGGCGCACCGCGTCGTCCGGGTCGAGGAGCGGCTCCGCGGCCCTCCACTCCACGGCAATCGCCTCGACCGCGCGCCGCGCCCGGCCGGGCGTGTCGGCGGCGACGGCCGCCACGGGAGCGCCCGGATAGCCCGGCTCGCGCGTGAGGTCCTCGAGGTCGTCCGGCCCGATAGCCCCGCGGACGCCGGGTGCGGCGAGCGCCGGCCCGAGGTCGAGCGAGGCGACACGCGCGGACGCGTACGGGCTGCGGAGGACGGCCGCATGAAGCATCCCCGGAAGGCCCAGATCGGCTGTGTACGTCGCCTCGCCGCGTGCCCGGGCGCGGCCGTCGACGCGGGGCGCGGGCCGGCCGACGACCGCCTGAGGCCCGTCGGGCCACTGGTCGAGAGGGTCCTCCTCGACGAGGATCCACTGCTCGGTGAAGGTTCCCTCGACCTCCTTCTCGGTGCGGATCAGCCGCGCCAGGAGAGGATCGCCTCCTCGATCTTCGGGTATGTGCCGCAGCGGCAGAGGTTCCCCGCCATGCGGTGGCGGATCTCGTCGCGTGTCGGCTCGGGGCTCTCGGCGACGAGCGCGACGGCGGAGACGATCTGGCCCGGCGTGCAAAAGCCGCACTGGAGGGCGTCCGTGCGTACGAACGCATCCACGAGCGGGTGGTCGCGGAGCCCTTCGATCGTCGTCACGTCTCGATCCTCGACCGTGTGGACGAGCGTGATGCACGAGAGAACCGGCGCGCCGTCGACGAGGACTGTGCACGCGCCGCAGTGGCCCTCGCCGCAGGCGATCTTCGTCCCGGGGAGGCCGACGTCCTCGCGCAGCCACTCGGCGAGCGAGCGGCCGATCGGCGCGTCCACGGCGTAGAGCTCTCCGTTGACCCGCACGTCAGGCACGGACGGCGACCGCCTCGATGTCCGCGAGCTGCACGAGCCGGACGACGAGCCGTCCGAGCCGGCGCGCCTCGGCCTCGTCCTCCGTCTCGGGGAGTCGCTTCCAGACCTCGCCCGCACAGCGCAGGAGCTCGGCGATGCGTTCGCGCTCCTCGGCGTGTCCGTCCGACTCGGCGCAGGCGTTCACCGCGAGCCCGAGCACGCCGATCGTGTCGGGCTGCCGCATCCAGACGAGCGGCGTGGCCATCGACAGGTAGCCGTGGATGCGCGCGAACGCCATCGGCTGGGCGATCGAGCGGTGGCCGGGCGGCGTGGTCGGCTCGACGGGCGGCTCGCCGTCGCGGATCCGGATCCCCGTGCCTCCGAGGAGCGCGCGCAGCTGCCCCTCGTCGTAGCCGACCCGGAGCGCGGCGCGGATCGTGTTCGCGAACGAGTTCGGCTGCTGGCCGTACGGATAGTCGGATGCGTAGACCAGCTGTTCGGGCGGGATCCGGCTGAACGCATCCAGGAGGTCGATCGGGCTCCAGACCGACGTGTCGAAGAACGCGCCCGCCCGGCCGGCGAAGGTCTCGGAGAGCGCGGCGAGGTCGGCGATCCCGAGGTGCGCGATGATCAGCTGCGCGTCCGCGTACGTCTCGACGAGCCGCCCGAGGCCCGCGGCGATCGGTGGGAGTCCCCGCCCGCCGTGGATGAGGATCGGGACACGCCGCTCGGCGGCGAGGGCGAAGATCGGCGCGAGCCGCTCGTCGTCGCAGAGGAACCCCTGGGCCCGCGGGTGGAGCTTGATTCCGCGCGCCCCGCGGTCGAGGCAGCGGGTCGCCTCCTCGACCGGGCTTTCGGCGAGGTCGAGGCGGACGAACGGGACGAGCATCCCGTCCGATTCCGCTGCGGCGGCGAGTGTGCGGTCGTTCGCGGCCCGGAACGCGGGGTGGCGGTCGGGCTCGTCGAGGCAGAACGCGAACGCGCCCTCGACGTCCCAGCCCCGGAGGAACGCGAGGACGTCCTCGGCCGGCGCCGTGAACCCGTCGATGTCCGTTCCGACGTGGACGTGCGCGTCGAAGAGCCGGGCTCCGCGCGGCACGAGGCGGCGCACCACGTCCTCGTGGTGCGCCAGCAGCTCGAGGGCACGCCCGACGTCGGCTGGCACGAACCTGAGACTAGCTTCGCGCTACCGGAGTGTCGCCGTGAACCGGTACCTGCCGGGCTGGTCGGGCGGTCATCCGTAGCAGGAGTAGGCCGGACCCGGCCAGCTTGCTTCCCAGCATCGGAGGCGCGCCTGCGAGAGCCAGTCGGCCGCGGCCGGGACGAGCGGAGGAGCGCCGCGAGAGGCGAGCGCCGCCGCCGGCGCGCTCGCCGAAGCCACGATCGCGACCGCGAGCGCGACGCACCACCGCAGATTTGTCATGGCTCCCCGGGCTAGAGGATGGAGAAGAAACCCCGCGCGGAGAGTAGTTGCGTCCAGGTGAGGGAGCAACCCCGCGCGGGGTCTTGCGTCACGTCCGGGCTACGGCAAGACGGTGAGCGTCAGGTCGAACTTCGCGGCCGAGGCGCCGCTGTTCGTGAAGACGAAGACGACGTGGTGGACGCCGTCCGCGGAGAACGGGATCGTCCCGCCCGATGTCACGTTCACCGGCGTACCGGCCGTCGTCGCAGTGCTGAACGGGATCACCTCGATACGGGCCGACGCGGGAATCGACACGCCGCTCACCTGCAGCTTCGTGCCGCTCGTGGAGGGAGGAGCGAAGCGTATGTAGTCGTTCGATCGCCTCGCCATGTCGTAGTTGTTGATGGTCCCGTCGTTTGTCGTGTTCAGCGTTCCCCCATTCAGAGGGGTGGCGGCCGAGTACGCGCCGCCCTCACGGTAGTGCCCGGGGGCGCCGGGGCTCGTGTTCCACTCGCCGAAGATGCGCATCTCGTTAGCCATGCTCGTGCCCCGGTTCGTGAGCACGACCGCGAGCGCGCCGAGCCCGTCGTGGCTTGGACCCGTTCCGACCGCCTGGTTCCACAGCTGGCGGATGACGGCCGGCGCGTCGCTGGTTCCGGCCCCGAGGTGCTCGCTCAGGAATCGGTACCAGATCCACGTTCCGTACTGCCAGCCGTTGAACAACCCCGAAGAGGCGAACAGGTCGAGCGGGGCGTAGGGATCCGATCCCAACGGGCTGGTGTCGAGGTACTGGCGATTGTCGTTGATGGAGGTGAAGACCTGGTCCTCCATCCACGTTGCTGTGCCTTCCATGACCGCGGGATCATCGAAGGTGTCGTACGCGAACTGGACGGCGTGGAAGAACTCGTGCGCGAGCGTCACCTTGTTCGCGTTGTTGCGGGTCGCCCCGCTCGTGAACTCGCTCGGCGAGAAGTTGTCGTCGATGACGCAGTAGGCCGACAGCTGGCGACCCGCGCTCGGATCGTCCGACGTGCAATACCCGTAGAGGCCGACGTTCCCGATGTTCGAGATGAAGATGTCGATCCTGCGGTTCGGGTTGCCGCCGTGATGCCCGCCCGAGTCCGAGTCGCGGAGCGGCCGCTGGTAGTCGTACTTGCCGATCTCGGTCGACCAGACCGTGTTCATGTTCTTGATCGTCTTGTCGATGTAGTCCGGCCGTCCGTTGTGCGGGTTCGTGTCGGTGAGCGACGGCGCCTCGGTCGTCCTCGTCGTCCAGTGGATGCAGAAGTGGGTGTTGCAGAAGCGCTTCTTGTGCGCGCGGGCAGTGGAGTTCCAGATGGCAGAGGAGTCGTCGTTAACGTTGGCGCCGTCGGTCGGCCTCGCGAGGAGCGCGTCGGCAAGGCGGCGGTCCGAGCGCGAAAGAGCGGGCCGCGCCGCGACGAGGTCGCGGAGGACGAGCGTCGCGTCACGCCCGTGGACGTTCCGGACGGCGGTCCGATACGCGGCGTCGACCCGACCCGGGGCGAAGAGGGCGAGCGCCCGCTGCAGCGCGAGCTGCGGCGACGTCGTCCGGGCCACCGTCGTCGCCGCCCTGGGCGCAACGACCGAGGCGGCGGCTCCCGCGCTCACGGCGAGGCCGAGCGCGGCGAACGCGGCCGCGGTCAGGACGACGAGTGAACGGAACTGGCGCATGTAAGAGACCCCCGTATCGGAGAGACTGTGGAAACCTTCGGCGTCCGGCCCGAAATTACTTAGCCGGGTCCGACTTGTCTAGAGCCGACGTGGCTTGAATCGCCACGCGATTTTCCCCGCGCCCTCGGCTAGCATCGGCGCCATGGCCAACGTTCTCATTCACGCAGACACCGTCCGGTCCGCGGAGCTCCGGCACGAGATTCCGCTGTCGATACCCGACGCCTTCACTTACATCGAGCAGAACGGCTCACGCCTTGTCTTCGCGCCGTCGCTCGAGGCGCCGCGCCTCGCCGAGGTCGGACTCTTCGACATCGTGCCGCTCGAGCACCTCGGGATCGACGAGCTGCTCGCGTCGGGACGGTCGCGGGCCGAGATCTCGCGCGAGCTCGTGCTCCGAGCGTGCCGCCATGCGGGCGTGGAGCAGGCCGTCGTCCCGGGCGACTTCCCGCTCGAGGCGGCCGACTACCTGCGCGCGAACGGCGTCGCGCTGACCGCCGACCCCGAGACCTTCGACGAGCGCCGCCGCGCGAAGAACCATGCCGAGCTGGAGGGCATCCGCCGCGCCCAGGCCGGCACCGAGGCGGCGTTGGACGCGATCCGTGCGCGCCTGCGCGAGGGCGAGGACGTCACGTGCGAGGATCTCCAGGGGATCGCGCTCCGGACGTTCGCCGAGCGCGGGCTCGCGGCGCCCGAGTCGCTCATCGTCTCGCACGGCGAGCAGACCGCGGTCGGGCACGAGATCGGGCACGGGCGGATCGCGGCCGGCGAGCCCGTCGTCTGCGACCTCTTCCCGCAGGACACGAAGTCGGGCTGCTTCACCGACATGACGCGCACGTTCTGCCTCGGCGCTCCGCCCGGGGAGCTCGTGCGCATTCACGCGCTCTGCCGTGAGGCGCTCGAGCGCGTGTACGAGGCCGTCCGGCCGGGCGTGAGCGGCGCGGAACTCCACCGGATCTCGTGCGAGCCCTTCGAGCGCGAGGGGATCAAGACGCAGCTCTCGAAGGATCCGGGCGAGGTGCTCGACGAGGGCTACCACCACTCGCTCGGCCACGGTGTCGGCCTCGAGGTGCACGAGGAGCCCGGCCTCGGGCGAGCGGGCCAGGAGCTCGTCGAGGGAGACGTGGTCGCGATCGAGCCCGGCGCCTACCGGAAGGGCTTCGGCGGCTGCCGGCTCGAGGACCTCGTGCTCGTCACTGTGGACGGCTGCGAGCCGTTCACGCGCTACCCGTACGACCTGGCTCCGTAGCGGTGCCTCGCCGCCTGACCGAGTGCGGCGCGAAGCGGCGCGGCGAGCGCGAGCGTGCGGCCGGGCTCGACCCTGACGACGCCGCCGCCCCCTGGCTCCGCGAAAACGATCCCGAGCCGCCGCCCCCGAGGCCGAAGTCGGTCTCGAAGTCGAAGGCGCTCCACCGCTGGCGCGAGCAGCAGCGCCGTACCGAAGGCTGACGACTAGGCCGAAGCCGCGAGCAGGTCGTCGAACCGCGACGGGTCGTCGAACGGCCCGATCACGGCCATGCGTAGCCGGTCCTCGGCGATGACGTCGCGGCCGACGCGCTGAATGTCCTCCGCCGTCACGGCGTCGAACCCGGCGAGCGCCTCGTCCGGCTCGCGGATGCGGCCCTCGAGGACCTCGCCGCGCAGTCCGAAGAGGATCATGCCCTTCGGATCCTCGAGCGAGAGCACGAGCCGGCCCTTTGCAAAGTTCCGCGCCTTCAGGAGTTCGTCCGGCTCGAGCGGCTCGTCGGCGATGCGGGCGAACTCGTGCACGATCGTCTTCACGGCCTCGTCGATCCGGGCAATGTCGACGCCGCCCTGCGCGTAGAGCGTCCCGGCGTCGGTGTAGCCCTGGTTGTAGCCGTAGATGTAGTAGGCGAGCCCGCGGCGCTCCCGCACCTCGGTGAAGAGCCGCGACGACATGCCGCCGCCGAGCGCGGTCGCGAGCAGGGTGATCGCGTAGCGGTCGGGGTGGTCGATCGGATAGCTGTGCACGCCGATCCGGATGTGCGCCTGGTCCGACTGCTTCGTATGCACCTTCACCGCGCCGTTCGACGCGATCTCGGCGGGCGGGGGAGAGCCACCGTCGCCCCTCGGCACGTCGCCGAGCAGCGACTCGATGCGCTCGATCGCGTCGTCGCCGATCGCGCCCGCGATGCCGGCGACCATCCGCGGGGCGCGGTACCAGCGGTCGAGGTAGTCGACGAACGTCTGGTGCGTTGCGGAGCGGACGGTGTCCTTCGTGCCGATGATGTCCCAGCCGAGGGGGGAGTCCCCGTACAGGAGCTCGTCGTACACACCGTCGAGGTATTCCCGAGGCGTGTCGTAGTACATGTTCATCTCCTCGACGATGACGCCCTTCTCGCGGTCGATCTCCTCGGCGTTGAACTTCGAGTTCCGGAGCATGTCGACGAGCACGTCGAACGCCGTGTCGCGGTGCTCTGCCGCGCATTTGACGTAGTACGCGGTGTACTCCTTGCTCGTGAAGGCGTTGAACTCGCCGCCGATCGAGTCGATCTCCCCGGCGATGTCGCGTGCAGTCGGCCGGCGCTCCGTCCCCTTGAAGAACATGTGCTCGGCGAAGTGCGCGATCCCGTTCGTCTCTCGGGTCTCGTAGCGGGAGCCGGCGGCGAGCATCACGAAGCACGCGACGGACTTTGCCTGCGGCATCGGGGCGGCGAGGACGCGCAGCCCGTTGGGGAGGACGGTCTTCTCGAAGGCGTTCACGTTCGTGCAAGGCTCCTTGTCTCGTGGGCGTCGATGCGGCTGCGCCAGTCTTCGGGGACGGCGATCGGCGTGCGCATTGCGTAGTCGTATGTGACGTGGACGGTGTGGCCGTCGGCGACGAGGCGGCCGTCGGCGCCGTGAATCTCGAAGTCGAAGCGCATGCTCTTGTCGCCGACGGCGAGGACGCGCGTGCCGACCTCGAGATTTTCCCCTAGAAAGGCGGGCGAGCGGAAGATGATCCGCGCCTCGGCGACGATGCCGAGCTCCTCGAGCTCGAGTGGGCCCAGGACGTCCTGCATGTAGGCGAGCCGCGCCGTCTCGACGTAGCTCAGGTAGACGGCGTTGTTCACGTGCCCGAGCCCGTCGAGGTCTCGGAACTCGACCCGTTGCTCGACGACGTGCCCGAACCCCTCCATCGGGCGCCATGGTAGCTTCGCGCCCCGTGCCGACTTCCGGCTCCGAGACCCGTGAGGCCGTCTACGCGCAGCCCAAGTGGCTCGCGGGCGTGGCGGAGCGGGTCGGATCGCGGCGTTTCCCGGGTGAGCGCGTGCTCTTCACGGGGTGCGGCACGTCGTTCCACGCGGCGCAGGCAGCCGCCGACGTCGCGGGCGGGAAGGCCGTGGAGGCGCTCGACTTGGTGCTCACGTCTCACGAGGGCGACGTCCTGGTTGCGATCAGCCACGAGGGAACGACCCCGCTGACGACCGAGGCGGTTCGTGCGTTCGGCGGACGGACGTGGCTCGTGACCGGCGCTCCCGAGAGCCCGCTTGCGAAGCTGGCCGACGAGGTGGTCGTCGCGGCGCCGGGGATCGAGGCGAGCTACTGCCATACGAAGAGCTACACCGTCGCGCTCGCCGCGTGCGCGGCGCTCGCCGGGGAAGACGTCGGGGGAGTCTCCGAGGCGGTGGCTCTCGCGCTCGAGTCGGGACCGAGGCTCGAGACCTCCGACGACGAGCGGTGGCTCGTCGTCGGCGCCGGCCGCGACTGGCCGACCGCGCAGGAGGCGGCGCTGAAGCTTCGCGAGGGCACGTTCGTCGCGGCCGAGGCCTACCACACCGAGCAGCTTCTGCACGGCCATCTGGCCGCGGTCGACGAGACCGTGAGGGCGATCGTCCTCGAGGGCGAGGGTCGTGCCGGGGAGCGTTCGGGTGACGTCGTACGCGCTCTCGAGGAGATCGGCTGCCCGACCGACGTGCTCCCGCAGGCGCCCGGCTGGGAGCGGCCGATCCTCGGGATCCTTCCGTTCCACCTCCTCGTGCTCGACTTGGCCGAGCGGCGCGGCGTCAACCCCGACCGAATCCGGTGGGACGAGGAGCGCTGGAAGCGGGCACGCGAGAGCTACGCGTAACTGGGCACAGATCCGTCACATTCCGCGCGCCACACGCGCGCTTTTCCGCGATACGCTCGACGCGGGCACACGCAGCACGCTCGTCGGCGACAACCCGGCGTCGCTGACGCCTACCGAACGAGAAGGCCGCCCTTGTGGCGCGCCCCGTCCAGGAAGGCGAGCCAGTCGTGCCAGAGCTTCGCGTCCTCGAGCTGCGTCGGTTCCTCACTCGCGACCTCGAGCGCGGCCTCGATCTCCTGCGGTGCCACCTGCCTGCGCTCGTCGCCCGTCTGCGGCGCGAGCTTGTCCACCGGAAACGCCTCCGCCATCCCCTGGAGCATCATCTCCTGCTGCAGCGCGTGCACCTCTCGCTCGCCGAGCCAGACGTGGCCGGTCATGCCGTCATTGAACCGCCACCAGAGGTTGACGCTCACGCGAGGCGCTCGAGCTCCGCGAGGAGCCGGTCGATCTCCTCGGCCGTGTTGTAGTGGACGAACCCCACACGGACAGCTCCGTCCGGCAAGCCGAGCCGCTCCATGATCTCGAGCGCGTAGTAGTTCCCCGCCCACACCGCGATGTCCCGGCGCGCCAGCTTGTCGGCCACGTCATCAGGGCGGCGCGAGCCGACGGAGAGGGCGAACGTCGGAACCCGGCCGTCCATCGTCCCGGGCCCGTGGAGGCGGACCCCGTCCGGCAGGCCGTCCAGGAACCGCTGCCCGAGCTCGCGTTCGTGCCCTCGGATCGCCTCCCATCCGAGCTCCTCGACGTAGTCGACCGCGGCCGTCACGCCCGCGAGCGCCTCGTGGGCGAGCGTGCCCGTCTCGAAGCGGTGCCCGAGCGGCTCGGTCTCGGCGGGACGAACCTTGTACGGGCGCCAACGCTCGGCGATCGCGCGTCGCGCGTAGAAGACGCCCGCGTGCGGGCCGAAGAACTTATAGGGCGAGCAGAACAAGACGTCGACTCCCGCCTCCGTGACATCGATCGGCCCGTGCGGCGCGAAGTGGACCGCATCGACCCAGACGAGCGCGCCGGCCTCGTGGGCGAGCTCGGCGACGCGTCGGACGTTCGTCACGGTTCCCACCGCGTTCGAGGCCCACGGAAACGCGACGACGCGCGTGCGCTCCGAGAGCTGCGCCGCGAGCGAGCCGAGGTCGAGCACGCACTCGTCGTCGACGTCGGCGAAGCGCACGACGAGCGCGCGGTCGTGTGCCAGCTCGAGCCAGGGAGCGACGTTCGCGTCGTGGTCAAGGCGCGTCACGACGATCTCGTCGCCGGCGCGGAACTCCCGCGCGGCTGTCCGCGAGAGCGCGAAGTTGAGCGTCGTCATGTTCGGGCCGAATCCGACCTCGTCGGGAGTCGCTCCGAGGAACCGCGCCATCGCCCTGTGCGCCTCGCCGACGATCTCGTCGCTGCGCCGGCTTGTCTCGAACGGCCCGCCGAGGTTCGCGTTCGCCTCGC
>Ga0126313_10000070_pt1 | contig 41158 bp, 41 predicted proteins | sample Plot105A_FD_89954 | JGI IMG/M metagenome (GOLD analysis project Ga0126313, IMG submission 89954) | Serpentine soil microbial communities from UC McLaughlin Reserve, CA, USA - Plot105A | ecosystem: Environmental > Terrestrial > Soil > Grasslands | place: USA: UC McLaughlin Reserve, Lake County...
CGAGCTCGTCGGCCCCTCCGAGCGCTCGCTCGTGCACTGGCTGCGGCGGCTGATCTTCCGCAGCGCATGGCTCGACCAGCGCGTGAAGGAAGGCGAGCTGGACGTCGCCTTCGACGAGCAGACGCACACCTTCTCGTACGTGCAGCCCGATCGCGGCAACGAGCCGATCGAGCTGGCGCCCGAACCTTCATGGGGGCGAGTGGCTTACTCCCCCCGGTAGCTGTCGGCTGACGGCCGCCTCGCGGCGCGCCAGCCGACTCGCTCTCGTGGAGTTACTCCGCCTGCTCTCGTACGGCGTCGGCGATCGCCTGCGCGCCGGCCTCGCCGACGAGCAGCTCGGGCCGCAGGGTGCGGCTCGCGAGCAGGTTGATCGCGGGGAAGCGGCGCTCGCCGGCCAGGGCCGTGTCGAGCGCGATGATCGTCGTCTCGCCACCGATCGGGCCCGTCGCGGTCGCGATGACCGTCAGCGAGCCGCCGGCGGGGATGCTGCGCGCCGCCGCGAGCGCCTTGCGGGCGGCAGCGGCGGGGATCCCCTCGAGCGTGTCGATCAGCACGACGGCGTGCCCGCCGCGCGCCGCGACGCGCTTGCCTTGCTCGATCGCGCGGTCGACGGCCTGCGCCTGCGCGTCGGCCGTGGCAGCGAAGCTGAGCGCCGCCGCCGGGGCGATTGGGCCCTCACGCCACTCGGAGATCTCCTCCGGGCGCGCGCCGGCGAGCACGACGCTCGTCTCGAGCTCGGCGTCGAGCGCCGCGAGCGCGTTGGCGAGGCGGCGCAGCGTCTCGCTCTTGCCGGTGTGCGCGCCGCCGGCGATCGTCACGCGCGAACCGCGGCCGATCGGGGTCAGGAACTCGACGACGCTGACCGTCTCGTCATCCCCGCCGAACGCGAAGCGCTCGGTCGGGAAGGCGGCCGGCAGCTCGTCGAAGCGCACGCCCTCGGACACCTCGTCAGCCGAGCGGCCGTTGATCGTGTCGACGCGCACGAGCGACGGGAAGCGCTCGGAGCGACGCGGTGGGCGGACGGGGCCGCCGACGCGATCGCCGTCGACCAGCTCGCAGCGGCGCACCTGCGCCGCGGAGACGTACACGTCGTCGTCGGAGGCGGTGCCACCCTTGCCGACGCGCAGGAAGCCGGAGCCGTTCTCGGCCAGCTCGACGACGCCCTCGAGGGTGCGCTCGCCCTCCTCGCGCGGCTTGCCGCCGCGCTCACGGTCGCGGTCGGGCTTGGGGCGGTCCTCGCGGTCGCCGCGCTCGCGGTCGCCCCGGTCGCGATCGCGCCCACGTCCGCCGCGCTCGCGGCGTGCGGGCTTCGCCTCGGCCTCCGGCTCCGCCTCGACGTCGGCAACAGCCGCCGGCTCCTCCTCGCGCTCCTCGCGGGCACGGCCGCGGCCACCGCGCCGGCGGCGCGGGCGCGCGGGCGCATCGTCGTCGGACGCCGGAGCGTCGCCGGTTGCGGCAGCGGGCTTGCCGCCCTGCCGCGCGACGATCGCGTCGATCAGCTCCTCTTTGCGCAGACGGCGGAAGCCGTCGATGCCGAGCTCCGAGGCGATCGCGTGCAGATCGGCGAGCGGGCTGTCCGCCAGCGCGGAGCGTTCAAGTACGGGCATGGTTCTCCTGTCATGACTTCGGTGGGCTCCGACCGCGTTGGCGTCAGCGGCCGGCGATGTTCGAGCCCGGTATTCGGGCTCAGCGCTGAGAACCCTAGCTGACGCCGGCGACAGGTACCTGACGCGCGGATCGTCGTGCCTGGCAAGGAAGCAGGGAGCGTGGCCTGCTCAGGCAGGCGAGCGACTGATGACGCCGCCAGGCGCGGCGAGGCGCGTGTCAGGCAGGTTCGCGGCGTAGCGTCTCGGCCAGGCGGGCATCGGCCTCGAGCGCGCGGCGGCCGGCGAGCACCTCGCGCACGGTGATGAAGTCGGCCGCCGCGGCGACGTCGTGCAGGCGGAAGATGTGCCCGCCGGCGTCGAGCCCCCACGCAAGCGCCGCGAGCGTGCCGGCGCCGCGTTCTCGCGGCGCGCGGCCGGTGATGGCGCCGATGAAGTCCTTGCGCGAGAGCGCCATCAGGATTGGTCGACCGAGTGCGTGGACGTCGTCGAGCTGCCGCAGCACCTCGACCGTCTGCGCGGGCGTCTTGCCGAAGTCCGGGCCGGGATCGAGGATCAGCTGCTCCGTGGCGACGCCGCGCTCGACCGCAAGCGCCATCCGCTCCCGCAGGAAGGCGACGACGTCGGCGGTCATGCGCCCGTCGTACGACGGGTCGAGCAGCTTCTGCTTCGGTGCCGCGCGAGTGTGCATCAGCACGAGCGCCGCGCCCGTCTCGGCGCACACGTCCGCCAGCCCCGGGTCGCGCAGGCCGCTGACGTCATTGACGATGCAGGCGCCGGCGGCGATCGCCGCGGCGGCGACCGCCGGCTTATAGGTATCGACCGAGACGACGGCGCGCAGCTCCCCCGCGATCCGCTCGATCAACGGCACGACGCGCGCGATCTCCTCCTGCGGGTCGACAGCCGGTCTGTTCGTGACGCCGGACTCGCCGCCGACGTCGATCACGTCCGCCCCCGCCTCGAGCAGTTCACGCGCGAGCGCGACGCGCTCGTCGAGCGTGCGGTGCACGCCGCCGTCGCTGAAGGAGTCGGGCGTCGCGTTGACGATCCCCATCAGCCATGGCCGCTCACCGAGCGCGAGCGTGCGCGCGCCGGCGCGGACGGTGAGGTGCAGTGCGCCGGGCTCGCCCATGTGCGAGCGAGGCTAGCGCTGCCGCTTGACGACCGGCGCGCGGCGGGGCGGCTCGGAGCGCAGCAGCAGGATCGGCGCGGGGACGCTTCTGCGTCTTCTCGATCTGGCGCCTCTGGTCGGTCTCGGCGGTTTCGCGATCCGCAGGACCTGTCTGAGCGACGTTCTGTTGCCGGCCTTGTCAGTCACGAGCAGGCGCAGGACGTAGCGCCCGGGTCTCGCGTAGGCGTGCTGTGAGCCGCGGCGGATCTGCTCGACGGGCGTGCGATCGCCCCAATTCACGAGGATCTCTCTGACGCCCGAGGTGAGGATGCCCGCCGCCTTGCGCGCGGTTCCCGTCGGCGTGTCGGTCGCCTGGACCGCGAGCCGCAGCGCGGTGCCGGCCTGGCGCGCACCGCTGAGGCGCGCCGTCACGAACGCGGGGACCGAGTCGATCTTCACGCTTGACGCGGCCGCCGTGTACTGCTGGCCGCGGCGGTCGTACGCGACGACCTGCCAGCTGTGCACGCCCTGGGCGAGCGGCGCGGACGGGCGGAAGCTGCGCCGGCCGGTGACGCCCGCCTGGACGCCGTCGATCGTGACCTTGAAGTAGCGCCCCCACGTCTCGCGCGAGGTCGTCCATGCCAGCGACGGGCGGTCGCTGCGCTGGAAGCCCGCGACGCGCTCGACGGCGAAGCGGCCCGGCGGCTGATCGACGGTCGCGACGGCGATCGCGCGGCCCTGGCCGGGCACGTCTTGCGCGTAGGCGACGGCGATGTCACCGGCGTCGTCGGTCGCCGTCAGCAGCCCGTCGGCGGCGTCGGTCGGGCCGAGATCGCCGCGCGAGACGACCTGCTCGGCCTCGAAGTCGCCGCCGTCGCGATAGCGGGCGTGGATCTCCGGGGTGCCGCCGGCCGGCGTCACCTGCCAGGCGACGAGCATCTTGCGCGCGGTTGCGGTCGCGGGGACGGCGAAGCCGGGCGCGCTGTTCGTGACGAGCGAGTCGAGGGGCAGGAGCGTGGAGGGCTCGATGTCGAACAGGAGCTGCAGCGCGCTCGTCGCGTTGGTCGTGTCGTTGCCGGCGACGACGAGGCCCTGGCCGGTGCCGACCGTCGCGATGTGCGGAGCGCCGGAGCCCTGGCCGGAGGCGAACGGCGAGCCCTCGACCGCGGCCGGCGACTCGAAGCGCGATCCGCGCAGGCGGCGGAAGACGGCGCGCGAGCGCAGCGTGCCGCCGCCGAGGTCGAACGTGGCACGGAAGGCGACGCCGGTGAAGCTGTCGTCGTCCTGCGTGCTGACGACGGGCAGGTCGGCCGCGGCCGCCTGCACACCCTCGACCGTCAGGCCGGCGAGCGCGTCGACCGCCACGATGCTCGGCCGGGCGCCCTGCACCCGCCGGGCGATGACGTTCCCGGCCTCGCCCCAGACGACGATCGCGACGCCGTCGGCGGAGGCGGCGACTCTCGGGCGGGCGGTGCCGGCACCGGCGTCGTTGCCCGCGTTGGCGTCGAGCGGGGCGCCGATGACGGTCCAAGCGCCGGCGTCGCGGGCGAAGGCGGCGCGCACGTCGTGCCCGCCCGCACCGGGCGCGGCGAAGGCGGCGTAACCCTTGCCGTTGACGCTGAGGTCAACCGCCGGGTCGGATGCGCCGCCGCCGCTCCACAGCGTCTGCCGGGCCCAGGCGGTGCCGCTGTCCGGCCGCGTGGACGCGTAGACGTTGCCGCCGTTGGCGAAGACGACGAGCACGCGGCCGCCGTCGCCAGCCGCGACCGCGGCCTGCGTGGCGGCGCCGCCGAGATCGGCGTCGAGCCGCTCGGGGGCGCCCCAGGCGCCGTTGACGAGGCGCCGGACGAAGACATGCTCCACCCCGCCGTCGTCCATCGTGTAGACGATCGCGCCGCTGCCGTCGGGTGCGAGGTCGATCCCGTGGAGCGCATGCACCGCGGGCGAGGGGCCGACGACCGGGTCGCCGGTGAAGACGCCGGCGCGGGCGGGGGTCGCTGCGATCGCGAGCAGCAGGATCAGCGCCGTCGCGAGCAGCGCGGCGAGCGCGGGAACGGCGGGTTGGCGGAACGCTGGGAGAAGGGGTGGCATGACAGACGGCGCCGGGCGCGGCATCGCGTGTTGCAACCGGCCCGGAGCGCGAAAGTTACGCCATGAGGGCGACGTGTCGCCGCGATGCGCGCTGGACGTGGGCCGGCGCGCGGCGGGCGGGCAGGCGGCGCCTGGGCGGTACGGTCGGGAACGGGAGAGGGCGGCGATCGGGACCGGCCTCCTCGGCCCCGCTCACCTTCCCCCTCGATTCCCGACGCGACGCGGTGCACGACGTCCCTGCGGCCGATACGAACCCCCCGGTCGGTTCGGCCTGGCAATGCTCCGGCGTCGGCTCGACACTCCCATGGGCAGACACCCTAGGAAAGTGGTTTGGTAAGAACGCTGACGTTCAGTCAGCTTTTCGTCTGCCCGAGGATGCGCTCGCGCTCGGGACCTGAAGACCTTCGAGCGGCGTGGTCCGGTGTGATCGGCCGCTCGCCGAGCGGACTCTGGTCGTGTGGCGACCACAAATGACCAGGGTTCCCTCGGTGTTAGAGCCCGCCGAGCTCGGTGGTGATTTCGGAGACGCTGGCTTTGGCGTCGCCGAACAGCATCGCGGTCTTGGGGTCGTAGAAGAGCGGGTTGTCGATCCCGGCAAACCCGCTGCTCATGGAGCGTTTCAAGACGATGACGGATTGGGATTTGTCGACTTCAAGGATCGGCATCCCGTAGATCGGGGAGCCGGGGTCGTTGTTGGCGGCGGGGTTGGTGACGTCGTTGGCGCCGATGATGAGGGAGACGTCGGTGCGGCCGAACTCGGGGTTGATGTCGTCCATCTCTTTGAGCTGGTCATACGGGACGTCAGCCTCGGCCAAGAGGACGTTCATGTGGCCCGGCATGCGTCCGGCGACGGGGTGGATCGCGTACTTGACCTCGACCCCCTTCTTCTCCAACGCCAACGCCATCTCGCGCACGGCGTGCTGGGCCTGTGCGACCGCCATCCCGTAGCCGGGGACGACGACGACCTGACGCGCGTAGGCCAACTGGATCGCCGCGTCCTGCGCACTCGTGGAACGGGCGGTGCCACCGGCACCCGCACCTGCTGGTGCCCCTGCGGGGGCGGCGTCACCGCCACCGAACCCGCCCGCGATGATCGACGGCACACTGCGGTTCATCGCGACCGCCATCAGGTTCGTCAGGATCGAACCAGACGCACCCACGATCGTGCCGGCGACGATCAACGCGAAGTTGTCCAACGCAATACCCGCTGCGGCAGCTGAGAGACCCGTGAACGCGTTGAGGAGGCTGATCACGACGGGCATGTCCGCCCCGCCGATCGGCAGCACAACCATGTTGCCGAGGATCGCCGCCGCAACAAGGATGCCGAGAATGAACAGGATCTCGCTGTGGGTGCCGGAGACGATCGCAATGGCAGAGCCGACACAGATCAGCAGCAGCACGAGGTTCAACAGCTGCTGACCCGGCACCTTGATCGGCCGGCCCGGCAGGATCTCCTGGAGCTTCCCGAACGCAATGTTCGAACCCCAGAAGCTGATCGAGCCGATGATCGCCGCAAACAGCGACGCGATCATCACCGTCTCATCCCACTCCCCCGTCGACCCGGTGAAATGGCGACGAAACTCGCTCCACGCGATCAACGCGACCGCACCACCACCAACCCCGTTGAAGAGGGCCACCATCTGCGGCATCGCCGTCATCTTCACCGACCGTGCCGCCGGCACACCAACCGCGGTGCCGACCAGGACACCGAACGCCATCAGGATCGCGGTCTCGGTGTCCGGGATGACTCCCGGCTTCAAGAGGGTGGCGACGACAGCGATCGCCATCCCAACCGCGGCGATCTTGTTGCCACGCACCGCCGTCTGCGGACCCGCCAACCCACGCAACCCCACGATGAAGAAAATCACCGCAAGGATGTACAGACCATTGATGAAATCGGAGTCCTGCAAGAACGACGTCGCAAGCGTCTGCGGCGCAAGCGAACCCACAAGCGCGCTCACTGACCCACCCCCACGTCCGCCGCCTCAACAGCCTTGGGCGGGGTCGGCTTTCTCTTGAACATCCCCAACATCCGGTCGGTGACGAGGAAACCGCCGACGACGTTGATCGTCCCAAAAATGATCGCGATCACCAGGATCACCTTCGAGAGCGTGTCGTTCGCCTCCACCGCCTCACCCAACACCAACAGGCCGCCGAGAACGACGATCCCGTGAATCGCGTTCGTCCCCGACATCAACGGCGTATGCAACGTATTCGGCACCTTCGAGATCACCTCGAAACCCACAAAGGCTGCGAGCACGAGCACGCCGATCTGCGTAACCAAATCCATAGTCAGTCCCTTCAGGCCGGCTGGCCAGCGGCGGCCTTCGCGCCCTCGTGAACAATCTCGCCGTTACGCGTCACACACGCACCGGCAATGACCTCGTCATCGAAATCCAGGGCGAGCTGACCGTCCTTGACCATCAGCCCCAGCAGCGCCTCAATGTTCCGCGCGTACAGCTGCGAGGCGTGCTCGGCCATCGTCGACGGCACGTTCAACGGCGCCATGATCTTCACGTCGTGCCGGATCACCGTCTCACCAGGCTCTGAGAGCTCACAGTTCCCGCCAGCCTCACCCGCCAGATCGACGACCACGCTGCCGGGCTTCATCCGGCGAACGGCATCCTCGGTCACAAGAATCGGGGCGCGACGACCCGGCACCAACGCCGTCGTGATGACGACGTCGACCTTGCCGATCGCCTCAGCCATCAACTCCTGCTGCCTGGCCTGCTGCTCCGCGGACAACTCCTTCGCGTAGCCGCCCTCACCCTCAAGATCCCCGCCGAGATCGAACTCGAGAAACGACGCCCCCAACGACTCGACCTGCTCCTTGACAGCCGCGCGCACATCGAAGCCCTGGACAACCGCGCCCAAACGGCGTGCAGTCGCGATCGCCTGCAGACCCGCAACACCAGCACCAAGCACCAAGACGGTCGCAGGCCGAATCGTGCCCGCCGCCGTCATCAACATCGGATAGAACCGCCCCATCTCCTGCGCCCCCATCAACGCAGCGCGATACCCCGCAATGTTCGACTGCGACGACAACGCATCCATCGACTGCGCCCGCGAAATACGCGGCACCGCCTCCAACGCAAACGCCGTCACACCAGACGCAGCCAAAGCACGAACACCATCAGCGTTGGTCAACGGCTGAAGAAAACCGATCAGCGTGCTGTCCTTGCCGAGACGAACCGTCTCCTCCGCGTTGGGCGGCGCAACCTTGGCAACCAGATCGCTCTGCCAAATCGCAGCAGCATCATCGGTCAGCGACGCCCCAGCCTCCTCAAACGCAGCATCCGGAATCAACGCCTCGGCACCAGCACCACGCTCCACAAACACACTGTGCTCCGCGCCAACAAGCTTTCTCACGACCTCCGGCACCAGCGCGACGCGACGCTCGCCTTCGACGGTCTCCTTGGGGACTCCGATTCTCATAGGCGCGGAAACCTACCGGCCGGACCCATGGAGTGGAGCCACTGGCAGGGACCGCCGTGAGAGCGCCAGGACGGCGTATGCGGTGACCCACACCGGGGTCTGCGTGCTCGTGCGCGAGTAGCGCACCGCGCCGGTCGGACCGACGAGGGAGCGCAGGTAGGCGACCGGCGTCGGCGACCCGCCGCGGCGCACCTCGCTCAGCGGCACGCGCGCCGCGACGAGGCCCTGGACCGCCCACGCGGTCGACTGGGCGTTGGAGCTGCCGCCGCGCTGCTGTGGCAGGCCGCCGTCGGCGTTCTGCAAGCCGCGGATGTATCTCGCCGCCCGCCGCAGCGCGTCGCTGCGCCCGCCGAGTGCGGCGAGCGCCTGCATCGCCGCCGCAGTGTCGTCGACGTCGCTGGCCAGCCCCTTCGTGAGGAAGCCGAAGCCGCCGTCGTCGTTCTGCTGGCGCGCGAGCCACGTGCCGGCTCGACGCAACGCCGGGGCATCGGAGCGCGTTCTCGCCGCGCGCAGCGCGAGGATCGCGAACGCCGTCAGGTTCACCTGGCCGAGCACGGCGCCGTCGCTGCCGACGCGTCTGGTGAGCGCCGCGACGAGATCCTGTCTCGCGAATGCGCGCGGGGATCTGCCGGCGGCGGCGAGCAGCAGGATCGTCCGCTCCACGTCGCCGATGCCGGTTGCGCCGCCGTTGCTCGCGAGGCCTCTGGAGTGTCTGCCGACCCAGCCGACGGCGCGCTTCACGGCGGCTGAGCTGCCGCGCTGCGTCGCGAGCGCCATCGTCACCCAGCCGGTGTAGAGGCCGGCCGAGCGGGTGCCGGGCGTGGAGCCGAAGCCGCCGTCGTCGTTCTGCGCGCGTTCGAGGTACTGAGTCGGGGTGGCCGCCTCTGCGGGGGCCGCGGCCGGGCCCGCCGCCCCGGCCATGAGCAGCGCCGCCGCGAGCACGACCGCCAGTCCGGCGGGACGCGGCTGCCACGTGAACGACAGCCGCGTGCGGAAGCGCCGCAGCGTGCGCACGAGCGCCGGACCGAACAGCAGGAAGAAGACGACGTTGCCGGCCGCATGGGCCAGGTCCCATGGCAGCGAGGTCGTCTGGTAGACGAGGTAGCGGTGGAGGACGTCGCCGCTGCCGCCGGTGAACGTGACGACGCTGCCGAAGTTGACGATCGCGCCGTAGAAGAGTCCGGCGGCCCCGCATGCGAGCGCGAGCGGGACGCGCCCGAGCCGCCCGCCGCTGAGCTTCGCGAGCACCGCTCCGCCGACGCCGACGCTCCCCCACGCCGCCATCTGCCACGGCGTCCACGGCCCCTGCGTGAAGAACAGGTTCGACGCAAGCGCAGCGACCGCGCCAACCGCGAAGCCGGGCGCGCCGCCGAAGACGTAGCCGGCGAGCAGCACGATGTCCGTCGTCGGCTTGACGTTCGGGACCGGGGCGAACGCGATCCGGCCGAGCACGGCGAGTGCGGCAAGTGTCCCGACGAGCGCGAGCACGCGCGCGGACGGATGCGAGCGCTCGTACCAGGCGAAGCCTCCCACGAGCGCGAGCGCGAGCAGCAGGAACGAGGCGAGTTGCCAGCTCATCGGTGACGGACCTCCGGTCGGTGTTCGGTCAGATGCGCCCGCACGAGCGCGGCGCCGGCGTCGGGATCGAGCACGCCGCCCGCGCCGCGCAGGATGCGCGCCGTCTCGGTCGCGAAGTACCAGCCGCCGGTGAGCACCTCGGCGGCGGAGCCGTCGGCGATCGGCGCACCATCCGCGAGCAGCACGACGCGGTCGGCGACGGCCGCGGCGAACTCGGGGTCGTGCGTAGCCACGAGCAGCGCAGCTCCGGAAGCGGCCAACCGGCCCAACAACACAGCAAGGTCGGCCTTGTGGGCGCGGTCCATTCCGCGCGTCGGCTCGTCGAGGCACAGCAGCGCCGGCGCGTCGGCCGGGTCGCCACCCAACACGATCGCGAGCGCGAGCCGCTGCCGCTCACCGCCCGACAGGTCCCGCGGATGACGGTCGGCAAACGAAGCCAAGCCAACCGCTTCAAGCGCCTCCACCGGCGCCTCATCCCCCACGCGCTCATGCACGAGGTAGTCATTCGGATTCTGCAGCAGCAGCGCAACACGACCACCCGCCTGGACCTTGCCGCGAGTGGGGGACGACAAGCCCGCGACGTGACGCAGCAGCGTCGACTTGCCGGCACCGTTGCGGCCCATCAGCGCGACGCGCTCACCGCGAGCGATCGAGAGATCGACCCCCCGCAGGATCGCCGGCTGCCCCTTCGGCTCGACCCACACGCCGCGGAGCCGAAGCGCGGACGCAGGCGACGCCGACCGGGCGGACGGGGTCAGAGCCGCGGAAGACAGCGACGCCGATCGGGCGGGTGGCGCGGGGAAGCTCTTTTTGCGACCCCGCTCGCGAAAAGACTTCCCGGCGACAGGACCCGCCCGCAGCAGCGCCGGACTCTCGGTGGAGGGCAGCGCGCTGTGAGCCCGGAGCACAGCCCGCGCCTGCTTCACCCCCACAGGCGCCGGACCGAGGCCGGCACCAGCAAGCAACCGCGCGCCAGGGGTCTCCAACGCAGGAGCATCCGAGTGCGCCCACGCCAGGAACGCTGAAGGATCGGCGTCACAGGCGATCCGACCGTCCACCATCGCGACGACGCGATCAGCAGCCGTCAGGCACCGCTCCAACCGATGCTCAGCCAGCAAGATCGTCGTCCCCCACTCCTCGTTCAGCCGCCGCAGCAACCCGATCAGCTCGTCACCCGCGACCGGGTCCAGCTGCGACGTCGGCTCGTCGAGCAGTACGAGCCGCGGTCGCCCCACCAGGGCAGCCGCCAACGCGACGCGCTGCAGCTCGCCGCCGCTCAGCGCATGCGTGGGCCGCTCCAGCAGGTGCGCGATGCCCAGCGCCAGCGACGCCTCCTCCACCCCGCGCGCGATCGCCGCCGGCGACTCGCCGCGATTCTCAAGTGGAAACGCCAGCTCGTTGCGCACCGTCCCCATCACGACCTGGGTCTCCGGATCCTGGAACAGCGAGCCGGCGATGGCGGCCAGCTCGCCCGGGCCGTGGTCGCGTACGTCCATCCCGCACACGTGCGCGGATCCCGACACGTCGCCGCCGTGGACGTGCGGCACGAGCCCGCTCGCAAGCCGCAGCAGCGTCGACTTGCCGCTGCCCGAGCGGCCGGCGAGCACGATCAACTCGCCCTCCTCCACGTGCAGCGTCACGTCGTCGAGCGCGGGCGCCGGCGCGCCCGGGTAGGCATACGTCAGCCGCTCCAACGCGAGGACGCTCATCGCCGCCCCCACGCCGCCTGCAGCGCAGCGGCCCGCGGCTCGATCCCACGCCGGTCGAGGAACGGCAAGAGCGGCAGCAGCACGAGCGCGGCCGACAGCGCCCACGTGCCCGCGCCCCAGTCGCCGTGCACGAGCGGGTATGTGTCGAACGCGGCGAGGTCGGCGAGCCACGCACCGAGCGTCAGCGCGAGCAGCGTGACCGTCACGGTGGCGAAGGCGATGTCATGGCGCGACCACGGCGCGCGCACGCGCGGCGGCCGGCGCGCCGCGCCGTAGCCGCGCACCTCCAGCGCGGCCGCCACGTCGACGGCGCGATCCAACGCGCCCGCCGCGACCGCGCGCACAAGTGCCACGCGCGAGGGCGGCACGCCGGTCCGGCAGCGCTGTGCGTCGGCCATGCGGCGGCCGTCGCGCTGGAGCACCGGCACCATCCGCGTCGCAAGCGTGGCCGTCAGGGCGGAGCGGAACGAGACGCGGCGGAAGAGGCGCAGCACCTCGTCGGGATCGACCACCGCGGCGTACAGCGCACAGCAGAGGATCAGCCCCAGCGCCCGCAGGCCGAGCACCGCGCCGTAGACGAGCGCCTCCAACGTCACGTCGACGCGGCCGAGCACCGGCGCCTCGCCGAGCTGCGCGATCACCGTCAGGCCGTTGCGCGTGATCAGGGGATTCAGCAGCGCGATCACGAGCGCGAAGGGCAGCCCAAACAGCAGCGCGCGCCGCAGCTGGCGGCCGGCTCCGGCGGCGCTTCCCACCGCGAGCGCGGCGGCCACGACCGCGCCGAGCACGAGCGGGCTGTCGAACAGCAGTGCCGGCAGCGCGAGCACGGCGCACAGCGCGCAGCCGACCGCCGCGCGCACGGCGTGGAGTGGACTGGCGCTGCGGCGCATCACTGCACCGTCGGCAGCGGGTACACCGCCCTGCGCGGCCCGTCGATCGCGACCGCGAAGCGGCGCCGCAGCGTGCGCTCGTCGAGCGCACGCGCCGCGGCCATGACGCCGACCGCGTCCGTCCCGGTGATCACCCACGTTGGCGCCTGCTGCTCAAGGCGTGTGGCGGCGACCAGCCCGGCGCCTTCGTGGATCTCGCTGATCGGGTCGCCCTTGGCGTCGAACAGCTCGATCGCTGTGCCGTCGTCGATGAAGTGAGCGAAGACGCCGCTCGCGGCCGGTCCGCGGTCGATCTGCGCAAGCGCCTGATCGGCCCGCAGCTCTCGCCAGCGGCCCACGAGCACCCGCAGCGTTCTCCCCCCCACGCCGGTGCCGGGCGTCTGACGCGCGGCGATCGCACCGACGGCGCCGAGTCTCTCGGAGACGGTCTTGCAGGCCTCCTCGGAGTCGTCGGCGCACTCGAGCACGACGGGGTAGCGCTTCCCCTCCGCCCCATGCGCGAACGGCTCGGGGAACGACCCGACGACAGCCGGCACGTGCGGCGTGGCGCCCCAGTCACGGCGATCCCACCAGATGCGGTCGCCGTCGTGGAGCTCCACGTCCGCGGAGCCGACGGCGCTCTCGATGCCGTTGACGTAGAAGAACCAGTCGACCGGCCGCCCGTCCTCGCGACCGCCGGCGAGGCCGTCGATCGACTGCACGAAGCCGCCGCCGTAGCGCGTCTTGACGTCGAAGCTGCGTTCGGTGAGCCGCATGACCGTCTCGGAGGAGGGCAGATCCTGTGCGATCTGCCCCCCCAGCTGTCTTGCGCCGAAGTCGCGCGTGACGAGCACGCGCGCCTCCGTGCCGCTCTCGCCCGCGCCGATCCCGCAGCCGGCGAGGCCGGCGGCGAGCAGCAGCGCGAGCGCGACGAGCGCGATCAGTCGGAGACGCGGGTGCTGCACGTCCGTCAGGCCTCCACCGTGAAGTGGAGGCGGACGATCTTGCGGTTGCCGGCGTCGTCCGTCGAGTACACGACGAGGCGGTAGCTGCCCGGCTCGAGCCGTGCCGGCAGCAGGTACGACCAGCGGGGCCCGTCGCCGGCATCGACGAGCGGCGCGCCTCTTCTGCCGCACGGGCGGAAGCGCGAGCGGTTGCCGTCGAACGCCGTGCAGGCGCCATCGGCGCGGCGCGTCAGGCGGAAGGCGACGCCGGCGCCCTCGGGGTCAACCGCTCTGCCGCGCAGCACGCGCGGGGCCTTGTCGGCCATGAACGTCTGACCGTTGGCGATCCCCTTGACGGTGAGCTCCGGAGCCGTGTTGTCGTTGCTGCCACACTTCGCGCCGCGTGCGCCCTGCTGGCAATGCAGACGCCCGGACGGGACGTCACCCGTGTGCGTGGCGCGCAGCGTTGACTGCCCGTCGAGGAGCTTGACGGTCGCGCTGCCGTCAGCGGCGGTTCTGACCGGCTGCTCGCCGCCCTGGACCGTCGCGCCCTTGACCGGCGTGCTCGTCCCGTCGCCCTTCAGCAGCGTGACCTTCACGTCGACCTTTCCGCCGCGCGGGCGGATCGCCGCGAGCTCGAGCGGCAGGTTCGTGCAGCTCGAGAAGTCCGGCGTGGAGGTGCAGAGGAACTCGAGCACGTCGTCGCCGGCCTTCAGCTCTGTGTCGCACAGGCCGGTCGCCGACGATCTGCCGTTGACCCACAGCGTCCAGTAGGCGCTGAAGTCGGCCGGCGCTCTCACGCCGTCGATCGCGTCGACCGCGTAGCCGAGGCCGTCGAACCAGGTGCCGTCCCAGCTGCCGGCGGTCGCCTGTTCGAGCGCGCCTGCGGCGCTCGTGCCGGTGCATCTGTGCGCGGCGTCTCTGTCCTTGACGACGGCTGTGCGCGTCGTCGTGATGGTCGCGTCGACGAGCGTTCTTCCCGGCGCCTCGGCGCGAACCGAGACCTTGGCCGGCGAGCCGGCGTGCGCGACCGGCGCCAGCAGGCTCGCAGCGGCGAGCGCTCCGACGATGGAGCCGATGATCCTGGGAGACATTCAGCCACCCCTTTCCGCGAGGGCGTATGTGGAACGTACGGTCGGAGGCCTGGTCTCCTGGCTCTCGGGCCTACCCTCCGCGCCTTCCCGGGAGGCGGTGCCTCTCAGTGGCTGCGCAGTCGTGCTGCGCGTGCGGCGGGCGTCCCCGATGACAGTGGCGGGTCCGCGCCGGATTCACACCGGACTTCCCATCACCACCGACCTATGAACGTGCGGATGCTATCGCGGAAACCAACGGGATAGCCCTTAGACTGCGGAGCCATGACCGTCAACCTCACACGCATCTACACGCGCCACGGCGACAGAGGCGAGACGCACCTCGGCGACATGAGCCGCGTGCCGAAGACGCATCCGCGGATCGAGGCGTACGGAACGGTCGACGAGCTCAACGCCCACCTCGGCGTCGCGCTCACGAGCGCGGGCATGCCGGAGCGCTACGTGCCGTGGCTCCAGCACGTGCAGAACGACCTGTTCGACGTCGGCGCCGACATCGCGGTCCCGCACGGCGGCGACAAGACGCGCCTGCGCGTGAGCCCCGAGCAGACGGGCTGGCTGGAGGAGCGCTGCGACGAGGTCAACGGCGAGCTGCCCGCGCTCAGATCGTTCGTGATCCCCGGCGGCTCGCCGGCGGCTGCTCAGCTGCACGTCTGCCGCACCGTCTGCCGGCGTGCCGAGCGCGCCGCGATCGCGTGCGGCGAGGACGACCTCGGCGAGGAGGTCGTGCGCTATCTCAACCGGCTCTCGGACCTGCTGTTCATCCTCAGCCGCGGCGCCGTCGAGGGTGACGAGCCGCTGTGGGAGCCGGGCCGCTTCCGCTGACGTCGGACGAGCCCTGCCACACGTCAGCGCGATCACAACCAGCGCATCCGGTTCGCGCGCTCAGGTAGGTTCGCCTCTGCACGTATCGAGGCAACACGCCGGATTGGGGGAAATCGGGGGATGCGCGTTCTGCTCTGCAGTGCCGTGATCGCGGTCGCGATTGCGATCGCCGGCTGCGGCGGTGACTCGAGCTCGTCTTCGAGCACGAGCGACACCCAGGCCTCAACGAGCTCGACGACACCGGCAAGAACGACCCTGCACTACATCACGCGGGAAGCCAAGCCGAGGAATCCGGGTCCGCACCCCGGCGCGAGAGTCGACCGCCTGATCGTCAGGGAAGTCAGAAAGGGCCAGGGCCCGGCGATCCAATCGGGTGACAGCGGGATCTTCGAATTCATAGCCACCAACTGGGTCACCGGCAGAAGACTCGAAGAGTCGTGGCACAGAAGAAGACCGTTCGAAACGCAGATCGAACACAACGTGGTGATCGACGGCTGGTGGCAGGGCATTCCCGGCATGAGAGTCGGCGGACGCCGCCAGATAGTCATCCCACCGAGCCTCGGCTTCACGACGAATCCGGAACTGCAGGACGCCACCACCTACTTCGACGTCGTCCTCGTCGAGATCAGGCCGCAGCAGCCTGCAGGGGTCGCGCCCAGACCGCAGGAAAGCGCTCCCTCGATCGGATAGCGCCACAGCTCGTGTCACGCACCGGCGCACGAAGCGCCGGTCGCGTGGCAAGGTGCCAGCCCTCTTGAAGACATGAGGAGCTGACACGCACATGGCAAAGGGAACGATCGTCTCCGGCCGCACGGCCGTCATCACCGGCGCGGGGTCCGGCATGGGCCGCGCGATGGCGCAGCGGCTCGCGCGCCACGGCTCGCCCGTCGCGATCTGCGACTGGAACGAGGACGACCTGCAGGAGACCGCCTCGACGATCGACGGGCCGGTGCTCGCACGCAGACTCGACGTGCGCGATCGCGGCGGGCAGATGACGTTCGCCGCCGCCGTGAAGGAGTGGGCGCCGGCCCCGATCGGGATGGTCTTCAACAACGCGGGCGTGACGGTCTCCCAGACCGCCGCCGACGCGGCCCACGAGGACGACGAGTGGGTGATCGACGTGAACATGTGGGGCGTCATCCATGGCACGCGCGCGTTCCTGCCAATCCTGTTGGAGCAGGACAGCGGCGCGATCGTGAACGTCTCCAGCGTCTTCGGGCTGATCGGCTTCCCGACGCAGAGCGCGTATTGCGCCTCAAAGTTCGCGGTGCGCGGCTACACCGAGGCGCTGCGCGCGGAGCTGCGCGAGACGGGCGTGACCGCGATCGCCGTACACCCTGGCGGCGTCAACACGAACATCGTCGAGCACGCGCGCTTCCACGTCGACGACCGTGGCAACAGAGACCATGACGTGCTCAAGCGCGACTTCAGAAGAGTCGCGCGCACGTCGCCGGAGAAGGCGGCGGAGATCATCCACACCGGGGTCGAGAACGGCAAGCAGCGGATCCTCGTCGGGGCGGACGCCGGTTTCCTGTCGCTCCTGACGCGGATCGCGCCGGTGCGCTACTTCGAGGTGATGGCGCGGCTCGAGCCGTTCATGCGCAGATAGCCGAGGCGCGCTAGCTTCGTAGGTGGATGGCGAAGAAGAAGCTCAAACCGGGCCTCGAGCTCAAGCCGAAGGGCAAGTGCTGCAAGTCGCGGCCGCGCTGCAAGCGCTGCCCGGTGACGCTCGACCGGCTGAGCAAGATGGGGTTCGTCGAGCGGCACTCGAGCGGGCGTTATGTGGTCGTGGAGGTCGTGCCGAAGCGGGAGCTGAGAGCGGCGCGGGGGAAGTAGCAGGGCGGCGTGCGCGCGTCAGGCGACGCGCACCTGCTCCTCGCCCACCGCGACCACGTCGCCACTGCGGAGCTGGCGGCCCCGCCGCTCCTCCGGCTCGCCGTTCACCGTGACGGCCCCCTCCGCCAGCAGCTCCTTCGCCTCGCCGCCGGAGTCGGCGAGCCCGGCCAGCTTGAGCAGCTGGCCGAGGCGGATCGTGTCGTCGCGGATGGGGACGTCGCGCATAAGGCGCGGACGATAGCCGCCCTCCGAACACGAGCGTCCGGCGCGGGTGCGGCGGCCGCAGCATAGGGTTCCGCCGATGGCCGACGAGAGTCCGCTTGCGCTTCGCCTCGAGCTCGAGCCCGTGCGCAAGCCGTCGCCGACGGATGCCGCGCGAGCCCTGCTGAGCATCGACGACGCGTACCGCCTGGCCGACTGGGTCACGCAGAGACGTCCCGGCGACACGCCGACGTTCGGAGGCGACGCGCTGGGGCGCATCGGCGACTACGCCACGTCGCCGACGAGGCTCATCGTCGAGCGCGTCCAGTTCGGCTCGCCGTTCGAGGTCCTCACACAGATCCCGTGGGGCGCAGTCGGCACCGGCGGGGTGTGGTTCTTCGTGGTGCAGCTCGAACGGCTGTGGAACATGCCGAGGCGGATCCGCGTCGAGTCCGCACGTTTGGACACCGAACTCGAGGAGCAGGGACGTCGCTTGTGGGAAGAGCGGCTGGCGCGCGTCCAAGCCGAGGAGCTCTACTGGGGAAGTCGCCACCCGAGACTGTCGCACCAGATGACGGAGCCTTACGAGCCAGCCTTCCGCGGCATGCGCGGAGCGCTGCACGACAGCGCAAGCGAGCATTGAAACACCTATTTGCAGTAGTCAATGACACTGCAAATAGTTCAAAGTGCTTAGACTGCCGCGGATCGTGGCCACTCAGACAGTCGCTCCCTGCATCTTCGATGCTGGCGAGGAGACGCGTTACAGACTCGTAGAGCAGATGGAGAGCGGCGGCGAGGGCCTCGTCTGGCGCGGCTGGCAGCTCGACGACGGCGGCGGCAGGCTGCCCGTCGCGGTCAAGCTGCTGACGCCCTATGCGCACCTCGGCGAGACCGTCGAGAGCGAAGACGTCCTGAGGCGCTGGCGCCGTCAGGCGCAGACGATGCGCAACTTCTCCCACGACGGGTTCGCGTCGGTGCAGACAGTCTTCCGCGTCGCGTCCGGTGACGTCGGCGGTTGCGCGCCGCCCGAGTGGATGTGGGGTTTGCCGGCGTTCGTGATCTCGTGGGTCGACGGTCCCCACCTCGGTCTGTGGTCGCGTAGCGTGGCCGATCCGTTGCGGCGCCTGCGTGTCCTGGAGCGCTGCGCCGCGGGCCTCGACGCCTTTCATCGCGAGACCGGCCATGTGCATCGCGATCTCAAGCCGGCCAACGTCGTCGTCGCGGGCGAGCGCGGCCGAATCGTCGACTTCGGGCTCGTGCGCAGCATCGCGCAGCTCCGCGGCGGCTCGGCCATCAGCGGCAGCGAGGGCTACGTCGCGCCGGAGCTGTTCGACGACGCCGAGTACACGCCGGAGACCGATCGCTACGCCTTCGCGGGCGTCGTCTACCACCAGATGACGCTGGCCGACCCGCCGTCCTCCCGTCGCGGGCGCCTCGAGGACGTGCGCCGTCGCATGATCGACGCCGGCTGCAGCGACGCCGCCTCGCTGGTTGCGCTCGCGCTCCATCCCGATCCGCAGGCGCGCCCGCAGCTCGACGGCGTCGCCGAGCTGCTGGCGCGCGTGCTCGCGCTGCTCGAGCCCGCGTCGCACCGCGTGTATGCGGAGCCGCCGCCGGCCGGCCCCCGGCCGCTCCCCGCGACACACGCGGCAGCCGCTGCACCCGTCGCACCTGCCGACGGTCCCGCCGCCCTGCGCCGCCCGCTCGCCTTCGCCGTCGTCCTCTGCCTGCTCGTCGTGGTGCTCGCGCTGCTCGCGCACCTGCTCCGTTGACCCGAAAGGACCGTTCGTGCCCCGCTCACCCCATCAGGACCCCAGCGTGCGCGACGCAACAGAAGATCGCGTCCGCGGCGTCGCCGACTGGACGATCAGCGTCCTCTATGCCCGTTTCGGCGTCTTCCTGCTCGCGATCGCCGCCGCCGGCGTCGCGGCGATCGGCTTCAGCCACAGCTACGGCGAAGGCGTCCGCGCGGTCATCTTCTTCATGATCCCGAGCGCCTGGGGGGCGTTCGCGCTCGCCACGCTCGACGGCCAGCCCGAGGCGCTCAGAAAGCTCGGCGAGCCGTTCATCGCCGGGCTCGGCGTGATCGCCGGGCTTTTGGTCAGCAGCGTCGTCGTGTTCGACGCGCCGATCTCGATTGCGAACCTCGCACTGGGCTCGATGGAGGCCTACTTCTTCGTGATGTGGATCTCGAAGCAGCCGACGCGCTTCTCACGCCGCATCCCGCCAGAGAGCCGCGTCTGGGGGATGGCGCTGCTGCTGATGGTGACCGTCGTGAGCATCACGATCGCGGTGACGGTCTGATGAGCGCCACCCAGCCGCGGCCCGCCGGCGCGACGTTCGACACGCGCCGCTTCTGCCCCTACCACGGTGGCTTCGTGCTCCTTTCCGAGTGTCCGATCCTGGCGACGAGCAGAGCCTTCGAGCTGCACGACGGACGAGTGACGAGCTCGGCGTCCGCCGGCAGCAGCGCCAACTTCGACCAGGTCCTCGGAGGCATCACCGCGGAGGACATGCCCCCGGCCGCAGTCGCTCCTCCGCCGATCCCCGAACCCTCGGGGGCAGCGGGCGAGGCGATGCCCGTGCGGATGGATCTGCAGTCCGCGCGGCGGAGAGGCTGGATCGTCGGCAAGCCGGTCGCGTCGCGGATCGACGGCATGCCGCGCGTTGTCGTCGCGATGCCGCCGCGGCGACCGACGGCAGAGCGTCGGCGACGCTTCTCCGTGGGGCCGACGAGCGCTCCTCCGCTCCCCTCGGCCGCGGAGCTGGCGCGCGCCTTCGGCGGCGCCCGCGCGCGACCGGTCCGTGCCTGCCCGGTGTGCGAGCACCCGCTGCCCGGCTCGATCGACCTGCGAGACCCGTTCTCGGTCGCGCTCGTCGGGCACACGCACGCGTCGAAGACGACCCTCGTCGCGGCGCTCATGCATCAACTGTCGCTCGCCGGACCGGAGGCGATCGGCGCGTCCGGGTTCTCAGCGACCGAGTCGACCGCGCGAATGCTTGCCGGCGTGCTCGACCGGTATCGCCGACGGCTCGGGACCGACGGCACCAGACCGGATCAGTTCCACCGCCCACTGGAGTTCCACGCCGAGTTCGCGTCGGGCGCGCCGCCCGCGACGGTGATCCTGCACGACGTCGCAGGGGAGGATCTGGAGAATCCCGACCAGCGGCTCAAGTGGGCTCCGTACGTCCTCTGGGCCGATGCGATCGTGTTCGTCTACAACCCGGAGGACTCGCCGCGCGCGAAGGCCGGATCGACGAGCGAGAAGGTCGTCAACGACCAGGGCGTGCTGCTGCACGGCGTCTTCGGCGACTTGGAGGAGCGTCCCGAGGTCGACTCGAACGGCGATGACTCCGCCATCCCGCCGCTCGTCGTCGCCGTCTCGAAGGCCGACCTGCTGCCGAACGCGCCCGACCTCCGCAACGGCCCCGCGCCCGACGCCGCGGTGCAGGAGGCGTTGCGCGCGGCCGGCGACGGCGAGGTGGTCTCGGCCGCCCGCCGCTGGCCCGAGGCGCACTGGCGCTTCATCGCGCCGCACCCGCCGGGCGGGGAGCCGCAGGGAGTTCTGGAGCTGTTCTCGCTCGTGCTTTCCCTGCTCGCCCGGTGATCGTCGGACAACTCTGGTTCGGCTGGTCGCGGCGGGGCGTCGACGGCGTCGACCGTCAGCAGATCGTCGCCGCCTCGGGCAGCCTCGACGACCGCGCGCAGGCGGCGACGCGGCTCGTGCTGCGCTGGTGCTACCGGCCCGATCGCCCGGCGTTCGGCTGGGTCGAGCAGGGCGGGGTCACGGTCGTCTTCCGCCGCACGCCGACCGGCCTCGACGGTCACGGCCGCCCCGGCGCGTTCTTCGTGCATGCGCTTGTCGCGGCGCCCGGGACGCTGGACGCCGCGATGCTCGCCCGGCTGTGGTCGGCGGACGTGTGGACGCGCAGAGCGCCGGAGGATCCGCCCGCGAAGCTGCCGGCGCTGACGGATCCGGCTGAGCTCGGACTCGGCCCTCCGCCGGTCGTGGACGAGGCGGTCGTGCGCGATGCGCTCGCCGGGCACCTCGCGAACCTCGCCCGCGGGCGCCGTTCGGCACTGCCCGCCGCCGAGGAGACCGCCGTCGCGCTCGCGGCACGACTGGCCGCGCTGCTGCCGGCGCGGCTCGGCCTTCCGGCCTTCTCGACCGCGGAGGAGGGCGAGCAGGCAGAGGCGTACGACTTGATCGCCGGCCCCCCGCCTTCGGTCGCCTTCCTGCCGATCGGCGAGGAGTCGCCGGGCAGGCTGTGGGAGGACGCCGCAGACCTGCTGCTCGACGCCGAGGCCGGCGGGCTCGTCGCCGCAACGGCAGAGGACGCGAGCTCGCATGCGGAACTGGCCATGGGCCTTCAGGCGTACGCGGCGATCGAGCGCGCGAGCGCGCCCGGCGCCGCGGCGGCGGAGATCCCGGCGGCGACGTGGGCGCACATCGTCGGCGACCCGCGGCGCCTCGCACGCGTGGTCGCGAGAGCCGCACCGCTGCTCGCGACTGCGATCGTCACCGGTGTCCCGGAAGCGCAGCAGGCGCTGCCCGTGCTCCCATCCGGCGCCGATCGCAGCGCGCTCGCCGAGGCGCTCGTGGCCACGACCGCGGGACTCTCGACAGCCGACGGGATGCGCGTGCTCGGGACGCTCGCGCCGGCGCCGCATCTGGCTGCCGGCGTCGCGCGCGCACTGCTCGCGCGCTGGCACGCCGATGGGCGCATCGCACAGCTCGGCCCGGCGGACGTCGTGGCACTGCTGCGGATTCAGGAGCGCGGCGCGTCGACGCGCGACCTCGACGCCGCCTCCGATGCGCTGCTCGGCCTGCGCGGCGTCACGACGGCGATCGTGGACGCCAACGACCTGCCCGTCGCATGGCGAGCGCGCGCGGTCGCGCGCCGGCCGCGACACGTGAGCGGCGAACTGCTCGTAGAACTGCTGCTCGGCCTCCCCCACTTCGCTGAGCTGCTGCTCGCGGAGCGCGACGCGGCGACACTCGACGCGGTCGGCGCAGCGATTGCGGAGGTTCCGGCGCAGCAGGGCTACCAGACAGCGCAGACCCTGCGCATGCTCGTCCCCGCCTACTACGAGGGCTGGCTGCGGTCTGCGGTCGACCGCTTTCCGCTCGAGCGCCGCCACCAAGTGCTGCAAGCGCTGCTTTCAGGAGGCTGGGTCAGCGAGAACTCGTGGGCCGAGGCGATGCTGAAGGCATACGTGCAGTTGGTGCTCGAACGGAGGTCAGACCGGGGGCCCCTGCCCAAGCTGGTCGTTCAGGGTGTCGTGCGCTCGAGCTCGCTGCGCGCGGATCGCTGGTGCGCGCTTCAAGAGCGGCTTAGCCAGAACGTCCGCGCCGCCACCACGCGCGCCTACGGCGCTGCCGTCGAGGCGGCTGCGCTCGGCGGCGACGACCGTGACGCGGCGTTCGAACTGATCGTCGACGCAGTCACGAGCTGGTCGCTGCCGCGAGGCGTCTGGCAGACCGCCGTGCAGGAAGTGGAGTCCCGGGCCGCTGAGCCCCCGGAGACGTTCGTGGCGCGGGTCGTACGCGCGAGCACGCGAATGGACCGCATAGACGCTGGCGGGCTGCGGATCGGCACCGCGATCTGGATCGCCAGCGGCGTCGAAAACCGGCACTACGACGAGCGCCTGCTCGAGGCACCGTTTCTCCTACCACTGATAGATACGCCGCTGTCAAAGACCCAGCGCAAGTCGCTCCGTGTGTACGCAGACGGCTTCCAGATGAAACCGGTGCGCAAGTGGCTCGAGCAGGTGGGGCGGACGCGGCGCGGACTGACGAAGCGCCCCCTTCCGTGATGCGCGCTCAGCCAGCCTGGCCCGCCGCGTTCACCATCCAGCTCGTGCCGAACTGATCGACGCACATGCCGAACGTGTCGCCCCAGGGAGCTCTCTCGAACGGCATCGCGACGGTGCCGTGCTCGCTCAGGCGCTCCCACCAGCCGCGCAGCTTGGCTTCGTCGTCGCCGCTCAGGGAGACCGACACGCCGGCCTGCTCCCGATACTCCATGCCGTTGGGCGTGTCCGAGGCCATGAGCATCAGCCCGTCCGGAGTCTCCAGATGCGAGTGCATGACCTTGTCCTGCTCGGCCGGATCCTCGCTGGCGTGGAGGTCGGCGAACGTCGAGATCGTCAGCTCGCCGCCGAAGACCGACTTGTAGAACGTCATCGCCTCGCGCGCGTTGTCGCGGAAGCCGAGGTAGGGATTGAGCCGGACGGTCATGTCAGATCCTCTCGTCGCCGTCGAACGAGCGACATCGTAGATCCGTGTGCTCGCGCTGAACAGGCTTCGGACGTCGATTCCGCGCGTCCCTGTTCGTCTCAGGGGTAAAGGCGTGTAGGAAGCGCCTGTGACCAAAGGAGAGTCGAGATGGGAAAGCTGATCGCGACCACGCAGGCAACCGTCGACGGCGTCGTAGACCCGGTCGGCGAGTGGGTGCAGCCGGACGGAGGCCATGGCGACTACTCGTTCGAGCGTCAGGCGAGATCCAGCGGGCTGGTGCTGGGTCGCAAGACCTACGAGGGGCTGGCGGGTTATTGGCCGAGCCGGTCTGGCAGATGGGCGGACATGGTCAACGCGCTGCCGAAGCACGTCGGGTCCACCAGCCTGTCCGGCGACCTCAAGTGGAACGCGACCCTGCTCGAGGGGGACCTTGACGACTCGATCCCGAAGCTGAAGGACGAGGTCGACGGCGACCTCTTCATGCACGGCAGCGGCGAGTTCGCCTACGCCCTCGCTGAGAAGGGCCTGATCGACGTGTACGAGGTCTACCTGAACCCGCTCGTCTGGGGCAAGGGAAACGTCCACGTGCTCGGCGACCGGGGAACCGTCCGGATGAAACTCGACGACGTGAAGCGGTTTGACTCGGGAGTGGTACTGCTCACGTATCTGCCGGCGTCTTGAACGCAGCGGCGGGCGGCGGACCGCGCAACCGCCGTTGCGCGCGTCTCGGAGGACCGGGCGGATGCCGATGACCCGGCCATGCGCATTCCCCGGTCGTTCCTCGCTGCCCTGCTCACCACGATCGCGGCGACCGTTTGCCTGCCACCGGCGGCAGGCGCCGCGGGCCCGCGAGCGGCCTATGTGACGAACGTCAATGGCGGCGGGGTCTTCCCGTTCGACGCCTCCGCGGGAGCGTTCGGCACCCCGATCGCGCTCGGCGGATTTCTCTGGGGCGTGGCGATCGCACCCGACGGCGCGACCGCCTGGGTCGCCGACGGCTCCAGCAGCGTCGTCCCGATCGACACCGCGACGAACACCGCCGGCACGCCGATCCCGGTCGGCAACAGCCCGCGCGTGATTGGCATCACGCCCGACGGCGCGCGCGCCTACGTCGCCAACATCGGCAGCAACACCGTCACCCCGATTGACCTGGCCACGCGCACGGCCGCCGTACCTATCGCGGTTGGCTCCTCCCCCCACGGCATCGCGATCACGCCCGACGGCTCGCGCGTCTACGTGAGCAACATCAGCTCGAACAGCGTCTCGGTGATCGACACCGCGACCGACGCCGTGATCGACACGATCCCGGTCGCGACCGACCCGTACACGATCGCGATCACGCCCGACGGCGAGACCGTCTACGCGACGAGCCAGGGCGGCTCCGACGTGATCACGATCGACACCGCGACGAACACCGCCGGGCCGTCGATCCCGGTCGGGGCCGGCACGTACGGCATCGCCATCTCCCCCGACGGCGCCACCGTCTACGTCAGCCGCCTGTTCACGAGCAGCGTCATTCCGATCGACACGGCGACAAACACCGCCGGCCCGCCGATCGCGATCGGCATCCTGCCGGAGGGGATCGCGATCACGCCCGACGGCGCCACCGCGTACGTGACCGACGTCGGCGCCGACGCCGTCTGGACGCTCGACCTCTCGAGCGGGACCGTCGGCCCTCCGACGGCCGTCGGGCAGGACCCGACGACCGCCGCGATCGCGCCGGACCGTGCGCCGACTGCCGCGTTCGCCGCGAGTGTCGAGGATCACGAGGTCACGCTCGACGCGAGCGCGGCGAGCGATCCCGACGGCAGCGTCGTCGCGTACGCCTGGGACTTCGGTGACGGCGAGACGGCAACCGGCGCGCAGCCGGTCGTGAGACACACGTATACGCAGCCGGGGAGATTCGCGGTGACGCTCACGGTGACCGACGACGAGGGCTGCTCGGAGGCGCTGGTCTTCACGGGGCAGACGGCGTTCTGTGCAGCCTCGCCCGAGGCGCGAGCGGAGCATGCGGTGACCGTCGCGGCGCCGCCCGCGCCGCCGACGCCGGAGCCGCCGGGGTCCCCTGCACCGCCGGTCGTCCCGGGTCCGCTCACCGTCCCGCTGCCGCCGGGTTCCCCGCCAGCGCTCCGCCAGGCGATCGAGCGCTTCACGCTCGACGGCCCATGCGTCCGCCGCGCGCGCGACGGCAGGGCGCGCATCGGCCTGCGCCTGCGCCTGGCGCTGCCTGGATCGATCTCGATCCAGGTCGACCGCGCCCTGATCGCCGTGGACGGCGAGCGCTGCCCGGCGCGAGATCCCAACCGCCGCTTCGCCGGCAGACTGCGCCGCGTTACGACGATCGGCGACGTTCCCACGCAAGCCGTCGCCGCATCGGTGCGGCGACGCGTGACGCGCAGCTTCGAACTGCCGCCCGGCCTCTACCGGGTCGGAGTACGCGCGCACGGCCCGAACCGCAGCCTGCCGCGCCCTGCGTACCGCTGGGTTCGCGTGCTCGACGAACCTCGCTGACGATCGCGGGCGCTCGCGGCGCTGCGTGTACTAGTGCAGCACGTCCTCGTGCAGCGCCGCCATGAGCCCGGGATTGTCGCGATAGTCGACCGGTACGCCGACGATCACCGGACCTGCCGTGTCCATCGCTTCGCGCAGCACGGGCGCGACCTGGTCCGGTCCCTCGATGCGCAGCCCTCGCGCGCCCATGGATTCGGCGAACTTCACCACGTCGACGGGCCCGAAGTGCACCGCGGCGTCGCGTCCGTAGGCCGCGGTCTGCTGCATGCCGACCATGTTGTAGCTGCCCTCGATCCACACGAGATGCACGAAGTCGCAGTTCAGCCGCACCGCGGTCTCGAGCTCGACCGCGGAGAACAGGAAGCCGCCGTCGCCCGATACCGAGATCACCTTGCCGCCGGGATTTGCGAGGCAGGCCGCGATCGCCCACGGCAGCCCGACCCCTAGCGTCTGCTGGCCGTTGCTGAACATGATCTGCCGCGGTCGGTGGGCGACGAGGTGGCGGGCGATCCAGATGTGGAACGAGCCGATGTCGCAGCACAGCGTCGCGTCCTCGTCGACGAGGCCCTGCAGTGCGTGAACGAGTTGCAGCGGGTGGACGGGCGTCCCGGCATGGTTGCTCGCTTCGGCGGCAAGTCTCTCGTGGGCATGCCGGATCTCGGCCAGCAGGACAGCCTGGGCGGGAACCGGCCGAACCTCGATCACGCCGGTGAGCGCCTGCACCGTGGCGGCGACGTCCCCGAGCAGCTCGACGTCCGGCCGATAGTCGCCGCTGATGTCGGCCGGTGTGCAATCGAGGTGGATCAGGGCGCGTGCGCGGTCGCGGTTCCACAGCGCCGGGTCGTATTCGACCGAGTCGAACCCGATCGCAAGCACGAGATCGGCCCCATCGAGCACCCGGTCCGCCGGCTGGTTGTGAAACAGGCCGACGCGCCCGGCGAAGCAATCGAGCCGTTCGCGCGGCACCACGCCTGCCGCCTGATAGGTGCCGGCGACCGCAAACCGCGCCTTGGCGAGCAGAGCGCGAACCGCCTCCGTCGCAGCGGGCTGGCTTGCCAGCATGCCGAGCAGCACGACGGGACGCTCCGCTGCATCGATCAGACGCGCGGCGTCGGCCATCGCGTCCGCATCGGCGGCGCCGAGCGGCGTCGGCTTGAACGGTCCCAGGACTGCGCCCGTTGCGGGGGCCTTCATGACGTCTTTGGGCAGGCCGACGAACGCACCGCCCGGTCGGCCCGCTTCGGCGGCGCGAAAGGCGCTGGCCATGATCTCCCCAGTGGCGTCCACCGCATCGATCTCGGCGGCGTACTTGGTGACCGGACGCAACATCGCCACTGCGTCCATGCTCTGGTGGGTCTGCCTCAGCCGCTCCGCCACCGGCACGGCGCCGCCCAGCGCCACCACCGGATCCCCCTCGGTGTTGGCGGTTGCGAGGCCGGTCGCCAGGTTCGAGCAGCCCGGACCCGACGTCACCAATACGACGCCGGCTCTGCCGGTGAGACGACCCAGTCCCCCGGCGATGAACGTGGCGTTCTGCTCGTGACGGCAGACCACTGTCGTGATCGTTGAGTCGACCAGCGCGTCGAACACCGGGTCGACCTTGGAGCCGGGAATGCCGAAGACGTATTCGACGCCCTGCGCCTCGAGGTGCGCGACCAGGAGCTGTGCGCCGTTGCGGTCGACGCTCATCTCCCCGCCTCCCTCGTCTTCTCGGGCGGCTCGATCTCCTGGAAGACAGTCTGAGCGGTCATCAGCGCATTGGTCGCCGCCGGGAAGCCGGCGTAGGCGATCATCTGGGTGATCACCTCGACCACCTCTTCACGCGTGGCTCCGCAGCGCAGCGCCGCGCCAACGTGGAGCTTGAGCTGCGGAAGGGAGGAGCCCTGGACCGTGAGCGCCGCTACGGTGCAGAGCTCACGCGTCTTCAGGTCGAGGACGTCGCGCGTGTAGAGCTCGCCGAACGGGAAGGTCACGTTCACCCAGGCGAACTCCGGGGCTACCGCCTTGAGCTTCTCGATGTAGGCATCGGCCATCGGCCCGAGCTGCTGGCGGATCTCGTTCATCCCACGCTGGTACTCGACGGATGCTTCGTCGTGCTCGACGTGTGAGCTCTTTCTCGGTCTCGCCATCGCGGAACTCTCCAGTCGACTTCGTGTCGCCCTGTCGGCCTGAGCGTCGGCCACAAGCTGCCGAGACCCTCCCATAGTGCGGGGACGAGTCCGGCGAGGACGCCGACCGTTCGCTGCAGCGATACTTGCGCGTGATGTGCCGCACGAACGGACCCGTGCCGCCGACCTGGACCTCGCACCTGCGCCCCGGCGACCAGCCCGATGCGGTCGACCTGCTGGCCGCCGAGTCGCTGCCGCGGGCCTGGGCGCGGCACTTCGCCGACGCGCCGGAGCGACCGGCGCTCGGCGACGCATCCGGCCGCTGGATCACCTACGGCGAGCTCGACGCGCGCTCGCGGGTCGTCGCCGCGCGGCTCGCCGCCGCCGGCCTGCAGCCGGGCGAGCGGCTGCTGCTCTGCGCAGCCGCCTCGATCGACGTCGCCGTCGCCTACGTCGCGGCGCAGCGCCTCGGCCTCATCGTCGTGCCGGCCAACACCGCGTACACGCGGCGCGAGCTTGATCACATCGTCGACGTCGCCCGCCCCGCGGGCGCGATCGTGGACGACGACGAGCGCGCCGGCTGGATGCAGACCGCCCGCGTCGTGTGCCGACCGGAGGTCGACCTGGACGACGGGCCGCTGCCGCCGCTGGACCGCGCGCAGCGCGACGACCCCGCGCTGATCATCTTCACCTCGGGCACCACCGGCGCGCCGAAGGGGGCCGTGCTGTCGTCGGGCAACCTGCTCTCCGGCGCCGAGGCGCTGCGCATCGCCTGGCGCTGGACCGCGGAGGACCGGCTCGTGCTCGCACTCCCGCTGTTCCACGTGCACGGGCTCGGGGTCGGGCTGCACGGGACGCTGACGGCCGGAGCGTCGGCGGTCCTGCTGCCGCGCTTCGACGTCGACGACGTGCTCGACGCAGTCGGCGACGAGCGGGTGACGCTGTTCTTCGGCGTCCCGACGATGTACGCCCGCCTCGCCGCCTCGCCACGCTGCGGCGAGCTGGCGCGCCTGCGGCTGTGCGTCTCCGGCTCGGCCGCGCTGCCCGAGCGCCTGCACGACGAGCTCGTCGAGCGCGCCAGCCAGCGCGTGCTCGAGCGCTACGGCGCGACCGAGACCGTGATCACGATCTCCAACCCCTACGACGGCGAGCGCCGCGCCGGCAGCATCGGTCTGCCGCTGCCCGGCGTCGAGACACGGCTGGCGCCCGGCGGCGAGATCTTGCTGCGCGGGCCGAGCGTGTTCTCCGGTTACTGGGAGGACCCCGCGGCGACGCAGGCGGCGTTCACCGACGACGGCTGGTTCCGCAGCGGCGACATCGGCAGCCGCGACGACGACGGGTACCTGCGGATCGTCGGCCGACTCAAGGAGCTGATCATCTCCGGCGGCTACAACGTGTATCCACGCGAGGTCGAGGACGTGCTGCTCGCACACCCTCGCGTGAAGGAGATCGCCGTCGCCGGCCTTCCCTCCGCCCAGTGGGGCGAGACCGTCGGCGCCTGGGTCGTGCCGGACGGGAAGCTGGACCTCGACGAACTGGCGGCATACGCCGAGGCGGGCCTCGTCGGCTACAAGCGCCCGCGCGTCGTGCACGTGGTCGACGAGCTCCCGCGCAACGCGCTCGGCAAGGTCATGCGCCACGAGCTTCCCGGCGTCCGCTCGGCCGATGGCGGCGGCCCGCCCTGATCGATGCCGACCGAGGCGGGCCGCAGCCCGCCGACGTGCACCGGACGGCCCACGCTGGGCAATGCGCATTCGTGATCAGGGTCATCACAACCCGCGCTTGCGAAGTCGCGTTCATCCCTTTGACTGTGCGGTACCGATCAAACCACCGGGTGGCTCGACCGCCCGGCCAAGGAGGCATCATGAAGAAGTCGCTGCAGCCCTCGTGGATCGAGCAGGGTTCCTCGTGGGTTGAGCAGGTTTCGCTCTCCCAGGTCAGCCTCTAGGCGACCGACCTGCCGGGGAGCCGGGGGTTCTCATGACGCACCGGCTCTCCGGCGTCGGGCCGCCAGCCGCGCGCTCGCTCGCGCCCGCAGCGATGATCCGCCCAGCCAGGCTCGGCGACGAGCCCGTGCTGCGCCATCTGGACCACTCGACCTGGTCCTCGTCACATACCCCGGCGCCGCTGCCCCCGCCCGACCGCCCGTTCGCGCTCGACGGCGTGCTCGTCGCCGAGCTTGCGGAGGGGCTCGCGGGCTACTCGAAGCTTGGCCCGGCGCTGCCGTTCCCGGCCACCGCGCACGTGCTCGCGATCAAGGGCATGAGCGTCTTCCCCGCTCATCGGTGCCGCGGCATCGCCACCGTGCTGCTGGAGGCCACGATCGCCCAGGCCAAGACCCTCGGTGCCCGCCGCATCACGCTACGCGTCCTCTCCCACAACACCGCTGCCCGGCGGCTCTACACTGCGGCCGGCTTCGAGACCGAAGGCGTCCTGCGCGACTTCTTCCACCTCGACGGCCGCTACGTCGACGACGTGCTGATGACGCTGCCGCTCGACTGATGGCCGCTCCACGCAGCGCCCCGCCAGGATCGTCTGTGATGAGCGACGAGGATCACGAGCCGCATTCCGCCGCCTTCTTCGGTCGATGGCGCGACTTCTGGTGGAACGTCGACCACCTCGAGCTGATCGCTTCGCGACGGGCGCTCGGCGACGTCCGGTCGGTCCTGGACGTCGGCGCGGGCGTCGGGCACTGGGGAACGTTGCTCGCATCCGTGCTCTCCCCCGACGCGTCGATCGTCGGCATCGACCGCGAGCCCCAGTGGATACAGGAGGCCACGCGCCGCGCCGAACGCCTTGGCCTTGGGCACCGCTGCCAGTACCAGCACGGGGCTGCCGAGTCGCTCCCATTCGACGATGCCACGTTCGACCTCGTGACCTGTCAGACGCTCCTGATGCACGTCGCCGATCCGTCAGCCGTCATCCGCGAGATGCTCCGCGTCACCAGACCCGGCGGCCAGGTGATCGCGGCCGAGCCGAACAACCGCGCGTGGTTCCTCGTCGCGAGCAGCGTGACGGCCGGTGCGGAGATCGAAGACACCGTGGACCTGATGCGCTTCTACTTGACGTGCGAGCGGGGGAAGATCGCGCTCGGCGAAGGCAACCTCTCCATCGGCGACCTTTTGCCGAGTCACTTCATGGACGAGGGACTCAGCGACGTCGAGGCGTTCGTCTCTGACAAGGCCGCGGTCATGCTGCCGCCCTACGCCTCCGAGGAGCAGCAAGCACGCAAACAGCACTTCCGTGAGACGGCGCAGCGCGGCATCTGGGGTCTGTCGCGCGACCAGGTTCGACGCTTCTACACGGCCGGCGGCGGCGCCGAGACGGAGTTCGACGCGAGCTGGCAACGGCGAGCGGCCGAGATGCACGCCGTCGCGAACGCCCTCGACACAGGCGACTTCCGCACAGCCGGCGGGAACATCATCTACCTCGTCGCCGGCACGCGCCCCAGCGAGTAGGAAGCTGCCCGGCCGGGGTTGCACCACCGACCGGGTCAGTACTCCCACGGGGATTCGAAGCGCATCTTGAGACCAAGCCGACTCCTGAGATCGGGCGAGATCACGACATCTCGCTGGGCGCAACGATCGGCAGTCCGGCCCCCGCGCCGAGCTGTCGCAAGCGTCTGTTGTTTGTGACCACCGTGGCGCCGACCCGCGTGGCGAGCGCGACGTAGGTTGCGTCGTACGACGTGAAGCCATGCGCGAGCGCCAGGACAAGCGCCTGCGGCGCGAGCAGTCCGGTGGGATGGAAGTGGATCGGCGTTGCCGAAAGGTCGTTGACCGCTCTCAGCGCCGCGTCGCCGGTCACCTCGCTGCGGCGCACCCGCTTCCACAACACGTTCGCGACTTCCAGCAGCGCGAAGTCCGGCGCATGCACCTGGTGCTCGGCCTCGATCACATACGAGAAGGCCGCCTCTGCCGCTCTGGACCCGCCCTCTTTGACGTAGAGCGCGGCGAGCACGCTCGCGTCGAACACATACGCGGCCACCGACAGCCGCTATCGATCGCGGTCTTCGCGGATCTCCTCCGCGACCGACTTGCCCCCCACAGGGGCTCTCGAACGCTTGCGGACCGCGCGCGCACGCACGAGCAGCTCCTCGAACGACAGCGACTCCCCCGCCCCGAGATCACGTTGCAGAATGTCGATCGCAGCGGCGCCGATCGAACGCCGCGAGCCGCGGGCCTGCTCGCGCAGCCGCTCGTAGAGAGCCTCCGGCATGTCGCGGACGTAAAGCGTGGCCATGGGCCCATGATGCTAGCAGATTGCTAGCATGCAAATGATCGAGCGTCACTCCGACGCGGGCTGCCCCTGGCGTCAGGTGTCCTTATCGGTTGAAGGTCGTGCGCCCTTCGGAGCGGCCGACACCGGTGATGCATATCGAGTCGGCCAGCGAGCCATCCGCTGAAGCGGTTGTCCAAGTGCCCAACGGGCGCGACAAGCAGCTGCATGGCGGCCAATATCGCCGCGATGGCAGTAGCGGTGCCGCGCCCTCGCGACCAGCCGTGACGAGCGAGCGCAAACGCACACCAGACCGCGACTGCTGCCATACCGAGGCAACCACCAGCCAGCAGGTACAACGCCGCCGTCTGACGTCCCCGCAAGCACTCCCCTGCCATGTTGTCGCAGTCCGTCGCCGGTGTTGCCGCCGCGTCGATGCCAATCCACAGCAGCGTTCCGGCGGCGACGAAGGCGATCGAGCGTCCACGATGCCGCATCAGCCGCTCGTGCTGTTAGCCACGGTGTGCAGCGAACGGACGTACACGTAGGCCCAGTCTCTCCTACGAACTGCTGTGGGCGCTATGGCCGCGCCCCGGATCTGGAGCGGAGGTTGCCGACTCGTGCTCCCGCAATGCGCGAAGCGACACGATCCCACCCACCAACAGCAGGCAACAAGCCAGCAAACCGATCCAGGCCCAGGGAGTGCTGCTGACCGCGACGTTGGGAGCGAGGGCGAGTGACGGCGGTACGAGTAGGCGAATCCCGACGAGGACCGTGGAGATCAAGGCCAGGACCACCACAGTGCCCGCGAGCATGCAAGCGCGATCGCCGCGCGCCTCTCGGATGGCAAGAACTGTGAGCGCCAGCGCGGCGACAATCGTCGCCGCAAGCACAATGTCGATCGAAGCGAAGGCCTGCCACGCGCTGCGCCTCCCGTCGTCGGTCGTGAACCGGAGCACATCATCGTCGACGCTGAGCTCGCCCACCTCCCCGGACGCCGTGAACCAGTGGAGGAACATCACGACGAGAAGGCCGACGCCGCTCACCGCCAGCAACCAGTCGTACCAGCGAAGGCGACCAGCACCGGACACGGTCATCCGATGTTCGCCACCGTGTACGTCGGACGCAGAATCCAGAAGTCCCACTCGGTGCCGACTCTGCCCTCGCTCGCCATACGTCATACATCACCTCGGTGAGCAGACGTACATCACGTCCCCGGGCTTGAAACAGCGAAGCGACCGCTGAAGGCCAGCGCCGGCTGCCCAGCCGGTGCTGTCGGTCTCAAGCCGCCTTCGGAAGCAGCGCAGAACCCTTGACAGCAGGCCCGCACGCCTTCCCATCGTCGTCGAACGGGATCGCGGCGATCTCGTCGGCCGCCTCTGGCTCGTCGCGCGCAAGCTCGGCCAGTGCGGCGAGGGCGTCCTGCTCGCTCTCGAACCACGCGACGAGATTGCCAGTGCTGGTGAAGACGCCGTGCGTCATGGTCATAGATGACCGTAACGAGCGATTCCGGCGCGGTCTACGCCGGGGCGTCATCCACCGCCCACGCTGCGAGGTGGACCGGAGCGCCCCACAGCGAGCGATGCGCACCTTTCGGCGGAGCATCGACGCAGAAGCCCGCGCCGCCGGGGAGCCGCAGCCGGATTGAGCAGAAGCGCTCGACCCGTCGCGGACGTGCCTGCCGCTCATAGTTCGAGGTGAGATCGAGGACCAGCCCGGGATGGTGCGGGCGCTCCACGTTCACGATGCGGTACAGCTCGACCGCTTTGAGCACCGGAACGACGACGATCCGGTTCGGCCCCTGGAAGCTCGCGGCGGCAGCAGACATATCGCCATCGAGGCTATGAGGCGTGTCTACAGGAGAGGAATGTCATCCACCGACGCAGTCCGCAGGTCCAGCATTCCACGCAAAGCATCGATCACATTCGCGCGTGCCGCCTCACGGCTTCTCCCCTGGCTATGCACCCCCGGCACGCGAGGGATCGACGCGACGACCCAGCCGTCCTGGTCAACCTCGTAGACGATCACTGCCCGGGCGCTCACCCGACCAGAGTGCCGCATGAGCGACGCTTCCTCAACCGCACAGATGTGGTGCCCGGTGGCGACTTCCATGCAGTTCATTGCAGCGCCAGTTGCAGCGCGGGGCTCCCTGGAACGCAAAAACCCTCCGAATTGGAGGGCTTTCGCGAGTACCGCCACGGGGATTCGAAGCGCGGCACGGGGTTGCGCTGCTGCCCGCTGCGGCGGCGTTTTCGCCGGTGCGGCGGGCGATTAGGCGATGGGTCGACCCGCTGGATACCGCTCCGCACCCGCTGGAATCAGGGCCGGACTTTCAGCCGACTTTCAGCCATGCAATCGTCAGTCGAAGCCCACCGTCACACGACATCGAGCCGCTTGAACAGCTGACTGCGATGCTTGCGCAGACGTCCGACGGCCGCCCGCATCGACTCGACCGGCTCGATACTCACCCGCGGCAGCAGCCTCGAGCGATGTTCCCCAATCGTCTGGAGCATCCACGGCAGCTGCTTCGACGCGCGCACAAAGTACACCGACGGCTTGCCCATCGCCAGCGCCATGCCAGCCTCGACGTACACGCCCGAGGGCTTCACCGGCGGGTTCAGCGCGAGCAGCATGAAGTAGCGCGAGTCGCGCAGCGCGCTGGCGTTCAGCTCCAGCGAGAGCGTCGGCGACTCGAACGACTCTCTCGATTCGATCGTCGTGCCCGCGTAGTAGACGCGGTGGAAGCCGCAGTAGTGCTGCAGCGCGTCGACGACCTCGAGCGCCGTCCCGCGCTCGGCCCCGTATCCGTCGTCTTCAGCCGCGGAGGCCATCGGACTGGCGACGAACACGTCGTACTCTGTCGTGATCTGCTGCGCCACGTGCCGCGCCGCCCGCCAACGCCCGTGAAGCTCGGCATACGAGACGTCGGCAAGCGAAAGCGCGCCGTTCGCCAGTCCCTCGCGGATGTTGTCCAGCCGCTCAGCGGCAGGCTGCGGGATTGACTCTCTTTCGTTCAGCCACCGCGAGAGGTAGCCGGTCGAATAGCCCAGCTCAATGGCCAGATCGAGCTGCGACCAGTCCTGGACGTCGATCAGGCGCCGCACCTCCCAGCGGAATTGCGCGGCGATCTGCTCGGCCGTGGCCGACTCGAGCTCGTCGCGCGTCCGAAGTGGCGCCTGCCTCGCCATGGGGCGTACTTCTAGCGCAGCAGCTCCCCGCAACGCTCCACCTCTTAGTAGGTTTCCGCCGCTTCTGTCGCGTCGGCGCTCTCCTCGCCGCGCGGAAGCCGCTTCGGAAACATTGCGACAGCCACCCGAAATGCTCCTTATCGGTCGCCTTGGACGTGCGTCAGCCTGACGCAGCATCGCCGTCGCGGTTGGCGAGTGTTGCGGGGATGAAACGAGTTCGTCGCGTCTCGAACATGCGGTTCCCACCACGAGGAGGAACCATGCCCCCATCTCCGGACAAGTCAGCGCACGAGCAGCACGACGAGCGCCGACACGTGAAGGTCGGCCCCATCTCCGGGTTCCCTGAGCTGCTGCCGGCCCATCAGCGCGCGCTCGACGCGCTCATCGAGAAAATCCGCACGACTTACGAGCGGTGCGGATTCACTCCGATCGAGACGCCCGCCGTGGAGCGCGCCGACGTGCTGACCGCCAAAGGCGGGGTGCAGCGGCAGATCTACGGCCTCACGCGTCCGGCCGTCGACCGCGCCGACGCCGACGCGCCCGAGATTGCGCTGCGCTTCGACCTCACTGTCCCGACGGCGCGCTTCGTCGTGCAGCACGAGGCGCAGCTGCAGTTCCCGCTGCGGCGCTACCAGCACCAGCGCGTGTGGCGCGGCGAGCGCGCGCAGCGCGGACGCTTCCGCGAGTTCGCGCAGTTCGACATCGACATCATCGGCCGCGGCGGCCTCGACGATCTGCACGACGCCGAGGTGATTGCCGTGATGGCGCAGGCGCTCGCGGCGATCGGGCTCGCCGACGCGCGGATTCACGTCTCGCACCGGCGCGTGCTGACGGCGCTCACCGAGGCCGCCGGCCTCGACGGCGCCGACGGGATGCTTGCGACGATCGACCGTGCCGGCCGCGCCGGCGTGGAGGCGGTGCTCGCCGACCTCGCGCGCCAGGAGGTGCCGGAGCCGCTCGTGACGTCGGTCGGCCGCCTGCTCGCCTGCACGACGCTGGAGGAGGTCCGCGGCGTGCTGGAGGACGCCGGCGCGAGCGCCGACGGCGTCGACGCCTTGCAGCGGATCGTCGAGTCGGCGGTCGTGCTCGGCACGCCGCGCGAGCGCATGGTGCTCGACTTCTCGATCGCGCGTGGCCTCGACTACTACACCGGGCTCGTCGTGGAGACGTTCGTGCCTGGCCACGAGCGCTGGGGCAGCATCTGCTCCGGCGGGCGCTACGACAACCTCGCGAGCCACTTCGGGTCCCGCACATTCCCCGGGGTCGGCGTCTCGATCGGCGTCACGCGCCTGTTCGACCTGCTTGTGAAGGCGAGACGCGTCGAGATCGGCGCCGCGACGCCGGCCGTGGTGCTCGTGTGCACGCCTGAGCGCGACCGCTACCTGACGTCCTACCTCGACCTCGCGCGGCGGCTGCGCGCGGCCGGCCACGACACCGAGCTGTTCCTCCAGAGACGGCCGCTGCGCGACCAGCTGACGACCGCCGCGAGAAAGGGGATCCCGCTCGTCGTGATCGCCGGCGAGCGCGAGCTGGCAGAGGAGGCGGTCGGCCTCAAGGACATGCGCGATGGCGTCCAGCGGCTCGTGCCGATCGACGAGCTGCCAGAGCGCGTCGCGGAGCTGCTCGACCCGGCCAGCGTGGAGGTGGCAGCATGAGCGGCGTCGACGTCATCACCGCCTCGCCGGACCTCGACCGCCGCTGCGCGCAGGCGCTGCGCGGATTCGAGGTGCGCACGCACCTGATCGAGCCGCAGAGCCGGGACGAGGTGCGCGATACGCTGCGCGTGCTGGTGGACCGCGCGACCGGCGTGCTGGACGGCAGCATCGACACCGAGCTGGTCGTCGTCGACGGGCGCTTCGCGTGCCCGGACGGTGACGTGACCATCACCGACCCTCTGTTCGAGCACCTGCCCGATGACGCGTCGTCGCTGCTGCACATGCTGCTCGGCGCCGGCATCCCCGTACTGGTGGAGGGGACCGCGCTGCGCGTCGAGGAGGCGCACCTCGCCGGCATGTCGGGTGCGCAGCTGCTGCGCACGCGGGAGATTCGGCGGCAGGTCATGGAGATGATCGCCACGGTCCCCTTCAACCGCACGACGCTCCAAGTCGAGAACGAGTTCGCGCGCACGTACGACTTGGAGGAGCTCGCCAGCGCCGCGACGGTGAGCGCAATCCTTAACGAGAACGAGTTCGTGCTCAGAGAGCTGCGCCGCTTCGCGAGCGAGCGGGCGGGCAAGCTGCGGATCCTCGATCTCGGCTGCGGGACGGGCCGCTTCGAGGAGCTGCTGCTGACCGACCGCACGCTGCGACCGCGCATCAAGGAGATCTACGCCGTCGACTTCGCACCGCAGTACCTGATCGAGGCACGCCAGCGGCTCGCCCACTTCCTGCCGCAGCAAGAGCTCGACAAGGTCAGTTTCCTGCGCCGCGTGGCCGAGGACCTCCACCTCCCCGCCGGCCACTTCGATGTCGTGCTGGCTAGCTTCGGGGTCGTGTGCTTCTCGCGCTCGCACCTCACGCTGCAGGAGGTCGCGCACGTGACGCGCAAGGGCGGGTTGACGCTGTTCAACGGCTACAACCGCTCGGCGCTCACACACGAGTTCGAGCCGAAGATCGCAGAGACGAGCGAGCCCGTGACGCACTTCGCGATCAAGATCGACCGCGAGCAGAACACGATGCGCCTCGGCTCGCAGCTGATCTCGTGCATGACGTTCGACGTCGACGCGTTCGAGAACATGCTGCGGCTCGTCGGGCTGACGCCGCGGACCGACCAGAGCCTCACCTTCCCGACGTTCTACGGCGCGGTCCGCCGCGACTACCTGGCGGCGCTCGGCACCGGCCGGCAGACGGCGCCGGAGACGCACGTCGAGTGCCAGGAGCCGGGCGACGACTGCCGGCACTTCCACTCGTACCAGGACGACCACCTGAGGGCGCACGGCGACAGTGGATTTCACGAGCTTGTGCACATGATGGACCGCGACTTGACGAAGGTGATCGAGCGCAAGGGGTTTTACTTCTCCGTGTCGGCGCACAAGGAGCCGTCCGAGCGATGAGCGGCAGCGGATTGCACGAGCACGTCCTCGCGGCGCTGACGGCATCCGGGGTCGCGTTCGAGCCGACGCCGTTCCACGGCGACCTGCGCACCGTCGCGCAGGTCGCCGACGCGCTCGGGCTGGACCCGGCGCGGATTGCGAAGGCGCTGCTGGTGCGGGTCGACGGGACAACGCTCGCGGTGGTGGTCCTGCCTGGGAACCGGCGACTCGACACGGAGGCGGTCGCGACGGCGCTCGGAGCAGCGCGCGTAGAGATGGTGGGACGCGCGGAGGTGCAGTCCTTGTCGGGCGTGGAGCCGGGCGCGGTGACACCGTTGCTGGCACTCGTGCGGCCCGAACTGAGGGTGCTTGCCGACGAGGCGTTGGTGCACTTCAAGGCGGTGAACGTCTCCAGCGGATCGCCCCTGCTGGGCGTGACGATTGCGCCACGCACGCTGCTCGAGTTGACGCATGCGGCCACGTTGAAGCTGAGCAGCGCGGAAGCGACGCACTGATGCTGTGCACCGCGATACACGACGCCTATCAGGCCGGAGAGCAGGAAGACGTGCGCGCCGCGCTTGAGCGGCTGACAGCCCCCTCTCAGCCGGACTGGTCGCCGAAAGGCGTCTACGCATACTGGAACCACGAGACCCACGAGATCCTCTACCTCGGGCTTTCGGTCAATCTGCCCGGCCGCTTCGCACAGCACAACGGAATCGTGAAGAGCCGCAGCGGCGACAAGGCGCGTCAGATCGCGGCTCACCTGGAGGCGCACGGGTCCATCGGCTTCACCGTCCTCCTGCAGGCGAAGGCGATCGAGCTAATGGAGCAGATCGCGAGACTGGACTGGACGCTGGGAGCGACCGGAGCCGGCGTCATCGCTATGGGCGAGGGTCAACTGATTGAGACGCACCGGCTCGTGTACGGCCAGCGACCACCGTGGAACGCGATGGGAGGCGCGGTGCGCGGCCGACAGTGGGCGACCGCGGCACCAGAGTTGCTCGAGGTGCTCGCGGCAGCGCGACCGAGTCTCTTCTCTGCACGCCACAGCATCCGCGCTGTCGCAGAAGACCTTGAGCTGCGGCTATTCGAGGCGACCGTGCATGGAGCACGGATGCGGGCGCTGATGGAGGCGCACGAGATCAGCCTGTCACCGCCGCTCGGCGACGAGCAGGAGGCGATGCGGCGAATCCAGAAATCCCTGCTGTTGCGTGACGGGCGCCTTGCCGACAACCTCGACGTCGCGGACGATGACATCCGGCGCTGGGTCCACCTGCTCGGAGACCCAGAGACTTGGCAGCGAGAGGCACAGCAACGGCGATCTCTCCTAGACCAGCCGCTTCCGCGTCCCCGCACCCCCAGTGAGGACGCTGTGCTCGAGTTGCTCGACGCGATGGTGGCCGACGCCGCCCCGCAATCCCACATTCTCGCCACCGCAGAGCTGCTGGAGACAGGCTATTTGGACCGCGCGGTGGTGCTGTCGTGAGCTTGGCACGTCTGCGCCACCACGATGGGAAGGACCTTCCGCCGCTCAGAAGAGTCGGTGTTGGTCCAGATGGTCGTCAAGAATCGTGACGAACGACTCGATGTCGATGAGCATCTTCTTTGCCGCTGAAAGGCTCAGTCTCTGCTTCGCCAGCTTCGGACGATCACAGTTGTGCACGATGTCGTGACGGCGCTGCACAATCTCCCCAATGCGCCGGAGAACTGAGTTAGCCGCAGATCTTCGAACTCTGCCTCTGTCACGCCCAGGGAGTCTCGCGTAAGCGGAACGCCGAATGCCAGTCAGCCGCAGGCGATCGAGCGCGATGTACTGAGGAACGAGATCGTGCCAGAGCTTCTGTCCCGGTCGAAGCGCCGGGTTGAGGAGTTCTCTCAAGCGTCCGAGTTGAAGGAGATTATCCCGCTCCATCAGTGCTCGCGCAGACATTCGCAGACCCCAATTCTCGCGATGCTCGTATCCGTTGAGCAGCGGACCGATCGGCATCATGAGTCTGCCGTATGCCTTGGGAACTTCGGTTCCATCCCGCCGACAGGTCTTCAGAGTTCGCGCGAGCGAATCGACGAAGGCATCGCACAGGTAGGCGTCGAGCGCCCCCACCGCGAAGGCAACGGAAGCGCGCGCAAGGTCCGCTCCGAGGGCGTCATCTTCAGCCTGTTCGTGGATCGCCCAAGCTCGAGCGATGTCGTCATCGAAGTGCTTGCGGGCCGTCGCTGGCACGGCGGGAGCCTATGCAAGCCGGTGGTATGAGCGTTCCGGTACTACGTAACCCACGTCGTGCCATCGCAGCCTCAAACGTGGACCGACTCACCAGCCCAGACGCGGATCTCCTCGATGAGGCTCAGCGTCGCTACCCGGTCGAGCGCCGGTTCGTCGTCAGTCTCGTAGCGGAAGTCGACGGCCCACGGGCTCAGCTCGCCAGCGTCGAGGACCGCGGCCGGAGCATCGATCCCGTTCGCTTCCACAAGGCCGATCAGGTAGCCGAGCGCGTGCGTCTTCGCGTACTCGATCTCGCGAGCCGCCAGCACCGCCTTGATCGCCTTCTCGACGGCCTGCTGCGCGTGGAAG
>Ga0126313_10000071_pt1 | contig 40687 bp, 45 predicted proteins | sample Plot105A_FD_89954 | JGI IMG/M metagenome (GOLD analysis project Ga0126313, IMG submission 89954) | Serpentine soil microbial communities from UC McLaughlin Reserve, CA, USA - Plot105A | ecosystem: Environmental > Terrestrial > Soil > Grasslands | place: USA: UC McLaughlin Reserve, Lake County...
CGTCAGCCTCAGCAACGGGCTGATGCTGGCGGCGCTGCTCGGCTCGCTGATCGCCGGGAACGAGCAGAGCGGCGGCGAGCTCCTGCTCAAGGGCGCGGCGATCTGGGGCACGAACGTAATCACGTTCGGTCTCTCGTTTTGGATCCTCGATCGCGGCGGCCCTGCACGTCGGCTCGAGCCCGATCCGCCACTTCCGGACTTCCAGTTTCCGCAGAACGAGAACCCACAGCTCGCGCCACCGGACTGGCAGCCCCGACTGCTCGACTACGTCTATCTCTCGTTTACGAACTCGATCGCGTTCAGCCCGACCGACGCGATGCCGCTCTCGCGCTGGGCGAAGCTGCTGATGCTGCTCGAGTCCGCGATCTCCGCCTTGACAGTCCTGCTCGTCGCAGCCCGCGCGATCAACATCCTTAGCTAGCGTCGTTTGACCCGCTGCAGCGGCGCCTGCACACTCGAGACGTGTCCAGGTTGCAGGCGATCGGCGGCGACGTGGAAGGGGCACTCGAGCGTGTCAACGTCCCGGCGTACGTCATCGACGCGACGGGCGTGATCCGCTGGCTCAATGCCGCCGCGCTCGGGATCGTCGGCGACGTCCGCGGCCGGCAATTCACGTCGGTGGTTGCGCCGGAGGACCGCCGCCTCTCTCGCGAGCTGTTCGCGCAGAAGGTGACGGGTGCGGCGCCAGTGACGGACGCCGGGTTGGTGCTCGTCGACGCCCACGAGGAGCGAGTGGCAGTCGAGGTGAGCTCGGTGCCGCTGATGCGCGGGGAGCGGATCATCGGGGTCTTCGGCCAACTCTTCCATCATCCCGTTGACTCCACCCCGGCGCACCCGGCGCTGACGACGCGCCAGTCCGAGGTGCTGCGCCTCCTCCAGCACGGCCGCTCGACGCGGCAGATCGCCCAGCAGCTCCATCTGAGCCCCGAGACGGTCCGAAACCATGTCCGCGCCGTGCTGCGTGCCTTGGGCGTCCACTCGCGCCTCGAGGCCGTCGCGCTCGCGCGCCGCCGGCCCGTCGCAAAATGACACGTTTGGAGCAGACGGTGCCGGCCACTCGACCGGCACGCTGTTCCGGTGGCGCGGCGCTCCCGGATCTGCGGCCTCTACGGGAGCCCTAGCCGCGATTAGCTAGTAGAGCCTCGCGCTGTTCCGGCTTCAGATACTTGACCGCCTCGCGCATGGTCACCCCGGAGGCTCGGACGCTCCGAGGCTCGAGCCACTCGTAGACCTCGTCCGCGCGGATCTTGCCGGTCTCTCGAAGCACCCATCCGATCGCCTTGCGGATGAAGAACTCTTTCTCGTCGAGCATGGCGTCCGCGTAGCGCCCGAAGCGCGTGAACGACCTGCCCTGCTTCAGGGGCTTGATCTGTGCGAGTAGCGCCGATCGCCGGACCCAGAAGTCCGAGTCCTTGGCCCAGCGATCGAGTTTCGGCGCGGTGCGGGGAGAGCGGACGAGGAGCTCCCCGAGCACGTTGGCGGCGAGCCCATCGACGTAGGCCCAGGTCCTCGACTCCCGGATGAGCCGCTCCAGGAGCGGCAGCTCGCTCGGAGCAACCAGCTCGGGGTAGGCCTCGAGCAGCATCACCGCCGCCATGCGCCGCTCGTGGACGGGCTTCGCCCAGAGCGCCTCCACGAGCGCGACGAGCTCATCATGCGACAGCTCCGGCCATTGGGCTGCGAACGCCTTGACCTCGCGATCGATCTGCCACACGGTCACGCCGAGATGCTGGAGGTCGCTCTTCAGGTACCGCCGCTCGTGCTCGGCCCGCTCGGCCGTACCGAGCGCGCGCAGACGAGCGTCGAGCTCGTCCGCGGCGCGCTTCGGATTGAGGCTCATGAGTTGAGCCTATGAATTGCCCAGTCGCCAGCGGCGGCTGAGGAACCAGACGACTCCGACAATGACCACGAGCCAGAGGATGGGCCACACGACCCACCACCCGTGGCCCTGTTCGGCCAGAAGCATCAGCCTCACCCCCTCTCCCCGGCAGCTGCCGGCACCCGCGTTGGCTCGCCGTCCAGCCGCGGGAGCAGCCGGTCGAGCCACCCGGGAATCCACCAATTCGCGCGTCCCATCAGCTGCATCACGGCCGGGACGAGCACCATCCGGACGATGGTCGCGTCGACCAGGATCGCCGTCGCCATCCCAACGCCCATCAACTTGAGGAAGACCTCGGTGCTGAAGACGAAGGCTAGGAAGACGACGACCATGATCGCGGCAGCCGCGGTAATCACTCGGGCCGTCTTCGCGAGACCGTCGGCGACGGCGTCACTCGTTTGGCCGGTCCGGAGGTACTCCTCCCGCACCCTGGAGAGCAGGAAGACCTCGTAGTCCATCGAGAGGCCGAAGAGGACGGCGAACATCATCACCGGGACGAAGGGCGGAATCGGCGTGTCGGCGTCGATCCCGAGCAGCGAGCCGAACCAGCCGCCCTCGGCCGCATAGGCGACGACGCCGTACGCGGCGACCACCGAGAGCAGGTTCATGACGCCCGCCTTGAGCGCGATCAGCGGCGCGCGGAACGCCAGGAGGAGAATCAGGAACGAGAGCGCGATCACGCCGCCGATGAAGACCGGGATCCGGCGAGCGAGATAGTCGCTCTGGTCGATCACGGTGGCGGTGAGGCCGCCCACATGGACGTTCTCAGGCGCCGCCTCCCGCAACGAGCGGACGAGATCGCTGGTCGCCGACGATTGCGGGGCAGTCTCGGGGATCACCGTCACGATCGCCAGCTCTCCGTCGCGGCTGACGCGCGGCGGCGTGGTGAACGCAACTCCTGGCGTCGCCTCGAAGCGCCGGGTCAGCTCGTCCAGGCCACTGTTGGGCAGCTCCGCGGCGACGACGAGCGGCCCGTTCGCCCCGGCCCCGAACCCGCGGGTCACGAGCTCGTAGGCCTCGCGCGTCGTGCTCCCGGCCGGGCTATTTCCCTCGTCCGGGAAACCCCAGCGAATGCCGAGCACCGGGGCTGCGAGCGCGATCAGGACGAGGGATCCCGCGACTGCGGCGACCGCGGCGCGTCGCTGGATGACGCGGCTCCAGCGGGTTGCGAGCGTCCCGCCGCCGGTTTTCAGCGAGCGGCCGAGGCCGGGGATATGCAGCCGGTCGACACGCCGGCCGGCGAACGCAAGCGTCGCGGGCAGGAGCGTGACCGACGCAGCCACGACGACGGCCACGGCGAGGCTCGCCGAGAGCGCGACGCCGTACAGGAAGGAGACCCCCGTGAAGGCGAGGCCGAGAATCGAGACGACGACGGTGCCGCCGGCGACGATCACGCTACGGCCCGCCGTCGTGACGGCCTCCACTATCGCGTCGCGAACGTCGGCCCCGCCGATGAGCGCCGTGCGGAAGCGGGTTAGGACGAGCAACGCGTAGTCGATCCCGACGCCGATGCCGATCAGGCCCGCGACTGCCGGGGCGAAATCGGGGGTGTCGATGATGAGGGCGACGATCCCGATCAGCGTTGCCGAGATGCCGAGCCCGAAGATCGCGACGAGGAGGGGCAGGCCCGCGGCCACGACGGAGCCGAACGCGATCAAGAGGACGACCGCCGCAGCGAGCAGGCCGATCAGTTCCGGCGGCGCCCCCTCCTCCGCCGAGCTGATGAGGTTGCCGCCGAGCTCGATCCGAAGCCCTTCACCCGAGGTCTCCTCGGCGAGGTCGATGAGCGTCGTGCCGGAGGCGGTGTCGAGCTGAAAAGACGGGCGGTCGAGCTCAAGGCGCAGCAGGCCGATCGTGCCGTCGGCGGAGTACCGCGGCGGGGACACATCCCCGACGCCCTCGACACGGCTTGCCTCATCGACGAAGCGGTCGATGCGCGGCTGGGCTGCACGCGCGTCGGGCGCTTCCCAGACCACGTTCACGCTCTCGCCCGAGCTCTGCGGAAAGTGCGCCTCGATCAGGTCGGCGGCTTTTTTCGACTCGCTGGCGGGTGTCCCGAACTCAGTGGAGAAGTCACCGGCGAAGCGCGGGACAATCGCAAGGACGGCCACGAGCAGGACAATCCAGGCGAGGACGACACGCCCGCGGCGCCGATAGGTGAGGTCGGCAAGACGCGCAAGACGAGATGAGGCCTGCGGGGTGGTCATGTCGTCCAAGCTACGGACGCCGCTACCTCCGACACATCGCCCGCAGGGAGCAACCTGGCCGTACCACCACAGGAGGACGAAGGTGCCTCGCGAGGAGGATGAACAGGCGGCTACGCTCGGTGCATGAATAGGGAGCGCGCGATCGACATCGGGATTGCGCTCGTCGTTTTCACCATGACGCTCTTGTTGATGGCTTCTGGTGGCGTCTCCGGCGACGAGGATGCGCGGAACTTCGATCTGACGGCGGTTGTGCTGGCGGCCTTCGCGTCGTTCCCGCTCCTCGCTCGCAGGCGGGCTCCGCTGGCCGTGTTCGCAGTGACCGCGACCGCCAGCGCTGCGTTCAACGTCCTCGGTTACCCGCCCGGTCCGCCCATCGGCCCGACGGTGGCCCTCTACTTCGTCGGCCTGAGCCCGGCCGCGACACGGACCGGGCTACGGCTGACGGCCGCTCTGATCGTGGGGTTCTTCATTGTCCACGTCGCGGCTGCGGGCATCGGCCGTGACGAGTTTCCGATCGTTCCGGCTTTGTTCGGAGCGCTCGTTTGGGGCGGCGCGTGGGTTTTCGGTGACCGCGTCAGAATGCGCCGCCAGCGAATGACAGAGCTCGAGGAACGCGCCCGCCGAGCCGAACGAGAAACCGAGCGGGAGCGGCAGCTCGCCGCCGCCGAAGAACGGACGCGCATCGCGCGCGACCTCCACGATTCCGCCGGTCACGCGATCAACGTCATCCTCGTACAGGCCGGCGCGGCCCGGCTGCTCGCCGAGAAGGATCCGGAGCGCTCGCGCACCGCGCTGGCGACGATCGAGACGGTCGCCCGCGAGACGCTGGGAGAGATCGACGCGCTCGTGCGCGCGCTCCGTGAGGACGAAGACGCCGTCGAGCCGCCCGGGCTCGCGGCGCTCGACACACTGGTGAAGCGTCACCGAGACGCCGGGCTCGAGGTGGACGTCCTCGTCAACGGCGCCCGGCAGCCGCTCGGCCCCGCCGTCGACCAGGCTGCGTATCGGATCCTGCAGGAGTCGCTGACGAACGCGCTTCGCCACGGAAACGGAAGCGCGAAGATCGCGCTCACTTACGCGGGGGATGCGCTCGAGATCGGGGTGACGAACCCCTCGCCGACGCCTGGGCCGGCAGATGTCGGGCACGGCATCGTCGGTATGCGGGAACGCGCGTCGCTCTTGGGCGGCAGCGTGGCCTTCGAGTCGATGAACGGCGTCTTCCGCGTACGGGCGCGGCTCCCCTACGGCGGCGGGGAGCAGGAGTGACTGACCGGCGCGTGCGCGTACTGCTCGTCGACGACGACGACCTGATGCGGGCCGGGCTCAGATCGGTGCTCTCGAGCGACGAGACGATCGAGGTCGTCGGTGCGGCGGGCGATGGTCGCGCGGCGCTCGACGAGATCCGAAAGCTCCGGCCCGACCTGGTCCTTATGGACATCCGCATGCCCGAGCTCGACGGTATCTCCGCGACCCGCGAGGTGCTCGCCGTCGAGCCGGACGTGAAGGTCGTTGTGCTGACGACCTTCGAGGAGGACGACTACATCTTCGAGGCACTCAGCGCCGGCGCCTCGGGCTTCCTGCTCAAGCGGACGAAGCCGGAGGAGTTGATCGCGGCGATCCACACCGTCGCCGCCGGCGACTCGCTGCTCTCACCGTCCGTCACCCGCCGAGTGATCGACCGGATGGCCACCCAGCCTCCCGCGGCGCTCTCCGGCGCCCGACTCGAAGCGCTCACGCCCCGCGAGCGCGAGGTGCTCGAGCTCGTTGGCCGCGGGCTCTCGAACCGCGAGATCGCCGAGTCTCTCTTCATCGAGGAGTCGACCGTGAAGACGCATGTGAAGCGAATCCTGATGAAGCTCGGGCTCCGCGACCGTGTTCAGGCGGTGATCCTTACCTACGAAATGGGGGTTATCCGCACTGGCGCGGCGAAGTTAGACCGGTAGCGTGAGGAGGTGGCTGCTACCGAGGCAGCGGTCGAGACCGATGGGCTCCGAAAGAGCTACGGCGACGTCCGCGCTCTCCGTGGCATCGACCTGCGGGTCGAGGCTGGAGTGGTCTTCGGCCTTCTGGGCCCCAACGGCGCCGGCAAGACAACCGCCGTCCGGATCCTGACGACGCTTCTGAAGCCCGACGAGGGCTCCGCACGAGTGGCGGGCTTCGACGTCGTGCGCGAGGCACCGAGGGTCCGGGAGCACATCGGCCTTGCGGGCCAGTACGCCGCGGTCGACGAGAACCTGACTGGCTTCGAGAACCTCGAGATGGTCGGACGCCTTTACCACCTCGGTGGCCGAGCCGCGCGAGCGCGGTCGCGGGAGCTGCTCGCAGACTTCGACCTCACCGAGGCGGGAAACCGGCTCGTCCGCACCTACTCCGGCGGCATGCGCCGGCGCCTCGACCTCGCCGCGGCACTCGTCGCGCGGCCGCCCGTGCTGTTCCTCGACGAGCCGACGACGGGCCTGGACATCCGCAGCAGGATCGGCCTCTGGGACGCCATGGAGGCGCTGGTCGCCGGCGGAACGACCGTGCTGCTGACCACGCAGTACCTCGACGAGGCCGACCGGCTCGCCGAGCGCATCGCTGTGATCGACCAAGGGCTCGTGATCGCGGAGGGCACGCCGGACGAGCTCAAGGCGCAGGTCGGCGGCGACCGGCTGGACATCCGTCTCGAGCGCGGCGCCCGCGACCAGGACGCGATCGCGGCGCTCCTCCCGATCTCGGAGGAGCCGCCATTCTGCGAGAACGGCTCGCTGCGGGTGCCGCTGCGGGAGCGGCACGGCGCGATCGCAGAGGCCGTCCGGCGGCTCGACGAGGCCGGGGTCGGCATCGACGACATCGCAGTTCGGCGACCGACACTCGACGACGTCTTCCTGAAGCTGACAGGCCATGCCGCGGAGCAGGAGGGCGAAGAGGCCGAGCTACAAGAGGCCGCAAGCAGATGAGCGCGCTCCAGTACGCCGCCTCCGACACCCTCGTGCTCGCGAAGCGCGGACTGAAGCGCATCCCGCGCCAGCCCGACCTGCTGGTCGGCTTCACGATCCAGCCGATCATGTTCGTGCTGCTCTTCGTCTACGTCTTCGGCGGCGCGATCAACACCGGCGCGCTGGATTACGTCGACTTCCTGATCCCCGGGATCATCGTCCAGTCGATGGTCTTCGGCGGCTTCGTCACCGCGCTCGGCCTCGCCGAGGATCTGAAGAAAGGCCTGATCGACCGCTTCCGCTCCCTCCCGATGTGGGGGCCCGCAGTCATCTCCGGGCGCATCCTCGCCGACGTCGGGACGAACGTGATCCAGCTCGTGATCATGTTCACCGTCGGAATCCTGGTCGGCTTCCGCTTCAACTCGTCCCTCCCCGAGATCATCGCCGGTCTGGCTCTCCTCCTGCTGGTCGGCTACGCGTTCTCGTGGGTGTTCGCGTTCATCGGGCTCACGGCGTCGTCGCCGGAAGCTGCGAACGCCTACGGGTTCACGATCCTCTTCCCGCTCACCTTCATCTCATCGGCGTTCGTGCCGCTGAAGACGATGCCGAGCTGGTTACAGCCGATCGCGGAGCACAACCCGTTTACAACCATGGTCGACGCGGCCCGTGCCCTCTTCATCGGGACCCCGGCCGGCAACGACATCTGGCTCGCCGTCCTCTGGTCGCTCGCCATAATCGCCGTCTTCAGCATGCTCTCGATCTGGCGCTATCGCCGGGCCGTTGGGCGCTGACGGAATCTGAGTAGCTCCTCGCGGCCGGAGCCGCCGGAGATCGCGACGACCAGGACCGGGCCCACGCCCTTGGCGTAAAACTTGTGCTCGAGCACGTCCGGCTCCAGAGGAGTCGTGTCCTTGGTCATCAGCACGGCGTCGAACGACCCAAATGGCACCTCCGCCTTCTCGTCGAGGCTGAGGATCTCGCCGACGTCCTCCGCCTCTCCCTTGTAGTACTCCTGCCGGTACCGCATGCCGACCTCGGCCTCTGCGGGAAGGAGGATGCCGGCCTCGGCGCCGTCGACCCCCGCCTCCCACGAGCCCTCGGTGCTCTTGACCTTGCCGTTCTCGTACTCCTTCGTGTCTTCGCCGAGATACCAGATGTTTCCGTCCTTGTCCTGCGCATACCAGTCGTAGGTGTCCTCGACGACCTCGCCGTCCTCGGTCACGACGTCGTGGACGACCGTGGCGGCGATGCCGAGGATCTCCTTCGTCTGGTTGGTGACCGTGACCTCGACGCGCTGGCCGTCCTCCCGATACATCCACTTGCTGCCCGGCGCCATCGGCCAGTAGGGGTTGTCGATCCGCTCGACGAAGTCGCCGGACTCGAGGTTCGCGGGCTCGTCGCCCTTCGGGAGAGACGTGGAATCCGAGCCGCAGCCGGCAAAGAGAAGGACGGCGACCGCGAGGAGGCCGACACGCATGAGGGCGACGATAAGGGCCGCCGATGAGAGCCTCGTGAGAGGATCTGCTCCTTGATCGCACGGATCTGGCGCGGCTGGACGAAGACCGAGGACGCCGACGAGTACGTCGCGTACCTGCAGGCCACGGGCATCCCGGCGTATCGAGCCACGCCCGGCAACCGCGCCGCCTACATTTTGCGGCGCACCGGCGGCGACCGAACCGAGTTCGTGACCTTGACGTTCTGGACTTCACTCGAGGCGGTCAAGGCGTTCGCCGGCGAGGACGTCGAGCAGGCCGTCTTCTATCCGGAGGACGACCGCTTCCTCGTCGACCGGGAGACCACCGTCACCCACTTCGAGGTGATCGAGCCCGAGGGAGTGCGGGAACTTCGCGTCTCGCTCACCGTCGAGGAATACGACGAGGCGCTTCGCTTCTACCGTGACGGGCTCGGCCTCGCGGTCGAGGAATCCTGGAACCGGCCGGACGGAAGCGGGGCGATCCTCCCCGCCGGCCGGGCGACGCTCGAACTGCTCTCGACCACGATGGCAGAGACGATCGACAGGATCGAGGCGGGCAACCGCGTCTCAGGCGACGTGCGACTCGCACTCGAGGTCGAGGACTCGGCGGCGGAGGGTCAGAGGCTCGCCGAAGCGGGCGCCGAGCCGGTCGGCGGCCCGGTAGAGACTCCGTGGGGCGACACGAACGTTCGTGTGCGAGCGCCCGACGGGATGCAGCTGACACTGTTCACGCCTCCGTGACCGCGGTGACGTGGATGAAGTTGCCGTCGGGATCCTCGAAGAACGCAAGCTTCTCGCCCCACTCCATCACTCGCGGCGCGGTGAGCTGCGTGACGCCTTGTGCGACTAGCCGCTCGGCGGCAGCGTCGGTGTCGTCCGTGTAGATGCAGAGCTGGAACGAGCCGATCGGGCGGTCGCGCGGCCAGTCGGGTACATCCGGCGCGGCCGCCGAGGCGATCCCAATACCCGTCTCGCCGAGCCGAAGGAACGCGAATTCGAGCGCGCCCTCTTCCGGCCAGCGAAAGGTCTGCTCGAAGCCGAAGTTGTCGCAGTAGAAGCGGGCGGAGCACTCGGGGTCTTGCACGTGCAGGATCGGAAAAGGCTCTCTGAACATGCCGTCAGTTAAGACGAACGGGGCGGGCGGGAATCGACGCAGCCATCACCATGGCAGGGCCAAACGTGCACAGCGCGCGGCCATGCGCCTCATCGTCCGGATCGGTCTGGCCGTTGTTGCCGACGCGATCGCGCTCCTGATCGCCGCTGCGGTCCTCGACGGCGTCCGGATCGACGCGACCTCATTCGCCTTCGCGGTCGGAATCTTCAGCCTCGCGTCGCGGTGATCGTCGGGCTTGCGACGTTGGTCTACGACCTCTTCGCGCAGCGCCTCCAACGACTGGCGGTGGGCGTCTAGGCCGTTCGGCGGCGCAACGTGGTCGCGCCGAGGACGAGCGCGAGGACGATGAAGCCGGCGATCACGGCAGCGTCGAGTGCCAGGCGGCGACCCAAATCGTCGGCAGCGGCCCTCGCCAGTGCGTCGTACGCGTAGGTCATCGGCAGCACGTCGGAGACGAGTTCCAGAGCGCGCGCCATCTTCTCCCGCGGCACGAGCAGCCCGGCGAGGAGGATCTGCGGGATGACGAAGGCCGGCATGAACTGGACCGCCTGAAACTCCGTCTGCGCGAATGCACTCAGGAAGAGCCCGAGCGCCATCCCGAGCACGGCGTTGCCCACCGCGAAGACGACGATCAGCCAGACCGGGCCGGCGGCGTCGAGGCCGAGGAAGCCGAACGCGATCGTCGCCGTTAGGGCCGCCTGCACGACGGCGATCGCCGCGAACGCGAGCCCGTAGCCGAGCAATAGATCGAGCTTCGCCAGCGGCATCGACATCAGTCGCTCGAGCGTTCCTGTCGTCCGCTCGCGCAGCATCGCGATCGACGTGACGAGGAACATCGTCACGAACGGGAAGATGCCCACGAGCGGCGGCCCGACCCGGTCGAACGTCGCCTCTTGTCCGTAGAAGACGTACTTGAACAGCGTCATCAGCAACGGCGGCACGAGTAGGACCAGTGCAAGCGTGCGGTGGTCGCGGCGCAGTTGCCTGAGTACTCGCGCCGCGGTCGCCAATGTAATGCGAAGACTCATGACGCCTCCGCGAGCGCGAGGAACGCGTCCTCTAGGTCGTCGGCATGCGTCCGGTCCCGCAGCTGGTCCGGCGAGCCGGTGGCCACGATGCGGCCGTCACGGAGGAGGACCAGATCGTCGGTGCGCTCGGCCTCGTCCATCACGTGGGTGGAGACGAGCAGCGTCGTTCCGGCCGCGGCGAGCTCGTGGAAGGTGTTCCAGAGATCGCGGCGCAGCAGCGGGTCGAGACCGACGGTCGGCTCGTCGAGGACGAGGAGCTGCGGCTCCCCGAGCAGCGCGGTCGCGAGCGACACGCGCGAGAGCTCGCCGCCCGAGAGCGTTCCGACCACCTGATCGGCGTGACCCCCGAGAGCGACCGTCCGGATCGCCTCGTCGACGCTAGCGGTATCGGCGTCGAGGACGCGCGCGAAGTAGTGCAGGTTCTCGCGCACCGTCAGGTCGCCGTAGACCGAAGGCGCTTGGGTGACGTAGCCGACCACGTGCCTGAGCTCCGCCGAGCCGGCCGGCGCCCCTAGAACGGTCACCTCGCCGCTCTCGACGATCTGAACGCCGACGATTGAGCGGATCAGCGTCGTCTTGCCGGAGCCGCTTGGGCCCAAGAGGCCGGTGACCACTCCTGGGCGGACGTCGAGCGAGATCCCGGGCAAGACGAGCCGCCCGCCGCGGCGAACGCGCAGATCACGAATCCGGATCGAAGGCTCGAAATTCAGCACGCGTTGAAATATACTACAAGTATGGCAGTCAAGAGAAGGGGTCGACGTCCCGGGCCGAGCGGAACCCGCGAGGCCATTGCCCAAGCCGCGCGGCGACAGTTCTCCGAGCTCGGCTACGACCGGGCTACGATCCGTTCGGTCGCCGGCGAAGCGGGCGTCGACCCGGCCCTAGTCGTCCACTATTACGGCTCGAAGCAGCGGCTCTTCCTGGCCGCGATCGAGCTGCCGTTCGAGGTGAGCGAGCTCGTCGAGCGACTCGAAAGCGGTCCCCGCGAGCAGGTCGGCGAGCGGGTCGCCCGTTTCGCTCTCGAAGTCCTCGAGAATCCGGACGCGCGAGCCCGCTGGACCGGGATGATTCGAGCGGCTGCGTCAGATCCCGACGCAGCGGACATCCTGCGTGAGGTCCTGACCCGGCGGATCTTCGAGCCGTTGGCGGAGGCGCTCGGCTCCGAGGACGCCAGACTCCGGGCGAACCTCGCCAGCTCGCAGATGGTCGGGCTCGTGATGGCGCGCTACATCATCGCCGTCGAGCCGCTCGCCTCCGCCGTCGCGGAGACGATCACCTCCGCGATCGCCCCCACCCTCCAGCGTTACCTGGTCGGCGCTCTCTAGGCTCCGACCCGGGGACGATGATCGAACAAACTCCGGCCCGGCAGCACTACAACGTCACGCTCGCGGTCTTGACGTTCGCGGGGATCGCGTTCGCGCTGCAGCAGACGATGATCATCCCGGCGCTGCCGATCCTCCAGCGCGAGTTCGACACGAGCGCCGCCTGGGCCGCCTGGCTACTGACCGGCTTCCTGCTCTCAGCCTCGGTCGCTACGCCGCTGCTCGGCAAGCTCGGCGATCAGCACGGGAAGGAGCGGATGCTCGTGATCAGCCTGAGCATCTTCCTCGCGGGGAGCATCGGGGCGATCTTCGCGTGGCACATTGGCGCGCTGATCGGCTTCCGGATTCTCCAGGGCTGCGGTGCCGCCGTCTTCCCGCTGGCGTTCTCGATCATCAAGGACGAGTTCCCGCCCGAGAAGGTCGGCATCGGCATCGGGATGGTCTCGGCGGTGTTCGGGATCGGCGGCGGACTGGGCCTCGCGCTCTCGGGCCTGATCATCGACCATCTCGGATGGCGCTGGCTCTTCATCGTCGGCGCGGCCGGCGTGGCCGCGGCGATCGTCCTGGTCAGCCTTTTCGTCCCGGAGTCGCCGATCAAGACGCGGTCGCGACTCGACGTGCCGGGCGCCCTCTTGCTTTCGGCTGGACTCGTCGCGCTCCTGCTTGCGCTGACGGAGGGCGAGAACTGGGGCTGGACCTCTTCCCGGACGCTTGGGCTTCTCGGCGTCTCGGCCGCCGCCTTCCTCACCTGGGTGGTCGTCGAGCGCCGAGTCCCGGAGCCGCTCGTCGACATGCACATGATGACCCGTCGCCCGGTCCTGTTCGCGAACCTCACCGGTCTCATCGCCGGGTTCGCGCTCTTCGGCTCGTTCGTTCTCGTTCCCAGCCTGCTGCAGCTTCCCCGCGGCCTACCGCCCGACCTCGCCCGGCTTGCCGACTACGGCTTCGACGCCTCGGCCACCCAGACCGGCCTCTACCTGCTACCCGCCGCGTTGACCGGCTTCGTCACCGGCCCGCTCAGCGGCGTCCTCAGCACACGCTGGGGGCCGAAGTGGGTCCTGAGCATCGGGATGTTGCTGGGATCCGCTGGGCTCCTGATCCTCGCGCTATGGCACGAGGAGCCGTGGCAAATCGTCCTGGGCATGCTCGTCCTGGGCGGCGGTCTGCCCATGACCTTTGCGGCGATGGCGAACGTGATCGTCAACTCCGTCCGGCCGACCGAGACCGGAGTGGCGACGGGGATGAACACGGTGATGCGGACCGTCGGCGGCGTGATCGGCGGCCAACTCGGCGCTGCGATCTTGACCGCGAAGACGATCGGGGACACCTCGATTCCGGCGGAGTCGGCCTTCACGACCGCCTTCTGGATCAGCGCGGCAGCGTCGCTGGTCGGCGCGGGCGTCGCGCTCCTGATCACACCGGTGACACGACGTCGAACGGCGGCTAGAACCCGAATCGAACCTGCGTGAAGTACCAGAGGCTCGAGGTGCTCCAGAGCGCCGCGAGCACCGTGAAGAGCGTGCCGCCGACGAGGGGCAGCACCCAGCGCGGGTGGTCCGGATCGCGGACGAAGAAGACCTTCGCCGCGAAGACGCCGTAGATGAACGTCCCGAGCAGCGAGTGCGCGAGGACCCGCGCGTCGCCGGTCTGGAACCCGAGCATGAAGATGCAGTGAAAGGCGACCGGCAATGTGCAGAGGATCGCTAGCCGCCCGGACCAGCGATGGATCCGATTCACGCGCGGCGGCGGAACCGGAACGATGCCGGTGAGCTTCCCGAAGATGCGGGCGCCGGTCAGCACCTGGACGATCGCGAACGCTCCGGCTGCGGTCGCGAACCAGGCTTTGAAGGCGATCGGCGTCGAGAAGACGCTCGTAACCAGATCCGTGTAGAACGACTCGACGCTTGCGAGCAGCACGGCGTTCGGACCCTATTACGATCGGCGCATGTCAAGCCGCGCCGTGCGACTGATCATCGTGCCGGCGATTTTGTTCGCGGGCGTCTCGGCTGCGGTGTTCACCCTCGCGCAGTGGCACCCCGCGAAACGCGAGAGCCAGACACAAACCGCCGTCAGCGTGACCGCCGATCCCGCGCGAGGCGAGCAAGTGTTCGCCGAGAACTGCGCCACGTGTCACGGAGAGGGCGGCTCGGGCGGCGGTGTCGGGCCGACGCTCGCCGGCAGTGACGTCTCGATCGGCGAGGCGCGCCCGACGATCGAGAACGGCAGCGGCGTCATGCCGGCCGGTCTCGTCGAGGGCCAGGACCTCGAGGACGTGCTCGCCTACCTCGAGACGATCGTCGCGCCGTAGCCACAGGACAGCCGCCATGCAGGTGAACGACGTCCATTCGAAGCTGAATGCGGTCGACGTCGCCGAGGTCGTCGCCGTGGACTCGCTCGACGCGATCAGGGCGGCGCTCGCCGGCTCGGATCTCCCGGTCGCCATCGCCGGCGGCCGCCATGCGATGGGCGGGCAACAGTTCTGCGCCGCCGGTCTACTCTTGGACACCCGCCCGCTCGACCGCGTCCTCGAGTTCGACGATGAGCGCGGCGTAATCGAAGTCGAGGCCGGAATGCAATGGCCCGAGCTCCTCACGTACTTACGCGACCAGGTTGGGGACGGGCCGGTCTGGGGCATCCGGCAGAAGCAGACCGGCGCCGACCGGCTGTCGCTCGGCGGCGCGCTTGCAGCCAACGTCCACGGTCGCGGTCTGACCCTTCCACCGATCGTTGCGGACGTGGAGTCGTTCACGCTCGTCGGCGCGGACGGCGGGACTCGGGTTTGCAGCCGCCATGAGAACGCCGACCTCTTCGCCCTTGCGATCGGCGGCTACGGGCTCTTCGGCGTCATCTACTCAGTGCGCCTGCGGCTTGCGCCGCGCAGGAAGCTCGAGCGGGTCGTCGTGATCCGCTCGATCGAGGACCTGACCGAGGCCTTCGAGCAGCGGATTGCGGACGGATTCCTCTTCGGCGACTTCCAGTTCTCGATCGACCCCAACGATCCTGAGTTCCTCCGGCGCGGCGTCTTTTCCTGCTACCGGCCGGTCGCCGACACGAGGCCCTTGCCGGAGGGGCAGCGCGCGCTGTCGCGCGAGGACTGGAAGCGTCTGCTTCACCTCGCCCACACGGACAAGGCGAAGGCCTGGGATGCGTATGCGAAGCACTACCTGGCGACCTCAGGACAGGTCTATTGGTCGGATGCTCACCAGTTCGGCGACTACGTCGACGACTACCACTTGGAGCTCGACCGGATCATGGGCGCGACCCCGGCGACCGAGATGATCACTGAGATTTACGTCCCGCGGGGGCGTGTCGATGACTTCACGGCCGAGGTGGCGGCCGACTTCCGCGAGCACGGCATCGACGTCGTCTACGGGACGATCAGGCTGATCGAGCGCGACGAGGAGACGTTCCTCCCCTGGGCCCGGGAGCCGTGGGCATGCACGATCTTCAACCTCCACACCGTGCACACGCCGACCGGCCTCGAACAGTCCGCAGAGGCTTTCCGACGGCTGATCGACATGGCGATCGCGCGGGGCGGCAGCTACTTCCTCACCTATCACCGCTGGGCCAGCCCCGACCAGGTTGAGACCTGCTACCCGGAGTTCAGAGACTTCCTCGCGGCGAAGCGGCACTTCGATCCGGAGGAGCGCTTCCAGAGCAACTGGTACCGCCACTACGCCGAGGTGTTCGCATGATCAAGGCGTTCCTTCTTGTCGCCGTCGTACTCGACCCGCCGGTGCTCGGCCGGATGGCGAGGCGGCTCACACCCGAGCCGAGGGTGTTCCAGTTCGAGGTCGATGGGGTGCCCGTGGAGATGCTGCGGCCACCGGACGACGAGCCGCGGCCGGCGTGGATCTTCGTCAACGGGGCGCATCCGCTCCGACGCCGCGAGCCGGTCGTCTGGCGGCTCGCGCAAGGACTGGCGCGGGCGGGCTACGTCGTCTTCGTGCCGGACATCCCCGGCCTCGGCGACGGGACGGTGACGGCCCGGACGCTCGACGCGACGGGCGCGGTGACGGCGGCGGCCTGCGGCCGGCGCGATGTACGGGCCGGCCGCGTCGCCCTCGTCGGCGCCTCGACCGGAGCGGGGCTTGCGCTCATCGCCGCCGGCCGGCCAGACCTCGCCGAGCGGGTGTCGATCGTCGCCGCCGTCGCCCCCTTCGCCGACCTGCGGAAGCTCATCTGCCTGACGACGACCGGGTACTACGAGGAAAACGGCGAGTTCGCCCGCTACGAGGTCACCGACCTACACCGCCAGGTCGTCGCCCGGTCGCTCGTGGCCGCCATCCCGACCCAGCCGGAACGGGACCGGCTGTTGGCGGCGCTCGATGAGATCGAGCGGTCCGAGCTCGACCCGCTCGACGAGCTCCCGCATCGCGCGCACGACTCGAGCCCCGAGGCGAGGGCCGTGCTCGAGGTGCTCGCCAACCGAGACCCGAAGCGCTTCGGCGGCCTCTTCGACGCGCTGCCGCCCTCCGTTCACGCCTTCATCGGTGAGCTCTCCCCACTGCGCTTCCGCGAGGGACTGCGGGCGCGGATCGAGATCTGCGTGCCGCCGAGCGACGTCTACTTCCCGCCTGGGGAGGCCGCCGCGCTCGCCGCGTTGCCGAACGCACGACTCACGGTGACGCGCACGCTCGACCACACCCGGCCGAGCCTCTCGCTCGCCCACCTTCGCTCGTTCGCCCGCTTTTCTGGCTTCGTCGTCCGAGGCCTACGAGCGGCGGGATGACGGTGCCGCCGCCGACCCGCGCGAACGTTGCCGAGATACGTCTCGAAAAACGACTACGCCGAGTACCTCGCCGAGTACGCGGCCGCGCACGACCTCGACGTCAAGCTAGGCACACGCGTCGATCGGATCCTTCCGGCCGGCGAACACTGGCTCGTCCGTGCCGGCGGAAGGGAGTTCGCAGCTCGAGCGGTCGTCGTCGCCACCGGAAAGCACAACCGGAAGTGGCTGCCACGATGGCCTGGACTCGAGGAGATCGGCGGCGAGCTCCTCCACTCCGCTGATTACCGCTCGGGCCGGGCCTTCGCGGGCCGGCGCGCGCTCGTGGTCGGCATCGGGAACAGCGGTGCCGAGATCGCCACCGACCTGGTCGACGAGCAAGCCGCATCCGTCGCGATCGCCGTCCGGACGCCGCCGCCAATCGCGAAGCGAGACATCCTCGGCATCCCGGTGCAGCTCTTCGGAATGGCGCTCAATCCGGTTCCGGCGAGACCCGTCGATCGCGTCGGGGCCCTCGTGCGTCGGTTGGGTACCGGCGACCTCCGCCCCTACGGCCCCGGTAAGGAGGCCTGGGGGCCGTTCGCGGCGCGGCGCCCGCCGGTGATCGACGTGGGCTTCCTCGAGACCCTGAAGCGAGGAGCGATTGCGGTCAAACCCGCGGTCACGGCGTTGACGCCCAGCGGCGTCGCCTTCAGCGACGGGGGCAGCGGGTTCCGAGAATCGCCGCGCGGCGCGCTCTACGAGGCGAACCGCGATTCACGGCGACTGGCCGCCGAGGTGTCGCGCTACCTCGCGGGCTAGCCCACCGACTGCAGCCGCTCGGCCGCCGCCTCGAGGTTCACGCGGCCCTGTCCGTGCGTCGCGATGTAGCGGACGCCGTTCGGCCGCCAGAGTGGAACGCCGACCTCGACGAGCACTCCGTCGGTCGCAGCCTCGAGTAGCGCCTGGGCGGCGACGCGCTCCCAGGTATGGCGGTGCGCGTCGCGCACGACGACGACGAGCTGCCGCCCGTTGTGCTCGGCGAGCAGAGCGCGGGCATCGAGCGGGGCGTCGTGCAGACGCACGAGCTCGGCGCCGTGAAGCGAATCCGCAAGGCCGTTGTTCGCTCGCCCGGCGGCGATCGAAGACTCGGGTGCCAGCTCGACGACGAGCGGCGGGCGCCCGAGCGCGACGTCTCCATCGACGACGAGCGCGCGACGCGCAGCTTCGAGCCCGACGTCTCGTGATTCGCTCACGGGCTCGAGGGTCGATCCTCCGAGCTCCGCCAGTCGAGTGGCGGCCTCCTGCACGCGCTCCTCCGCCAGTCTTCCCGAGCCGACCGCGTCGACCACCGCGTCGTGGATCGCCTCCGGCCGGAGGTCGTGGCCGAGACAGAGCGCGTCCGCGCCCGCCTCGAGCGCTTGCACCGCGCCCTCCGCCGCTCCCACCGTCGCGCTGACGGCCCGCATCTCGAGCGCGTCGGTCACCACGACGCCCTCGAAGCCCAGGTCGCCGCGGAGCAGGTCCGTGATGACCGCGCGGCTCAGCGTCCCGGGCGCGTCGTCCAGCCCGGCGACGCGGATGTGCGCCGTCATCACCGCCCGAGCATCGGCGTCGATCCCCGCCCGGAAGGGGAGCAGCATCGCGGCCATCGTCTCGTCGTCTCGTTCGACGGTGGGCAGCTCGAGGTGAGAGTCCTCCCGCGTGTCGCCGTGGCCGGGAAAGTGCTTCACGCAGGCCGCGACCCCGGTGTGTTGGAGGCCCGTGACGAACGCGCCGACGTGGCGGGCAACGAGGTCGGCGTCGGAGCCGAACGAGCGGATTCCGACGATCGGGTTGAGCGGATTCGAGTTGACGTCGGCGACCGGGGCTAGGTTCACGTTGACGTCGGCGGCGGCAAGGTCGGCGCCGATCGCGGCGGCCACGCCCTCCGTGAGCGCCAGATCGTCGACGACGCCGAGGGCCCAGCTCCCCGGGTACGAGCTGCCCGTTGCTGCTTCCAGTCGCGTGACGTCCCCGCCCTCCTCGTCGATCGCCACGACGAGCTCCGGCCGCTCGGCGCGGAGGTCAGCCGTCAGCTCCGCGACCTGGTCAGGGCTCTCGACATTCCGGGCGAAGAGCACGACGCCGCCGAGTCCTGACTCGAGCCAGCCCCTGAGCCACTCGGGCACGGTCGGGCCCGCGAAGCCCGCGAGCAAGGAGCCGGCGGCGAGCCGTTCGAGCTTTCCGGTCAACCGCGAACGGCGCCGGCCGTCAATCCGAACGCGATCTTCCGGTGGATGAGCAGGAAGAAGACGAGCACGGGCAGCGCGATCAGCGTCGCAGAGGCCATCAGCGGGCCCCAATCGGTCCCTCGCGACGTCGTGAACCCAGCCAACCACACGGTCGCCGTCTGCTTCTGCGGATCGTTGAGGAAGACGTACGCGATCAGGAACTCGTTCCAGGTCACGATGAAGGCGAAGATCGAGGTCGCAACGAGCCCCGGCGCGACCAGCGGCAGCAGGATGCGGACGAAGGCGCCGAACCTCGTACTGCCATCGACCATCGCCGCCTCCTCGAGCTCCCGGGGTATCCCGAGCATGAAGCCGCGCAGCGTCCAGACGGTGAAGGGCAGGACGAAGGTCATGTAGGTGATGATGACTCCGCTTAGCTGATTGGTCAGCCCAGCCCGGCTGAGCTGGATGTAAAGGGGGATGATCAGGGCGTTCAGCGGCACCATCTGCACGCCGAGGATCAAGACGATGAACGCGGCGCGTCCGTAGAAGCGGAACTTCGCCAATGCGAGCGCCGCCAGGAACCCGACCACGAGCGCGAATGTGACCACCGCCGTGACGATGATCAGGCTGTTTCGGACGGTGTCCCAGAAGAAGTTGCGGTGGATCGCGTCGTCGAAGTTCGAGAGCGTCGCCGGCGAGGGGAAGAACTGCGGCGTGTCCGTCAGGATGTTCCGGCCCTCCTTGAAGGCCGACGACACCATCCAGTAGACGGGGAAGACCATCCCGGCGAACACGAACAGGCCGAGCAGGTTGATCCCGATTCTGTTCAGGCGCCGCCGGCTCATCTCGTATCCCCGATTCGGATCATCTGGCGCAGGTAGACGAAGGTGGCGACGAACATGAAGCAGACCATCACGACCGCGATCGCCGCTCCGAACCCGTACTCACCGAGGCGGAAGGCCTCGACGAACGAGTAGACGCTCATCAGCCAGTAGTCCTCCTCGGGCTCGCCGTCGCGCAGGAGCCAGACCTGGGTGAAGACCTGGAAGTCCCAGATGATCGAGAGGCTGGTGAGGATGACGAAGATCGGCAGCAGCAAGGGGAACGTGATGTCCTTGAAGACCTGCCAGCGTCTTGCACCGTCGATCTCGGCCGCTTCGACGAGCTCCGCCGGCACCTGCGACAGGCCCGCGTAGACGGTGATCGCCACGAACGGGATCGCGCCCCACACGATGAGCGCCGTGATCACAGCGAAGCCGGTCGTCGGATCTGCGAACCAGTCCTTGTTCAGGAAATCGCCGATGTGGAGCTTCGTCAACGTCCAGTTGAGGACGCCGAACTCGTAGTCGACCATCCAGCGGAAGATGTTCACCGCGACGACGACCGGCGTCGCCCACACGAGCACGAGCCCGCTCGTGAGCAAGAGGCGCATGAACCGTCCAAGCCGGGCGAGCAAGAGCGCGATCAGCGTCCCGAACACCATCGTCAGCCCGACGCACACGGCGGTGAAGACGATGGTCCGCACGACAACGGCCCAAAACTGCTCGTCCTGGAAGATCCGCGTGTAGTTATCGACCCCGATCCACGTGCCCTTCTTGGTGACCAGCTCCGCGAGGCCGTATTGCTGGAAGGAGAGCTTGGTGAGGAGGTAGACCGGATACCCGAGGACGGCGCCGATGACGAGCGCCGCCGGTGCGAGCAAGAGGTAGGGCGAGGCAACGCGGAACACCCGCTCGCCCAGAGGACGCCGCCGCCGCCGGATGTCTGATCCAGCGGCGGCGGCCGTGACGGCCGGGAAGCCCGCTTCGCCTCCCGGCCCGGTACTCACGTCGTCGGTTGGTTGAGGATCCTGGTGATCTGGTCGCTCGCGCGCTTCGCCGCGCTCTTGACTGTGGCCCGGCCGGTGAAGATCGACGAGAGCATGTTCTGCAGCACCTTTGCATTCTCGACCTTCACCCAGTTCGGCGCCGTCGGCACGAAGAAGCTGGACTTCGATGCGTTTGCAAACGGAGCCAGCTGTGGGTTCTTCGCGTTGACCGAGAGCAGTGACGTCGTGTTCGGGATCTGCTTGCCGATCGTCGCCAGCTGGCGCATCGAGCTCGTGCTGGTGAAGATCCTGATCCAGTCGTAGGCCAGCGACTTGTTCTTGCTCGTCACCGGCACGGCCACGTCAGAGCCGCCCAGGAACGCCGGCATGGACTTGCCCTTGGTGTGGCTCGGCATCGTGTACGCACCCATGCTCTTGGCGAGGGAGGGATTCCCCACCTTCTTGTCGAGAGCGTACGGCCACTCCCAACCGTTGCCGATGAACGAGCCGACCCGGCCCTTCGAGAACACGAGTGACTGCTGCGGGTTCGCCTCGTCGCCGGTCTTGTTCGCCCGCGAGAGTGACGTCACGATCTGCTTCAGCTTCGTCAGGCCCTGCACCGCCTTGGGCGAGTCGAGCGTGCCCTGCCAGCGGCCGCCCTTCTTCTCGGCGATCTTCCCGCCGTAGTCGTAGACGAAGGGCATGCTCGCCCACACGTACCGGCCCGGGAAGTAGAGCGCGGAGTAATTGCGCTGCTTCCCGTACTTCTTCATCAGCTTCAGGCCGGCAGCCTGGAACTCGGCGAGGCTCTTCGGCGTCCCCTTGACGCCGGCGGCCTTGTACTGGTCCTTGCGGTAGATCACCGCTCGTGCGCCTGCGTAATACGGCACGCAGTAGAGCCGGCCGTTGTACGTGCAGGATTCCTTCAGCGCCCTGAGCCAGGTCGAAGAGTTCGGAAAGCTCTTGGTCTGAGTGGTCAGATCCTGGAGCAGCTTGCTCGCCATGTAGCGAGTTGTCTCGGTGTTCCCGAACTCGACCACGTCGGGAGCGGTGCCGCCTGCAAGCGCGGCGTCGAGCTTCGTGAGGTGGTCGCCCCACGTCTGGTACTGGACATCGACCTCGACATCGCCGTGTTTCGCCCTGAACGCGTCGTTGGTCGAGGTGACGACCTGTTTCCAGCCGGACTCCGCGTCGTTCTGCAGCCAGACGACGATCTTGGTCGCGGACTGGCGGTCGGGCTTCGAGGAGCCAGCGGAGGCTGCGACAGCAGAGACGAGCAGCGCCGCAGCGAGCGCGAGGGCTCCGATCGAGCGTCGTTTCATTGAGCTACCCCCAGTGCGTTGCAGCGGCCGCGGTCCCGCTCCCCTGGATAGTGGCCAGACGGGGCCGTCACGATGTAGCCGCCAATTGGTTCATACCAGTTGGCCACGGCCCGGAGACTGGCACAAACCATTAGGCGTGTCAAGGGCTGGTTAACGCCCGGCGGCGGCGATACTCGCGGCTCGCAGCGCTTCCTGCGGACGGGTGAGATCGCTGACGAGCCGGTAGCGATCGCCGCGGTAGATCGAGCGGACATACTCGACGATCGTCCCGTCGGCCGCTTTCGTCGTGCGCTCGAACAGGAACGCGGGCGAGTGGAGCGGGACGCCGAGCGCGGCGGACTCCTCCTCGTTCGTCACCGTCGGCTCGATCGCCTGGCTCCCGCCGACCACGATGACCCCGAACCGGTCCTCCAGCAGCTCGTAGAAAGAGTGCTGCTCGAGATCCTTGGCCGTCAGGCCCGGAACGAGCGCTTCGGACACGTGCAGGGTCTCGATCGCCATCGTTTCACGATCTGCGTAGCGAAGCCGTGTGACGACGACGATGCGCTCGGACGGAGAGACGTGGAGGAGGCGGCCCAGCCGCGCGCCGGCGGCGACCGTTTTCAGCTCCATGGTCTTGCTCGAAGGCACCATCCCGCGCCGTTGCATGTCCTCGGTGAACGAGGTCATCGTCAGCTCCTGCGCGATCTTCGGCTCGCTGACGAACGTTCCCGCGCCGTGGCGGCGCTCGAGGAAGCCCTCGCGGACGAGGTCGTCGAGCGCCGCGCGGACAGTCAGCCTCGAGACGCGGAGGTCGCCGCTCAGCTGGCGCTCGGAGGGGATCGCCTCACCGACGCCGAGGCGCTCGATCAGGTCGAGCACGCGCTCGCGGGTCTCGCTCTGCTTCGTCAAGCTCGCCCCGCGGTGGTGGTGGTCAAGTCCATTTGCTCGACAACGTCGGCCACCAGCGCCTTGCCCGTGTCGCGAGCAAAGAAGTGGAACGCAGATGGGTCGACGGCGAGCTCGAGCGACTCGCCGACACGCGCCCGCGTCTTCGGATCGACCCTTGCGCTGAAGAGCGCCGTCGGCTCCGCGAGCAACGTTGCCTCGTCCTGAGCCTCGAGCATCTCCGCGGTGATCCGCGGTGCGTCGACGCGGAAGAACGTGTGCGAGTCCGCGCCGAGCTCCTCGAGCACGGCGACCGAGACCTCGATCGTGGGCAGCCCGGAGGGCGCGAAGGCCGCATCCTCGAAGCTCTCCGGCCGGATGCCGAGAACGACCTCCTTCGGCTGCCCGGAGGGGCGGCGGTCGGGATCGAGTGGGACACGGAACTGACCGAAAATCACCTCGTTTCCCTCGATCCGGGCGTCGACGAGGTTCATCGCCGGCGAGCCGATGAACGCGGCGACGAAGAGATCCTGGGGTGACTCGTAGAGTTTTTGCGGCCGGTCGATCTGGAGGATGCGCCCGTCGCGCATCACCGCGACGCGCTGCCCGAGCGTCATCGCTTCGACCTGGTCGTGCGTGACGTAGACGGTCGTCACTCCCAGCCGCGCGTGGAGCTCGGAGAGCGACGCGCGCATCCCGACGCGCAGCTTCGCGTCGAGGTTCGAGAGCGGCTCGTCCATCAGGAACGCCTTCGGCTCGCGGACGATCGCCCGGCCCATCGCAACCCGCTGCCGCTGCCCGCCGGAAAGCTGGGCCGGCCTGCGGTCGAGCAGGTCCCTCAGCCCGAGCAGCTCGGCGGTCTCCTCGACACGGCGCGCCGCGTCCTTTTTCGGGATGCGCCGCACCTTGAGGCCGTAGCCGAGATTCTGACGGACGTTCATGTGCGGGTAGAGCGCGTAGCTCTGGAACACCATCGCGACGTCGCGCTGGCGTGGCGGGCGGTCGGTGACGTCCTTGCCGTCGATCGTGACGCGGCCAGCCGTCGCCTCCTCGAGGCCGGCGATCAGGCGGAGCAGCGTCGTCTTCCCGCAGCCCGAAGCGCCGACCAGGACGATGAACTCGCCGTCCTCGATCGTCAGGCTCAGGTCACGGACCGCGGCGAAGCCGTTCGGAAAAGTCTTCGTGACACGCTCGAGAACGATCCCGGCCATGAGTGCGCCGACAATACCACCACCACCCGCTCATGAAAAGATTGGTATTGACCACCGCGCCGTCGAGCGCGTACACTCAGCGAACTTGAGCGACGCCGGCACTCACTCTCCAGAGAGCCTCGACGGCCTGGTCACCGAGGCGGGCGGCGCCGCGGACGCGGACTACGAGCTCCGGTCGACCGAGGAGCTGGTGGAGCTGATGGGCGCCGCGAGCGCCGACGTGCCTGCGGCGGTCCAGTCAAGTTCTGCCGCAATCGCCCGCGCAATCGATGCGATCGTCGAGCGGATGGCTGCAGGTGGACGACTCGTCTACGCCGGCGCTGGGACCTCCGGTGGGCTTGCAGCCCTCGACGCGGAAGAGTGCATGGCCACGTTTTCCACCCCTCCCGGCCAGGTCCTCGCGCTGACTGCCGAGAGCGAAGGGGCCGAGGACGATCGCGACGGTGGCGCAGCAGCAGCCGGCGCTGCACGAATCTCGTCAGCCGACGCCGTTGTCGGGATCAGCGCCAGTGGCCGCACGCCCTACGTCCTCGGAGCAGTCCAGGCGGCTGCCGACGCCGGTGCGCTGACGATCGCCCTCGTCTGCGTCCCGGATTCCGAGCTGGCCCAGCTCGCCGACCACGTGGTCGCCGTCGTCGTCGGGCCCGAGTTCATCGCCGGCTCAACCCGGCTCAAGGCAGGCACGGCGCAGAAGCTCGTCCTCAACGCGATCTCGACGATCGCGATGATCCGGCTGGGGAAGACCTTCGGGAACCTCATGGTGGATGTCGCCGCCGCAAACGAGAAGCTCTGCGCGCGGGTGCACCGGATCGTCCGAACCGCGACCGGCGCGTCTCCCGACGAGGTCGACGACGCCCTCGACGCAGCAGGGGGCGAGGCAAAGGTCGCGATCGTCTCGCTGCTCGCAGAGGTCGACGCCGGCACGGCTCGCGCCCGGCTACGCGAGGCGAACGACAACGTCAGATCGGCGCTCTCCTCATGAAGCTCGGCGTCGAAGCGGCGCTCGTCGACGGGACGCTCGTTCCGGGCGACGTCGAGCTTTCCGACGGTCGGGTCGTGCGCCTCGGCATCGAGAGCCGGAAGGGTCGAGGCATTGCCTCGCCAGGTTTCGTCGACCTCCAGGTCAACGGGTTCGGCGGCGTCGACTTCCTCGACTCCGACGCCGCCGGTTACCGGCGCGCAGGCGACGCGCTCCTCGAGACCGGCGTCACGGCCTATCTCCCCACCTTCATCACGACGCCGGAAGAGCAGCTGCTTGCCGCCGTCGACGAAGTTCCCTTGCATAGCGAGGGCCCGCGCATCCTCGGCATTCACCTCGAGGGGCCGTTCCTCGCCCCCGGACGTCTCGGCACGCATCCTCCCCTGGCGCGCCGGGATCCCGATCCGACCCTGCTCGAGCGGCTGCTCGAATCGGGCCGGATCCGACTGATGACGCTCGCACCGGAGCTCGAAGGAGCCGATGTCCTCATCGACCTTCTGCTCCGGCGCGGCGTCACGGTCTCCTGCGGGCACACGGACGCCACCGCGGACGAGGCCAACGCCGCGTTCGACCAAGGGGTCCGGACCGTCACACACCTCTTCAACGCGATGCGCCCGCTTCGCCACCGCGACCCCGGGATCGCCGGCGCCGCTCTGGCCCGGGAGGACGTCATCGTTCAGATCATCCTCGACGGCGTCCACCTCGCACCGGAGACCGCCCGGCTGGTCTGGCGAGCCGGCGCCGGCCGCGTCGCCCTCGTCACCGATGCGGTCTCCGGCGCGGGCGTGCAGGACGGCTCGTACAGCCTGGGCGGCTTCGAGGTGAAGATCCGGGACGGCGTCGCCCGTGGGCCCGACGGCCAGCTGGCCGGAAGCGTTCTGACGATGATCGAAGCCGTTCGCAACCTGCACGAGCTCGGCGTGCCGCTGGGCGAGGCGCTCGAAGCCGCTTCGGCGGTGCCTGCCCGCGTGCTCGGTCTCGCTGACATCGGCCGGCTCGCACCCGGCGCCCCGGCTGACGTCGTCGTCGTCGACGACAACCTTCAGATCGAGCGGGTACTCGTCGGAGGCCAGGAACGTGTCGTCGCCTGAGCCCGTCGAGCCAGTCGAGCCAGACCCTCCGGAGGCCGGAGCCCGCTTCCGCGCCGAGATCTACGAGCAGCCGCAGGCGCTCCTGCGCCTGCTCGAGCACGAACCCGACTACGAGCGGGTCGCCGAGCTCGCCCGCGAGCGCGGCGCGTCAACCGTCCGGATGGTCGGGCACGGCTCCTCCGACAACGCAGCGTCGTACGGCGTCTATGCGTTCGGCCTGAGGCCGCGCTGGACGGCCTTCCGCGACTCGATCTCGCTCACCGTCCACTACGGAACCAAGCTCGACATGTCCGGGACGACCGCGATCGCCCTCTCTCAGTCCGGGCGCACGCCCGACGTCGTCACCTACCTGGAGCGCGCTCGCGGAAACGGCGCCTTCACCGTTGCGCTCACCAACGACCCCGGCTCTGACCTGGCGTCGGTGGCGGAAGCGGTTCTTCCACTCGCCGCCGGCGACGAGCGGGCGGTCGCGGCGACGAAGACCTACCTGAATCAGATTGCCGCGCTCGGGCTCCTCGCCTCGCATGCCGCGGGAAAGGGCCGGCGGTTCGCGACCAGCATCCGCCTGGTCGCGGAGGAGCTCGGCGAATTGATCCCGGAGCTCGAGCGCCGCGTCATTCCGGTTGCGTCCGCCTTCTCCTTCACCGGCCGGATGTTCATTATCGGACGCGGTCCCGAGTTCGCCTCCGCCCGCGAGATCGCGCTGAAGCTGCTCGAGACGACGAGGATCGCCGCCGAGCCGCTGACGGCGACCGACCTCGCTCACGGCCCGGTCGCCGCGCTCGATCCACTCTTCCCGGTCTGGGCGATCGCCTCGAACGACGAGACGCTCTCCGCCGTCGTCGAAGGCGCAGAGCGCGCGAGAGAGACGGGCGCGGTCCTGATCGCGAGCGGCGCCGCCGCGAACGCAGTCCCGGACGCCGCCTACCGGCTGCCACTCCCGGACCTGGGCTCGAACCTGCTTGGCCCCCTGCTGTCGGTCGTCCCCGGGCAACTCTTTGCCTGGGCACTCGCGCGGGCCCGCGGTCTCGATCCCGACCGCCCACGCGGTCTCAGCAAGGTCACGCTCGCCCGCTAGGTATTCGCTGAAAATCTCACGATTTCAGCGACCCTTTCGAGCCGGGCGGCGCTTCACGCCGCGCGGCCTCGCACCGCTGATGCGCTTCCTTCTCGAGGAGCCGTCGTGAGCGGAACGGGCCATGCCCCGTTCCGCGGCGGCACTACTAGCGAGGTCCAGGTGCCTGGCACGTGGACGTGTCCGAAGTGCTTGCGTTTCGCGCGCTCGCCGTGTGGAACAAGACGCTCACAAGCGTCCGAAGGAGGGTGTACATGCCGGGCAAGAGACCGAGTGTCAAGAACGAGAAGCAGTACGAGAAGCTCAAGGAGAAGGGGATGTCGAAGGAGCGCGCCGCGCGGATCGCCAATTCGCCGGCTGCCTCGAGCCGCGGTGGCAAGAAGTCCGGCTCGAGCTCGTCGCGCACCCGCTCGAGCTCGAAGCAGGGCGGCACGACCGCCCAGAAGAAGGCCGCCGGCCGCAAGGGCGGCAAGGCGACCGCGCGCAAGCGCAGCTAGCGAAGGAAGGGCTTCAGCCTCAGGTCGAGCTCCCGCTGGTACCCGGCGCCCTCGAAAGCGTGCACCGGGTGCGGCGGGAGCTCGTGTTCTTCGATCCGCCCGCCGCGGCGAACGTAGACCGCGGGGTAGATGACCGCACGCGGATCCATCTCGATCGTCACGGCGACGGCGTCCTCGCCGCCCGCGTCGAGGAAATGCTCGAGCGGGACGATGCCCTCGTCGCGCAAACCGTCGTCCGACCGGGACACGACCCGCGCGAGGAAGTTCTTCTGGATCCAGATCTCCGGCGCGCAGGAGAGCTCGCGCAGCAGCAAGGGCACGAGCTGGTCGCGCTCGAGCAGCGGCCGCTCACGCTCGACCCCCAGACGCTCGGCGATGTGTCCGGCCAGAACGTTGGCGTTGTACCGGAACCCGTTCACCGAGGTGGAGTTCGGCGCCACCCCGTGCTTCCTCGGGCCCTTCGAGCCCATCGAGATGTTGCCGGCGAAGAAGATGCCGGGCGCGGACAAGCTCTCGAAGTGCGGCGAGAGCGCCGGCACGCGGTCGTTGAGGGTCGTCGCCACCCCGACGTCACGCAGGTCTTGCAACGGAGCGGTAAAGCCGGTTGCGAGGATCACCTCGTCGGCGTCGAACTCGAGTCGACCGGGCCAAGTCGTCCCGTCGGCGACAACGCGCACCGCGCCGTTCGCGCGCTCGATCGCGGCGATCGCACCATCGACGACGTAGTTCCCTGCGCCGCCGCGCACGTACTCCTCGTACGGCTGGAGGTAGCGAAGGCGGAGCGGTGACTGCGGCAGCACGTCGATCTTGACCGGACGCGGCGAGACGAGCACCAACTCCTGCGCCCACGGCAGCAACGCGTTCGCGATCTCGAAGCCCGAGTTCCGCTTGCCGATGATCACGACGCGCCTGCCCTGGTAGGCGCCGGCCGGACGCGTGTCGACATAGTGCTTCGCCAGCTCGGCGCCCGGGATCGTCGGCGGCACCCACCTTTCGGTCACACCGATCGCGAACACGGCGAAGCGACACCGATACTCGCCGTCGCTCGTCTCGAGGACGAAGCCATCGCCCTCGCGCCGCGTCCGGGTCCAGTCGCACCCGTACCGCACTCGCACCCCGGCGCGCTCCGCGAAGGCGACGAGCGCGGCCTCCATCTCCGCCCGGGAGGGGACATCGAAGCTGCGGTCCATGAACTCCGGCACGAGCGCCGCCGCGTCGCCCTCGCCGACGAGGCTGTTGTGGTCGTACCACTCGTACTCGCGGGTGCCACGCTCGACGGGCGCATCGGGCTTCGTCCAGCTGATCAGCCGCTCGTAGATGGGAAAGCGGCGGAACATCCCGCCTGGTGCCTCGTCCTTCGAGATGACGGCATGCTGGATTCCGCTGCCCGTTAGCGCCTGGCTCGTCTGGAGCCCGCCCGGCCCGCTGCCGACGACGACGACGTCGTAGTCCCCGGGCGGATAGGGCGGTGCCGCTTCAGGTGACATTGCCGCGCTTCTCATGTGCGAAAAGCAAGCCAGGGTGCGGACTCAGCCCGCGTCCATATTGAGGAAATATGGGCGCGGCCTGAGGCTCCAGACTGGCGCCGTTTTGCAGCCGTGAGAACGCGGTGGATGTTGCCTGGAGCGGCACCTTTAGGTCTTCCACTCGGTCGTCGTGCGGAGCCGGCGCGCCTCGGTCTGCAGCATCCGGAACATGACCCGGGGGAACTCCACGAGGAACTCCTCGACCTGAGCGCCGGGAATCTCGAGACAGCGGAGGAGGGTCACCGCCTCCACGTCGGCGTTCGGCAGCTCGTCGATCAGCACGCCGATCTCGCCGAAGAACTCACCCGGCCCGAACCGGGCACGCTCCTGTCCCTCGATCCGGATGGCCGCCTCGCCCTCGATGATCACGTACAGCGCGCCGCCGCTCAGGCCGGTCCTGAGGACACGCTCGCCCTCGGCGAAGACCGCCTCGTCGAACCGGTGCGCGATCGACTCGATCTTCGCATGCGACAGATCGGCGAAGAGCGCGAGCCTCGACAGGCTCTCGACGATGTCGGGGCGCTCAGGCACGTGCCGAGCTTAGTGCGACCTCCGGCTCCTCTTCGACGCGTCGACTCACCATCAGGGCGACGCCGACGACGATCGCGGCGCCCGCGACCAGCGTCCGGCCGGTGATCACCTCGTCGTTGAACGCCCACCCGAGGACGACCGCGATCACCGGATTGACGTACGCATAGGTCGAGACGGTCGAGGCGGGCGCGACCTTGAGCAGCCAGACATAGGCGCTGAAGCCGATGAGCGAGCCGACGACGACCATGTAACCGATTGCGGCAAGCGCGTCAGCCGTGAACCGCGCGTCGTCGAGCTCGCCGCCCAGTCCGCTCACGACTGCGAGCAGCGCGCCGCCCGCGAGCATTCCCATGGCCGCCGACAGCAGCGTGTCCTGCGGGAGCGGCAGGCGGCGCGACCAGAGCGACCCGGCCGCCCAGGCGAACGCGCTGAAGGCGATCACCAGGAGGCCGATCGGCTTCGCCCCTTCCTCGCCCGACGGATCGACGAGCAGCGCGAGCCCGGCGAAGCCGAGCACGAGGCCGACCAAGGCCCGCCGGCCGAGCCGCTCGCCGAACGCCACCCGGGCGAGGATGGCGAACCAGAGCGGGATCGTCCCGACCAGGAGCGCCGCCACGCCGGAAGGGACGTCCTGCTGCGCCCAGGCGAGCCCGCCGTGACCGGCGAGGAAAAGCGCTCCGCCGAAGATGAACGCCGCGCCCCATTCCCGCCGGCCGAGCTGCAGGCGACCACGCCGCCTGTGCCACACCCACGCGAAGAGGAGCGTACCGGCGACGAGATGGCGCAGCGCCATGGACAGGAAGGGCGGAAGGTCGCGGACGGCGATGGCGATCGCCAGAAACGTCGATCCCCAGACGACGTAGATCGTCGCCAGCGCAGCCCAGATCCGCACGTTCAATGCCAACGTCGGGCTCTGCTCACGTATGCCCTCTCAAAAAGCGCTGCTGCTATGGTCGCTCGAGGGACGAATGCGAAGGAAGTCTGGCAGCGCCGGGCCCCCGCAGGCTCCGATGGAGGTGGATCGGGAGGCACTCGAGCGGGCCAGGCTCGCTCGCGAGCTGGCACTCGAGGACCTCTCCGAGGCCAAGCGCAAGCTGGGCGAGGCAGCGCGCCAGCTGGCCGAGCGCGAGCGCAAGCTCACCGAGCGCGAGGACGATCTCGAGGCGCGCGTTCGGCGGATCGCCCGCAAGCTCGAAGCGCGCCGGCGGCGCCAACATCGCATCGACGCGCTGCGCGGCCGCTTCGCGGAGCGCGACTTCGTGAAGGGAAAGCAGCGGAAGGAGTCGCAGCTCGCCCGCGGGGAAGCGCGACTCGAAGAGCGAGAGTCGGAGCTCGTGCGGCGCTCGGCCGAACTCCAGGCGCAGCGTGCGGAGCTCGACCGGCGCGAGCAGGATCTGCGCGCCCGCGAGACCGAGCTCGACCGGCAGGCCACGGAGTTCGAGTCTGCGCGCACGGACAAGACGGAGGACCAGATTGGGCTCGACGAGCAACGGGCGGAGCTGGACCGGCGCGAGCAGGAGCTGGTGGCGCGGGAGGCGGCGGTCGCCGAGCTCGAGCCGCGCGAGCGCGCCGCCGCGGCCAAGGAGGAAGAGCTCGGAGCAAGGGAGCGCAAGCTCCGCCGCGAGACCGAGCGTCAGACCAAAACGGCGGAGCGCCTCGGCCGCCACGCCGCCGATCTCGCGGAGCGAGAGCGCGCGCTCGCCCGCCTCGGCCAATCGCTCCTCGCTCGTCGCGTAGGCGACCGCAGCTCGGAGCCTGAGCCCCAGCCGGAGCCCGGGCTCGAGATCGCTTTCTCCGAGGGGTTCGAGGCGCTCAGCACCGCGGCCAAATCCATCCGCCGGCAACGCTAGTCTCGCCGCGATGGCCGTGATCTTCGGCCTCTATCTCGCGATCGTCGTTCTCGGCATCTCTGTCTACACGGCGATCGGCATCCTCGGCCACTGATGCCCCTCCGGTTCGTACGTGACAACTCGCTCTCGATCGTCTTCGGCCTGCTCTTCCTCGCGGCGCTCGTCGGTCAGTCCGTCGCCGGCTACTACGAAGAGAACGAGATCCTGACCGCGCACGGCGAAGCGTCGATCTCATACGGCCGCTACCTCGTCTCATCCAGCTTCGGGGTCGAGATGCTCGAGAACTGGCAGTCCGAGTACCTCCAGTTCACGCTCTTCATCCTCGCGACGATCTGGCTGTTCCAGCGCGGCTCCAACGAGTCGAAGCGCGAGGAAGATCTCGGCCTCGAGACCGACGAGCAGCAGCGGGTCGGGCCTCACGCAGGGCCGAACTCCCCGCGCTGGGCGCGCCGCAAGGACTGGCGCCACCGTCTGTACGCGCACTCGCTGCTGCTCGTGATGCTCACGATCTTCGTCGGCTCCTGGTTTGGCCAATCGGTGACGGGTTGGACGAGCTACAACGACGAGCAGTTGCATCACGACCAGCCGACAGTCTCGTGGGCCTCCTACCTCGGCAAAGGAGAGTTCTGGGAACGCACGCTCTCGAACTGGCAGTCCGAGTTTCTCGCCGTCGGATCGATGGCGATCTTCACCGTCTACCTGCGGCAGCGAGGCTCGCCCGAGTCGAAGCCGGTCGGCGCCCCCCACAACGAAACGGGGAGTTCGGGCTAGCCCGAAGCGACGCGTAGATCATGGGCGAGGTTCGCCGGGGTCAGGTCGACGCCGGGGTGGAGCGTCGAGCGCCAGCGTCCCTCGCCGTCGTAGACGCGAACCGGCGCCGAGTGCATGTTCGACTCCCCGGTGTCGTGCGCCGCGACGACTGAGAACCCCGTCCAGACCGGCCGGAGCTCGGCCACGGTCCCGTCGAGGTAGCGAAGAGCGCCCTTGGCTCGGTAGCGGCGCAGGAACGCGTCGATCCCGGCCGCCGTGTCACGCACCGGGTCGACGGAGATCGCCAGCGCCTCGACTCGGTCCCGGTCGCCTCCGAGCGCCCGCACCGCCTGCCCGATCTGCGCGGCGATGATCGGACACGCCTCGGTGCACCGAACGTCGAGAAAGGTCACGGCAAGCGCCTTGCCACGAAGCTCGGCGGACCGAACCTCCCGACCCTCGTCATCCTCGAGGCTGAACGCTGGAATCGTCAGCGGCGCGGCGGGCTGGCTGCCGCGAAAGTCGGGTTCGTCACTCCCGCGAGCGAGGAGTAGCCCGGCCGGAATCGCGAGCGCGGCGACGAGCGCGGCGAGAACGATGACGAGACGCACCTAGCCAAGTCTGCCGACGACGATCGTCACCGTCGACCCGATCCGCCGGGTCCCGCCGGTCGGCAATTGCTGGACGACGATCCCGTCCTGGCTCCGAGCCGGCACCCTCCGAGTCATCAGCCGCACGCGGTAGCCCGCGTCTTCGAGCGTGAAGGTCGCCGTCGCCTCGTTCTGACCGACCGTGTCCGGGACGGTTCCCTGGAGACCGGACGTGGTCGTCACGGCGCTGGTCGTCATCTGGGGCCCGAGAGAGCGTTCCTCTCGACCGAGGCCGACGCTGCCCGGCACCGTCTCCGTCTCGTTTGTCTCGTTCTGAGTCCGGCTGCCGAAGTACCCCAAAGCCGCCAGCACAGCCAGGGCGACGGCGAGGAGCGCTAGCCGCCTATGCCTGCCGAGCACCGGCCCGAACGCGGCGCGCGAATCCGGCGCGCTGAAGCAGCAGCGTCGCGATCCCCGCGCAGACGATCGACACGAGGTTCAGGCTGAGCTGCGCGAGCGCGCCTCGAAACTCCGCCCAATCGGTGTACGCAGCCGCGACGCCGACATTCGCAGCTGCCGGGATCGTCGTCACCGAGATCAGCACGCCGACGAGCGCGCCGGACTTCGCCGTCGTCAGCGACAGCATCCCCGCGACTCCGGCGAGCAGCGCGACGATCACCGTGAACGTGTTGGGGTGCGAGATGAAGTACGTCGCCGGCCGGCTGGTCGCCTCGACCGTCTCGGGTGCTGGTCCGGCCCACCGAAGGAGCCCCGTCATCACGGCGGTCGCGAGAATCGCGAGTGGAAACCCGACCGCGAGCGCCAGCAGCGAGCGCCGCGCCAGCTCCGGCCGTCGCTCGACAACCGCGACACAGAAGCCGGCGAGCGGCCCGAACTCCGGGCCCACGACCATCGCGCCGATGATCAACACCTGCGAGTCGGTCAGGATCCCTGCTGCCGCGATCAGCGTCGCGACGATCATGAAGACGAGGAAGGTGGCCGAGACTTCGGCGCTCTCCGACGTCCGCTCCTCCACCTGTTCCCACACGACCGCGTCGGCGGGCGACCCCACCGCCCGGTCGGTCGCCTCGCGGGCCGCGTCGGACAGCTCGATGTCGACCTCTTCGACCGCGATCGAGCCGCCGTGCTCGAGCCCGAGCCTGCGGAGATCCCCGAGGACGACGCTCGTGTCCTCGCTGGCGACGTCGCAGAGGATGACGTCGCCCTTAGGACGGCGCGCAGCGCCGGGCAGATGGATGACGTTGACGACGGACGGCGATTCCTCGAGCACCCGGAGGACGTCGGGCGCACGCTCGCTCGGTGAGACGATCCGCAAGTGATTCATTAGCGGCAGATGGTCAACGATCGGCCCACGCTCCGCCAGGGGATTCGCGCGCTTCCTCGCCCCGTCTGGATCCTCTGCGCGGGCACATTCGTCAATCGCTTCGGGTCGTTCGTCGCGGTCTTCCTCGTCCTCTACCTCCGGGATCGGGGCTACTCGATTGCCGAGTCGGGCCTCGTCGTAAGCTTCTACGGGATCGGAAATGTCGTCGCAGCAGCCGTCGGCGGCTGGGTGGCGGATCGCTTCGGCCGGCGGAACGCGCTCGCGCTCTCGATGTTCGGCTCCGCGGCGACGCTGCTCCTCCTCTCCCAGGCGGCCTCGCTGCCGCTGATCATCGTGCTGACCACACTTGCGGGACTGACGGGTGAGATGTACCGACCGGCTGCCGCCGCCTTGATCACAGACCTGACGCCGGCCGGAGAGCGAATTCCCGCGTTCGCGCTTAACCGCCTTGCGATCAATGCAGGGTTCGCAGCAGGCCCGGCGGTCGCCGGCTTGCTGGCCGAGCATTCCTTCTTCCTCCTTTTCCTCGGCGATGCACTCACGTCCGTGGCGTTCGGAGTGATCTGCCTCGCAGCGCTGCCCGAGGGCGTCCGAGTCCGGCGGGAAGACGAGCGACGCGGCGAGGCGATCCGCACGGTGTTCCACGACCGCCTGTTCCTCTTCTTCCTCATTTCCTCGGTCCTCGGCGCCTTCGTCTACTTTCAGTCGCAGACGACCTTTCCCCTCCACGTGAAGGCCAGCGGGCTTTCCGAGGCGGATTACGGCCTCCTGATCTCGCTGAACGGCCTGGCGATCGTGTTGCTGGAGCTGCCGCTCGTCTCCATCACCCAGCGTTTCCCCTACCGGCCGGTCTTGGCGCTCGGCTCGGTCCTCGTCGGGCTCGGCTTCGCCCTGAACGCCGTCGCAAACAACCTGCCCGAGCTCGCCTTCACCGTGCTCGTCTGGACGCTCGGCGAGATCGTCTACGCACCGGTGGCGTCCGCCTACGTCGGCGACATCGCGCCCGAGCACCTACGTGGTCGGTACCAGGGAGCGTGGGGATTGACCTGGGGGCTTGCATTCGTATTTGCGCCCGCACTGGGTGCTGCGATCTTCGCCTGGAGCCCCGACGGACTCTGGCTTGCGTGCGGTCTGCTTGGACTCCTTGCAGCGCTGCTTCTCCTCGAGGCGCGTTCGCAACCCGACCGTCGCGCATCCGCACAACCCGTGGTGCTTTCGCCGCGATCCCCGGATCGTGAGTGACGAGCTCGACGTTGACCGCGCTCGTCTGACAGCGACTGCAAGGCGAAACACGAAGCCGCCTTGCGGCGGCCTCGCGGAGATTCCGGCGGTGGGGGGAGAGGTCATCTCATTTGGGCCTCCTTCCTCTCGCGTCTCTTCCAGAGGAAAGCGATCGCCCCTAAGACGTGTCTGAACCTGGCTTAAGACCTTTCGAAGAGTTTGCTCTCCGCGCGCGTCGCTACCGTTCTGGCCGCCAATGCGGCATCTCGCCACACTCGGACTCGCCGTCGGGCTCCTCGTCCTTGCCGGGGCGGCTTCGGGCGCCGATGGCGATCCGTATCTGAAGAGCTGCTACTCGACGGCCAACGCCGCTCCCTGCACGCAGTTGCAGCCTCCCTTCCAGGCGGCCGACGCGGAGGTCAGCCCGGATGGCCGTCATCTCTACGTCGCCGTTTGGGATCTCGGCGGCGGCTTCAACGGCCTGCGGCTCTTCGACGTCGGCGCCGGCGGGTCGATCACCCCGCGCGCGGGGGCGGCAGTCGCCACCCAGCAAGGACCGCACGACATCGACTTCAGCCCCGACGGCCTGAGCGTCTACGTCGCCGCCGGCAACCAGCTCGTCGTCCTGGGGCGGGACCCGGCCTCGGGAACGCTCGCTCAGCGACAGTGCTTCGGAGGCCCGCCGTGCTTCTCGGTCACGGGCCAGAGCAGCTTCTCGAGCGTCGCCGTGAGCCCGGATGCGGCCAGCGTTTACGCCCGGGGGTCGAACCAGCTATTGATCTTCGATCGCAATGCGAGCACCGGCGCCCTCGCGCAGAAGTCCGGGGTTGCCGGGTGCCTCGCCGAGGAGTCGGCGCTGCCGTGTGCGAGCGGCGTCGGCATCGCGGGCAGCGGCTTCGAGACCGTGGTCTCGCCCGACGGCCGCTACGTGTACGCCTCCAATCAAAGTCCCGGCGGCGTCGCCATGCTCACGCGCGCGCCGAACGGGAGCCTGTCGCAGGTCGCCGGGACCGCAGGAGGGTGCGTTACCACGGGAGGGACGAGCGGAGGCGCCGGCGGAACGGAGTGCGTCGCCGCGTCACCCACGCTGACCCAGGCCTGGTCCGCGAACCTGGACCGGCAGGGCGCCTTCGTTTTCGTCAGCGCCGCCGGCGGGAACACCGTCTTTCGCCGCGATCAGACAAACGGCAGGCTGAGCCAGACGGATTGCGTCTACGAGGTCGGAACGCCGGCCCCAGTCGGCGCGTGCCACGAGGTCAAGGGAGCCGCCGGCAGCGACGCCGCGGTCTCGCCGGACGGGAACCACGTCGTCCTCAACGCCAGCGGCCTCGGCCTGTCGTTTCTCACGCTCAACCGCACAACCGGACGGCTCGCGCAGCGGCCGACGCGGGGCTGCTTCGCCGCCACTCCTGCACCGCCGTGCCAGAACGTGCCCGGCCTGCTCGGCGGGCTCGGCAGCGTCGCGCTGTCACCGAACGGCCTCTACGTCTTCGCAGCCGTCCGCGTGCCGCCGTCGAACGGCGGCTCGATCGTCAGCTTCGAGCGCGATTCCGCGCCCCGGTGCCGAAACAAGTCGATCACCGTCCGCCGACGCACGCCGCTCGCCGTTCCCTTGACGTGCACGGACCCGAACGGCGATCAGGTGAAGCTCGCGATCGCCGCGCCGCCACTCTTCGGCCTCCTCGGGAAGGTCGACCAGGCCAAGGATCGAGTTCGCTACACGCCCGATCCCAGACGCAAGGGACGGGACACCTTCCGGTACCGCGGGACGGCGCGGGGATCCTCGGGACCAGCCGCCACCGTCACCCTCAGGATCGTCGCGAAGCCGGTCAAGGCGGACAGGACCCCGCCCAACACCCGGATCACCGCCGGGCCCGCCCAGACGACCACGTCCCGGGTCGCCCGATTCACGTTCACGTCGACGGAGCGGGGATCGGAGTTCCAATGCAAGCCCGACTGGCAGAAGCTCTGGTCGAGTTGCCGTTCGCCGAAGAGGTACAGCCCGGTGAGACCGGGCAGCCACTCGTTCCAGGTACGCGCGATCGACTCGGCCGGCAACGTCGACCGTACACCGGCGAGGCACGTCTGGACAGTCGCTAGCTGATCGTTAGCTACGCTAACGAGTTTTGTTAACATGGCTAACGAATGCCTGTCCTCACACCCGAGCCGCTTGCCGTTGCGAACCGCCTCCGCCCCGCCCTGCTGAAGCTGGCGCGCGAGTTGCGGCGCGAGTCGCACGCGCTCGGCGTCACCGGCGGCCAGGTCTCACTGCTGATCCAGATCCACAGGCATCGCGGTATCGGCGTCCGCGGCCTCGCATCGCTCGAGCGCATGTCGCCGGCGGCGATGTCCGGCTACGTCGACCGGCTCGAGCGTGCCGGACTCGTGCACAAGACGCGGGACCCGAACGACCGTCGCCGCCAAGGGCTGTCCGTCACGCAGGAGGGCGAGCGCGTCCTCCGGTCGGTCAAGTCCCGCCGCACGGCGTGGCTGGCCGCCCGGCTCGAGCACCTTTCGCCCGAGGAGCTCGAGGCGCTCGACGCCGCCGTCGAGCCGCTGCTCGCCCTCCTGGAGGACGTGTAGGTGACCACGGCCATCCTCGCCCTTCCGGGCCGGACGTTCGCCAGCGTCCGCAAGCACCGCAACTACCGCCTCTTCTTCACCGGTCAGGTGATCTCGCTCGTTGGCACCTGGATGCAGAACATCGCGCTCGCGTGGTACGTGATCGAATTGACCCACTCCGCCGTCGCCGTCGGCTTCCTCGCGTTTTGCCGCTTCGCCCCGTTCACCGTGTTCGGGCTGATCTCCGGCGTCGTCGCCGACCGCTTCGACAACCGCCGCCAGGTGATGGTGACCCAGAGCGCGTCAATGGTCGTCGCCGCTGCGCTGACGGTGCTCGCCTTGTCCGGCGCCGAGATCGTCTGGCTCGCCTACCTGCTCGCCGCCGCCGCCGGCACGGCGCTGGTCTTCGATGCGCCGGGCCGCCACGCGCTCACATTCCAGATGGTCGGGCGTGACGAGCTCCCGAATGCCGTTGCGCTGAATGCGAGCCTCTTCAACGCGTCGCGCGTCGTCGGGCCCGCCTTCGCCGGCGTGATCATCGCCGCCTTCGGCGTCGGCGTCTGCTTCGCGCTGAACACCGTCAGCTTCCTGGCCGTGCTGACCAGTCTCGCGTTGATGCGCGCAGACGAGCTCGTCCCCCTCGTTCGTCCCGAGCACCACCCGTCCTGGATCACGAGCATCCGCGAGGGGCTGGGCTACGCCCGCCGCTCGCCGCGTGTGCGTTTGGTGCTGGCGATGACAACGGTGGTGAGCACCGTCGGCTTCAACTTCCACGTGCTCGTTCCGGTGCTCGCATCGGAGACGCTCGACGCCGGGCCGCGGACCTTCGGCATCCTCTCGGCCGCGTTCGGCGCGGGCGCGCTCACCGGAGCGCTGCTCTCGGCGGGGCTCGGGCGAGCGAGCTGGAAAGCACTAATCGCCGGGGTAGGCGGCTTCAGCATCGCGCTGCTAGTGCTGGCGCCGATGCACACGGTCGTCGCCTGCACGGTGCTCCTCTTCGTCGTCGGCGTCTGCTTCACACTCTGGACGTCGAACAGCCAGTCACTCCTGCAACTGTCTGCGCCCGACCACCTGCGCGGCCGCGTGCTCAGCCTGTACCTGTTCGCATTTGCGGGGCTCGCTCCACTCGGCGGCCTGCTCGCCGGCTGGCTGTCGGACGTCGGCGGGACGTCGCTCGCGTTCTACGTCGCCGGCGTGACCGGGATCCTGATGACGCTCGCCGCCGTCCGCGAGATCTACGCCGGGCGTACGATCCCGGCGCGTGCCTGAGCCCGTCCGTCTTGAGTCGTGGGGAGAAGACGATCTGCCGCTGCTCGAGCAGCTGCTCGGCGACCCGGCAATGACCGAGCACCTCGGCGGCCCGGAAAGCCACGAGAAGATCGTCGAGCGCCAAGTCCGCTATGTGCAGGCGGAATCCGGGCTCTTCAAGATCGTCGACGAGGCCACGGGCGAGGGCGTCGGCTGGGTCGGCTACTGGGACAAGAACTGGCGCGAGCAGGAGGTCTACGAGATCGGGTGGGCGGTGCTTCCGGCTTTCCAAGGGCGCGGCATCGCGGGCATGGCGACCGCCCAGGCCATCGCCGCGGCCAGGTCGGAGCACATGCACCGGTTCCTGCATGCCTTCCCGTCGGTCGACAACGCGCCGTCGAATGCGATCTGCCGGAAGCTTGGCTTCACGTTGCTCGGGGAGTACGAGTTCGAGTACCCGAAGGGCAGCTTCATGCAGTGCAACGACTGGCGGCTCGACCTCTTCGCCTAGATGAGGAGGCGGCGTATGGTTGCGCTGCTGAAAGGCGTTCGAGGCGGACGAGGAGGTCCCCATGGCTGACACCGTGCTAGGCGTTGAGTACTACTACGTGACCGTTCCAGACGAGCCCGGCGAAGGCCAGCGCATCCTCTCGGCGCTCAAGGACGGCGGCGTGAACCTGCTCGCCTTCCTTGGCTTCCCTCAGGACGACGGCCGCTCCCAGCTCGATCTCGTTCCGGACGACCCGCAGTCGCTCAGAGCGGCTGCCGAGCGGGCAGGCGTGACACTCAGCGAAGCGAAGCGCGCGTTCCTGATCCAGGGCGACGACCGCGTGGGCGCTGTTGCCGACGCCACCGCGAAGCTCGCCGACGCGAACATCAACCTCACTGCGGCCGCAGCCACCGCCGCGGGATCGGGACGCTACGGGATGATCATCTGGGTCGCGCCTGCCGACTACGACAGGGCGGCGGACGCACTCGGTGCATAGCGGGGCCGGCGCTGGCGGGCGGATCGGCCCCCGGCACTACCCGCGAGCCAGGACTTCGGGTGCAGGAAAAGGTTCTTCTCTACCTCGATCAGAACTACCTGAGCGGAATCGTGAAGCGGAAGGTCGTCTTCCGCGAGCTCGAGCCAACCTTGAGGGCCGCAATCGCTCGCGGGGCGGTCGCCGTCCCGGAGTCGGAAGCGCATCAGCTCGAGTCGGCCGCGAGGCCCGACCTTCCGCTGCTCGCGCTCTTGCGTGAGCTGTCGGGCGGCCTGACACTTCCACACGAGCGCGGCGCCGTCGAGCGCCACTGCGAGCGGCGTCTCGAGGCAGTCCTCGAACGCGACTTCCCCGAGCGGCGGGCCC
>Ga0126313_10000072_pt1 | contig 40417 bp, 38 predicted proteins | sample Plot105A_FD_89954 | JGI IMG/M metagenome (GOLD analysis project Ga0126313, IMG submission 89954) | Serpentine soil microbial communities from UC McLaughlin Reserve, CA, USA - Plot105A | ecosystem: Environmental > Terrestrial > Soil > Grasslands | place: USA: UC McLaughlin Reserve, Lake County...
GGCCGGCAGGCCAAAGGCGTCGTAGCCCATCGGGTGCAGGACGCGGCGGCCGATGCGGCGGTTGAAGTGCGCGACCGCGTCGCCGAGCGAGTAGTTCTTCAGGTGCCCCATGTGCGGCTCGCCGCTGGGGTAGGGCAGCATCTCCAGCACGTAGTAGGAGTCACGGCCGTCGGGCTCGTTGGAGACCTCCCACGTGTGCTCGCGCGCCCATGTCTCCTGCCACTTGGGCTCGATCGCCTTGGGGTCGTACCGCAGCTCGCTCATCGGATCGAGGAGGTTATCGGGACGTCCCGTACCGACGGCCGGTGGCTGGGTAGGCTCGACCGATGCGGAAGCTGCTCCTGCTCGTCGGCGCGATCGTCTTCGTCGACACGATGTTCTTCTCGGCGATCACGCCGCTGCTTCCGCACTACGCGGAGCGCTTCGACCTGTCGAAGACCAGCGCGGGAATCCTTGCCGGCTCGTATGCCGCCGGCGCCGTGATCGGGACGGTGCCGAGCGGCTGGCTCGCGACACGTGCCGGCTCGCGACGCACCGCGCTCGTCGGGCTGTCGCTGATGGCGATCTCCAGCGTCGGCTTCGCGTTCGGGCACACGTTCGCGCTGCTGACCGCGCTGCGGTTCGTGGACGGCGTCGGCGGCGCCTGCGCCTGGGCCGGCGGGATGGGCTGGCTGCTCGCGACCACGCCGACCGAGCAGCGGGGCGCGACGATCGGAGCCGCGATGAGCGCAGCGCTGGCGGGCGTGCTGCTCGGCCCGGTGGTGGGTGCGATCGCGCAGGGCGTCGGGCCCGAGCTGCCGTTCACGACGATCGGCGTGTTCGCCGCGGTGCTCGCACTCGTGGCGCTGCGGATGCCGACACCGCCGGCCTTTGTAATGACGACGAGACGGCCCTACTCGACCGCGTTGCGCGATCGGCGTGTGCGGACCGGGGCGTTCCTCGTGCTGGTGCCCGCGCTCGTGTACGGGACCGTGGAGGTGCTCGCTCCGCTGGCGCTCGACCGGCTCGGAGCGAGCGGTCTTGCGATCGGCGCGACGTTCCTCTGTGCGGCCGCCATCGAGGGCGTGGGTCAGATCGGGATCGGACGCGCGACCGACCGGGTCGGGCGCGGCCTTCCGATCCGCATCGGATTCGTGGGCACGGTCGTCTGCCTCGCACTGCTGCCGCTGCCCACGGTGACGTGGGTGTTCGCGATCGTCGTCGTGTTCGCGTGCGTCTTCAGCGGCATCGTCAACACGCCCGCGATGACGCTGCTGTCCGACGGCGTAGAGGAGATCGGCCTCGACTACGGCCTCGGCTTCGCGATCGTGAACCTCGTCTGGGGCGGCGGACAGGTGGTGGGAGCGATAGGGAGCGGCGCACTCGCGGCGGCGACGAGCGACACCGTCGCCTACCTCGTGCTCGCAGCGGTCTGCATGGCGACGCTCCTCACGGTCGCCGCCCGCCTGCGCGACCGGCCGGCGGTGCCGACCGCAGCGGGGTGAGATCGCGCGGCGCCGCGCGATACACTTTCGCTCGCTTGGGGCTATAGCTCAGCTGGGAGAGCGTCGCGCTGGCAGCGCGAAGGTCGTCGGTTCGAGCCCGACTAGCTCCACTGAACCTCGCGGCGCGCACACTCATGAGCGCGGTAAGGCCTGCTAGTATTACCGCATGCGCGTCACGCAGAAGGGGCAGGTCACCATCCCGCTCGATGTTCGGCAAGCACTGGGCATCCAAACGGGAACCGATGTCGCGTTCGAGTTGGACAAGCGTGGAGCACGACTGGTCGTGGAGCCTGCGCGAGCGGCTCGCGAAATCGCACGGATGCGCGGAGCCGGCGATGTGGCGATGACGACCGACGAGATTCTCGCGCTCACGCGCAAGTGAATCGCGCCGGCACGCTCGTCGATAGCAGCGTCCTGCTCGACGTCTTCACCGAAGATCCCCGCTGGCTTGCCTGGTCTCAAGAACAGCTCGTCAGTGCGGCGCAACGCGGCACGTTGATCCTGAACGCCGTCGTGCTGGCCGAGATCGCGCCCCGATTCACGCGCATCGAGACCCTACGAGCCGCACTGCCCTCGATCGCTGTTGTGGAGGACGTTCCCGCCGAAGCTGCATTCCTCGCCGGACACGCGCACGCGAACTACCGACGCGCTGGCGGCACACGCCAAGCCGTGCTCCCTGACTTCCTCATCGGCGCCCATGCCGCCGTCACCGGCCGGCCCCTGCTCACCCGCGATCCCCGACGCGTCGCGACGTACATCCCGGGCACCACGCTCATCAGTCCGGACTGACGCTCGACACGGCAACAGGCGCGGCCACGACCACGTGGTTTGCGCGACGCCAAGTTCTCTCCATCGCGCAAACCGCTTCGGCTTTCATGACGGCGACAGAGATCGCGCCGGCTTCGCTCGCACAAACGTCCAGCCGGCGACCCGGAACTGTTCTTGCGGTACCCGCCTGTCGAGGGACGCGCATAGCACCGGGCACAACGGCGAAAGGCGGCTGATGAAACTGACGATCTTCGTGAGCCGTCGAAGGGTGCCCGCGCTTGCGCTCGTGTCCGCGGTCGCTCTCCTGGCGCTGGGAGCAGTTGGCTCCTCCGCCGCGACCACCGTCAGCACGTCCGGCCTTGCGGGCTGGAGCGCGTCGGCGCACCTTGGGAACTGGGACGCGGACGACCCCTGCTATGGACACTCCTCGACGGTGGAGGCGTTCGATCAGCGCGAGCGGGGTGACGCGGCGGGCCCGTCGAAGGACTTCTGGCTCCGGCTCATCCTCACCCAGAACGATCGCTGCAGCGAACCGGGGGGCGACCCACCCTTCCCCACCGACGTCTCGGTTTACGGAGATGCCGTCCTCGCTCCTGGAGACCTCACAGTCCGCGGCGACCTCGGCACGGCGACGCTCAAGGCTACGGTCGCATTCCGTCCCTACGGATGGACTTCGACATTGCCGGTCGACATCGACCTCACCTGGCACGCCGTCGAAGACGCCGTCGGACCCAAGTACCGGTTCATGTTCGGCTTCCCCGATGGGCGAAGGGTCTTCTACCGCTACATGGGCGACACTCGCCGCGCGGTCGTATCCGGCACGGTGACGTCCGACTTCCTCTGGGGGCGACCGATCGAGTACGGCGGCGAGGGCTACGGCGACCTCTTCTCCGGGCACACCGGCTACGTCGTGATCCAGAAATAACTCTGGATGCGACGGTGACTAGCGCACTCAGGCGCGCGTCCAGCCAAGCCCGTCCTCGAAGGCGCGGAAGCATCCGTCGCATACCCAGCGGTAGCTGCCCCAGTCGCAGCCGGTACGCCACCCAGCCGCCTCCCCATCCTCGTATGACGGGTCGTTGGTAAGGCGCTGCCAGCAAACCTCGCAGTGGTCGTGATCCCACGCCGGTGACTCGTCACGCCCCCAACTCGGTGGTCCGGGCGCGGCGCGCATCGACATAGCGCCATACCGACCGGTTTCGTCCCGATCAACGGCCACCCACTCCGCCGGCGGCGGCTCCCAGCATGCATGAAAGAAGCTCGCGCCACGCAGAGACTCGGCGTCGACGATAGCCCCGTCCTCGAGCAGGTGGGCTCGCAGCCGCGCCTCTGCGCGCTCAGCAAAGAATTCGAGCCAGCCAGGCAACTCGTCGTGCGCGGGATTCAGGCCGACGACTTCAGCAATGACGCCGCTCAGCGGCCAGCCGCCCACAGGCGAAACCTTGCCGTCGATCCACCCGACGAACAGGCGCGGCCCATCCATGCTGAGGTGAATAGTCCGACCGTCTGGAAGAGCAAAGGCAAGGGTCATGGCGGTCGGCTCAAAAGCCGCACAAAAGCGTAACCCGGCGCCGGGCCAACACCTACCACCTCAGCATGCGACCAACATCGGCGCGGCCACCAGGTGGTTTGCGCGACGCCAAGCTCTCTCCATAGAGAAACCGCTGCCCCTGGTAGAGAGGTCATTTCAGGGAGGCTTGCGGTACAGGCCCTTCCTCGCCGCAGTTCGGCCGAGTACAACGCTGGTATCACCCTACGTCATGCCCTACACTCAGGGTATGCGCAAGACGAGCGTCTATCTCGATGATCAGCAGGCTGAGCACCTCGCAGCTTTGGCGCGCGAGGCTGGTCGCCCGCAGGCGGAGATTCTGCGGGAGGCGATCACTGCGTATCGGTTGCCGTCCTCCCGAGACCGGAGCTTCGCGCTGGCTGCGGGCTTCCGGCGTGTCGATGACGACGCCCGTCCGATCTCGGAGATCCCCGAGCAGGAGCTGCTCGAGGGCTTCGGCGCTTGACGCTGCTCATCGACACTGCCCCGCTCGTCGCGCTCGCCGATGCCAGCGAACCGCGCCGTAATGAGATCCTCGCGGCGATCCAAGACGAGCCCGGATCACTCGTCATCCCGGCGCCGACGACCGCCGAGATCGACTACCTCCTCGGACAGCGACTCGGTGACCCAGCCCGCCGCGCCTTCCTCACCGACCTCGCCGCCGGCCGCTTCACCGTCGCCTCCCTCGAACGCGAGGACTACGCGACCATCACAGACCTCGACGCTCGCTACGCCGACCTCAGACTCGGGCTCGCCGACTGCGCGCTCATCGTGCTCGCCCACCGCCATGAGACGACCCGACTCCTGACGTTCGACGAACGGCACTTCCCCGCGGTCACACCGCTCAGCGGCGGAAGCTTCACGCTGCTGCCCGCAGACGGATAGCACTCAGACGGCGAGCGGCGCCGGCGGTGCTACGGCCTGGTTTGCGCGACGCCAAGTTCTCTCCAGAGAAACCGCCCCCTATAGAGAGGTCGGCCGAGCGAGGGTTCGGCTGAGCTGCTCGGCCAGTCCGATGATGATGCCCTTGGGGCCACGCAGGAAGCCGGAGTCGCTGTGTTGGCCGCCCGTCAGTGCACGTCAGGATCTGCTGGATGGACGATCCTCGCGCGGGCTTGCCAGCGCACCCCTATGTCACGATAGGTCACCCCTGGCTCGACCTCGTCCGGCAGGTTCTCCCGCTCCGTGCGGGAGCTCGACCTCACCGCCGGCTCGCCCTCGAATGAGACGTTAATCTCCGGGACGATCCCGAAGCGCAGCTCGCGGGCGCGCACCGACATCGAGACGTCGACGTCGGGGATCTCGTCGTCGAACGGATCCCATCGGCGATCCTCCGGGTGATCGGCGCTCACCTGCGCGCCTTCCGGAGGTCCCTGACCGTGACCACGCCGTCCGTCCCGCTGCCCTGGATCTTGTCGAGGTCGATCCCGTCCGCCTCGGCCCGACGCAGAGCGGCCGCCGTCGCATGGTGCTTCATCGCGCGGCGCTGACGTCGTCGCTCTCCCAGCTCGGCGGCCTTGTGGGTGGCGGCGAACCCGAGATCCTTCGCCTCGTCGCTCGCCGCGGCGCCGAGCTCCTTGACGACCATCTTCGCGGCCTCCTTCGCCAGCTTGCCGGGCGTCAGCTCGCCGCCGTCACCCTGACCTCCTCCTCCACCGCCGTCGCTGCCTCCGGTGCCCAGTTGGCTGGCCAGCGCGCCGGCGCCCTGTCCGAGCCCTCCGACCGCTTGACCCGCTCCCTGGCCCAGCCCTCCGACCGCCTGGCCGGCTCCTTGGCCAACGTCCTGCACGGCGCCCTCGGCGCCCTTGCCGACGTCTTGCACGGCGCCGCCGGCGCCCTTGCCGACGTCCTGCACGGCGCTCTCAGCCCCCTCGCCCACATCTTCGACCGCATGGCCGGCACCTCGGCCGATCTGCCCGACGCCTCTGCCCGCGCCGGCACCGACCTGCTCGAGCGAGCGTCCGATGCTCTTGAGCAGCTCCGGGTTGCGATCGAGCGTGGTCAGCACGCGATCGATGATCGCGGTCACGTGATCGAGGCGGGCTCGCAGGAGCGCCTGCGCTTCGACGCCCTTGATCATCAGCTCGGCCTTACCGAGCTCGGCGTGAATGCCGACGCTCAGCTTGACGAGGTCGAGCACCTCGGCATGCACCGAGACGCGCGCCTCGATGTTGTCCAGCTCGAGGTGGATCTCGTCGACCTTGACGAACGGCACGTCGACGAGAACGTCGGGCTCGTCCGAGTCGCTGATCGATCCCGGGTGAAGGAGGGTGTAGTCCTGGTACTCGCGCTCGGGAACCGTCGCATCGCTGGTCTGGTTCCGCAGCGGGCTTCGCCTGCTTCCGTTGCCGCTGCCGCCACTCGAGCCGGAACCCTGACCCGACTTCGCCGGCGCACGCCGGCGGCGCCCGGAGCCTCTCGATCCGTTGCGACTCGAAGCCGTGGGAGCCGTTCGTCTCTTCGTCTGCTCGCGCGCCATCCGATCCTCCGATCTCTCCTCCGGTCACCCACGGCTTGCTAAATGCCGGATTCCCGATGCCGCGGCGTCCAAACGGAGTCGTCGCCGCCCGAGCTTCACGAAACCGTCCCCCGCCTCCTCGCTGCGCGCCGCAGGTCCGACGGCCGACCCGACTCACGAACTCCCCCATACGGTCGTCACAGCACTACCGCTGGACCCGAGACCGCGTGGTTTGCGCGACGCCAAGTCCTCTCCATACAAACCGCTCCCCTTGAGAAAGGTCGTTCGGCGGTCCTCACGGTACGAGGGAGCGAGAGAAGCGGTTTCCAAGCGGACGCGCGTTAGATATTGGGCGTCAGCGGGAGCGTTGCCATCGCCGTATGTAGCGTCTAAGCTCTTGGTCATGACGCTACATTCTCCAGGACTGAAGACCGAGGTCGGCGTGCGCGAGCTGCACGACAAGCTCAGCCGCTACGTGCGGCACGCCGCTGACGGCGGCGAGGTCGTCGTGACAATGCGCGGTCGGCGCGTTGCGCGGCTCTCTCCGCTGGAGGTTGGCGATCCACTCGCAGAGCTGCGTGCACGCGGACTCGTGCAAGAGTCAGAGCGCTCGAAGCGGAACCTCCGTGGCCGCAAGCGACTCGCGGCCTCTGCGCCTGTGTCGGACCTCGTCGCCGAGCAGCGGCGCTGATCGTCTACTTCGACACCTCGGCGCTGATCAAGCTCGTCTTCGACGAGCCGGGATCGGACATCGCCGCAGAGCTGTGGGACCGCGCAGAAGCCGTCGCCTCAAGCCAGCTCATTTATCCCGAAGCGCGCGCCGCAGCGGCAGCCGCGCATCGCGGCGGACGGATCGATGCACGGACGCTTCGAAGCGCAGTCAGAAGCATCGATGCGCTGTGCAAGGAGCTGGACGTGATCGGCCTCGATGCTGCCCTCGCACGGGTCGCAGGCGAGCTTGCCGAGCGGCACGCACTGCGCGGCTATGACGCGGTCCACCTCGCATCGGCCATTGCGATCGAGGACCCAGACCTCGTCATGGCTACCTGGGACCGCGACCTCGCCGCAGCTACCGCACAACACCGGGCCGTCGTTCCCGCACAGCAGTAGCGCCCGCAACACATCAGAGACAGAGCGCGGAAGCCACAACCTTGTTTGCGCGATGCCAAGTTCTCTCCATAGAGAAACCGCTCCGCCTCCGGAGTCCTGGCGGTACCGGAGACGTGCAGGCAGCGCAGTGGTCAGACCTTGGGGTATGCCGTCCGTTCAGACTGACCTGCGGGTGGGCACGGCCGTGTTCGATACCTTGCCGCCCTCCATGAGCCGTCAGGACATCCGGCTCCAGAAGTAGCACAAGCGGTGCTACATTGTCGGCATGGAGCGCATCGGAGTCCGTGAGCTGCGACAGCATGCCACCCGATATCTCGGCCGAGTCAAGGCCGGCGAGACCGTTGAGGTGACCGAGCGTGGCCAGCTCGTCGCATTGCTCGTCCCACCCGCGCCGGCCGCGACCGCGCGCGAGCGGTTGATCGCCTCAGGGCAGCTGGTGCCCGCGTCTCGTCCGTTCCACCTCCCCCGCCGCGTCTCGGCACCCGCCGGGAATCCTGACAGCGGCACGGTGCTGGACGACCTCCGCACCGACCGAGCGTGATCTACCTCGACTCCTCGGCGTTGCTCAAGCTGCTGCACGACGAAGCCGAGAGCGACGATCTGGCCAATTGGCTCGCCGCACGCGCAGGAACGCCGATCGTGAGCAGTGAGCTGGCGAAGGTCGAGGTGATCCGCGCCTGCCGTCGCATCAACCCGGCCACGCTTCCAGAGGCCACAGCACTGCTCGCAAGCCTCGACCTCATCCCGCTCAGTGGCTCGGTCATCGACGAAGCGGCGAACGTCGGCGCAACGACGTTGCGCAGCCTGGATGCCCTCCACCTCGCCAGCGCGCTCGCGATCCGAGCGCAGCTCACGGCCTTCATCGCCTACGACCATCGCCTCGCCGAGGCCGCGTCGACCACCGGGCTCGAACTGCTCACACCCGGCGCCTGAAGCTCACGCCCGAGTCACGCATGGACGGGCGGAGCGTCCAACGACGTGCAGTTTGCGCGACGCCAAGCTCTCTCCACTGAAGTCATCGTCGCGCACACCATTGCGTGGCGACGTGCAGGCCAAAGACCGCGCCGTCGCGTAAGACGTCACGGCACACGTCAGCGCTGGTTGGTGCGCTCGCCCTCGTCGAGCCGCGGCCGGCGACGGCGCTGGTGGTGACCGTAGGCGGCCTCACGCACCTCGTCGATCGACTCCAGGCTGGAGCCGAGCCCGCCGGCGACCGTCGCTATCGACGCGCCCAGCCAGGCGATTGCCAGGTACCCCGCCGTGTCCAGGGCGGCGCCCGCGTTGCGGCGGTAGACGCCGCTGTCGATCAACATCAGCGCGATCACGAAGATCAGTGCGAACAGGAGCGCGTAGGCGACCAGCACCGCGACCGTCAGCGTCAGTGTGGTGGCCGCGTTATAGAGCCGCGCGTCCTTCGGCGGGCGCCGCTCGCCGGGCCGCTCCCACAGTCTGTGCGCGACGATCAGCCAGACGACCACCGACGCGACCGCGCCGATCATCAGCAGCAGCATCCGCGACCACGGCAATGCGCCGCTCAGTTCCCAGATCGTCGGGCTCAGCAGCGCGTAGGCGCCGGTCGCGAACGCCGCGACGACCGCGCTGGAGAGCCCTGCGAGCGCTCGCCATGGCCGGTTGGCGCGGACCATCCCGGCCAGCAGGCGCAGGTGCCCGACGCCGGCCGGGATCAGATAGCGGACCGCGACACGCTCGTCATGGTCGACCTCGCGAGTCCACGGCAGCAGACCGGATGCGTGCGGCCGCTGTCCGCCGCCGCGCACGCCCGCCGTCGGCGCAGGTCTGAGCAGCTCCTCCGCGAGCCGCATCACGGCGGTCTCCACACGCGGCTGCAAGCGACCGACGCCAAGTGCCGGTACTGACAGGACGGCGACGTCGTCGCGCAGGTTGACGGCGGCCACGAGCGGGCGCAGATGATCTCGCAGCGGCACGTCGGTAAGCGCGATCATCGCGTTGGCGTCCGTCAGTCCTCGCACGCGCACGGCAGCCGCGACGACGCTCTCGGCGTCGCCGTCCTCGACGAGCAGCTTGTCGAGCACCTCGACGCTCAGCCCGCGCGGTACCTCCCCGGACAGTCGCCGCGCGACCGCCTTCGCCAGCTCGGCGGGCATCCCGGGCGCGGGCAGCAGCGCGACCATCGCGACGGGCTCGCCGGCCGGCCGCTCGTCCTGCACATCGACCGCCCGACCGCGCCTGTGATCTGCGCTCTCGCCCATCATCAGCGTGCGCTACCCGGCGCGCGCGGTGGTAAACCGGCGCTCGCGCTCGCGCTCGATCGCCAGCTGGCTTCGCGGTCACACCGTGAGGCTTCCCATGTCAGGAACGGCTCGCGACCTCAGCTCAGCCGCACCGCTCTCGACTTCACCGTCTTCCCGCCCTGAGCGACGCGCAGTGTCGCCTCGAGCTGTCCGAAGCGCCTCAGCAGTCTTCTGCCCAGGCGGTTCAGTCCGACCCTGAGCGTCTTGCGCTGCCCGGCCGCCAAGTGGGTCGACGCTCGTCCGACCACCCCCACCTTGGTTCTGTGGCGGTGCGTCCTGCCGGCAATGCCCACCACGCTACCGCCACGCACGCGCTCCACCACGCTCAAGGTCGCGACGATCGAGCACCCGCCGCCACCGGAGCAGGACAACGGCACCAGCACTGCACCGTCTCTGACGCGCGTTCTGCCCACGCGCGCCACGCCGGCCGGCGGCGTCGATCTGCTCGGCCCTCCGGGCGCGGCCGGAGCCGAAGGCGACGCGGCGATCGGACCCGGGCTCGGCAGACCCTCCGGCGGAGGCGTCGGGCACGGCCCCCCGCCGGCCCCTTCACTCACGGCAAAGCTCGACTCCGACGCGACGGCGCGCCCGCTCCACGACGCCGCCAGTGCGTAGGTCGTGAAGACCCCGCACGCGTCCGGCAACGTCATCCACGCATGCGGCCCGCCGGAGAGCTCCAACTGCACGTTCGAGAGCGGCAGCTGCGGGAAGTCGTCGGACACCACCGCCAGATCGCCGGTCTCCGGATCCTCCTGTACTTCCCAAGGCAGCTTGACGGTCAGCCCCGGCCCCTCCGCGACGAGATAGATCGCGAGCGCCGAGCCGAACGGGTTGTCGTTCGGCGTCGCGAGATAGACCGCTCCCGTCAGCGGCTGCTCGAGCAACGGCGTCGCGATCGTCGCCGACCCGATCTTCGAGGCGTCGGGGCACGTCGGCTCGGCCGTCGTTTGCAGCCCGATCTGAGCGGGCGAGCAGCCGGCGAACCCGTTCGCCCCGACCGGCGAGACGCGCATGCCCTCCGGCAGCGCGATGGCCGCCCATTGCAGATCCGCCGCTCCGAGCCCGTCCGGGTTGGCGCTCTGCGGCAGTCTCACGTCGAACGAGAAGGCGACCGGCTGTCCCGCCTGTGCCATCGACGCCGGCGCCGCCGTCAACGACGGATCGAACGGCACCGCCTCGCACCCTGTCAATCCCTGTCTCGCGCCCCACTGGCTCGGCGGCGAGGGATACGCCGGCGGGTCATGACTGACGAACGTCGCTTGTTTGAACTCGCCAGGATGCGTCCACGAATCGACCTTCAGCGTGGTCGGCAGGCTGGCGTCGTCGCAGGACGTCGGGTTGCGCAGGAAGGCCGTCCGCGGTGCGCTGCTCGCGCACGTGAAACCGCTGCGCCAGGGGTTGAGCTGCCCCGGGCACGCGCGCTCGAGATCGTGGCTCGGGCCCGACGGCACTCCCCACAGCGTCAGGCTCACGCCCGCCACGGCAAGCGCCTGGGGCAGCGCGGCGTGCAACGTCAGCCCATAGTCCGACCCGCTGCGAAAGTGCCCGTCCAGCGTCACGACGGTCCCTGCGACGTTGAAGCCGAACTGCGCCGGCTCGCCGGGCGCCGACACCATGTTGAACACCGGCAGCGGGCCCAGCACGACCGGCCCTGGGAGATCGTTCAGGCGCACGAGCGCCGTTCCGATCTGCGAGGTCGGCGAACACAGCGGCTCGGGCTCGGCGCCCGGCGGATTCGCCAGCTGGATCGCCGTGCATCGGCTGGCCGTCTCGAGCGGATTGGCGACGAAGCCGGCCGGCAGGTCGACGAGCAGGTCCTTCGCCGGCTCCACCGGCCAGAGCGGCTCGAACGGCGGGCTCGGGTTCGTGACCGTGTTCAGGTCGATCGTCGTCGAGGCGGCATACGGATGCCCGGCGGCCTGGGTGAAGGGCTCCCCGGCGGGATCCGCCGTCACCTGACCGTCAACCGCGTCGATGCCGAAGACCGGCGGAGCGAACGTGATCGTCGTCGGATCGACCGTGCTTGCGGCTGCCAGCCCGCCGCCCGAGACCTGAAACGAGCTGGTCACCAGCCCCGCGGCGCTCGGAGCGACCGCGACTCTGAGCCGGATCGTGCGATAGCCACGTGTGGGCACGACGTCCGTGGCCGTGCACGTCACCACCGACGCATCAGCGAGCGGGGAGCCGTCCGGCCCAGTGCACGCAAAGCTCGCGTCGGCGCTCGCGTTTGCCGCCGAGAGGGCTCTGACGCCGCTTGGCAACGTCGCGACGAGATCGAGCTGACCGCCGTCGCTGTCCGAATCGCCGACGTTTGTCACCTGCACGAGATAGTCCAGCGTCCCGCCCGGTGCCGCCGTCGTGTTCGACAGCGCGTCGATCCGCCACCCCGGCGGAGCGGCCGCTGCCGTCGCCGAGCACAGCAGGCTCACGCCCAGTGCCATCCCGATGATCCCCTGCAGCCACCGCCTGCCCATCATCTGGAGTATCGCGAGCGGCGGGATCCCGTGCGGCAGCTGATGATCAGGGCGACTCCACCACGTCGGTCACCCGGTCGGGGTGCTCCTCGAGGTAGTCCCGCAGCGTCGTGGGGTGGTAGTTGGCGCTTGCGGTTTCCAGCCGAAGGCGTGCGCTGGAGGCGACATGGCTGCCCGGCGCATCCCCGAGTCGGCGATCGAACGGCTTCAACGCCCGGTAGAACAGAGTCATCGAGTCGTGCTGCACTCCCAGCGCATCGGGCCGAACGTCCTCCCCGCTCTCGCGGCGGCCCTTGTCCGGCGACGCAGTCCGTTGGAACCACTCGGGCTTGAAGGCCAGCCCGTGGGCCGCGGCTCGATCGACCATCCACAGCAGGGTGATGTCGGCCAGCCGCGGATCCGGGTATCCCCCGCCGACGTCGGAGTGCACGCCCGCGAACCAGACCTGCTCGATCGTCTGCGCGGGCGGCGCGTCCGCCTGACGCTTGAAGGGCGTCGGCTCGAACGGCCGGCGGCGCTCGTCGATGGCCATCGCGTGGGCGGCATGCCAGACGTGCGAGCCGAGTTGGACGTCGTGAAAGCTCCAGCGCCGTGACAGGTATGCGCGGAGCTTCTTCGGGACCGGCGCGGGAATCGGGATGCCGAGCGCGCCCACCGTGTCCCAGACGCCGAGGAAGCGGATCGGCGTTCGGTCTTCCGCGTACGGGTGCTCGCGCCCGTTCTCGCGCGGCGGCTCGCGGTAGGCGTAGGTGCGGCGAAACAGCCGTGCCTCGTTGCTGTTCGGCCGGGTCGACTTGGCGCGGTCGCGGTAGAGCGAGAATGCGTCGTCCATGGCACCGAGGTGCTCGGGCCGCAGGATGCCACAGTTGCCGATCAGGCCCGCGAGGCTTCGGGCCGTGAACGCGCCGCGGCTGAAGCCGAACAGGTAGAGGTCGTCGCCGGGCACGTAGTGCTGGGTGAGAAAGCGGTACGGGGCGAGGACGTTGTCCGAGAGGCCGATCCCGATCGCGCCGCCGCTGAGGCGGTCGAGCGTGCCGCCGGTCCCGACGCCGCGCTCGTAGAAGACGCGCTGCTCGGTGCCGCCGTCGTCGTCGGCCACCGCGAGGGCCAGCTTGGTGACGTTGGACGGCGTGACCTCGTCGCCGTGAACCTGGTCGGGGCGGTTCCACGTGCCGTCGCAGGCGATGACGATGCGCTTACTCATCGACGTTCACGGACGGCACGCTACGCGAAGCAACGGCTGTCCGACGCCGTCGAGGACGTCCGGCACGGCTCCGTGAAGCGCGTGGCGTCGGCGCTCAAACTGCTGCACGAACAGCCTGACGCGGCGGGGAGCCCCCGTCCGAACCGGCCAGCACGTCGCCGAACGTGCCCTCGATGCGCGGGCGGGCGAGGTCGTAGCGGCGCGTCTCCTGCGCCCAGACGATGTTCGCGAACGCGTAACGGCGGAGGTCCGCCGCCAGCCGCGCCGCCTCGGCTGCGGCCTCCGGCGGCAGCCCGAGCGAGCGGGCGAGCGCCGGCAGCTCCGCCTCGATCTCCAGGAACACCCGCTGGCGCGTTCTCGCCCGCTCCAGCACCCGGACAACCGCGTCGGCCGTGGAGCAGCCCTCGCTCGCAGCGACGACCAGCACTGCGTTGCAGGTCTGGTGGTCTGCGACGTCCTTCTCCAGTCCGTACGCGTCGTTGTGCCATGCCAGGACGTCGGCAAAGCACAGCACCAACTCGCGAAATTCGAGGCTCTCGCGCAACACGTTCGGCATGCGGACATCCGAGACCACCTCCAGCACGTCGGCCTGGAAGATCATCGCGATCGTGTTGCGACGCAGCGTGAGAAACGTCGCCGCGTCGGGAATCCGGCCCGCGTCGTGATAGCGGTTCTGCAGCACGATCGCCTGCATGTAGTCGAGGAAGTGCCCGGCGATCCACGCCTGCCGCCGCGCCGAGAGGCCCGCGTTGAGGTCTGCCCAGAATGCCGCCAGACCCGTGACCACCGGGTTCGGGTCGTCACCGAGTGGCGCCCGACCGGTGACGATCCGCCGCACGTCGCGCATCGCGCGCAGCATCCGCCCGTCGCCGTCCGGTCCCTCGTAGTTGTCGTACTGATCGTCGGCGAGCGAACCCCAGCAGAACCATCTCATGCCGATCTCGAGCCGCTCCGGCGCGGCGTCCGGCGTCGCGAGCGCGTGGTAGAGACCGAACTCGAAGCTGCGCAGGTGGCGCTCCTGGTCCGCCGTGGTCACGAAGCCGATCTGCCGCAGCCAGCCGATCACCCCGTCCTGCACCTGTGCGGCGGCCGGATTGAGCGGCGACTCGACCGGCTCACGGAAATTCTCGACCAGCACAGACATGTCGATCGCGGGCATCTCAGCTCCTCGCGCGCAGCCGCATCCGCAGGGGATGCGGGTGCAGGCTGATGTGGGCGACCGGACGCACGCAGCTCCCGGGCAGGGGCTCCAACCGCCACGAACGGGCGATCGACGCCAGCGCGAGCGCCACCTCCACGCTCCCGAAGTCCTTCCCGATGCACTTCCGCGCACCGCCGCCGAACGGCAGGTGCGCGCCGCGGACCGCAGGCCCGTCCTCTCCCAAGCCTCGGTCGGGGTCGAAGCGGCCCGGCTGGGCAAACAGGTCCGGTCGGCGGTGGAGCACGTACGGGCTCCACAGCACGATCGACCCTCTCGGGATCGCCTGCCCGCCGAGCTCGGCGTCGGCGGTGGCAAGGCGCGTGAACAGCCAGCCGGGCGGGTGCAGGCGCAACGTCTCTCTCACGATCCGAGCCGTCAGCGGCAGTGCGGGCAGGTTGCTCCAACCGGCGATCGGTCCGGCCACGGCGGCGTCCACCTCCGCGTGCAGGCGCTCCTCCACGTCCGGATGCGTGGCGACGAGGTGCAGCGCCCATGACAGCGTCGCCGCCGTCGTGTCGGCGCCGGCGCCGAGGACGGCGACGACGTGCTCGAGCAGCTCCTCGTCGGACAGCCCGGCGCCGTCGTCGTCGCGGGCGGCGAGCAGCATCGAGAGCAGGTCGCCGTGGTCGGCGCCATCGCTGCGGTACTCGTCGATCAGCCGCTGCGCGACGCGGCGCATGCTGGCGACCGCCTCGTCGTAGCAGCGGTTGTCCGCGACGCGCAGCCGCTCGAATGGCCCCAGCGGCGTCGTCATGCGCTTGAAGACGACGTCGAGGATCGCCGGCAGAGCAGTGCTGACCTCGGCCACCGCCTCTTCCGCGTCGCGCGCGGCGAACATCGTGCGCGCGGCGATCCGCGTCGTGAGCCCGTACATCGCGGCGTGCACATCGAGCTCGGCCCCGTCACGCCAGCTCGCGGTCACCGCCCCGATCTCCTCCGCCATCACGCCGGCGTAGCCCGGGAGGCGATCCGGACGGAACGCCGGCTGGACGAGTCGACGCTGGCGCCGATGCGGCTCGTACGCGGAGCTGGCGAGCCCGTTGCCGAGCAGCTCACGCAGCTTGTCGAACAGCGGCCCGCCCTTGTCGAACGTGCGGCTCTCGTTCAGGAGCTGCCGCACCAGCTCCGGGTGCGTCGCGACGAACGCCTTCTGCGGTCCGAGCCGGATCGTGACGAGATCCCCAGCCGCGGGCAGCGAGGAGAGGAACGCGAGCGGGCGCAGCCGCAGCGCGAGCGCGTGACCGACCAGCGGCAGGGCCCGCGGGGCGCGACCTGTACGAAACGTGAACGTCTGTTCCACCGGAAGTCGTCGCTTTCCTCGCGTGCCGTGAGCGACGCCTCCCGATCACAGGACGCTATTCACGCTTCGAGCGGGGCCGATGCCAACTGCCGATTGGGCCGATCGAGCATTCGCATGTGCGAACGCAGCGAGCTGGCGAGCGCTACGTGGCTCGTTCGACCAGGGCGGCGGGGAGCTGCTGGCGCGACCGGATGCCGAGCTTGTCGTAGGCGGCGGCGAGGTGCGCCTCGATCGTCTTGACAGTCAGGAACAGCGTCTGTGCGACCTGGCGGTTCGTCAGTCCGCCCGCCGCCAGCTCCGCCACCCGCCGCTCGCTCGGGGTGAGCGACGCGACCCCGATCGGCGTCCAGCGGCGCACTCTCTCGCCGGTCGCGCTCAACTCGTCGTACGCGCGCTTCGCGAGCCCGCCGGCGCCGCAGCGACGAGCGAGCTCGAGCGCCTCGCGCAGCGGTGGGCGGGCGTCGACGCGACGCCCGGTACGGCGCAGCTCGGCGCCCAGGTCGGCGAGCGCCTCCGCCCGCGCGAGCCGTGCCGGCGAGCCCTCGAGCACGGCGACCGCCTCCTCAAGCGCGGCGAGGCGCTCGGCGCCGTCGACGGTCATCGCCAGCGTGCGAAGCGCGTGCGAGAGGAGGCCGGACGCACCCCAGTGCCGTGCGTGGGCGACCGTCGCCTCGGCCATCGGTCGCGCGCGGTCGCGATCGCCGAGCGCGGCGACGGCGCGCGCCGCGCAGATCTCGGCCGGCGGTGCCGCGACCCCGAACACGCCCCAGCGGGTCGCGCGCCGCTCCAGCTCCAGCAGGTCCGCGGCGGCCTGCTCGAAGCGTCCCTGTGCGAGGCGCAGCACCCCGCGTGCGAACAGCGTGAAGGTGAGCCAGATGACGTCCGGGATCTCCTCGCCGACGCCGCTCGCCGCGATCTCGGCGTCGGCGGCGTCGAGCTCCCCGCGCGCGACGAGGACGCTCGCGAGCATGGCGCGGAGCGGCAGCTCTGCAAGCCGCAGACTGCCGAGACGAGCGACGCCGAGCGCCTGACGGACGTCGGCCTCGGCTGCGATCAGATCCCCCCGCGCCCACGCGACCCCGCTGCTCATCCACCAGGAGGCGACCTGCTCGGGCGTCGCGCCGCGTTCGCGCGCGATCGCGCGCGCCCGTGTGACGACGCGCTCGGCCGTGTCCAGCTCGTCCGCGCACATGAGCGCGAGCACCGGCCGGCCCGGCGCGAAGAACTCCGGCTGCTCGGCGAAGATGCGGCCGTCGCGCCCGAGCGCGAGCCGCGCCGCCTCCGTCGCCTCGGCCGCGGTCCCGTCGAACGCATGCCACTCCGCCGCGAAGGCGGCCGCGAGCCGACCGCTCCCGCTGTCCGGCTCGATGCGGTCCACGTACGGGGCAAGCCGCGCCCGCTGCTCGGTGAGCGGCTGCCGCACGAGCAGGCTCCGCTGCGCCTCCAGCCGGAATGCGCCCTCGGCGTCACCCCGCTCCGTTGCGATCTCGATCCCGCGCTCCAGCAGCGCCAGCGCATCGGCGGCACGGCCGTTGAAGATCATCCACGTGCCCACCTTGATCGCCCAGCGCACGCGCAGGCTGTCGTCGCGGTCGAGCTCCTTCAGGACCTCGGGCAGCGTCGCCGCGAACAGCTCCTGGTCGGGCGCGCGGATGCCGGCCATGATGAGCCGGGCGAGGATCGCCGGGCGCCGGTCGTCCGGCGGCGGCTCGCGCAGCGCGCGCGTGAGGTAGGCGATCGCCGAGCGCGGCGCCCCGTTGGCAAGCGCCTGCCGGCCTGCCTCGAGCAGCGTCTCGGCAGTCGCGGGCTCGCCGCGTGCCTCGGTCGCGACCAGATGCGCGGCGAGCTGCTGGGCGCTCGCGCCGTGCACCCGCAGCAGCGCAGCCGCGCGCGCGTGCGCCTCGGCGCGCTCGCCGGCCGGGAGCTCGGCGTCGAGCGCCGTGCGCACGAGCGGGTGGATGAAGCGCAGCGTCGCGTCGGGGTCGAGGATCGCGGCGGCGCGCAACTCGTCGGCGCCGTGCGCGGCGCCCGCCTCGTCGAGCCCGGCCAGCTCGGCCACGAGCCGACCGTCGGCGTCGTCGCCGAGCACGACGACGGCCCGCCCGATCGCCTGCGCCGCGGGCGAGAGCCGCGCCAGTCGCACCTGCACGGTGCGGATCACCCGCTCCGGCGCCAGCTCGCGGACGCGCTGCGCCTGCTCGGCGGCGGGCTGGATCTGCTCGACCGCGAGCGTGCGTGCCAGCTCGCAGAGCAGAAAGGGATTGCCGCCGCTGACTTCGTGGCAGGTGGCGGCGAACGTCTCCTCCGGCTCGCCCGCCAGCTCGACGGCGAGGAGCGCGGTGGTCCCGCGGGAGCTGAGCGCGCGCGGCGTGAGCCGGCGCGCCGCGGAGTCGGTCGCGATCCGCGCCAGGCTGCGCTCGGCGCCCGCCTCGTCCGGCCGACAGGCGAGGACGAGCAGGACGGGCAGCTCCTCCACCCGCGGCACGAGGAAGCGCACGAAGTCGAGCGAGGCAGCGTCGGACCAGTGCGCGTCGTCGACGGCGAGCAGCAGCGGTTGCTGCTCGGCGAACGCAGCGGTCAGCCAGTAGAGGCCGTGCAGGACGGAGAACGCATCGGGGGACTCCGCCGGGATCGCGCCGTTTCCGTGCATCCCGAGCGCGCCACGCGCCGCGCCGGCCGCACCCTCGAACAGCAGCTCGCGGGCCGGCTCGTCGAGCGCAGCGAGCGCCGGCTCGAACAGCTGGCGCGCGAGCGCGAACGGGAAGTCGCGCTCCAGCTCGGTCGCGCGCGCGGCCAGCACGTGCATGCCGGCGTCGCGGCCGCGCTCACGCGCGACCTGCAGCAGCCGCGTCTTGCCGAGTCCGGCAGCGGCCTCGATCACCACGAGACGTCCCGCCCCGGCGCGCGCCTCGGCGATCAGCGCATCGACCTCGGCCAGCTCCCGCTCGCGCTCCAGCAGCCCGCTCATGCGACTTCAGGGTCTGTCTTGGGGTGCTCTCCCGGTAGCGGCCCGGGCCCGCGGACTCGAGACTCCTGCCACACAAAAGGAGCGTGCCATGAAGTGGTCGATGAAGGCGCTGGTCACGGCGGCGACGGTCGTCGCATTCGCCGCCGCAGCGCCGGCGGCGCATGCCGTCTCACCCGTCGTAGCGCTGAGAGGGAACGCGTGGCTGTCGAAGGTCCGGGGCAGCAGCGTGACCCCCGCGAAGTTCCACGTCGTCACGACGTTCTCGACCGACACGCCGGGGGCGCCGCTGTTCACGCTCCAGAGAGCGGTGATCTTCTTCCCCGACCACGCCGGGACGAACGGGCAGCTGTTCGCGTCTTGCAGCGCCAAGCAGATCGCGAGCTTCCGCGGCAACGTCCAGCGCTGTCCCAGAGGCTCGAAGATCGGCAGCGGAACGGTCACGGCTCAGGTGCACGAGCTCGGCATCACCGCGACTGGCCGCGTGACGATGTTCAACAGCCAGCGCGGAAAGAGCATCGCGTTCAACATCCGAACGCTGCTCCCGGCCTACATCAACGAGACGATCGAGGCCCCGCTCACGCAGCTGCACGGCAGATATGGCGAGAAGCTTGCGCTCGTCGTGCCGCCGACGCTGCAGGAGGTGCTCTCCGGCGTCTTCGTCGGCGTGCAGGACTTCGACGTCACGATCACCGGCATCGCCCACGTCGGCGGCGCGGACTACAGCTACCTGAAGGCGCGCACCTGCCCGACGACGGCGCTGCACGGCGTGTTTGACTTCATCGACGGGGGCACGGGCCAGCCCGCCGGCGCGACGGTCGACACGAGGGTCCAGTGCAGAGCGTGAGGCGTCAGCCACGGCGCAGGAGCAGCTCGTCGAAGCGCGCGTAGGTGTCGTTCATGCCGCTCTCCATGCCGGATCCGAGCATGCCGTCGCGGTCCTCGGTGGTGTCGAAGAGCGATGTGGCGATCACCTTCGTACGCTCGCCGAGATCCTCGAAGACGGCCGTCTCGACCGAGATGTGGCCGGGCAGTCCCTCCCACTCGAACGTCAGGACGACCCGCTCCGGCGTGACGAGCTCGCGGTAGACGCCGCGGAAGCCCTGCTCGACGCCGTTGGAGAGGACGACGAAGCGCCATCTGCCGCCGGGGCGCACGTCGGCCTCGTCGACGACGGTCGTCGTGCCGCGCGGGCCCCACCACTCGGGGATCAGGTCGGGATCGGTCCACAGTGTGAAGACGCGCTCGCGCGGCGCGTCGAAGATCCGCTCGATGCGGATCTCTCGCTCGGTCGGCGTGGTCACGATCGCTCTTGCGGTCTGCTGGTCGCTCGTCATGGCGATGCTCCTCTCGTTCGTTCGAGCAGCTCCCCGAAGCGGTCGAGGCGCTCGTCCAGCATCCGCCGGTAACCCGCGATCCACGCCTCGAGATCATCGAGGCGCTGCGGGCCGAGCGTGCACTGGCGCGCGCGCCCGACCTTCTCGGTGCGCACGAGCTGCGCCTCCTCGAGCACCCGCACGTGCTTCTTCATGCCGGTGAGCGAGATCCTCGCCGGCTCGGCGAGCTCGGTGATCGTCGCGCTGCCGTGTGCGAGCTGCTCCAGGACGCTGCGGCGGGTCGGATCGGCGAGCGCGGCGAGCGTGCGGTCGATCGACTGATGCTGAACCATTAGGTTCAGTGTATGTCTGGCGTCAAGTCTGGCTCCACCCCACGCCGGACACGCGTCAGCGGCGCGGCGCGCAAGCGCGCGGATTCGCCTGGTGCGTGGCGACGAAGCGCAGCGCGAGGCGCACGCCGCACTGGCTGCGCGTCGGCGTGTGCCCGGCCTCGGCGACGGTCAGGAACGTCGCGGCGGGGAACTGCGCGGCAGCCTGACGTCCGGCGCGCACCGGCGTGTTCGCGTCGAGCGCGCCCGACAGCACCAGCACCGGCACGCGGGGCGGCCGCGGGTCCGGCGACGACGGGAGCGTCGCGTCGACCTTGCCGGGCCAACCGAGGCACCAGTCGACCGCCTCGAAGCCCGCCTGCGTCCAGCCGGCCGCCGAGAACGGCGCGAAGGTGCGCGGGTCGAGCGCGTCGCGGGCGGCGACATACGCGTCGCGGCGCACGCCCGGCGGATCGAGGTAGGAATACGCGCGCGGGTAGTCGGCGCACTGCGTCGCCCAGCTCTGCGCCGGGCTGTAGCTGCGCGCTGCGGCCGGATCGGCCATCTGCTGCGCCAGCCCCATGCGGGCACGCACCGCGAGGCGCCGCAGCGGTGCCAGATCACCCGCGTGGGCAGCCGCGAGCGCGGCCGGAAGCGGCACGAGCCGTTCGGGATCGCCGTCGGCGTAGAGCAGGCCTGCGAGCGCCGCCTCGTCGATGCGGACGGTCACCCGCCGTGTCCCCACGACGGCGTGCGTGTTCAGCGGCTCGCGGCGCAGGCGCGCGGCCACGGTCGCGAGGTCGGCGAGCGCCCTCCGTCCGTTGCAGCGATGCGTGAGCGCGCAGACGCCTCGCAGCGCGCGGCGGGCAGCGGCGAGCCGGTCGCGGCCCCACGGGTCGAACGCGAGCGGATACGCGCCGCTCAGCAGGATCGACTGCACGTGCTGCGGATGGCGCGCCGCGAACACGGTCATCAGGTAGGTGCCGTACGACTCGCCCCACAGGTCGAGGCGCTCGCGTCCGAGCGCCGCACGCACCGCCTCGATGTCGTCCGCGACGGCGACGGTGCTGTACGCGCCGGCGCGCGGTCCGAGCGAGCGGCCGCACGCGCCGATCGCCGCGACCGTGCGGCGGTGCGAGGCAAATGCGAACGCGGGGTCCTCGAGCGCCGGGCAGCGCAGCCGGTCCGAGCGACCGCTGCCGCGCGGGTCGACCAGCAGCAGGTCGCGGCGGGCGAGCAGCGGTCTCATCCCGGCGACGACCAGTGGCGCGCTCGCGATCGGCGCGTCGCCGGGGCCGCCGGGGTTGTAGACGATCGTCCCGAGCGACGGCTTCGACCGCAGGCGCCGCGGCACGAACGCGTACGCGACGGTGGTCGTGCCGAGCTGCGGCGCGGCCCGGTCGAGCGGGACGACGATGGTTCCGCAGCGGGCCGAGACGAGCGTCGGGAGGTCGTTGCAGCGGGTGAGGACGGCGCCGTGGGCGGACGCCGCGGGGATGAGCGCGAGCGCAGCGCCGGCGGCCAGCGTCAATGTGCGGATGGAGAGGTTCGAGGGCATGCAGCACCTTCGCCGCCCCGTGCTCCGCGGTCGATGGCGCTGGCGTCCGTCCTGCGCTGGGGCTGCCCCCACCTCTGCGCTCGCGCCGGCGCTACACATCCATGCCGACCTCGACGGCCGCCGCCTGCGCCGGTCCGTCCAGCCCGCGCTCCGCGCGCAGCTGCGAGATGTCAGCCTCCAGCTCGCGCCGGGCGCTGTCGCGGTCCAGGTGGCTCGGGCGCAGTCGCTCGGGATCGTCCTGCTCGGCCTCGCGCTCGTAGTAGAAGCGCTCGCGCTCGATGCGCCCCACCAGTTCCTCCCACACCTCGCGGTCGGGCGCGGAGCGATCGGGGGTCGGGCCGAGCAGATGCTCGTGCTCCGCCGTCGGGGCGGCGATCGCCTGCGCGCGCCGATTCGCGATCTCGACCTCGTCGAGCGTCCGCCACTCGCGCTCGACGGCGACCAGCCGGGCGAGCGTCTCGCCGTGGTCCCGCAGGAAGACGTCTCGGTGCCGCTCGCCGAGATTGCGCTCCTGGTCGCTCAGCGCATCCCATTTGGCCTGCAGGACGGCGATCTGCGGGTCGCCGTCGACCAGCTCGGCGGCGCGCTCCTCCAACCGCGCCCGCTGGTCCTGATATCGCTCAGCGTCGACCGCGGCACGTCCGTCGAAGTCCTGGATGACGGCGGCGGCCTCCGCATACCGATCCTCCAGCCACTTGGGGCCGTGTCTCATCGCCTGCTGCGCCACGAAGCCCGCGAGCTCGTTCGCGCGCGCATCGACGTCGTGGCGGGCAGGCCCGAGCCGCCGGTCGTACGGATCGAGCGGATCCTCGATCACCACGTCGTCGCGGCCGAGCACACGCGGGGCGACGGCCTCGGCCTGCTGGGCCGCCGCCTCGGCGGCGCTGAGGCGCATGCCGGCCTCGAGCTGGCGGGTCTCGGGGTTCACGCCGAAGCCGCGCTGCGTCAATCCGTGGGCGATCGCTTCGAGGCCGGCCGCCTGCGCCGCGTCCAGCGTCCGCTCGCGGGCGGCGTCGGGACCGGTGATCGCGACGATCGCGCCGTCCTCGCGCTGAACCCCGACGACGATCGTGCGCACGGCCAGCATCGCCTGGCCCTCGTCCGCCGACGGCGAGCGGTCGATCGTCGCGGCGGCGACGAAGCCGGTGGCCGGCTCGAACGTCCTGCCGTCGCCGATCCGGACCACCTCGTCGGCGGAGACGACGAGGTTCACCGCCGCGTCGGCGGCCTCCAGCAGCACGGACTCGATCTGCTCCCGCTCGGCGGCGGTCGAGCGCTCCCACAGGCGGTCGACCGGCTCCGGGGCCTCGAAGCGGAACTCGGTGTGCGCCAGGCCGATGACCTGCTGGCTGCGCCGGTCGGGCTCGAGCCGCAGGTTGCGCGGCTTGCGCACGAGGTCCTCCGCGGCGGTCTGGCCGCGCAGCGCCCGCTCGAGCGTGGCGGCGTCGACCTCGCGTGTCCCCCCCGTCGGCAGGCCGAGTCGCTCCAGCGTGCCGTCGGTGCCCAGCCAGCGCGTGCTCTGCTCGCCGCCGCCGGCGTATTCGGCCGCGACCGCCGCCGGCTCGGCGCTCTCGACCGTCTTGACGCCGCGCCCCGCCCGCTCGCGCGTGGCGACGACGCGTGCTCTGCCGGACAGCAGCTCAGGCATCCGCCTGGCCGCTCCGCGCCGAGGAAGGCCTCACTCCCCGGCAGGCATATGCGCGCATGCCCGCGATTCTGGGCGAGACGCGCACGTCTGCCAATCGCGATCGGCGAGGTGCCTGATCGGAGCTCGCGATGCGTCCGCCGGCGCCGACCCGGCGCCGGCTACCGCGCCGGCCGGGCCGCCGCCGAGCTGTCGGGCCTGACTACTTGTCGCGCAGGAACGACGGGATGTCGATCTCGTCGTCCGAGATCTCGAGCGAGGAGCGCTGGCGCTCGTCGAGCGTGACGTCGCGGTCGCGGCGCGTGCGGCGCGCTTCCTCGCGTGCTCCGCCGGTCGCGCGTACGGGGCCGCGGCCGCTGTGATCGAAGCCCGTGGCGATCACGGTGACGCGCACGTCGTCGCCCATCGCGTCGTCGATCACGGCGCCGAAGATGATGTTCGACTCCTTGTCGGCTGCCGCCGCGACGATCTCGGCCGCCTCGTTGACCTCGAACAGGCCGAGGTCGTGGCCGCCCGTCATGTTGAGCAGGATCCCGGTCGCACCCTCGACCGACTCCTCGAGCAGCGGCGAGGCGATCGCGGCCTTCGCCGCGTCGACCGCGCGCGTCTCGCCGGACGCGCTGCCGATGCCCATCAGGGCGGTGCCGGCGTTGTGCATGATCGTGCGCACGTCGGCGAAGTCGAGGTTGATCAGGCCGGGGATCGTGATGAGGTCGGTGATGCCCTGGACGCCCTGGCGCAAGACGTTGTCCGCTTCCCGGAACGCCTCGAGGATCGTCGTGCGGCGCTCGACGATGCCGAGCAGCTTCTCGTTCGGGATCACGATCAGCGTGTCGACCTGCTCGCGCAGGCGCTGGATGCCCTCCTCGGCCTGTCTTCCGCGCTGCGAGCCCTCAAACCCGAACGGGCGCGTGACGACGCCGACGGTGAGCGCGCCGATCTCGTTCTTGGCGATCTCGGCGATCACAGGCGCGGCGCCTGTGCCGGTGCCGCCGCCCTCGCCCGCGGTGACGAACACCATGTCCGCGCCCTTGAGCGCTTCCTTGATCTCGTCGCGCGACTCGGCCGCGGCACCGTGGCCGACGTCCGGGTTGGCACCGGCACCGAGGCCCTTGGTGAGCTCGTGGCCGATGTTCAGCTTGATGTCGGCGTCGCACATCGCGAGCGCCTGCGCGTCGGTGTTCGCGGCGATGAACTCGACCCCGCGCAGGCCTGCATCGACCATGCGGTTGACCGCGTTGGTGCCGCCGCCGCCAACTCCGACGACTTTGATGACTGCGAGGTAGCTGCCGCTTTCCATGATGGTTACCGTCCGACCCTTGAGTTAGCGTCGAGACTTTGGCCCGACTGAAGGCGTGCGAGAGTGTGGCACGTTATGGCCTTGTTCGGCGGGCTGTCAACGCGACTCGCGCGCCGCAACAGACGTTGCAGAATGCCAGAGTCTCGATCCAGGGTTGAGAGTTGACCTCGGAATGGGGTCACTCTCGACCTGAGCTTTAGGGTGAGGTTGCGGCTGCGGGGTCCGTGGTGGCGGAGGTATCCGCCGCGGCCGTTGCGTCAGTCCCCGCTGTCGCGGGATCGGTCTCGGCCGTCGCGGGATCAGTCGTGGCCGCCGCCGGGTCCACCCCGGTCTCTCCCTCGGGCAGCGTCGGCACGTCGGACTCGCCGGTCGCAGGCGCGCCATCGGGCAGGCCGCTGACGGCCGGACGCTCCGGAGCGGAGACGTCGATCGTGCTGGCGCCGGCCGCCTCGGGGTCGGCCAGCACCGCAGTGGCCGCCGCCCACTTTGCATCCAGCCGGTCGGGACTTCCGAAGACGAGCAGCGGACCGTGGGCGAGCTGAAGCGTGAGGCCGCGGTCCGCCGTCGTCTGGACCGCCTCGACGCGGCCGCGCAGGGCGGATGGCGCGGCGCCGAGCGCCGCAACCGCGGCGACGGCGTCCGGCTCCTTCAGGCGGGTGCCGGCCGGCGCGGATCTCAGCGGTATCTCCGGCAGCGCGGCCGGAGCATTGACGTCGCTCAGGACGGTGCCGTCTGACGTCACGGCGATCCGCTTCCCGTCGACGACGACCGCGCCGACGGCGACGTTCGTGACGACGTGGATCCGCATCGTGTGCGGGAAGTCGGTGCCGACCTCGATCCGCTTGACGATCGAGAAGGGCGCGGCGGCGGTGTCGAGCGCATCCTGGCGCACGTGCAGCGTCGTCATCGAGCGGGCCGCCTCGTCGAGCGCGCCGCGCACGCGCGTGCCCTGCGGCCCGTCGATCCCGGTCACCTCGACCGTGCGGACCGCGACGAGCGACGAGTCGCGCAGCCAGAACCAGCCGGCGAGCAGCAGCACGAGCGCGGCGCCGGCCGCGAGCAGGGTGCGTGGGCGGGGCCGGTGGAGCGCGGGTCGACTGAGACCCGGCCGGGCGCGGCCGGCGTGCGAGCCGCGGACCGGCTTTGCACGCGCGAAGCCGAGCGCGAGCTGGCGCACGCTCTCCGCGAGACGGCGCGGCGCGGACCCGTCGCGTGTGACGCTCACGCGGCCAGCTCCCAGCTCGCCGGCCAGGCGACGTCGCCGAGGGTCTGCACCTCGGGCTCCAGGACGACGCCGAAGCGCTCGTGCACGCGGCGGCGGCCCTCGGCCATCAGCGCGAGCACGTCGGCGGTGCTCGCTCTGCCGTGGTTCTCGACGAAGTTCGCGTGCTTCTCGGAGAAGCCGGCCCCACCGACACGCAGCCCGCGGCAGCCGGCCGCGTCGAGCAGCTGTCCGGCGGTGCGGCCCTCGGCGCGCGGGTCATCCGGGTTTCTGAAGGTAGAGCCGAAGGTCTTGATGCCGGACGGCTGGGCCGCCTTGCGCTTGGCGCGCATCTCGGCGAGCGTCGCCTTCACCTGCTCGACCGGCGCGGGTGCGAGCTGGAAGGAGGCCTGCGCGACGACCTCGCCGGCTTGCAGGTTCGATCTGCGGTAGGTGAAGCCGAGCTGGTCGGGCGTGCGGCGCTCGATGCCGTCGGCGGTCGCGACGTCGACGTGGTCGAGCACGCGCGCCAGCTCCCCGCCGTACGCGTTTGCGTTCATGCGGACCGCCCCGCCGACCGTGCCGGGGATGTTCACGCCAAACTCGATCCCCGTCAGGCCGGCGTTCGCAGCACGCGCCGAGACGGACGGCAGGCGTGCACCCCCACCGCAGGCGAGCCGCGTTCCGTCCCGTTCGATCTGCGCGAGGTCCTTGTCGAGCTTCATCACGAGTCCGCGGACGCCCTTGTCCGCTACCAGCAGGTTCGACCCCGAGCCGACGACCCCTACCTCGTGGCCGTTGTCGTGTGCCCACGCCAACAGCGCGACGAGCTGCTCGACGGTGGCCGGGCGGGCGAAGAAGTCGCCGTGGCCGCCCGTGCGGACGGTCGTGAGCCGCGCCAGCGGGTAGTCGGGCTGGACGCCGGGCGGGAGGTTGCCCATCACGGCGCCGCCACCAGCCTGCGGCCGAGCTGGTCGACGTCGCCGGCGCCCATCGCGAGGCAGACGTCGCCGGTTCTGAGCTGGGCGCGCAGGAATCGCTCGGCATCGTCGAAGGCTGGGAGCCAGGCGACGGTGCGGCCCTGTGCGGCGTCGGCAGCCGCATCGGCGATCAGCTTGCCGTCGACGCCGGGGAAGTCCTCCGGCCGCTCGCGGGCCTTGTAGACGTCGAGCACGACCGTGAGATCGGCCTGCGCCAGCGCGCGGCCGAAGTCGCGGGCGAGCGCCTGGGTGCGCGAGTAGAGGTGCGGTTGGAAGACCGCGACGACCCGCTTGGCGTCGAGCGTGCGAGCCGCCGCAATCGTCGCGGCGACCTCCGTCGGATGGTGCGCGTAGTCGTCGTAGACGGTCGCGCCGGTCGCGGTCGTGCCGAGCAGCTCGAAGCGGCGGCCGGCACCCTGGAAGTCCTCCAGTGCGGCGGCGGCTTGGGCCGGGTCGGCGCCGGCGAGTCGCGCGGCCTCCAGCGCGGCGGTCGCGTTGAGCGCGTTGTGGGCGCCGGGGACCTGCAGGCGGACCTCGATGCCGCGCCAGTCGAAGCGGGCGCCGTGGGCGTTGAGGGAGAGGTCCGCGGCGTCGTAGGCGACGACGGGAACGGCCGACGCGGTCGCGAGCGCGCCCTCGGCGCCGCCGCCCGGCTCGACGCTCGTCGCCGGCACGAGCGCGGTCAGCTCCGGCCGATCCCACACCACGATTCCCTCGCGCGCGCGCGCGAGGAACCGGCGGAACGTCTCGTCCACGTCGAGGCGGGAGCTGTAGGTGCTGTGGTGGTCGAGCTCGGCGTTGGTGAGCACGGCGACGTCGGGGTGCAGCTTGAGCAGCGAGCGGTCCGACTCGTCGGCCTCGACGACCACCCACTCCCCCGCTCCCCAGCCCGCGTTCGAGCCAGTCGAGCGCACGTCGCCGCCGACGAGGTAGCCGGGGTCCATCCCGCAGCCGCGCAGCGCGTGCACGACCATCGAGGAGGTCGTGGTCTTGCCATGCGTGCCGGAGACGGCGATGCAGCGCCGCAGCGCGGTGATCTCGGCGAGTAGATCGGCGCGGTGAAGTTCGGCTTGGCCGCGCTCGCGGGCGACGGCGCGCTCGGGGTTCTCCTCCGGCACCGCCGTCGAGTAGACGACCTCGACGTCCGGCGAGACGTTGGCGGCGTCGTGGCCGACGACGACGTCGCAACCCGCATCCCGCAGCCGCGCCAGCGTCGGCGACTCGGCGCGATCCGAGCCGCTCACCTCCGCGCCGAGCGCACGCCCCACGAGCGCCAGCCCGCTCATCCCCGCGCCCCCGATCCCGACGAAGTGCAGCCGCCGGCCGGCCCAGGTCTGCTCGCGGTCAGTCACGCCCGGACCCTAGCGAGCGGGTCCGCCGTTACGGCGTGAGCGCGGCGGCCGCGCTACAGCGAACCGGCCGGCGCCAGCCACACGCTGCGGAAGTGCAGCACCTTGGCGAGCCGGTCGAAGTGATGGTCGTAGTGCAGCACGCCGACGCCGGCCTCCTGCGCGGCAGCGGCGATCAGGACGTCGGGCACGGGGACGCGATGGTGACCGGCGCCTCGCCACGCGAGCTCGCGGACGGCGGTCAACGCGGCGCGGTGGATCGAGTCGGTCATCTCGATGTCGCGCAGCATTGACTGTGTCGCCTCAAGGTTCTCGAGCTCCTCACGATTGCGCGCCGAGTACATGACCTCGAGCGCAACAACCGAGCAGGTCACGATCTGTCTGGCGTTGAAAGCAGCCACGACCTCTTGACGCACCGACGGGTGTCTTGCTCGCTCGATCGCAGACTTGTCGGCGAGGACAATCGCGCCACCGAGCGGTGGTGCTCTCATCGCTGATCGCCCCAAGCGCGCAAGTCGCCGACGCGCCAGGCCAACTCGTCGATGTTCTCGAGTACCTCGGAATCCCACGGTGGGTCGTCCGACAGCCACATGTCGACCACGGAGTCGAACCGCCGCGGGCAAGGTTCGCGCGAGGAGTCGTTAGAAGCCGTAGTGCCGTTTCGGTCGTCCACGCCAGCCACCATAGCCGCGCGCGTGCGTCAAATCACCACACAAACACAACGAAATAGCTGGAAAACAGCCCTATCTGTGACTGGCCGCCGCGAGCAGCTCAACCGCGATGTCGTGGGCCGCATCGGGGCGGGCGAGGGCGGCGGAGGCGTGGGCCATCGCGGTGAGGCGGGTGCGGTCGTGGAGCAGCTCGCCCACCTCGTGCGCGAGGCGGGTCGCGGTCAGCTCGGCGTCGGGGATCACGACGGCGGCGCCGGCGTCGGCCATCCAGCGGGCGTTCGTCGTCTGGTGGTCGGCAGCGGCGGACGGGTACGGGATCAGGATCGCCGGTCTGCCGTGGGCGGCGATCTCGAACACGGAGCCGCCGGAGCGGGCGACGACGAGGTCGGCGGCGAGCAGCGCGTCGCCGAACTCGTGGACGTACTCGCGCAGGTCGTAGTGCGGGCCGGGCGCGACGAGCGACGGGAAGTCGCGCGAGCCCGCCGCGTGCAGCACACGGAACGACGCCCCGCTGAACGCCTCGACCGCCGCATGGTTGATCGAGCGGGCGCCCAGCGACCCGCCGAACACCAGCACGACGGTGTCCTCGGGCGTCAGGTCGAAGCGTGCCCGTGCAGCAGTCACGTCGACGGACGGCGCAGGGACCGGCCGGCCGGTGACGCGGTAGCGCTTCCCCTCGCGGCCGGCAAGCGGGAACGCCAGGCAGACGCGTCGTGCGAACGGCGCGAGCAGCCGGTTGGCGATCCCGAGGTGCGAGTCGGCCTCGGTCAGCACCAATGGGATTCGCAGCAGCACCGCGGCCAGTCCGACGGGTCCCGCCACATAGCCCCCGCCCCCCATCACCGCGTCGGCTCTCAGCGACCGCAGGAGCCGAACGGAGGTGAGCACCGCACGGGCGGCCAGGAGAGCGGCGCGGGCGGCGCGCACAGGATTCCGCCGATCAAGCCCCGCCACGCGGATCGCGCGCAGCTCATAGCCGGCAGCCGGCACCAGCTCGGCCTCCGCCCGCTCGCCCCCGACGAAGGTGACCGACGCGCCCTCAGCCCGCAGCGCGTCTGCGACCGCCAGCGCCGGCACGACGTGCCCCGCCGTCCCGCCGGCGGCGATCGCGATCCGCGGCGCCTCTGTCACGGGACGAGGAGCGCCGCACCGGGTCGACCAGCCGCAGCCCGGCGCGGTTGCGCTCGGAGACGCTCAGCAGCAGCCCGACGGCCGCGAGGATCACGAACAGGTTCGTCGGCCCGTATGAGACGAACGGCAGCGGGACGCCCGTCAGCGGCGCCAGGCCAAGCACGACGAAGATGTTGAGGATCGCCTGGCACAGGATCAGCGAGGTGAGGCCCGTCGCGAGCAGCTTCGCATACGGGTCGGCGGCCGCCCGCGCGATCCGCAGGCCGGACCACACGATCATCCCGAACAGCGAGAAGACCGCCAGCACGCCGACGAGCCCGAGCTCCTCGCCGATCACCGAGAGGATGAAGTCGGTGTGCGCCTCCGGCAGGTAGAAGACCTTCTGCACGGATTGGCCCAGCCCGACGCCGAACAGCCCGCCCGAGCCGAGCGCGATCTGTCCCTGCACCGACTGGAAGCCGCTGCCGCCCTTGTCGGCCCACGGGTCGAGGAAGGCCGTCAGGCGCGCCTGCTGGTAGGGCTGGATCAGTACTAGCAGCAGGACCAGCACGAGCCCGATCCCGGCCACGATCGCGAGCTGGCGCAGCGGCACGCCCGCGGCGATCAACAGCGCCGCGACGGTGCCGGCGATCACGAGCGTCGTGCCGGTGTCCGGCTCGATCAGGACGAGCAGGCAGGCGGCGCCGGCGACGATCCCGACCGGGCTCATCATCCCGCCGAACGTCTGGATCCGTCTCGGATGTCTGGAGAGGAACTGCGCGCAATAGAGCACGAGCGCGAGCTTCATCAGCTCCGAGGGCTGCGGCGACAGGATCCCCGGCCCGATCCACGAGTGCGCGCCGTTGACCTCCGTGCCGAGCGGCGTCAGGACCAGCACGAGCAGCACGAACGAGACGATGAGCAGCAGCGGCGTCGCGCGTCTGGCCAGCTCGTAGCCGTGTCGGCGCACGAGGTGCATCCCGAGCAGCGCGACGGCACCGAGCGCGATGTAGCGCACGAGATACGTCGTGCCGTCGCCGTAGCCGCCGAGCAGGTTGCGTGCGGACGAGGCGCTGTAGACCATCACCGCGCCGAGTGCCAGCAGGCAGAGCGTCGCCGTCAGCAGCACGCGCTGCTCGATCGGCTGGGTCCGCGCGGGTCTGCGCGGCTCGGCGCTCGCGCGCCGTCTCACAGCGCCTCCACCAGCGCCCGGAAGTGATCCCCGCGGGCCTCGAAGTCGGGGTACTGGTCGAAGCTCGCGCAGGCCGGCGAGAGCAGCACGACCTCGCCGGGCCGGGCGGCAGATTGGACCCCCGCGACCGCGCGCTCCATGTCCTCGGAGAAGATCATCGGCACGTCCGCAGACGCCAGTGCGGCGGCGATCTCCCCCGCGCCCTCGCCGATCAGGTGGACCGACGCACAGCGCTCGGCGACGAGCGAGGCCAGCGGGGAGAAGTCCTGCGCCTTCGTGCGCCCGCCGGCGATCAGATGGACCTGTCCGGCCGCGTAGGAGCGCAGCGCGACGAGCGTCGAGTCGACGTTCGTCGCCTTTGAGTCGTTCACGTAGGCGACTCCGTCGATCTCGGCGATCGGCTCCAGCCGGTGGGCGACGCCGCGGAAGCTGCGCAGGCCGGCGCGCACCGCGTCCGGGTCGACGCCGCGTGCGAGCGTCACGGCCGCTGCGGCCATCGCGTTGTCGCGGTTGTGCGCCCCCGGCAGGCTGATCTCGTCGGCTGCCATGAGAAGCTCGTCCCGCCAGTGGATCGTCCCGTGCGCCGCGTCGTAGGCGACGTCGGCGTCGGGCGTGTCCCCGAACGTCACGCGCTGCGCGGCGCCGGGCAGTTCGATCCCGAGCGCGTTGGGCACGACGGCGATCGCCTCCGGGCCCTGCCGGCGGAAGACGTTCAGCTTTGCCTCGCGGTAGGCGACGAACGTGCCGTGCCGGTCGAGGTGGTCGGCCGTGATGTTCAGCAGGATCGCCGCCTCGGGGGCAAACGCGGTCGTGTCCTCGAGCTGGAACGAGGAGGCCTCGCAGACGATCGTCGCGTCCGGCGCAACCTCGCCGACGAGCGAGGCGACGGCCGTGCCGACGTTGCCCGCGACCGCGACCGGCATTCCCGCCTCGCGGTGGATGTGACCGATCCACTCGGTCGTCGTCGTCTTGCCGTTCGTTCCGGTCACGGCAATGAAATCGTTGGGGAGCAGCCGCCAGGCCAGCTCCAGCTCGCCAACGACCACGAGCCCGCGCGCGCGGGCGGCCTCGACGACGGGCGCTGAATGCGGCACACCGGGGCTCTTGACGAGCGTCTGGGCGTGGTCGAGCAGCTGGACGCCGGGATCATCCAGATGCACTTCGACGCCCTGCTGCGCAAGCCTGCCGACGTCCGGTGTGCCGGCATCCACGCCGACCACGGCCTCCCCGCGGGCGTGCAGCATCACCGCCGCCGCGACCCCGCTGCGGGCGAGCCCGACGACGACGTACGGGCCGCCGGGAAGTGGCGGGCGGGCGAGCATCGCGGTCAGCGGATCGACTGCTGGTAGATCGTGAAACCGACCGCCGCGCAGACCGAGGCGATGATCCAGAAGCGCAGGATGATCTTCGTCTCCGACCAGCCGCGCATCTCGAAGTGGTGGTGGATCGGCGCCATCAGGAAGACGCGTCTGCGGAACGTCTGGAAGGCGAAGACCTGGATCGCGACGGACAACGTCTCGATCACGAAGATCCCGCCGAGGATCACCAGCAGCACCTCCGTCTTCGTCATCACCGCGAGACCGGCGATCGCGCCGCCGATGCCGAGCGAGCCGGTGTCCCCCATGAAGATGTTCGCGGGGAACGAGTTGAACCACAGGAAGCCGACGCAGGCGCCGACGAGGCAGCCGGTGAGCAGCGTCAACTCGGTCTGACCGGTCGTGATGAACGTGATGCCGATGTAGGCGAGCAGCACGATCGCCGCACAGCCGGCGGCGAGGCCGTCGAGCCCGTCGGTCAGGTTCACGCCGGACGTCGTGCCGGCCACCACGAGGTAGATGAAGACGGGATAGAAGAACCCGAGGTCGATCTGCGCGTCGACGACCCGCAGCCGCACGGTCTCCTGCAGGCCGGCGCCCTTCGTGGCGGCGAGCCACAGGCCGATCGAGATCGCGATCGTCGCGAGCAGCTTCGTGCGCGCGCGCAGGCCGAGCGAGCGGCGGCGGATGATCTTCGTGTAGTCGTCCGCGAAGCCGATCAGCGCGCACGCGATCGCCACGCCGAAGACGCCGATCGCTTGCCAGTCGTACGTCGTCAGGATCAGGAACGGGATCGAGACGGCGGTGAAGATGATGATCCCGCCCATCGTCGGCGTGCCGGCCTTCGCGTGATGGCCCTCCGGGCCCTCCTCGCGGATGTGCTGCCCGAACTCGCGCTCGCGGATGAAGGCGATGAACCTCGGGCTGAGGAAGATGCAGATCAGCAGCGAGGCGGTTCCCGCGATCAGCACGCGGCCCATCAGGCGGTGGCCTGGCCGGGAGGACCGGCATCCGCGATGAGCGCCTCGACGACGCGCTCCAGACCCACGCCGCGTGAGGCCTTCACGAGCACCGTGTCGCCGCTGCCGACCAGGCCGGGGACGAGCTCGGCGGCTCGCGCCGCGTCGGGCGCGAGGGCCGCCTCGCCGGCATCGCCGAACGCATCCGCCGTCTGGCGCGCACGCGGACCGACTGCGACCAGCAGCTCGACGCCGAGCGTCGCTGCGTGGGCGCCGATCTCGGCGTGGAACCGCGCCTCGTCGGGACCGAGCTCCAGCATGTCGCCGAGCACGGCAACGCGCCGCCCCTCGCCGGCGGTCGCAGCGAGGTCGTCGAGGGCCGCGCGCATGGACATCGGGTTGGCGTTGTAGCAGTCGTCGATGACGGTCACACCGTTCTGCAGGCGCGTCCGCTCGCCGCGCCGTCCACTGAACGAGACCGTCACCGCGCCGGCCGGTCTGACGCCGATCGCGCGTGCGGCGGCGACCGCCGCAAGCAGGTTCCCGCGCAGGTGCGCCTGCTGGAAGTCGAGCTTGAGCACGATCCGCTCGCCCTGGGCGTCGATCTCGACAGTGCCGTCCGGGTCCTGGCGCGCCAGCGTCACGTCACCGCCGGGGCCGAACGTGACGGTGGCGATGTCGTTGTCGGTCCGGCGGTGCTTGTCCAGCAGCGGCTCGCCGGCGGGGATCACCGCCGTGGCCCCCTCGTGAAGGTCCGCGATCAGCTCGGCCTTGGCGGCGGCGATCGCCTCGATGCTGCCCAGCAGCTCCAGGTGCGCCGGGCCGACGTTGACGATCACGCCCACGTCCGGCTCGGCGATCTGCGCCAGCTCGGCGATCTGGCCGGCGCCGCGCATCCCCATCTCCAGCACGAGCGCCTCGGTGCCCGCGGGCGCGGCGAGCAGCTCGAGCGGCAGCCCGATCTCGGTGTTGAAGTTGCCGCGCGAGACGAACGTGCGACGGTGCGGCTCCAGCAGCGCGGCGAGGATGTCCTTCGTCGAGGTCTTGCCGGTCGAGCCGGTGATTGCGATCACCGGCGCTCCCAGCTCACGGCGCCAGGCGCGGGCGAGCCGCTGGAGGGCTGCGAGCGGATCGTCGGCGGTCATCACCGCGGCGGCCGTGGCGATCGGCGCGCGCTCCGGCGTCACAAGCACGCCCCACGCACCCTCCGCAAGCGCGTGCGCAGCGAACTGCCCGCCGTCGTGCGTCGCGCCCGGCAGGCCGATGAACAGGTCGCCCGGGACGACGGCGCGCGAGTCGATGGTGACGCGGTCGGGACCCTTGAGGTGCGACGGAGCCTCGACCTGCGCGCCGGCCGCCTCGGCGATCCGCTCGGGCTTCCAGGATCTCATCGCGCGGCTGCCTCGGCGGCGGCGCGGAGTGCCTCGCGCGCGACCGCGACGTCGTCGAACGGGAGCTTGCTGCCGTGCTCGAACTCCTGACCCTGCTCGTGTCCCTTGCCGGCGATCACGACGACGTCGCCCTCGGCCGCCGCGGCAACCGTCCGGCAGACCGCGGAGCGGCGGTCGACCTCCACGGTGACGTCGCCCGCAGGTCGCCGCTCGCGGTGACCGGAGGGCGAAAGCCCCATCCGCTCAGCCGGAATCCCAGCCAGGATCTCCTTCACGATCGCCTCCGGCGACTCGGAGCGCGGGTTGTCGGAGGTGACGACGGTGCGATCGGCGAGCCGTGCGGCGATCTCCCCCATCAGCGGGCGCTTGCCTCTATCGCGATCCCCGCCACAGCCGAACACGCACCACAGGCGGCCCTGCGTCAGCTCGCGTGCAGCGGTCAGGACGTTCTCCAGCGAGTCGGGCGTGTGTGCGTAGTCGACCAGCACCGCGAACGGCTGCCCCTCGTCGACCGGCTCGAAGCGGCCGGGGACGCGGCCGGCCTGCGGCAGCGCGGCGGCGATCTCCGCGAGCGGCACGCCGAGCGCGCGCACCGCGGCGACGGCCCCGAGCACGTTCTGCACGTTGAAGCGTCCGGGCTGCGGCGTGGAGAGCGCGATCGGGCCCTCGGGCGTGCGCGCGGTGAAGGTCGATCCGGCAAAGCCGCTCACGAGGTCGACAGCGCGGTAGGACGCCTCCCGGTCGATCGCGAACGTGAGCACCGGCCGACCGGCGGCGTCCAGCTCCTGCGCGAGCCGCTGCCCATACGGGTCGTCCACATTGACGACCGCAACGCGCGGCGGCTCGCCGTCATCCGCCCGCACGAACAGGCGGCGCTTGGCGAGGAAGTACCGCTCCATCGCCTCCTCGCGCGGCAGCTCGCCGCCCCGCTCGTCGATCCCATGAAAGTCGAGGTGGTCCTGCGTGAGGTTGGTGAAGATCGCCGCCGCGACATGGATCGCGTCCGCCCGACCCAGCTCGAGCGCATGCGAGGAGATCTCCATCGCACACGCCACATCGCCGCCCTCGCGCATCGCGCGAAAGTCCCGCTGCAGGTCGATCGCCTCAGCCGTCGTCCGCTCCACGGGACGCTCGACACCACCGACGAACGAGGTGACCGTCCCGAGCAACCCGCACTGACGCCCAGCCGCCTCCAACAGCGCTCGCACCAGGAACGCGGTCGTCGTCTTGCCGTTCGTGCCGGTGATGCCCACGACATCCAGCTCAGCCGTCGGATCGCCGTGGAACCGTGCCGCCGCAGGCGCCATCGCAGCCCGCGCCGACTCGACCACCACCTCCGGAACGCCCAGCCCCAACGGCCGCTCCACCACCAGCGCCGCCGCCCCGCGGGCGACCGCGTCGGGCGCGAAATCGTGCCCATCGCTGGAGAACCCTCTGACGCAGAAGAACAACGCGCCCGGGGCGACCTGGCGGTTGTCGTAGGCGAGCCCGGAGATCTCGACCGAGCCGCCGGCGGCAAGCGGCAGGCCCATCACGTCGGACAGATGCATCGCGGTCCGAGTCTAGAGAGAGGGTCGGCTACGCCGATCGGGCGTGCAGCCCTCAGCTCGGTTTGATCCCCAGATACGGCACGGCAAACGCAACGATCTTCTGGAACGCCGGCGCCGCAACCTGGCCGCCGTAGATCGCACCCTGCGGCTCGTCCACCACCACCGACACGAGCAGCTCAGGATGGCTGGCCGGCGCAAACCCCATGAACGATGCGACGTAGCGCGTATCCGAATACTCGCCCGTGTCGGCGTCGACCTTGTTGGCGGTGCCAGTCTTGCCGGCGAGGTCGTAGCCCTCGATGCTCGCCTCCGAGGCGGTGCCGCCGGCGGCCAGCACGCCGCGCAGCATCTCGCGGACGCTTGCGGCGGCGGTCTCGGAGATCACGCGTCTGCCGGCCGGCTCATGGATCGCTCTACCGCCGATCGCGCGGACGATCTGCGGCGTGCGCAGCATCCCGCCGTTCGCAATCGCCGTGTAGGCCGCCATCATCTGCATCGGCGTCACCGCCTGGCCCTGCCCGATCGGCAGGTTGGCGATCGAGGAGCCGGAGTAGTCGTCGTAGGTCGGCACGATCCCCTGCTCCTCGCCGGGCAGGTCGATGCCGGTCGGTCTGCCGAAGCCGAACAGGTCGACCCATTGCGAGAAGCGTCTCGCGCCCATCTTCAGCGCGATCTGCACGGCGCCGATGTTGCTTGACTGCTTGAGCACGTCCGACACACTCAGCGTCTCGTTTCCGTGCGACTCGGCGTCGTGGAGGATGCGGTCGGCGACGTGCAACTCGTAGGGCACCGCGATCGGGGTGTCCGGCGCGACGACATGGTCCGCGAGCGCTCCGGCGACGGTGAACGCCTTGAACGTCGAGCCGGGCTCGAACGTGTAGCCGACGGCGCGGTTCTGCCCCGCGTAGGGCGGCGCGCCGCCGGGGTCGTTCGCGTCCACCCGCGGCCAGTTCGCGAGCGCGAGGATCTCACTCGTCTGCGGGTTCATGACGATCGCGGTCGCGCCTCTCGGGCGGTAGACCTGGCCGAGGCCGTCGAGCACCGACTCGACCTTGTCCTGCAGGTTCGCGTCGATCGTCAGCTCGACGTCTCTGCCCGGAACCGTGGTCTGCTCGTCCGTGATCGAGATCGGCTGGCCGAGCGCGTCGCTGACGATGCGGCGGATCCCATCCTGGCCGCGCAGGACGTCGTCCTTCCCGTACTCGAAGCCGGTGCCGGTGTCGGATCTCTCGCCCGCGCTGCCGAGCAGCTGTGCGGCGAGCCATTCGCGCGGGTACGTGCGGCGTGAGCTGGGCGTCAGCGTGATGCCCTCGATGTGCAGGGCGGCGACTCTGTCGGCTCTGGCGGCCGGCAGGCGGCGCGCAAGGTAGACGAAGCCGCTCTTCTCCGACAGCTTGCCGAGCACCTCGCTGTCGTCGACGCCGAGCAGCGGCGCGAGCTTCGCAGCGGCTCTGAGCGGCTCTCTGACGAGGTACGGCGTGGCGCTGACGTCGCTGGCGGGCTCCGAGACGGCCAGCACGGTGCCGTTGCGATCGGTGATCGTGCCGCGCGGTGCGGGCAGCGCGACGGTCTGGACCTGCTGGGTGGCGGCGGCGCGCTTGAGCGCGGGCGCACGCACGGCGCCGAGCCAGCCGGCCCGCAGGGTCGCCAGGCCGAGCGCCGCGATGAAGACGAGAAAGAGGAGGCCGATGCGGCGGTCGGTCAGACCCGGCACGCCCGATACCTAACCCTGCGGTGCGGACGCGCCGCCGGCGATGGGGGTCGTCGTCGGAGTGACGGGGGCGGTCGTGCCGGTGGCCGGATCGGTCGTCGCCGGATCGGCCGTCGCGCTCACGGGCGCGGTGGCGGCGGGATCGACCGTGGTCGTAGCCGGATCGGTCGTCGCGGCCGGGTCGGTCGTCGCAGTCGGATCGGTCGTCACGACCGGCTCCGTCACGGCCGTCTCAGCAGCGGCCGCAGCGGCGAGCGCCGGGTCCGGCACGCGCATCGTCGTGAGCGCCTTGCCGGCGTCGGCGGCACTCGCGGTGAGGAAGTGCGGGGAACCCTGCGGCGGCATCACGAACCCCTGCTGCGTCGCAAGGCCGACGATCCGTCTGCTGTCGGACAGCTGCGAGTTCGCCAGGCGCAGCGCCGCGTTGCGCTGCTCGAGCGTGCTGGTCTGCTCAACCGCGCGGCCGATGCCAGCGTTGAGTCTCAGCAGCGACAGCTGCATCGTCACGATGCCAACGAGCAGCGTGCCGAGCAGCACGATCCAGATGCGGCCGCCGATCAGGCGCTCGAGCAGGCGATGATCGGGCAGCGCACGCACCCACGCCAGCGCACGCGCGCCGAGCGGAAGGTCGGGACGGCGCGCCGGGCGCGGCACGGCCGCCGGGCGGCGGCGCGGCGGTGCGGACGGGCGCGGTGCGGGCAGCGGCAGTGCAGCCGCAGCGGCAGTTGCGAGACGGCCGCCGAACGCGGCGATCGGGCGGGCGCTCGCGGGCGCGGCGGAGCGGCTCGCCGGGCGGGCCGTGCGCGGCGCTGCAGGACGGGGCTTCGCGGCTGCCGCAGCGCGTGCGGTCGACCCCGCACCCCCACTCGGTGCGGGGCGCGCCGGGCCGGAGACGCGGCGCGGCGGACGGCCTCTGGCGGCGCGACTCGGTCTCGCAGGCCGCATGCCGGTCGCTCTGCTGCGGCCGGCGACGGTGGCGGGTGGCGTCACGAGGCCTCCTCGAGCTTGCGGGCTCCGCGCAGGTGCGCGGACTTGGCACGGGGGTTGTGCGCGACCTCGCCGGGCGTCGGCGCGATCGCGCGGCGCGACAGCAGCTCGCCCTCGGGCGTGCGGCCGCAGGCGCAGACGGGCAGGTCGGGCGGGCAGATGCAGCCGCGCGCACGTGCGGCGAGGAAGCGCTTCACGCGCCGGTCCTCCAGCGAGTGGAACGAGATCGCGGCGAGTCTGCCGTCGGTCGCGAGTACGTCCCACGCGAGCGGCAGCGCGCGGTCGAGCTGCTCCAGCTCCTCGTTCACCGCGATGCGGATCGCCTGGAAGGTGCGCTTGGCGGGATGGCCGCCGGCGAACTGCGCCGGGATCGGGATCGCGGACTTGATCGTCTCGACAAGCGCGTGCGTCGTCTCGATCGGCTCCTGCGCCCGATGGCGCACGATCGCGCGGGCGATCCGGCTCGCGTAGCGCTCGTCGCCGTACTCGCGCAGCAGCCGCGCGAGGCGACGCTCGTCCCACTCGTTGACGATCTCGGCGGCGCTGACGTCCTGATCGGGGTCCATGCGCATGTCGAGCGGCGCGTCGTAGGCGTAGGAGAAGCCGCGCTCCCACGTGTCGACCTGCATCGAGGACATGCCGAGGTCCATGTAGACGAGATCTGCCTGCAGCTCCTCCTCGCGCAGCAGCTCGAGCCCGCTCGCGAAGTCGGCGCGGATGAAGCGCGTCGCGCACGAGACTTCGGCCGCCAGCTCGGCGAAGCGCTCCTCCGCGATCGGGTCGCGGTCGATCCCGATCAGCGTGCCGGCCGGGCCGATGCGGTCGGCGATCAGGCGCGCGTGGCCGCCGCCGCCGATCGTGCAGTCGACCGCGACGGCGCCGGGCTGCGGGTCGAGCAGCTCGATCAGCTCGCCGGCGAGGACCGGGATGTGGATGGAGACCATGTCAAGAAGTGTGGTCATGGAGGACGGTCACCCGGCGGACTGCAGGCCGGCGGCGATCTCGGAGACGTTCTCGAGCACCTCGCCGTTGTACGCGGCCCAGCCGCCGCGATCCCAGATCTCGA
>Ga0126313_10000073_pt1 | contig 40277 bp, 38 predicted proteins | sample Plot105A_FD_89954 | JGI IMG/M metagenome (GOLD analysis project Ga0126313, IMG submission 89954) | Serpentine soil microbial communities from UC McLaughlin Reserve, CA, USA - Plot105A | ecosystem: Environmental > Terrestrial > Soil > Grasslands | place: USA: UC McLaughlin Reserve, Lake County...
CAGACGTTTGCCTGGTTCCTGACCAGTCCCAACGGCTTTACCCGAGGGATGGTGCGGACGGTCGCGGAGTTGGTGAAGGAGCGTTGGCAGGCGTCCAGGCAGAACCGACTCGACATCTTGCCCCGGGTGCACCGCGGATGGACGTTTGCTGGACTTCGCGCAGCCAGCAACGTCCTGCAACGCGACCTGAACACTGCGATTGTCGCTGAGGAGATGAGAAAGGGGACAAAAAGCATCTACGTCGACTACGTCGACTATGACGAGATCGCCCACCATGCGGGTGTGTTCCGTCCCGAGTCGCTGGCAGCTCTGGAGGGGCTGGACCGAGTTCTGGGCACGCTCGAGCGCCTGGCAGCTCACGCCGCCCGGCGCTACCACATTGTGGTGCTCTCTGACCACGGCCAGTCTCAGGGCCAGACTTTCCGCGACCGATTCGGTACAGACCTCGGCGAGCTGTGCACTCGGCTGATGGAGGAGGAAGTGGTCTCCCTCGACGCGCCGGTTGAGGAGTGGGGCCGGGTCGAGTCCCTAGCCGAAGATCTTTCCGGCGGCGGCCTCACCGGCCGAGCCGCGGGCCGAGCCGCCGCCGCAAGCCGTCGGCATGTGGACCAGGGCGCCGAAGAGAGGACCGAGAGCCCTGTCTCGGTACTTGGTTCGGGAAACCTTGGTCTGCTGTATGTCCACTCCCCAGTCCGGCTCTCGCTGGATGACCTCCGACAACGCTGGCCCAAGCTCCTTCCCGGCCTGTCTGCACACGAGGGCATCGGCTTTGTCGCCGGTCTGGACGCATCCGGTGTGCCATGGGCCATCGGCGCCTCGGGCCGTGTCCGGTTGGACACCGGTGAGGTGACCGGACAAGACCCGCTGCAGCCGTACGGCGACCACGCGATCCGGGTGCTCCGGCGCGCTGTCCTGATGCCGGAGTCTCCCGATCTCTACCTCAACAGCTGCGTCGAAAGCGTCACCCTCGACGTCGCGGCGTTCGAACCCTTGGTCGGTGCTCACGGAGGCCTGGGCGGCTGGCAGGACAGCGCGGTTCTTCTGACCCCTCAGGCACTTGACCACGTAATGCCCGCGGAGCACATCGAAGGCGCCGACCGCCTCCACGCCGTGCTAGTCGCCATGCTGAGCGCGGTCGGGCAGCGTAGAGCCGTGCCAAGTCTGCCTGCCGCACAGAGTGACCACCCGCCGCACTGACTTCTGAACCGAGCTCGTTTGCAAGTGAAGTTGAGAGCTCACCGCTCCATCGTGGGAGGAGCGCTCTCCCGGTCTCTTCATCATCGTCGTGCAAATGATCCCGCGTGATCCTGTCTGCCTGGTCAAAGACTTCTCGAGTTTGTTCACCCACTGCTCGTCGAAGATCACGACGATCCCCGAACCGCCCACCGGGAGTGTCCTTGACGTGGACTTTGCCGTCAGCGTCGCGGTTTAACCGGGGCGAGCGCGACTCAGGACGGTGATTCGCTCGGACGTACACACGACCGCGCCGAGTCAAAGGAGGCCTTGAGGTCTCCGCCGGCCTCTGTAGCGGCCTGCTTAGCGGTGGTCAAGAAGGCCTCTGCGGACAGCTTTGCTTCCCTGACTGCATCCACAGTTTGAGCAGCGGCTGGCACGAAGTCTCGGACGCTAGTGGCTGCCGTGGTTTCGGCAACGCCCTCAGAGACCGTCTGCACCTTCGCTTCGAGATCGCTGCGCGCCTCGGCCAAGGAGCTCTTCAGCTCAGCGGCCCCTTCCGCATCCACCGGTATGGTTTCGATTGCGGTACGAAGTTCAGTTACCGATGTGCGAGCCGCATCAGCTTGTGTCCTCAGCTTGGTTTTGACCTGGTCCAGCGCACCGGCGTCAGCTGTGACATCGATCGTGAGGTCTGAGCCGATCGCATCGAGACTGCTTCGCACATCAATGGCTGCGGTGCACACCGACTCTGCCCATTGGGCGCCAATGGCTGAAGGTGTCGCTGTGGGTGACGGCGACGATGTCGCAGTGGGTGACGGCGACGATGTCGCAGTGGGTGACGGGGTGTTAGTCGCCGACTCATTTGCGCCGCCGCAGGCAGTGGCGATCGCAAAAATCATCAGAGCCATGGCTGTCGTCAAAGAGCGCAGCGGAGCGCGGCGCCCACCATTGCTCAGTACACCCTGCGTGAGCATTGAAACCTCCGGAAATAGAGCGACGGGCTTAACTCGAGTCGTCGGCGTACCGTTCTCTGCGCCGGTGTGCGGGCCTTCTCCGAGCCAACCCAGAGCAGGGAGCAGTGAAATCACCCGGCCTGGGTGAATTGGCGGATGTGGGCCGAGCGCAACCCGATGGCCGTTGTGACGACCTTAAGCGGCGCAGGTGATCGCAGGGTCTCGTGCCGCTTTAAATGGCTGGGCACCGAGGAGATCGGGCCCGGATCACACCTTGCGGGTGAGGTTCGTCACTCCCCCTCTCAATAGGCTGCGGGTGCCAGCTGAGCAGCCTGGTCATCATGATCACTACGGAGGCCTCATGGAGCTGATGGAAGTCAGCGAGAAGGAGCGGCTGAGCCGAGAGGCCGCGGCCGCGCGCCTGCATGCCCTCGCCGACGCGCTAGCCCGGAACAACGAAGTTGAGTTCGAGCGCGGCGGTCTCCGGTTCAAGGTGCACGTGCCCGACGAGATCGACTTCAAGCTCGAGATCGAGATCGAGGATGAGGAGCGCGAACTCGAGATCGAACTCAAATGGTGATGGAGACCTTTGCCGTCCGTCCCTGAACGTGATCGATAGCGTTCAGGGACAGCCTCGGCGGCAAGCCTGCCTTCAGCAACCGACTGCTAGGTCGGATGGCACCCTTCAGCTGCAGAGCCGCCTCACCCCTTAGTGGCGTCTTCCTCATCTGAGGTGTCCTGCTGCGCTGAGCTGTCCTTCTCAGTTGAGGTGTCTTCGGCTGCGGTGTCTTCCTCTGAGCTGTGCTGCTCGTCTGAGGTGTCCTCGGCTGCGCTGTCCTTCTCGTCTGCGGAGTCCTTCTCGGACGAGGTGTCTTGCTCCGCTGCTGTGTCTTCCTCTGACGTGTCTTCCTCGGCTGAGGTGTCCTGCTCCTCTGAAGTGTCTTGCTCGGCGGCAGTGTCTTGCTCGGCTGAGGTGTCTTCCTCCTCTGAGGTGTCTTGCGCCTCTTCGGATTCCTCCTCCTCGGCCATCTCCGCAACCGCCATCTCGATGGCGACATCCAGCACCTCTGCGATACGTGAGGTAGCCGCCACCACCCTTGAAGTACCGACGATCGGCGCAATCGCGGTGAGGGTGCCCTGCACGTCATCGACGGTCAGGCCCAAGTCACCGGCGATGGCCAAATTCATGGCGTAGGAGACGTCAGCCGCATCACTCGCGACCAGAGCGGCAAGTCGAACAAGCGCAATCGTCTGCGCATCGAGGCTCGACGCCTCGATTGAGTCGGCAGTCATTTTGCCCAACAGATCGAGTACTGGCGTGTCTGATGTGGCGGATTCGGACATGAAGTCTCCCTTTCGAAGTGTGTGATGGGGCCACCGGATCGGCGCCGCAGCCAAACGCTATCGGAGGCCAAATAACGGCCGCACAGATGGGGTGGGCCTAAGGTTCCCCCTCCGCTGCGAGACGTAGAATCAGCGTCCCTCGGAAGTTTCACCCGCTTTGGGTGAGGTCGAATGGACCCCTTCCGTGGATAGTTCCCCTGACAACAAACCGCATGAGGAGGATCAACAATGACTGACCCGGTAGCTATGACCGACCAGACAGGAGCGCGGTACCAACAAGTGGCTCCGTCGTCCCACTCGACCGGCCTCGCCCGCGGCTTCGCCGTCTTCGCCGGCGTAATCATGATCATGGCTGGGGCGTTCCACGGCTTCGCCGGCCTGGCGGCCTTGTTCGAGAACGAGTTCTACGCGGCCACCCCCAACTATGTTTTCAAGTTTGACGTGACCGCCTGGGGATGGATCCACCTTCTCCTGGGGGTGCTGGTTCTTGTCGCTGGCTACTCCGTGCTTTCCGGACGCACCTGGGCCCGCGTGGTGGGGATGATCCTGGCGGGGGTAAGTGCACTGGCCAACTTCATGTTCATTCCGCACTACCCGTTCTGGTCGCTGCTGATCATCGCGTTGGACGTGTTCGTGATCTGGGCGCTCGCCGTCTACAACCCGGAGTCCTAACGGAAGTCATCAGCTCCCAAGGCGCACTTCGTATCGGCCACTAGGGCCGGTCTTCGTCTGCCTTCTGTCCGGGCAGATGAATGCCACGGTGGAGTTCGTATGCGCGGGCGTGGCCAGGCGAGTCCGGGTCATCCACGATCGGTTTGTCGGCCATGAAGAGCCGGATCACGTTGGCGAGCTCGCCCGGGTGGCTGAAGTTGATGGCGTGGGCCGCCCCATCGATCACAACCAGCAGCACATGGTTCTCTTCCTGGCGGGCGATCTCCTGCACGCGGCTCGGGCTCGGCATCAGAGGATCCCGGCTGCCGAGCACAGCCAGGGTCGGCACGTTAACGGCCAGCAGCCGGTCCAGCGCGGGAAACTGGGTCAGGGCGCGGAACAGTCTCATTGTGCTGGGCACGCCGAACCGCAGATAGTCCGGCACGGCGACCGATAGCAGCCGGACAGGTTCACGGATTCCGTCGGTGGTGAGCTGTCTCATGGCGCGCGGCAGCGGCTGGTTCTGCACACCACCGGCAGGGGAAACCAGGATCGCGCGATCGAGTCGATCCGGGTACGCGTGCGCGAACTCGACGATGACGGCACAGCCGAGTGAGTTTCCCACCAGAGTCGCCGACTCGATTCCCCGGTCGTCGAGGAACCGGGCGGCAGCATGCGCCAGATCCGGCACGTCGAGAGGTTTGGGTGCATTGCCGCTGCGCCCGAAGCCCGGCAGGTCGGGAACCAGGGTGCGGAAATCGTCACGAAGGAGTTCGGCCGTCGGCAGCAGGTATCGCCCGGAAAGACCGAATCCGTGCATATGCACCATCACCGGAGCATCGGGTGGTGGCTCGGGCGACTCGCGGTAGAAGATGTCGATGCCATCGACCCTGGTCCACCGCTCGGCCAGGCTCGACTCTTGGCGTGGCGTACGTCGACCGGACACGCCCTTTGACGATGTGGTCTTGCCCGCCCCTTCGCCCCCGGCCGCTCTTAGTCTCATCTTCCTCACCCTCTCCCGCCTGGCTGTGCCGCCCAATCAGTAACATGGCGAGCTGCCGCCAACTGCGACTCACCCAATCTGGGTGACGCTTAACCGGCGCCCTCACTCCACAGTGGCGATATGTCGAGCGGATCAGGATACGACGTGGCCGACGAGTTGCGACCATGAGCGGTCCGTTGGTGAGTCTGCTGGCCTTGGCGGTGCACGTGCTGATTGTGCTTGCCGGTGCTGTGTATGTGTCGACGAACCGGAAGCCCTCCTCAGCGATCGCCTGGGTGATGGCATTCATATTCATCCCGGTGGTAGGGATCTTGTTCTTCCTGCTGATCGGGTCCTGGCGGCTGCCCAAGCACCGTCGAGAGAAGCAGCAGTACGTCAGCGACCTCATCGTCGAGAAGACCGAGGGTGGCCTGGATAAGGTCAGCAACCGCGACGAGTGGCCGGACTGGCTGCCGACGATCACCGTCCTGAACCGGAACCTCGGCGCCCTTCCAATGGTCGGCGGAAACACGGCCGCTTTGATTCCCAACTACCTCGACTCTTTCGAGGCAATCGCTGCCGACATTGACAAGGCTGAGAAGTACGTACATCTCGAGTACTTCATATTCGTCAACGACGAAGCGACCAAGCCGATCTTCGACGCCCTGCGGCGGGTGCGGGAGCGCGGGGTGGAAGTGAGGGTGATGTCTGACCATCTGGCCCAATTCAGCTACCCGCACCGCAAGGAGACTGTCCAGTTGCTGACGGACATGGGCGCGCAGTACCAACCGATGCTGCCGATCCAGCCGTTCAAAGGCCACTATCGCCGGCCCGACTTGCGTAACCACCGAAAGATCGTCGTGGTCGACGAGCTGGTCGCCTATGCCGGCTCGCAGAACGTGATCACTGACAGCTACCACCTGAAGAAGAACATCAAACGCGGTCTGCACTGGCACGAGCTCGTCGGCAGGTTCGAAGGCCCGATCGTCCGTGCCCTCAACGCCGTGTTCATCACCGACTGGTACAGCGAGACGAAGGAGCTGGTCCACCCGGACTACTCGCCGGTCGTACTCGACGGGCAACATAATGCGCTCGATATGCAAGTCGTGCCCAGCGGGCCCAGCTTCGAGAACGACAACAACCTCAAGATGTTCGCCGCCGTCATCCAAAACGCCCGCAAGCGGGTGAACGTCACCAGCCCCTACTTCGTGCCCGACGAATCCATCCAGCTGGCTCTGGTCACCGCTGCCTCCCGTGGACTCGACGTCGAACTCTTCGTGTCAGAGATCGGTGACCAGTTCACCGTTTTCCACGCCCAACGGTCCTATTACGAGGAGCTCCTCCGCGCCGGGGTCAAGATCTACCTCTACGCCGCCCCGACGGTGCTACACGCCAAACACCTCAGCATTGACGACGATGTCGCCATCATCGGCTCCAGCAACCTCGACATCCGCTCCCTCAGCCTGCACATGGAACTCATGGTCCTTGTCCACGGGAAAAACTTCGTCGACGAGATGCGCAAGGTCGAAGACGACTACCGCGCGACCAGCAAACTGGTCACCCTCGACCAATGGCTACAACGGCCACGCAAGCAAAGGTACTTCGACAACCTCATGCGGCTCACCTCCGCACTGGTCTGAAGGAGTGCTCACAGCAACGTCACAAGTGCCGCACGGGTGGACCACGGCTGGCGGCAGTGTCATGGTTGGCATGGCATCGACGAATACTGATTCAGTGCCCGAACTGCGTCAGCGTCACGACCGGCGCTGGCTGCGCGCCGGTGCCCTGGCCACCGGCGGCCTGCTGGCCGCGGTGATGGGATGCAGCGTGATGAACGCTGTGAACCCTGGATCATCGGCCACCTCGGGCACCGACCAGGTGCAGGCCCAAACGGTCGACGGTCCGAGCCAATATTCAGGACCGTACGGTGAGGCCGCGATCGACGCCGATCGCGCTACCGACGACGAGTCTGTTGGTGTCGTGTTGATTGAGACTGTGATCGGCTCCGGCGACGGTGAGAAGCGGCTCGGGGCGGCTGCGGGTACCGGCATTGTGCTCACCGCCGATGGCCAGGTGCTGACGAACTATCACGTGGTAGAGAGCTCGGCCGACATTCAGGTGACCCTGGCGACCACCGGTGAGACGTATGAGGCGGAGGTCGTCGGAGCCAGTGAGCGTGCCGACATTGCATTGCTGCGGCTGCGAGACGCCGATGGTCTGGAGGTCGCCACCGTTGATGACGACACCCTTGCGCTTGGCGACGAGGTGACTGCGGTCGGCAATGCCGGTGGCACTGGAGAGCTGACTGCTGCCGACGGTACGGTGACCGACCTGCAGACCCAGATCACGGTGTCCGCCTACGGTGAGAGCTCAACCTTGACCAACCTGATCGAGACCGACGCCGACGTCCAGTCAGGCGAGTCCGGCGGCCCTTTGATCGACGAGGAGGGCGAGGTGGTCGGCGTCACGACGGCCGCGTCTGCGGGCCCCCAGATCAACGGCTACGCGGTGCCCATCGACGATGCTCTTGTGGTGATCGAACAGATTCGTTCTGGGAAGGAGACCTCGACTGTACGCATTGGTTCCTCCGCGTTCCTCGGCGTTCGGCTGGCATCCGGTCCGTCCGGCGGTCTCGATGATGAGCGAGGCGGCGCCTTGATCGACGGCGTCACCGCCGGGGGTCCGGCAGCCGAGGCCGGCCTACGGGCGGGCGACACTGTGATCCGGATCGGCTCTGTCGAAGTCAGCGACAGCGAGGAACTGCGCGAGGCGATCGCCGCCCTCGAACCAGGCCAGAAGATCACGCTGACCTGGATCACCGCTGCCGGCTCGAAGGAGTCTGGTTCAGCGACTCTTGCTGCCAGTGCCGTCGCCTGAACTGGCACGGGCTCGCGGCGCGCAATAGTGCTATCCCACCCTTTCTGGGGTGGGGCCGAAAGGACCGATCTCGAGCAGCATGTCTGCTGTCACGGATCGGAAGGGACAACGATGGCTATTGACACATTTGTGGTGTACGTAGGGGTGTACGCCGACCAAGAGGCTGCGGAAGCGGACTACGAGTTGGTCAAGGAGCTGCACTCCAAGGAGGGTCTGTTCGACGCCTACGACGCCGCTGTGATTCAGCGGCGTGACAACGGAAAGGTGAAGATCACCCGTAAGCATGAGACGCCCACCCGAGTCGGCGGGGTATTGGGTGGCGGCGTCGGGCTGGCTAGCGGTCTAGTTATTGTCCTGTTCCCGTTTGCTGCGATCGGAGGCGGGCTGTTGGCGACCATGGCTGCCGGTGGGGCAGTGGTCGGTGCGGTGGCTGGCCACGCAGCTGCGGGCATGAGCCGTGACGACCTCAAGGCGCTTGGCGAGCACTTGGACGCTGGCGAAGCCGGCCTGGTTGTCGTCGGCATGTCGGACATGGGCGCGAGAATCGAGCAAGCGATGCGCCGAGCTGAGAAGGTCGAGGCACGTCAGCTGAAGGCCGACACCGCCGAGATCGAGCGCGACGCTCAGTCCGCTGGCCGCGAGCAAGAGTCAGCAGACCGCTAGTTGCCAGCGGCGCACGATAAGGCGCCAGCGTCCTCACGATCAACACGGGCGTCAGCTCCGCTTCGATGGCACGTTCGACCTACTCCAACCAATAGCGTCGGCTAACGTGTCGGTGGCGGGCGGCTCAGACGGGTCCAATAACGCAAGTAAAAGCGTGAGGTGAGTGATGACGAGCACAACGGATGCGCCACCGCTCAACCGCCGGCTCGCCACCCTGCTCGCGATGGCGATGTTCGTCCTCGTAGTCGACACGTCGATGATGAACGTGTCCATCTCATCGGTGGTGAGGGATCTTGACACCACGGTGAGCGGCGTTCAGTCCGCGATCGCGCTCGAGGCCCTGGTATCTGCCGCCTTCATCCTGATCGGCAGCAAGGTTGGCGACCTGATCGGCCGCAAACGGGCGTACGTGCTGGGGCTCCTCGGCTATGCCATCGGGGCCGTTGCGATGACACTCGCGCAGGGACTGGCGGCCATCATCATTTTCTGGGCGCTCATCGGCGGGATCGGCGCGTCACTCCTTCTTCCGTCCATGCAGTCCCTTGTCCATGGGAACTTCGAGGGCGCAGCCCAGAAAAAGGTCTATGCCCTGGTCGGAGCGGCGGCGGCGATCGCCGCCGCCGTAGGCCCCCTGCTGGGCGGCTTCATAACCACATTCCTGTCCTGGCGGATCGGATTCTTGCTGGAGGCCGTCATCATCGCGGTTGTGCTGTCCGGCATCGGGCTCGTACGGGACGTCCCGTACACCGGTCCGCGGGTGATCGACGGTGGCGGTGCCGTGCTCTCGGTGCTCGGGATGGGCGGCATCGTCTTGGGCATCCTGGTCTGGCAAGAGGGCGGCGAGGCTGTGGCCGGGCTGCTTGTGCTCGGCGCGGCCGGTCTGGTCGCTCTTGGGTTCTGGTTGTCGCGGCGCAAACGGGCAGGCAAGGCGGCGCTGGTGGACCCGGATCTGTTCAAATCCAAGGGATTCCAGGTGGGGATCACCCAGCAGATGTTGCAACAGATCGCATTGGGCGGCTTGATGATTGTCCTGCCCATCTATCTGCAGATGGTCCTGGAGTACAACGCAATGGAGGCGGGACTGTCCATCGCACCGCTGTCACTCAGCATGTTCGCAATTGCCATGCTGGCCGGGAGGAGGGCTGGCCGTCGCCGATCCAGCAGCATCGTCGCGGTCGGTTTCCTGCTGCTCGGCGTGGGAGTGGCGGTGCTGATCCCGCTGGTGCCCCGGGCGGACTCCGGCTGGTACCTGTTCGGTCCGCTGGTGATCGCCGGCTCGGGCTTGGGGCTGCTGGTCTCACAGCTCAATGACTACACGCTGGCCCCGATTTCGGAGGAAAGGGTCAGTGAAGCCGCCGGCGTTAACTCTGCGGCCGGGTCGTTTGGGCTGTCGTTTGGGCTGGCATTCAGTGGTGCCATTATGCTCGCGGCGCTCGCCGTGACCTTCACCAGCATGGCAAATAGCAGCACGGTGCTCGCCCCAGGGCAGCAGCAGCAGGTGGCGCAGGCGCTGGAGCAGGACGCAGAGCTGATGAGCAATACCCAGCTCGAACAGGTTCTCGCGAACCAACCTACGGCTGTGCAAGACGAGATCATCCGGATCAACACCGAAACGCGCCCGCTTGCTCTGCAGGTGGCGCTGATGATTCCGCTCCTTGCCGGCTTGGCCGGACTGCTGAACTCACTCCGCATGAGGCGACTGCCCGAGCCCGCACCGTCGAACACCGTGCCCGAGCTGTCAGGACCCTGAGACCAAGCGAGCTAGGAGGAACATCCATGGAGCCGTACCCGCCCATTGCCGAGCACGGACTAATCGGCGATCTACACACCGCGGCGCTGGTCACTACCGACGGCTGTGTCGACTGGTTCTGCTGTCCCCGCTTTGACGCTCCAAGTGTCTTCGCCAGCCTGCTCGACCGGGATCGGGGCGGACGCTTCCGCATCGCCGCCGACAGTCCCGACCGGGTGGTCAGGCAGCTCTACTTCCCCGACACCGCCATCCTGATCACCCGGTTCATGACCACCGACGGGGTCGGCGAGGTGATCGACTTCATGCCGGTCGAGGACAGCCGCACTGCCAGCGACCGTCATCGGCTGGTCCGGGTGCTGCGGTGCGTCCGTGGCCGGATGCGTTTCGTGGTCGACTGCGCCCCCCGATTCGACTACGGACGCCAGGCGCATCAGCTGGAGATGACCGAGCAGGGTGCTGTCTTTCGTGGTCCTGGACTGGAGTTGACACTGCACGGGCCCGCTGGCGGCCTGGACCGCAGTGGCGACGACGTGCATGCCACGATCACGCTGCAGGCCGGCCAGGTCGATGGGTTCGTGCTGGAATCGGCGGCCGAAGGCCCTCCACGGCACCTGCCGCGTGAGGAACTGCTCGACTTGTTCACAGAGACGGCGCGGTTCTGGCGGGGCTGGCTGGCCAAATCGACCTATCGGGGCCGGTGGCGTGAGATGGTCGCCCGCTCGGCCATCACACTCAAGCTGATGACCTACGCGCCCACCGGGGCGCTGGTGGCCGCGCCCACTGCTGGTCTGCCCGAGCAGGTCGGGGGAGAACGCAACTGGGACTACCGCTTCACCTGGGTGCGGGACGGTTCATTCTCAGTGCACGCGCTGTTGGGACTGGGCTTCACCGAGGAGGCTGAGGCCTTCGCCCGCTGGCTGAACGACCGTGCTGCCGAGCAGGCCGGTGAGGCGTCCGGACCGCTCAAGATCATGTACCGAATCGACGGCTCCTCTGACCTGGACGAGCAGATCCTCGACCACTGGGAGGGTTACGCCGGGTCCAAGCCGATCCGCATCGGTAACGGTGCCGCCGACCAGCTACAGCTCGACATCTATGGCGAGATGCTGGACTCTTTGTGGCTAGCCGACCAACATGGGCTCACGATAGGCCACCCCGGTTGGACCAAACTGGCCCAGCTCGCCGACTGGCTGTGTGAGCACTGGGACCAGCCGGATGAGGGCATCTGGGAGACCCGCGGTGGCCGCCAGAACTTCACCTACGGTCGGCTGATGTGCTGGGTGGCCCTGGACCGCATGGTCCGCCTGGCTCGTGAGCACGGCCGCCCCGCCGCTTTGACCCGCTGGATCGGCGAACGTGACCGGCTCTACAACTGGATCATGGAGCATGGTTGGAACCCGCAGCGTCGTGCCTTCACCCAGCACGATACGACCGAAGTTCTGGACGCCTCCTTGCTCATGATGCCCATCGTCGGCTTCGTCGCTCCCCGCGATCCGCTCTGGTTGGCCACCCTGGACGCCATGGAGACAGAACTGGTCTCCGACAGCCTGGTCTACCGCTATGATCCAGGCGCGTCGCCCGACGGGCTCCTCGGTCACGAAGGCACGTTCTCGATCTGCACCTTCTGGTATGTGGACGCACTGGCCCGCTCAGGCAGGCTGGAGCAGGCCCGCCTGGCCTTCGAGAAGATGTTCACCTACGCCAACCATCTCGGCCTTTACGCCGAGGAGATCGGCCAGACCGGGGAGCAGCTAGGAAATTTCCCCCAGGCATTCACCCACCTCTCGCTGATCAACGCCGCCATCAAGCTCGACTACCAGCTTGACCAGGCGGCCAGCCGCGAACCCGCGGTGGCCCAATGATCAGAGAAACCGCCTAATACCGGGAGCCCGGAGGTTGGAGGTGCCACCCCCGATTGGTGTGACGTGCTGGTCGTATCACCGGTGCGTGGCCTTCAAGGCATCGGGCAGCGACATTGGCTGGAGCAGAGAAGGTCACTTTTCGGCAGTTGATGACCATGTGCCGCGTTCACTTGCCTGGGCGCGCTCACCGGCGGAGCGAGCCCGTCGACCACAAGTCGTTTCGGTAGGGCAGATCACCCGTTTTGGGGTGGTGTCCCGGACGAACGAATCGGAAAGGATTGGAGAGTGGGACCGGAACGCCGATGAACTCCCCTTCGCGGGGGCGGCCGGTGGCTATCGACACCTCACTCGTCGAGTGCATTGTCGTCGCGGTGCCTGATACCCATTCTGTTGCCAGCGTGGCCGCAGCGTTCGCCGAGTTGGCTGAAAATGCAGCGATCAGGATCCTCGACCTCGTTGCCGTGACGCGAAGCCCGGGTAGCGGTGAGACCATCGTTCTGGAGATCGAGGACCTTGACGGTTCGCCTGCCAAAGCGCTTGTCGAAGAGCATGTCGGTGTTCTCTTGAGCGACAAGGACATCGCGTTGGCGTCGGCCGCGCTCCTGCCAGGCTCGGCGGGAATCATCGTTGTGGTCGAGGATCGGTGGGCTCGAACCCTCTCGTCGGCAGCGCAGCGCGCCGGAGGTCGAGTCGTTGGCGGTGGACGAATCCCGCAGACCAGGATCGAGGCGGCGATGGAGGAGCCACCGTCGAAGCTAGCCACTGGTGGCGGCCCGGCGCCCCAAGAGGACGATTCGGGACCCACCTGAGTCACCCGATGTGACAGAACGACCGTCGCGCGTCGGCGGCATACCCCGCGACGTCCACGACGACGAGTCCCGGCGCGATCCACCCGAGGTGGGGTGGTGCGGACCCACCCCGGGCTGGAGCAGCATTTGCGGTGATCAAGAGTCGCGGCAGCGCAGTCTGACGCGCTGATCAGCGGGATTTCTAGCGAAGGTTCGACGACACGGGCGGATGGTTGACCATGGGCTTTTGGGATTTCTTCTGGCTGCTTGTCTGGAGCTTCTTCTTCGTGATGTACCTGATGGTCTTGTTCCACATCATCAGCGACCTGTTCCGCGACAACAGCCTGAACGGATGGTTGAAGGCCTTGTGGATCATCGCCTTGCTTGTGGTGCCCTTCCTAAGCGCACTGATCTACCTGATCGCCAGGGGGCGAGGCATGGCCGAGCGCCAAACCCGGCAGATCGAAAGCACCCGTGCAGCCACAGATCAGTACATCCAAACAGTGGCGGGACACAGCAACCCGGCCGGCGAAATCGAGACGGCGAAAGCTCTTCTCGACTCGGGTACCATCACGCAGGCCGAGTTCGAAACCCTTAAGCAGAAGGCTCTCGCCTGATCTTGACTGAGACCCGGTTGCGTCTTCAAGTGCTGTGATGTCAAGACCGACAGGCAGGTCACGTAGCCAGCGTCTGGACCTGTTGAGATCATATGGGTTGAACAATGTGGAGATTTGGGGAACAGCACTCATCGTCGATCCGCGCGCACAGCTGAGAGAGATCACCGACCTTGCCGAGCGCGGCCTCATGTCGCTCGATGAGTTCGAGCGCCAGCGGCGCAAGATCGCCGACGCGTGATGCGATCCACTGACGTCTCCGTTCCCACGCATAGCTGGTCAGCGAGCCGGCCGACGGCTCCCCACCCGAGCTGGGGTGGGGCTTAACCACCCTGGAGCGGATTAGCGTCAACCCGTCGGAGGAGGAGGTTTGTGACGACCGAGACCAACCGCACCAGACGGTCAGGCCGAGCTGCCGAGAGTCAAGATACAGTGCCTGCGCTCTCGGCCGATCAGCTTGCCGAGCTGTTGAGGCTGATCAAAGGGGCGGACAGTGTGGAGCTCAAGCTCACCGTTCCCGACGCCAACCGACGATCGGTTGTGACAGCGTTGGGCATGGACCCCCTCGACGCCCAGATTCGACAAGTCGTCTTTTTCGACACGCCGGACCTTCGGCTAAGCCAGCACGGGGTGGTCGTCCGGGCACGACGCATCCAGGGCAAGTTGGGCGACTCCGTTGTGAAGCTGCGGCCAGTCGATCCAGAGCTTCTCAATCCAACCCAACGTAAGGCGCCCGGTTTCGGAGTCGAAATCGATGCCTTACCAGGAGGCTTTGTCTGCTCAGGTTCAATGAAATCAGAACTGGAGGATCCGAAGATCATTGACGTGATCGCTGGCAAGAAATCCGTTCGGCGGCTTTTCACCAAGGCCCAGCGGGCTCTATTCGCGGCCAACGCGCCAGGCGGTATCCAACTGGACGATCTCGCCATTCTCGGCCCGGTCAATGTCTTCAAGCTGAAGTTCACGCCCCCCGACTTCAAGCGTCGGCTCGTAGCCGAGCTCTGGTTCTATCCTGACGGATCGCGGATTCTCGAGCTGTCCACCAAGTGCGCTCCGGCTGATACCTTCAACACAGCCGCCGAGAGCAAGGCATATCTGGCTGCTCACGGCGTCGACCTGGGCGCTCCACAGCAAACCAAGACCCGTTCGGCCCTGGAGTTCTTCGCCAAGGAGCTGGCCGAAAGTGGACAGGGGTAGGCCCTGCGCCCGTGACCTGCGGAGGCAGGACGGCGTTCCAGTGCGGATAGGTGGTGTGCGATGTCAGCGGTGACGACAGCGGCACCGGGTCGGGCCGGAAGTGAGCTGAACTGGCACAAAATGCCAGTCGAGGAGGTGTACCGACAGCTCGACGTGGACCCCGATCAGGGGCTTAGCGGTGCAGAGGTGTCAAAGCGCCGTGCCATTTATGGTCCAAACAGGCTGGCTGAAGAAGTCAAGGAGCCCGGGTGGCGAGCGTTTCTCCGGCAGTACAAGGACCTGATGCAGTTGGTGTTGCTCGGGGCCGCTGTGGTGAGCATCGTTGCCCTTCAAGACCTGTCGACGGGATTGGTTGTTCTGGGGCTGACTGTCTTCAACGCTCTGATGGGCCTGCACCAAGAGGGCAAGGCCGCCGAGAGCGTTGCCTCACTCCGCAAGATGCTGATCATCACAGCGAACGTCCGACGTGAGGGTGAGCGGAGCAAGGTTCCCGCCGAGGAGTTGGTGCCAGGCGACATTGTCGGATTCGAAGCCGGGGACAAGGTTCCCGCAGATGGACGGATCCTGGTGGCGGCATCGTTGGAGATCGACGAAGCGGGACTGACTGGGGAAAGCACGCCAGCCGCAAAGATTACGGCGCCGGTGGAGGGTGACGAGGTTCCGTTGGGCGACCGCGTCGACATGGCCTACATGAACTCTCAAGTCACCCGTGGTCGTGGCGAAATGGTCGTGACGGCTACCGGGATGTCGAGCGAGGTCGGCCGGATCTCGGGCATGCTCCACACGGTCGAGCAGGAGAAGACACCGCTCAGCAAGCAGCTCGACCAGTTGACGCTATTGATCACCGGGCTCGCCGCAGCAGCGTTGGTCGCGATCATCCTGCTCGGGCTGGCCCGCGGTGAGCCGTTCAGCGAGCTGTTCACGATCGGTATCAGCCTCGCCATCGCTGCGATTCCAACCGGACTCCCTGCGGTCGTCACCATGCTGCTATCGCTCGGTACGCAGCAGCTGGCGGCCAAAGGCGCCATCGTCAAGCGGCTGAAGTCCGTTGAGACTCTCGGTTCGACATCGGCCATCTGCTCGGACAAAACCGGGACCCTCACGCTCAACCAGATGACGGCTCGTCGGCTGATGATCGCTGGATCGTGGTTCAGCGTGGACGGCGAGGGCTATTCGACAACCGGTCGAATCCTGCGCGGGGGTGGCACCAAGGACACGCCACTCGAGCCGTTCATGATCGCCATGGCGCTGGCCAACGACGCGGTGATCCGTGACGGGCAGTGCATCGGAGATCCGACCGAAGGCGCGCTCGTGGTCCTTGCCGCCAAGGGTGGTGTCGATGTCGAGGAGACAAGACGCCTTCATCCCCGGATCGCCGAGGTGCCGTTCGACGCCGACTACAAGTTCATGGCCACATTTCACGAGATGGAGGACACGGATTCTCACCGGATAGTGCGGTGCCTCGTGAAAGGTGCACCCGACGTCTTGTTGGCTCGTTCGGCTCGGTACCTCGACGCTGACGGAAGTTCAGCAGCTATGACCGAGGCGGCACGTGAGCGGGTCATGGCGGCGAACGACGAGTTAGCTGCCGACGGCATGCGGATCCTGGCGCTGGCGCGACGAAGCTTTGACCCAGCGTCGTTCGACCGGGACGGCGATCCCTTCCCGCTGGTCGACGACCTGGAGCTCCTGGCCCTGGTCGGCATCGTCGATCCACCGCGGCAGGAAGCGAAGGCTGCGATCGCCCGATGCAAGGATGCCGGCATTCGAGTCCGGATGATCACCGGTGACCACGCCACTACGGCTGCCGCCATCGCACACCAGCTTGGAATCGAGGGACGGGCCATGACCGGCACCGAGTTCGCCTCGCTTTCCGACGAACGCGTGCTGTCTGATGTCGATGACATCGGCGTCGTTGCCCGAGTCGCACCCGAGGACAAGGTGCGCCTGGTGAGCGTGCTGAAGACCAAGGGCAACATCGTCGCGATGACCGGGGACGGGGTAAACGATGCGCCGGCCCTCACCCGCGCCGACATCGGCGTCGCGATGGGAATCACCGGCACCGAGGTGACCAAAGATGCTGCGGAGATGATTCTCACCGACGACAACTTCGCCACCATCGTCGCCGCGGTACGGGGCGGACGCGGCCTCTACGACAACCTGATGAAGTACATCAGGTTGCAGATGGTTTGCCTTGCGGCGTTCATCCTCACCTTCCTCGGGGCCAGCATCTTCAACATCGCCAACGGTGCTCCGCTGCTGCCCCTGCAGATCTTGTGGGTCAACTTCGCCATCGACGTCGTGCTCGCCATCGGGCTCGGCTTCGACGCCGAGACGCCGGGTCTGATGGAGCGAAAGCCACGCTCTCCTGCCGAACCTGTGATTAGGCCGGCACTCGGTGTCTGGCTCGCATCGTCCGGGCTGATGATCGCCGCGCTCGTGCTCGCCATCGTCGCCTGGGCCGAGAACGCCTACGGTCTGGAAGTCGCCACGACCGCGGGCCTCGTCGCCACCTCTCTGCTACACATTGCGGCCGCCGTCGAATGGCGCGATCCACGACGCAGCATCTTCAGCCGCGACACGATCGCCAACGGCCGTTTCAACCTGCTCGTACTCGCGTCGGTGGCGCTCACTCTGGTTGCCACCATGATGGACATGCTCAACCGGATTCTCGGCACCGTTCCGCTGAACGCCACTCAGTGGGGAGTCTGTTTGCTGGCGGTGATCGTCTTCGTAATCTTGTCGGAGATCATCAAGCTCATCGTTCGGCTCGTCAACCGCGAAGGAAAATCATGAGCACCGCCGGTGCGCACATCAGAAGACTGAATGACCCGAGAGCCATGATCACCCGGCTCTCCCAATATGATCAATTGGCCACGACAACCAAGGAGGTCCAACATGACCGCAGAATTGGAAGAGACAGGCCCGATCGATTACATGGTGGTCGAGTTCCCGGGCAGCAAAATGACGGGCGAGGGGCTTCCGCTCCTGGTCGACCTGGTGGAATCCGGCATTATCCGGATCCTCGATCTCGTATTCGTCAAGCGTGAGAGCGACGGCTCGGTCCAGGCGCTCGAGATCCGCGACTTCGACAGTGATGGGACGCTCGACCTGGCCGTTTTCGAGGGTGCGGCATCTGGTCTGCTCGGAGAAGACGACATCGGCGAGGCAACGTCGGTCATCGAGCCCGGGAGCTCCGCCGGCATCCTGGTGTATGAGAACGTGTGGGCGGCGCCGTTCGCCGCTGCCCTCCGCCGGGGCGGCGCGCAACTCGTTGCCAGCGGGCGAATCCCGGTCCAGGCCCTCCTCGCCTCCCTTGAGGCGACCGAAGCCGCCGATTCATCCGCCTAGAGGCGGCATCCACTTCGAGCGAAAGGATCAATGACATGCCAGGACTTATCAGGGGAGTAGCACGTACCGCGGTGGTCGCCGGAACGGCCACCGCCGTTTCAAATCGCGTCTCCCGTCGTCAGGCCGGTCGATGGGGCGCACAGGAACAGTCCCAGGGTGCTGCATACCAGGAGCCTGTCCAGTACCAGGAACCCGCTCCGTACCAGCAACCCACGCCGCCTCCCGCCACGAGTATGGACGACAAGATCGCCCAGCTCAGAGAACTGGCCGCGCTCAAGGAGGCCGGCGTGCTCACCGACGCCGAACTCGAGGCACAGAAGGAAAAGATTCTCGCCTCCTGAGCACCGAGCGTTGAGGAGCGGCTACCGGGCAGCGGGCCGGTAGCCGACCCAAAGGCGAATACGTGCGCGAGGATGTCGTGTGTGGCCTACTGATGCTGACTCACTAATCGGGTGCCAACGGCAGCTGGCGAGCGCTACACCTGAGCCGTGGAGCAGCTTCGAGCCGAGCACGACGAGCGTCGGTGGCTGCTGGGTGTGCTTTCCGCGTGGTCTAGTCGGTGGCGGCACCGATCACGACCCCGCCTGGTCCGCAGCTGCCATCATGCTCAACGGCCGGGTGATCGACCAGCAGGCCGTCAGCGGCACAGCGAGTGCTCCGTACGTGCCCGGGCTGATGGCTCTGCGGCTCGGCCCGCTGATGGAGCAGGCAGTGCGTGCGATATCCCGTTGTCCCGACATACTGCTGCTTGACGCAACTGCCGGTGATCATCCGCGAAGGGCCGGGCTCGCGCTCCATCTAGGTGCCCAGCTGGACATCCCAACAATCGGCGTAACGCACCGGCCGCTGGTCGCCTCAGGTGAATGGCCGCACGATCAGCGAGGTGCGGTGAGCCTACTTCGGATCGGCGACTCGGTTGTTGGTTGCTGGTTGCGAACTCAATCCGGGGTCCGCCCGTTGGCGCTTCATCCGGGCTGGCGGATCGACTTGGATACGGCGGTCGAAGTGGCCATCCGCCTCACCATCCATTATCGGACGCCTGAACCGCTGCGGCGGGCTCGTCAACTGGCGCGACGTAACCGTAACCAGCACGTCGTTCCGACCTCCCAGCGTTCGTAGCACACGTTTGAAGTCCATGAGCCGGTCGATGGTCGTGTTACTGGACGGCGGGATGTCCAATGCGCTGGAAGACCGGGGGCACGATCTCGGTGGTGCCTTGTGGACCGCGCGACTGCTGCGAGATGCGCCGGGAGAGATCGCCGATGTGCATCGAGCCTACTTTGCTGCTGGGGCACAGGTGGCGACCACGGCGAGCTACCAGGCCAGTGTCGAGGGGTTCATCCGGTTTGGCCTGTCCCATTCCGCTGCGGAGGCGTTGATCTGCCGCAGCGTGCAGCTTGCCCAAGAGGTTCGCGACGACCTCGCATCGGACGGAGCGAAGCGGCTGGTGGCCGCATCGGTCGGCCCGTACGGCGCGGCTCTGGCGGACGGATCTGAATATCGCGGCCGGTACGGCGTACCAGCTGCCCGACTTCGCGATTTCCACTTGCCGCGGCTGGAGCTGTTGGCATCGGCTGGGCCGGATCTGATGGCCGTCGAGACCATCCCTGATGTTGACGAGGCGGAGGTGCTGGTCGAATTACTCGATGAGATCGGGCTGCCGGCCTGGTTCAGCTACTCCGTCCAGCGCCTCCAGACCCGAGCTGGTCAACCACTGGAGGAAGCATTTGACGTGGCCGCATCGGCCAGGTCGGTTGTCGCAGTTGGCGTGAACTGCTGCGCCCCCGGCGATGTGGCAGCGGCGGTGCGGCTGGCCGTCGACACAACCGGGCTGCCGGCGGTGGCTTACCCGAACCGGGGCGAGGCCTGGGACGCAACCGCCCACCGTTGGGCGGGCCGGGACAGCTTCAACGCCGCCTTGGGGCCTGGGTGGGTCGAAGCCGGAGCGTATTACGTCGGTGGTTGCTGCCGCGTCGGTCCTGCCGACATTGCCGCCCTTGCTGAGGCAGTGCGGCGCTGATCTAAAGCCGCTGGCAGGATGGCCGCATGCACGCCTTCGAGAGGGGGGCGCTGCGATTCGCGGTGACCGATTCCGGCCCTTCGAACGCCGAGGTTGTCGTCCTGCTGCACGGATTCCCCCAGCAGCCTCGCGGGTTCAAGCGACTCGCAGAACGACTCAACGCCGCGGGGCTGCGTACCCTGGTTCCAAGCCAGCGGGGGTATACACCCACAGCCCGGCCGACCCAGCGGCGCGAGTATCGGACTGAGGAGACGGTCGCTGACGTTGTGGCCCTGCTGGATGCGGCCCATCTCGACCGGGCACACATTGTCGGGCACGACCTGGGCGGTAGCCAGGCTTGGGGGATGGCGGCCTGGCATCCGAGCCGGATCAGCTCGCTCACCATCCTGTCTACGCCTCACCCAGCCGCGCTCGGTAAGGCGGTCCGGACGAGCAAGCAGGCGCTTGTCTCTTGGTACATCGGGTTCTTCCAGCTGCCCGGGCTACCCGAGTGGCTCCCCGTACTGACGCTCGGTAAGGCCTTCCGCGGCACCGAGCTCCCGCCTCAGTTCATCAACATCTACCTGGATGCAATGGCTGACCCGCGAGCCCTCCGCGGGGCCCTGAACTGGTATCGCGGGATGCCGTTCTCGAGGCGGCCCGCGGTAGGCCGGATCAACGTCCCCACCACGTACGTCTGGGGCAATCGCGACTTTGCCGTTACGCGGCGCGCTGCCGAGCTCACCATGGACTACGTCGACGGCGGGTACGAGTTCCGGGAGCTGAGTGCCGGCCACTGGCTGCCTGAGTCGAATCCGGCCGAGACGGCGTCGGCGATCCTGGATCGCGTGTCAGCGTCCACCCGGTAGATCAATGCTGCTAAGCCTCACCGGATTTTGATCTTGGGCATCCGTAGTGCCGTTTCGGTCGGCAGGTCCAGTGCGGCGGTCAAGTCGGACAGCCGCGGCCAACCGCCATTTGCCAGCGTCAGCGCGCGCGGGTCCTCACTGTTGCGTGGTCGCCGCAGCCGCGCCACAGGAGGGATGTGAACGGGATGAAGGACCGGTGCGTCTTCGGTCAATCCGGAATGGGTGCGGGCGATCTCTATTGCGCGCCGCAAACCGCCGAGCTCATCCACCAGTCCCGCATCGACAGCGTCACGACCGGTCCACACTCGACCACGGGCCACACCCTCGATCTCAGCGACGGTTCGACGCCGCCCTTCCGCCACCTTGTGGACGAAGTCGTCGTATATCGCGTCAATGGTCTCGCCCAGACGTACCCGCTCATCGTCGGTGAATCCGCGCCGCGCCGAGAACATCAGGGAGCGGGCGCCCTGCTCAACGGCCCCGGTTGTCAGCCCTGCGCGCTGCAGCAGATCGTTCACCACGAGCTTTCCGCCAAGCACCCCGATCGAGCCGGTCAGTGTCGCGGGCAGTGCAACGATCACGTCGGCCGGACAGGCTATGTAGTAGCCGCCAGAGGCAGCTACCTCGCCCATCGAGACAATCACCGGCTTACCCGCCTCGCGCACCCGGCAGACCTCGCGCCAGATCGTGTCGGATGCGACCGCTGATCCTCCAGGGGAATTGACTCGAATCACGACAGCGCGGACTAGATCGTTACTGATCGCCGCGCGCAACTGAGCGCTGACCGAATCGCTGCCGACCTGACGCCCCAGCGCTCTGACTCGGGTACGGCCCGTTGTGATTGAGCCGTTGACCTCGACCAAGGCGACGTGTTGCTTGCGGCGGGCCGGCAAAGAGGGCCGCCGCCGCGGCCGCCAGCGGTCGGCGAACAACAAGTCGGCGCCGGCGCCATCATCAACTCGCGACCGGATCGCCTGATAGATCTGGTCCCGGTATCCGAGCTCGTCGATCAAGCCGACGGCGCGGGCGTCGGACGCAGTTCGTGGACCGGTGTCGATCAGCCCGCGAACCTGGGTCGCATCCATCCCTCGGCCGGCGGCGATGTCCTGAACGGCCTCGCTGAAGACCGACTCGGCAAGACGGGTCAGCGACTCGCGATGAGCGGGCGTGAACTCGGTGCGCGTCAGGGTGTCCGCAGCGTTCTTGTACTCGTACCGCTGCTCCAGCTGCGGCTCGATTCCCAGCCGATCGAGCGCGCCGCGGAAGAAGGTCGTCTCGACACCTACCCCGAGCATCCCGATTCCGCCACTTGGTTGGAGCCAGACCTCGTCGAAGGCCGTCGCCAACACGTAGGCAGCCATGTCGGGGGACCCTTCACCGAAGTCCTCGGCCCATGCGACTGTCGGTTTGCCGTGCGAGCCAAAGGCCTGTACGCCCACTCGCAGCTCCTGCATTATCGCCCACGGCAGCGCACCGCCCACCTTGACAACCAAGCCCACGACATGCCGATCCTCGCCGGCCTCGTGCAGGGCCCGCAGAATCGCACGCAGCTGGGGCCGGCCGCGTGCCCGTAGTCGCTCAACCGGATCATCCGACGTCGGGTCGGCCGGTACTTGAGTCAGATCGAGTTCGAGCAGAACAGGGCGTCGTCGGTGGGTGAGCGCAATCATGCTGTCCACCGTAGGCGGCACCGTAGATGAGGGGAGGGTCGCTCCGAACCTTGAGGAGCTAGGGCAGCAAAGCCTCGCCGCTGGCCACTCGGACCCGAACATCGATTTTTCCACCATGTCAGTTCCGACGCCTCATCTGCGAGACCGCCATCGGGTCTATCCCGATGCCGGATTGCGCTCACGATCGACCTTGCCACTTGTGCCGATGGGCGGCCGCTAAGCGGGGGTGTGGGAGGTTTGGCTGTCGGTCCAAGCGGTCCGGGTGCGGCGCACGTTTCGCTTGAAGCCGGCCGGCGGCGTCAAAGCCATGGCCGGAGGCACCCAGAGCACTGATGGCATCGGGTGTGCTCACGGCTCCTAGGCCAAACCTCTAGCACGGCTGCCGAATTCGCACCGAGCTCGGCGCAGTGTGTATCTTGGTGGGTCGGCACGACCTGCAGGGTGGGGTCAAGCCTGCCCCTATAGCTCAGTCGGCAGAGCGTCTCCATGGTAAGGAGAAGGTCTGCGGTTCGATTCCGCATGGGGGCTCGGTCCGACACCTCGGTGCTACCGCGCACCGACGGAATACCGCACAGGTAGACGTGCGTTGTCCGGCCGGCATGCCGGCGGTAACGACCTACGGCGGGATAGCTCAGGCGGTAGAGCAAGCGGCTCATAATCGCTGTGTCGCGGGTTCGAGTCCCGCTCCCGCTACCGCTGGCAAGACCAGAATCGACAGACCTGAGGACAGCAATGGCCAAGACCACCGACATCCGCCCCAAGATCACGCTGGCGTGCACCCAGTGCAAGGAGCGCAACTACATCACCAAGAAGAACCGGCGAAACGACCCTGATCGCCTGGAGCTGAAGAAGTTCTGCCCACGTTGCCGCACCCACACCCCGCACCGCGAGACCCGCTGACAACAGAGGTTCCCGTTATCGGGCTGGCGCACGGCAGCCGACATCCGGGGGTCGGCCCTGCCCTGAACCAGCTGATGGATGCGGTCGGCACACTGGCCGGGGTACCAGCAAAAGCGGCGTTTCTCGACCTGACAGAGCCGGATCTCGCCCGTGTTGCCGCCGGCCTCGCCGCGCAGGGCGCTGAGCGGGCCGTCGTCGTACCGCTGCTGTTCACTGCGGCGTTTCACGCCACCATCGACGTGCCGCAGACCGTACACAGCGGCGTGGAGGCTTCCGGCCTGGACCTGCTGACCGCCGACATTCTCGGAACCGGCGACGATGTCGTCGAGCTACTGCGGAACAGTGCCACCGCGGCCGGGATCCCGCCAGCGTCGTCGCTCTTGTTGTATGCGGTCGGATCCTCCCGCGAGGCCGCGAACGCAGCTGTCCACGACCTCGCTGCCCGGCTAGAGGCGGTCAGATCGGCGCCAGTTCTTGCCGCCTTCGGAACCTGCGATCCGGCGCCGCAGGAGGCACTCGACCAGCTGCCGGAGCCGTGTGCCATCCTGCCGCTCTTCCTCTCACCCGGATTGCTACTCGACCCGGTGGTCAAGATCGCCTCCGAACGCGGCTGGCCGATCGCCCAACCTCTCGGCGTAGCCGCGGCACCAATCATCCATGATCGCTATCTGCGCGCGCTGAGTACCGTTGACCTCCATTAGCTTTGACCCATGCCGATCTCCGAAGCGCACGCAGGCCGGAGTTATCCGCCAACCCCGACGTACGAGGTTTCCGCGCTCAAGATCGCGGAGTTCGCGGCCGCGCTCGGTGATGAGAATCCGGCCTATTACGGCGATGCGCCAGTTGCGCCGCCGACCTTCGTAGGGGTGGTCGCCGCAGCAGCCTGGGAAAGCATGTTCACCGACCCAGAGCTCGGCTTGGAGCTTCGCCGCATCGTTCACGGCGACCAGCGCTTCACCTATCACCGACCACTACGGGCGGGTGACCGGGTAACCGCGACCCTGACCATCGACAAGGTCAGGGTCCGAGGTGGGGCGGAGATCATTTCCTCAGAGGTGGACGTGCACGATGAGACCGGTGAGCTGACGTGTACCGCAGCCGCGACCTTGGTTCATACCAGGGAGGCGGCATGAGCCTCGCTTCGCCCCAGACGGAGCACGTCGAGGTCGGTCAGACACTCCCGCCGTTGACGGTACGCTTCACCCGCGCCACCTTGGTGCGCTATGCGGGGGCGTCCGGCGACTTCAATCCCATCCACTTCTCCGACCATTTCGCGACCGAGCTTGGTCTGCCAGGCGTCATCGCGCACGGCATGTTGACCATGGGATCTGCGCTTCGGGTGGTCACCGACTGGATAGGTGACCCTGCGAGGATCAGGTCCTACTCCGTTCGGTTTTCCAACCCAGTGGCGGTGCCAGATAACGCGGACGGGGTCGAGGTCTCCTACTCGGCGACGGTAACGACGGTCGAGTCCAACGTAGTCTCGATCGCCATCGAGGCGATCTGCGACAGGAAGAAAGTGCTGGGAGCGGCGCGTGCCGAAGTCGATCTTGAAGCCTGAGCTGGAGTTGCCCGACGCTCGCTCGGGGACGCGATTGGCCGATTACACGACGTTGCGCGTCGGCGGTTCGGCCAGGCGGCTGGTTGCAGTGGACAACGAATCCGACCTGGTCCAGTGCGTTCGCGATCTCGACGCTCGCGGCGAGCCGGTGTTGATCTTGGGTGGTGGCTCCAACCTGTTGGTCGCCGACTCCGGCTTCGATGGCACCGTGGTGAAGATCGAAACAGAAGGTGTTGGGGTCGAGACATCTGGTTGCTCAGGCGCGATCTTGTCTGTCGCTTCCGGCGAGCACTGGGACACTCTGGTCTTGTGGACGATTGAGGAGGAGTACTCCGGGCTCGAGGCGATGTCGGGGATACCAGGGCTGATCGGCGCTACGCCGATGCAGAACGTGGGTGCCTACGGTGCCGAGGTCTCCGAGTCCATCGAGACCGTACGTACCTATGACCGGCAAACGGGACAGCTGCGGACCTTCGCCGCGGCCGATTGCGGTTTCTCCTACCGCAGCTCGCGGTTCAAGATCGAGCTCGGTCGCTATCTGATCTTGTCGGTGGTATTTCAGCTGCGGCTGGGATCACTGTCGGCCCCGATCCGTTATCCGGAGCTGGCCCGAGTGCTCGATGTCGACATCGGCCGCCGGGCGCCAGCTAGCGAGGTCAGGGAAGCAGTTCTGAACCTCCGGCAGGCAAAAGGCATGGTGTTGGACGACCAAGATCACGACACGTGGAGCGCTGGCTCATTCTTCACCAATCCGATCCTCGACGCCGATCACAGTGCATTACTGCCGGCCGACGCCCCGCGATTTCCGCAACCGGAAGGTCGAGTCAAGACGAGCGCGGCGTGGCTGATTGAAAGGGCTGGCTTCCACAAGGGCTATGGCGATGGAGCTGCGCGACTGTCCACCAAACACACCCTGGCGTTGACCAATCGCGGATCAGCAAGCGCGGCCGACCTGGTCCGGCTGGCTCTCGAAATTCGCAGTGGGGTCCAAGCCAGGTTCGGACTGACCCTGGTTCCGGAACCGGCGCTGGTTGGTATCGAACTGTGACGACACCCGACTTTGCGGTCTGGGCCCCGTTACGGAACCGGGTGGCTCTCGTCCTCCGGCCCGCCGGCAAACCGGAGCAGGACCTGACCGTGGTCAAGATGACGCCTGACGAGGACGGCTGGTGGCGGCCGGTCGAGGAGCTGCCGGACTTCGCGGAGGATGACGTCCGCTACGGCTACCTCCTCGACGACGCGTCTACACCCATCCCAGATCCACGTTCGCGGCGACAACCCGAGGGAGTACATGCCCTGTCGCAGACCTTCGATCCGACTGGTTACGACTGGTCAGATTTCCAGTGGTACGGGCGGCAACTTGCCGGTGGTGTGATCTACGAACTGCATGTGGGCACGTTCACGCCGGCCGGCACGCTGATCAGCGCAGTGGACAAGCTTGATCATCTGGTCGATCTCGGTGTGGATTTCATCGAACTGATGCCGGTGAACGCCTTCAACGGCACGCACAACTGGGGCTACGACGGCGTGTACTGGTATGCCGTGCACGAGGCCTACGGTGGCCCGCTGGCCTACCAGCAGTTCGTCGACGCGTGTCACCACCGCGGGCTGGCAGTGATCCAGGACGTCGTCTACAACCACTTCGGGCCAAGCGGCAACTACCTGCCGCAGTACGGGCCGTACCTGACCGACTCGGCAGCGAGCACCTGGGGCGCTGGGGTGAACTTGGACGGGGAGTTCTCCGATGAGGTCCGCCGCTACATCTTAGACAACGCCCGGATGTGGCTGCGGGATTACCACGTCGACGGGCTTCGGCTGGATGCGGTCCACGCGCTCTACGACACACGTGCGGTCCACCTCCTCGAAGACCTGGCAATCGAGACCGAGGCGCTCAGCGCGGCCCTTGGCAAGCCGCTGCCGCTCATTGCCGAATCGGACCTCAACGATCCGCGGTTGATCACCTCGCGGGAGGCCGGCGGCTACGGCTTGACGGCGCAATGGAGCGATGACTTCCACCACGCGCTCTATGTCAGCCTTACCGGCGAGAAATCCGGTTACTACGCCGACTTCGATTCAGTGGCAGCCCTAGCCAAGGTGTTCGAGCAGGGCTTTTTCCACACGGGCACCCGATCCAGCTTTCGCGGGCGCACCCACGGGCAGCCCATTGACACCCGGCGCACGCCGACCTGGCGGCTGGTTGTCTGCTCGGACAACCATGATCAGATCGGTAATCGCGCCGCCGGCGAGCGGCTCTCCGTGAAGATCAATCGGCGGCAACTGGCGCTCGCCGCCATGATCACCCTGCTCAGTCCGTTCACGCCGATGATCTTCATGGGGGAGGAATGGGGCGCTTTGACGCCCTGGCAGTTCTTCACTTCCCATCCGGAGCCAGAGCTCGCAGCAGCGGTCGCAGAAGGCCGCCTGGCCGAGTTTGCCGCGATGGATTGGGACACCGCCGCAGTACCCAATCCCCAGGATCCGGCAACGTTCGGTCGGTCCAAGCTCGACTGGAGTGAGTTGGAAACGCAGGCGGGCCAGGAGCTGTTCGAGGTTCAACGCCAGATTCTGCGGATCCGTCGGGATCATCCAGACCTGACCGATCCCCGTTTCGATCAGGGGTCGGCAACCTCGAACCAGAAACAGGGCTGGCTGCTGGTCGAGCGCGGCCAGATGATCATCGCAGCGAATTTCGGTGCTGTTCCGGCTGAGGTGGAGCTTCCGTTTCCGATCGATTCCTTGCTCGAGGTAGGCCGGGCGGCCCTTAACGATCAGCTGGCCGAACTCGGCGCGCACAGCGCCCTAGTCGGCAAGCGGGTTTAAACTCGCCGACGGCCCAATTCAAACCCCGCATCGAATGGAACACCATGCCGCTGTCCGACCTCAGCCGCGATGAACTCGAGTCGCTGCACGCGGAGCTGACGTCGGCGTACGACCAACTCGTGGCGAAGGGTCTGAAGCTGGATCTGACCCGCGGTAAGCCGGCGCCCGCTCAGCTGGACTTGTCCAATGATCTGCTCGAGCTACCAGGAGATAGCGCCTACACCGACAGCTCAGGTACGGATTGCCGCAACTACGGCGGGACGCATGGCCTGAAAGACATCCGAGAGATCTTTGCGCCGTTGCTCAACGTCCCCGTCGAGCAGCTCGTGGCCGGCGACAACGCCAGCCTCGCGATCATGCACGACACGCTGGTGTACGCGCTGCTCAAGGGCACGATCGACTCACATGCTCCTTGGGTCCACTCGCCGGTGCGTTTCCTCTGCCCTGTGCCCGGCTATGACCGGCACTTCGCACTGTGCGAACAGTTCGGCATCGAGATGATCCCGGTGCCCCTTGGCGATCATGGTCCGGATGTGGATCAGATCCGCGAGCTGGTCGCTAACGACCCGGCGATCAAAGGCATCTGGGTAGTTCCGATGTATGCCAATCCCACCGGTGCTGTCTATACCGAGGAGGCCACCCGGGGCCTGGTCTCTATGCCGACGGCCGCCGCGGACTTTCGGATCTTTTGGGACAACGCCTATGCCGTGCACCACCTGACCGACGTTGAGACACCAGCGCTTGACGTGCTCGGCATGGCTGCCGACGCTGGCAATCCCAACCGGGTCTTCCTATTCGCGTCCACATCCAAGATCACTTTCGCCGGTGCTGGCGTGTCCTTCTTCGCCAGCTCGCCAGCAAACGTCACGTGGTATCTGTCGCATCTCAGCAAGCGCACCATCGGCCCCGACAAGATCAACCACCTTCGGCATGTCAAATTCCTTCGCAATCCGGATGGTGTACGAGAATTGATGCGCAAACACCGGGAGATCATCGCGCCGAAGTTCGAGCTGGTGACCTCGATCCTTCAGTCCAGGCTCGGCGACCTTGCCGCGGCCACCTGGACCAGCCCTGATGGCGGCTACTTCATCAGCCTGGATGTCGCCGACCATACGGCCACCAGGGTGGTTGCGCTCGCGAAGCAGGCTGGTATCGCATTGACCGGCGCGGGGGCCGCGTTCCCGTACTGCAGGGATCCGCGCGACCGCAATATCCGCATCGCGCCCACCTTTCCATCCCCGGACGACGTCGCCGCTGCGATCGACGGCCTGGCGACCTGTGTGCTGCTCGCCGCCGCTGAGCAGCGGCTCGCGGGCTGATCACCGACTTTGAGCCCGGTGCGCACACTTTGAGCCCCGGATATGGGCCTCAAAGCGGACCTACGAGGCTCGAAGTCGACGACATCTGGGCTGACCACGTTGCCAGCGAGGGTAAGAGCACTCCGGTGCGCTAGCGGTTCGACTCGGCCCTCGTTCCTCAGTACAATCGATCTCTTGGTGGCAAACACCACTGTTTCCGTGCGCCCTCAGCAAACCTGGCAAGCCACGGATCGTGGTGGCGTGAGCCGCCGGAGGGCAATAGCTCAACTGGCAGAGCATCGGTCTCCAAAACCGAAGGTTGGGGGTTCAAGTCCCTCTTGCCCTGCTGAGAAGCGGATATCAAGCAAGCGGAAGGTCGAGCGGTGGCAGAAAGCGAGAAGCCGGCTGAGAAGTCAGGCGACGCCAATGAGCTGATTGCCGTCGGCGCGCCTCGTCGGCGGACGACCTCGTCGGAGGAATCCGGCAGCACCGTCAAGTCCGCCCGTGGTCCAAAGGGCCGTGTGACGCCGAGCCAGCGCCGCCCGGCAAAGAAGGAACGGACTGGCCCGATCCAGTTCGTTCGTGAGTCCATTGGTGAGCTGCGGAAGGTTGTCTATCCGACCGGACACCAAGTCCTTCAGTACTTCGTGGTCGTGCTGATCTTCGTCCTCGTCATCATCGCCTACGTCAGCCTGCTCGACCTCCTCCTCGGCACGGCAATATTCAGGATCTTCACCTAGATGACCGACCAAGAGCCAAGTTACGGAGACACTGGCGTGCCCGATACCTTCTCAGCCGACCAGCCGCAAGACGAAGCACAGTTGGTGGAGGACTCTGCAGCTCCGGCGAACGGCTCCTCCGAACAGACCGACTCAGCAGTCGAGACGCCAGCTGAGGACGACTTCGACATCGACCTCGGCACGGAGAGCTACCGGTCGAGCTCCGATGACGACCTGTCGATCAACCTGGACTTCGGTGGCACCAGCACCGAGGCGGCTGAGCCCGCGGATCAGGACATCGACCTCGATTTCGGGGCGGCGGCGGAACCGGAAGCCGAGGAGCCGGCGGAGGTTGAGGAGCACGACGCGGGTGCGGAGGCGTTGCAGACGTTCCGTACTGAACTTCGCACAAAGCCAGGCGAGTGGTACGTCGTACACACCTACTCCGGTATGGAAAATCGCGTGATGCAGAACCTCGAGAACCGAGTGTCCTCACTGAACATGGAGGACTACATCTACGAGATCATCGTGCCCACTGAAGAAGTCACCGAGATTCGCAATGGCCAGCGCAAGCAGGTAAGGCGGACCGTGCTGCCCGGCTACGTGCTGGTTCGAATGGACCTGACTGACGAGTCCTGGTCCACGGTTCGGCACACTCCATCGGTGACGGGCTTCGTTGGCCACTCCAACCAACCGGTGCCGTTGAGCTACGACGAGGTCGAGAAAATGCTGGCCCCTGCCATCATCGCAGCCGCAACTGCAACCAGCGAAGGCCCGACGAGGCGCCGCAAGAAGGTGGAGGTCGTAGATTTCGCCATTGGCGACTCGGTCATGGTGGTTGACGGACCGTTTGCCGGAGTGCATGCCACGATCACCGAACTCAACGTCAACAGCCAACGGCTCAAGGCGTTGGTGGAAATCCTCGGTCGCGAAACTCCGGTCGACCTCACGTTCTCGCAAGTCCAGAAGGCGTGATCGAAGACCGCGGACAACCAGCCCTCGATCGGGTCAGCTCGACCCGGTCCTGATCCCGCTGCGGCAGCCGCCGGCAGCACCTCAAGAAGAAGGACCGAAAGCAGAATGCCTCCAAGAAAGAAGGTCGCGGCGCTCGTCAAGGTTGCCCTCAACGCGGCGTCCGCCACCCCCGCGCCGCCGGTCGGTACGGCGCTCGGCCCGCACGGCGTGAACATCATGGAGTTCGTCAAGGCCTACAACGCGGCGACGGAGTCCATGCGTGGCACGGTAATACCGGTCGAGATCACGATCTACGAGGACCGCTCGTTCACCTTTGTGACGAAGACGCCGCCAGCGGCCGAGTTGATCAAGAAGGCAGCAGGGGTCGCGAAAGGCTCCGGCGCGCCGCACCGGGATAAGGTCGGCAAGATCACCCGCGACCAGATCCGTGAGATCGCCAACACGAAGATGCCCGACTTGAACGCCAATGACGTGGAGTCGGCGATGAAGATCGTCGAAGGCACCGCCCGCAGCATGGGCGTGACGGTGGCTGAGTAGAGATACCACCTGGGAGGGCCGGCGCGGTCCGCACCAGAACTGGCCGGAGAAAGGACCAGAAGATGAAGCGCAGCAAGAGCTACACAGCGGTAGCCGAGAATGTCGACAAGAGCAAGCTCTACGCGCCGACCGAGGCACTCGAGTTCGCCAAGGCCAACGCCAAAACCAAGTTTGATGAGACCGTCGACGTGGCGATGCGTCTCGGCGTGGATCCGAGAAAAGCGGACCAGATGGTGCGTGGCATCGTCAACCTGCCCAACGGCACCGGCAAGACGGCGCGCGTGCTGGTCTTTGCGAGTGGCGAACGCGCGGAGCAGGCAAAGGCGGCGGGTGCCGACGAAGTCGGTGCCGACGAACTGATCGAGAAGGTGCTCGGCGGCTATCTGGACTTCGATGCGGTGGTCGCCACGCCGGATCTTATGGGCAAGGTCGGCCGGCTCGGCCGTCTGCTAGGTCCGCGCGGCCTGATGCCGAACCCCAAGACTGGAACAGTCACGGTTGACGTGGCAAAGGCCGTATCCGATATCAAAGGCGGCAAGATCGAGTTCAGAGTTGATCGTCACGCCAACCTGCACTTCCTGATCGGCAAGTCCTCGTTCAGCACCAAGCAGCTGAGCGAGAACTACTTTGCCGCGCTCGACGAAGTGCTCCGGCTCAAGCCCAGCGCCTCCAAGGGCCGCTATCTGCGGAAGATCACGTTCTCCACGACGATGGGTCCAGGCGTCCCAGTGGATCCAAACAAGACCCGGCCCGACGCCTAGGAGGAATGTGTTCGCCCGGCCAGCCGCAGCAGTGGCTCGCCGGTGACTCGGTAGACCGTCCACTCGTCCATCGCGACGGCCCCGAGACTGCGATAGAACTCGATTGACGGTTGATTCCAGTCCAGAACTGCCCACTCCAACCGGGCATATCCTCGCTCGACGGCCTGAGCGGCCAGAGAACTCAGCAGTGCTTTGCCAAGGCCGGCGCCGCGATGCTCCGGCATCACGTACAGGTCCTCCAGGTAGAATCCGTGCACGCCCTCCCAGGTCGAGAAGCTCCGGAAGTAAAGGGCGAAGCCGACCACGTCGCCCTCAACCTCGGCGACAAGCGCATAGGCGGCAGGCTGCGGCCCGAAAAGCGCGGTCCGCAATTGCTCCGGAGTTGTCTTGACCTGGTACGCCGACCGCTCGTACGTGGCCAGGTCAACGATCAGCCGATGGATGTGCCCGACGTCCGGTTCCTGCGCCGGGCGTACGGTCTGCACCGGCTCAGCGTATGAGAGGCAACTGAGTTAATGCGCAAATTTGGCAGCGTCAAGGCTGCCGGGTAGGCTGCCTGGCACCGAAGACCGCTGGTTGACCGTGCTCTCCGAGAGCTGGTCCGAAGTTCCGCGAGGATGCCCGCGCAGGTGATCGAGCAGATGGAACGTGCGTTCCCATCGTGCCCCGTGCCTGTTGGTCGGGGCATTTTCATTGCCCGGGAGCCGGCCCTTCGGCAGCGCGACAGAGGTGGCGCGTAACGAACTGGAGGGACCATGGCGAAGCCGGACAAGGCGGCGACCGTCGCCCAGTTGAGGGACAAGTTCACCAACTCATCGGGTGCTTTCCTCACCGAGTACCGCGGACTATCGGTGAAGGCGCTGAAGGACCTGCGCGTCTCGCTCGGTCAGAACGCTAGCTACTCCGTGTCGAAAAACACTCTCACCACCATCGCCGCCGGCGAGGCTGGGATCGATGGCTTGGATGAGCAGCTCGTCGGCCCGACCGCCATCGCGTTCATCGACGGCGACCCGGTTGTGGTCGCCAAGGGGCTGCGCGACTTTGCTCGAACCAACCCACTCCTGGTGATCAAGGGCGGATTCCTTGAGGGCAAAGTGCTCGGCCCGGACGAGGTCCGGAAGCTGGCGGATCTGGAATCCCGCGAGACGTTGCTGGCCAGGGTCGCTGGTGGCATGCAGGGCGTGCTTTCGCAGGCGATCTCGCTCATTTCGGCGCCTCTGTCCCAGGCCGCCCGGCTGTTCGGTGCGCTCCAATCCGCAGCTGAGGAGAATCCGTCACTGATCGGGGGCCGAGGAACGCCCACTGAGGAGCCAGCGACTACCGAAACCGCGGGCGCACCATCGCCTTCGGCGGAGAACGACGAAGCTTCCGGCAGCGAGGTCGCCGGATCATCGGCGGCGACCGACGAAGCCTCCGCCGCTACAGCACCAACGATCACCGAGGCGGCGCCTGCCGCACCGACCACTGAAGCGGCACCTGCCGCAGACAACGAGTAAGAAGGGAACGCCACCATGGCGAAGCTCAGCACCGCAGAGCTCCTGGACGCATTCAAGGAGCTGACTCTGATCGAGCTCAGCGAGTTCGTGAAGGAGTTCGAGACCACCTTCGGCGTGACTGCCGCGGCTCCTGTTGCCGTGGCGGCCAGCGCTGCTCCCGCCGCTCCCAGTGGCGATGGCGCAGCGCCTGAGGAGGAGGAGAGCGACGAGGTCGACGTCGTCCTCGAGGCAGCCGGGGACAAGAAGATTCAAGTCATCAAGGAGGTCCGTTCCCTCACCAGCCTTGGTTTGAAGGAAGCCAAGGATCTGGTCGAGGCGGCTCCGAAGCCGGTCCTGGAAAAGGTGAACAAGGAAGCGGCGTCCAAGGCCCGGGAGGCACTCGAGGCCGCTGGCGCCACCGTCACCGTCAAGTAGGCCCGGCCGCGCGACCCTGCCGGTACGTGCCCCCGCTGGGCGACCCTGCCGGTACGTGCCCCCGCTGGGCGACCCTGCCGGTACGTGCCCCCGCTGCGCGACCCTGCCGGTACGTGCCCCCGCTGCGCGACCCTGCCGGTGCGTGCCGCCGCGCCGTCCAGGCCCCCCGTGCTCGAAGTCGGAAGGGGCAGACGATCTCGGCAACAGGAGCCGATCAACGACGCACGATCAACGACGCACTTTGCGAAGGGGGATCCGGCGCCCGAGGGCAGCGCCGAGCCAGGTCAACGTGGTGACAACCAGCGCCAGAGCCAGTACGAACAGCAGGTCGCCACTGGCGAACCGTGGCTCTCCTTCCTCGGGCTCGGGAAGGATGGCGGCAGCAAGTGCCACCACGACGGCGGCGATGGCACCCCACCACCACGGACGCCGCAGGTAGCCCAGGACCGCCCCTAGAAGCAGCGGCACCCCGGCTACCGCAATCAGCAGGCCGACTTCGGCTGCGTTCACAGCTCAGCGTGCCGACACGGTCCGGCCGGTCACCTTCGCCGGGGTGATCTGGATCAACAGGTTGCGGTTACCGGGCGCCCAAAGGTACGACGCCGGCGTTGGTCAGTAGGCGATCCAGCTCCTGCGGCTCGGCGACAGCCTGAGCTTGACCGCGGGCCACCACGCTCCAGCCACGATGGTTCCGCTGATCGATCTCGTCCACCTCGAAAACGACATCGGAGAGGCTGCTCAGCTCAGATAGGACGCTATCGGGTGAGGTGCGAAACACGATCCTGCCGTCGCTGAAGACGTACGTCACGGGCAGAATCTGCAGCCCATCCGGCGCCACCCAGGCAACCCGACCGATGTCTTGGGTGGATAACAGCTCTGCGCAGCGCGCGGGAGTGATCGCACTGAAGCTCTGCTGGGGCTCGTCGTCGTCGTAATCTTCGTCCCTGCGAGCCATGTCCATGGTCATTCCGTCCTCGGTGGCGTGGCGGCTAGAGCGAATCTATCCTCGTCGCCGCTGCCCCTTGTCAACGCATCGATTGGGAGTATGATCTCCGCCAAGGTAGTCCGAAATTTGACTGCTCTAGTTTTTGCTGCGCTCTGGGCCTTGACCAATTGACCGCGCCCGTCTATATTTGGGGTTTGCCCCTCGCACCCTGTCCAACCCGCGTCTTTTGCTCTCCATTTGACTCGGGCCGTTCAGCATGCGCGGAGCCCGTTTAGCCGACTCTGAGCCCTCGGAGGACCGACGATTGGCTGCCTCGCGCACCGCATCGAAGACGTCTGTTGTATCACCCACTGGCAGGATCTCCTTCGCGAAGATCGCCGAACCTATGGAAGTTCCCGATCTGCTGGATCTGCAGATCGACTCATTTGACTGGCTGGTCGGCAATGAGGCCTGGCGCAGCAAGGTCGACTCGGCCCTAGCCGAGGGTCGTACGGACATCAACACCAAGTCCGGCCTTGAGGAGATCTTCGAGGAGATCTCGCCGATCGAGGACTTCTCCGGCACCATGTCGCTGTCCTTCCGCGACCATCGTTTCGAGCCGCCGAAGAACACCGTCGACGAGTGCAAGGAGCGCGACGTCACCTACGCCGCGCCGCTGTTTGTGACCGCCGAATTCATGAACAACGAGACCGGTGAGATCAAGAGCCAGACGGTCTTCATGGGCGACTTCCCGCTGATGACCGACAAGGGCACGTTCGTGATCAACGGCACCGAACGTGTCGTGGTATCTCAGCTCGTCCGCAGCCCAGGTGTCTACTTCGAGCAGACCACCGACAAGACCTCGGACAAGGACATCTTCACGTGCAAGATCATCCCGTCCCGGGGCGCCTGGCTGGAATTCGAGATCGACAAGCGCGACATGGTCGGTGTTCGGCTCGACCGCAAGCGCAAGCAAAACGTCACCGTGCTGCTGAAGGCGCTCGGCTGGTCTGACGCGCAGATCCTGGAGCAGTTCGGCGAGTACGAGTCAGTGCGGCTCACCCTTGAAAAGGACCACACCTCCAACCAGGACGAGGCGCTGCTCGACATTTACCGGAAGCTTCGTCCGGGTGAGCCGCCCACCCGGGAGGCCGCGCAGGCGCTGCTGGAGAACTACTACTTCAACCCCAAGCGATACGACCTCGCCAAGGTCGGCCGTTACAAGATCAACAAGAAGCTGGGTCTTGAGCTGCCGTTCGATCGGCAGGTGCTGACCATCGAGGACATCGTGGCCGCGATCCGCTTCGTGGTCGCGCTGCACGAGGGCACTGAGACCCTTGACTCGCCGCGTGGAGAGCTGCTGGTCGAAGAGGACGACATCGATCACTTCGGCAACCGCAGGCTGCGTACGGTCGGCGAGCTGATTCAAAATCAGCTGCGCACCGGCCTGGGCCGGATGGAGCGTGTGGTCCGGGACCGGATGACGACCCAGGACGTCGAGGCGATCACCCCCCAGACCTTGATCAACATCCGGCCGGTCGTCGCGGCGCTGAAGGAGTTCTTCGGTACTTCGCAGCTGTCGCAGTTCATGGACCAGACCAACCCGGTGGCGGGCCTGACCCACAAGCGCCGGCTCTCCGCCCTCGGTCCTGGTGGTTTGTCCCGCGATCGGGCCGGCATGGAGGTGCGCGACGTGCACACCTCGCACTACGGCCGGATGTGTCCGATCGAGACGCCAGAAGGGCCGAACATTGGCCTGATCGGCTCGCTGGCCAGCTTCGCCCGGGTGAACGCCTTCGGTTTCGTCGAGACGCCGTACCGCAAGGTGCAGAACGGCCGGGTCACCGACCAGATCGACTATCTGACCGCGGATGAAGAAGACCGGTTCATCATCGCGCAGGCGAACGCCAAGCTCGACAAGCACGGCAAGTTCACCGAGGACCGGGTCCTGGTCCGCAAGCGTCACGGCGAGGCCGACGAGGTCGCCGCCAGCGAAGTGCACTACATGGACGTTTCGCCCCGGCAGATGGTCTCGGTGGCGACGGCCATGATCCCGTTCCTGGAGCACGACGACGCATCCCGGGCCCTGATGGGGGCCAACATGCAGCGCCAGGCCGTGCCTTTGATTCGTTCCGAGGCCCCGTTCGTGGGCACTGGCATGGAGTATCGCGGGGCGGTCGATGCCGGCGACGTCACGGTGGCCGACCAACCAGGCACGGTTACTTCGGTGAGCGCCGATCTGATCGACGTGGCGCAGGACGACGGCACCGAAAAGACCTACCGGCTGAGCAAATTCCGCCGTTCCAATCAGGGCACCTGCATCAATCAGCGGCCCTTGGTCGAGGTGGGCCAGCGGATCGAGGCCGGGATGCCGCTCGCCGACGGTCCATGCACCGATCACGGCGAGATGGCTCTGGGCCGCAACCTGCTCGTGGCCTTCATGCCGTGGGAAGGGCACAACTACGAAGACGCGATCATCCTCAGCCAGCGGCTGGTGCAGGACGACGTGCTGACATCGATCCATATCGAGGAGCACGAGGTCGATGCCCGGGACACCAAGCTGGGCGCCGAGGAGATCACCCGCGACATCCCCAACGTCAGCGAGGAAATGCTCGCCGATCTCGACGAGCGCGGCATCATTCGGATCGGCGCAGAGGTCAGCACCGGCGACATCTTGGTCGGCAAAGTCACTCCGAAAGGTGAAACCGAGCTGACCCCGGAGGAGCGGTTGCTACGGGCGATCTTCGGCGAGAAGGCTCGCGAAGTCCGGGACACCTCGCTGAAGGTGCCCCATGGCGAGTCCGGCACAGTCATCGGCGTCCGGGTTTTCGACCGGGATACCGAGGACGAGCTGTCTCCGGGGGTCAACCAGCTGGTCCGGGTCTACGTCGCTCAGAAGCGCAAGATCTCCGACGGAGACAAGCTCGCGGGCAGGCACGGCAACAAGGGTGTGATCTCCAAGATTCTGCCGATCGAGGACATGCCATTCCTGGAGGACGGCACGGCGGTTGACATCGTGCTCAACCCGCTCGGCGTGCCGAGCCGGATGAACGTCGGACAGGTGCTGGAGACTCACCTCGGGTGGGTGGCCAAGCAGGGCTGGCATCTCGACGGCGCTTCGGGCGCGTGGGCCGAGCGGCTGCGTGACGTCAACTTGGTCGACGTCGAGGGGAACGCGAAGCTGGCTACCCCCGTCTTCGACGGCGCCACCGAGGAGGAGATCACCGGTCTGCTCGGCAACACGCAGGCCAACCGCGATGGCGTCAGGCTGGTGGACGCCGAGGGCAAAGCCCGTCTCTTCGACGGCCGCAGCGGCGAACCTTTCCCGGAGCCGGTAGGCGTCGGTTACATCTACATGTTGAAACTGCACCACCTGGTCGACGACAAGATCCACGCTCGCTCGACCGGCCCGTACTCGATGATCACCCAGCAGCCGCTGGGGGGTAAGGCCCAGTTCGGCGGGCAGCGGTTCGGCGAGATGGAAGTGTGGGCACTCGAGGCGTACGGCGCTGCGTGGGCTCTGCAGGAGCTGCTGACGATCAAGTCCGACGACGTCCCTGGCCGCGTGAAGGTGTACGAGGCGATCGTCAAGGGCGAGAACATTCCGGAGCCTGGCATCCCGGAGTCGTTCAAGGTGCTGGTCAAGGAGATGAAGTCGCTCTGCTTGAACGTGGAGGTGCTGTCCAGCGACGGCACCGAGGTCGAGTTGCGGGATTCCGACGAGGACTACCGGTCCAGCGAGGACTTCGGCATCGACCTCTCGCGGCGCCCCGGGGAGTCTCTCGGAGTAGAGGAAGTTTGAACCGCCAAAACCAGACGTTTGTCACGAGTAACTAAAGAGAAGAGATACATCAGTGCTCGACGTGAACTTCTTCGACGAGATCCGCATCGGCCTGGCCACCGCCGACGAGATCCGGCAGTGGTCGCACGGTGAGGTGAAGAAGCCGGAGACGATCAACTACCGCACGCTCAAGCCGGAGCGGGACGGTCTGTTCTGCGAGAAGATCTTCGGTCCCACCCGGGACTGGGAGTGCTACTGCGGTAAGTACAAGCGGGTTCGTTTCAAAGGCATCATCTGCGAGCGGTGCGGCGTCGAGGTCACCCGCTCCAAGGTTCGCCGCGAGCGGATGGGACACATTGAACTTGCCGCTCCAGTGACCCACATCTGGTACTTCAAGGGCGTGCCCAGCCGGCTGGGCTACCTGCTCGACGTCGCGCCCAAGGACCTGGAGAAGGTCATCTATTTCGCCGCCTACATGATCACCAGTGTCGAGGAGGAGGCGCGGCATCGCGATCTGTCCTCGCTGGAGGCCAAGATCGATGTCGAGCGCAAGCAGCTGGAGAACCGTCGGGATACCGAAATCGAAGCCAGGCTGAAGAAGCTCGAGGAGGATCTCGCCGAGCTGGAGAACGAGGGCGCCAAGGCAGACGCAAAGCGCAAGGTACGCGAGGGCGCTGAGCGTGAGGCCAAGCAGCTGCGGGATCGTGCCCAGCGCGACCTGGATCGTCTGGACGCCGTCTGGAACCGCTTCAAGAACCTGAGGGTGCAAGATCTCGAGGGCGACGAGGTGCTCTACCGGGAGATGAAGACCCGGTTCGGCAGGTACTTCGAGGGCTCGATGGGCGCGGACGCGATTCAGAAGCGGCTGGAGACCTTCGACCTCGAGGGTGAGGCGGCAGCCCTGCGCGAGGTCATCCAAACCGGCAAGGGTCAGCGCAAGACCCGCGCCCTGAAGCGGCTCAAGGTTGTCTCGGCGTTTCTGACGACCAAGAACTCCCCGACCGGCATGGTGCTGGACTGTGTACCGGTGATTCCGCCGGACCTGCGCCCGATGGTGCAGCTGGACGGCGGCCGGTTCGCGACCTCTGACCTCAACGACCTGTACCGTCGCGTGATCAACCGGAACAACCGGCTGAAGCGGCTGCTCGACCTCGGCGCGCCCGAAATCATCGTGAACAACGAGAAGCGGATGCTCCAGGAAGCCGTCGACTCGCTGTTCGACAACGGACGCCGGGGCCGGCCCGTCACGGGTCCAGGTAACCGCCCGCTCAAGTCAATCTCCGACATGCTGAAGGGCAAGCAGGGCCGGTTCCGCCAGAACCTGCTCGGCAAGCGGGTCGACTA
>Ga0126313_10000074_pt1 | contig 39912 bp, 37 predicted proteins | sample Plot105A_FD_89954 | JGI IMG/M metagenome (GOLD analysis project Ga0126313, IMG submission 89954) | Serpentine soil microbial communities from UC McLaughlin Reserve, CA, USA - Plot105A | ecosystem: Environmental > Terrestrial > Soil > Grasslands | place: USA: UC McLaughlin Reserve, Lake County...
AGCTGCGTGTAGACGATCAGGACCGCACAGGCCCAGAAGACGATCGCGACGACGAGCACGGCGGGGGATTCTGGCGGACGGGGCGGGTGGCCGCTGCCGCGGGCGAACGCGACGAGTCGCCGTGGACGAGCGGGGTAGGCTCGCCGGCATGACCTACACGATCAAGAACCTCGCGTCCGTCGACGACTCCGCGCCCAGATTCGGCTTCGGGGAGGTCGGCGAGGCGCACTTCGCAAGCAGAGCGGTGGAGGCGGAGAGCACCGGTATCGCCTACCACGTGCTGCGCCCGAACAGACGGCAGGCCTTCGCCCACAGACACGACGAGGCCGAGGAGATCGCGGTCGTGATCTCCGGCGGCGGGCGCGTGAAGCTGGACGACGAGGTCTGCGACATTCGCGCGCTCGACGCGATCCGCTGCGCACCGAATGTGACGCGCCAGTTCGAGGCCGGTCCCGAGGGGATGTCGTACGTCGTGATCGGCCCGCATCACGACAGAGACGGCGAGCTGATCCACGAGGGCTTCTGGGAGGACTGACCGGGCGGCCCGCCCGACACTCCCTACCGGACGTGGAACACGAACGGCCAGGTCCCGGAGCGCCGCCCGGCGACGGCCGTGACCTGCGCCGCATAGCGGCCGCGCTGGAGGCGGCGACCGTCCACGCGCACGATCCGGAAGCGATTGACGCCGCGGTGTCCCTTCAGGCGAAGCGTCTGCGAGGAGGCGCGGCGCGAGCTCGACGCGCTCCGCACGCGACGGAGCTTCACGATCACCCGCGCCGACCGCGCAAGCCGCACGCTGACGCGCACGCCCACGCGCGGGGTGAACGAGCGCGCGCCCACGACGACCGATCGAAGCGGGAAGCGGCTCGCACTGCGGGACGCGGGAGCGGAGCCGCTCGCGAGCGTCGCGCCAAGACGGTCGAGGACGCCGTCAATCGGCTCGTAACACATCGCCGTCTCGGGTGAGAACAGCGCCAGCGTCACGACGCCCAGGGCCTGCGCGGCACCCGTGCCGGAGGGCGCCGAGTACACCGGTCCGCCGCTGTCGCCGGGCGCCGCAGCGACGCCCGCGCACAGGAGATGGCGGTGCTCGGACTGCGGCGGGGACCAGCTCAGCAGCGGCCCGCAGCGGTCGGCGCCGGACGTGACGCCCGCGAAGCAGACCGTCATGCCGGCGGTCTGCTCGTCGCGCCGGAGCAGCCCCTGGATCGGAAGCGGCGCCAGCCCCTCCCGCAGGATCTCCTGCGCATAGCCGATCGTGAGCCCGGATCGACTGGCGAACATCAGGGCATCGATGCGTTCCCGCTTCGACAGCGAGACGTTCCGGCGCACGGTCCACGGCTTCGCGGGCGCGAACCAGCTCGTGACGTCGCCGCCGGAGATCTCGGAGCAGTGACCGGCCGACAGCCCGTGCACCCGCCCGCGCACGAGCACGGGGAAGGCCGACGTGCAGCCGCCGCCCGGATCGAAGGCGAGCGCGCCGCCCGCCCGGTAGAGCGACTCGTCGATCTGCGGCGCCGGCGCGGACGGTGGGGGCGGCGGCGGCGCGCTCGGGGGCGAGGTCTCCCAGACGCCCTCGACCGACGGGGCCGGGCCGTGCGCACCGCCGCAGTCCGGCACGCCGCCGCCGAACTCGCCGCCGTCGGTCCCGCCGTTGGCGTCAAGCGCGCTCACCCAGCCCGAGTGCGGCTCGCCGTTCGCGTCCGGGTCGGACTCGGTCCAGCCGTACCAGTCGTTCCAGTTGCCGCCGCTCGTCACTCTCGCGCCGCGCTGCTGGCAGACGATCCAGTTGCGACCGCGATGCAGCCAGCCGACGATGACGCCGCCGTCGACGACCATCGAGCCGCCGGTGCGACCGTCGCCCGGCCGCCACCAGTCGCACTCATACCTGCCGCCGCCGATGTCAATGCACGGGACGGGCTCCGCCGCCTCCGCAACACCCGGCAACCCCGCCGCCGCGAAGGCGAGCAGGGCTGCGAGGTGCGCGGTGATGAGGCGGCGCATCGGCTCCTACCGGATGCGGAACACGAACGGCACCGGGTCGGAGCGCACGCCGCGGAAGGAGGCCCGCAGGCGGGCTTCATAGCGACCGCGCGCCAGGCGCCGGCCCTGCACCTGCGTCACGTGGACGCGGTTGCGCCCGGCTCTGCCGTGCAGACGCACCGTGCGCCACGCGCCCTGGTGCGACGACTTCGACGCGACGCCCGCGCGCCGAAGCTTCACGAAGACGTCGGCCGCGCGCGCCAAGCGCACGGTGAGCCGCAGGCCGCGCTGCGCCGAGAACGAATGCGCTGCGAGCGCCACCGACCGGAGCGGAAAGCGCTTTCTGCCCGTCGGCTTGGAGACCATGCCGGTCGCGAGTGTCGCGCCGAGACGGTCGAGCACCTCGTCGATCGGCTCGTAACACAGCTTGCCCTCCAGGGGCGAGGCGACCCCGACCGCTCGCGAGAGGCCGCGATAGGCGGGCGAGTACACGGGTGCCCCCGCATCGCTCGTCTGCGCCGCCAGCTCCGTGCAGAGCAGCTCCATGTCCCGGAGCGAGTCCTCCCGCGGGCCGGTGAGCGGGCCGCAGCTGCCGGTGCCGGCCGAACCGCCCACGAAGCAGACGGTCGACCCGTTCGACAGCTGGTCGCGCCGCCAGATCCCGTCGATCGGCAACGTGGACGACTCGCCCTGGTCGATCTCCTGCGCGTAGCCGATCAGCAGCCCGTGGGGGGTTCCGAAGGTGAGCGCATCGACGATCGGCAGGATGCGCAACGGAGTGGAGGTCGGGAACAGATCGCGCTGCACCTCCCACTGCTGCGGGGGCGTCCAGGCCGGGTTGTCGACGGTCGCGCCGACCTCGCCGCAACCGCCCCCGGTCAGCCCGAACACGCGGCCGTCGATGACCACCGGGAAGCCGGAGGTGCACGACCCACCGTTCACCGTGATCGGCTCGCCCGCGCGGTAGAGCGCGGTGTCATAGGCCTTGGTGACGACGGGTCCATCCGGCGGAGGGCTGCCGCCCGGGGGAAAGGTCTCCCAGGGGCCCTCGGTCGACGGAGCCGGGCCGTATCTGCCCGCGCAGGGCGGCACCCCGCCGAAGTCGCCGCCGTCCGTGCCGCCGCTGGCGTCGAGCGCGCTCGCCCAGCCGAAGTGCGTCTCGCCGTTCGCGTCCGGATCGGACTGCGTCCAGCCGTACCACTCGTTCCAGTTCCCATTGCTCGTCACTCTCGAGCCGAGCTCCTGACAGACGATCCAGTTGCGCCCCATGCGCAGATAGCCGACGACGACGGGCTTGCCGTCGGCGTCCTTGTTGACGACGATGGAGCCGCCGGACGTGCCGTTGCCCGGCCGCCACCAACCGCACTCGTACTTGTCGCCGCCGATGCTGGCGCAGGGGACAGACTCGGCCTTGGCTGCACCGGGCGCCAGTGCGGCGAGGGCGATGACCGCCGCCGCCGCGAGCGTGATTGCATGGAGAGCCCTCGCGACCGGCCGACGCCGGACGGGGGCAGTGAGTTGAGAAGTCATGCGCACGACCCTCGCGCGCCGTCGGGGCGGCGGCAACGCCGATCGCGCGTGCCGGCGATCAGCGTCTGCGATCAGCGTGCGAGCTGGCGGTACAGCGCGAGGTGCTGGGCGGCGATCGCGTCCCAGGCGTAGGGACCGACGGCGGCCGCGCGGGCGGCGGTGGCGAGACGCTCGCGGGCGGCGGGGTCGGCGAGCAGTCGTGCGAGCGCAGTGTGGAGCGCGGCGGGATCGCCGGGCGGGACCAGCTTGGCGGCGCCGGTGGCGGCGACCTCGGGGAAGCCGCCGACGGCGCTCAGCAGCAGCGGCTTGCCGAACGCGAGCGCGGTGAAGAGGACCCCGGACTGGTCGATCTCGCGGTACGGGAGCACGACGAGGTCGGCGCGACGGAAGAAGGCCGGGATCTCGCGGTCGACGACGAAGCGCGGCACGAAGCGGACGCTCGGCGGTGCGGCTGCGCGCAGCGGCGCGATGTCCATCTTCGGCAGGCCGACGACCCACAGCTCGGCGTCCTCGATCCCCTGCCAAGCCTCCAGCAGCACATCGATTCCCTTGTACGGGCGCATGAGGCCGAAGCAGAGGACGACCGGCTTCTCGACGGCCGCAAGGTCGGGCGGAAGGGGTGCGGGATCGGGCAGGTCGGCGAGGTGGGTGAACGCGCCGTGCGGGATCGTGTGCACGCGCGCGGGGTCGATCCCCAGCTCGTCGCGCAGGCGCGCCGCGCCGTGCTCGGAGTGGACGACGACGGCGTCGACGCGCTCGTACAGCCGGCGCTGGGCCTCGAGCTGGCCGGGCCGCGGCTCGCGCGGCAGCACGTCGTGGGCGGTGAGGACGAGCGGCGGGCGGTGGGCGGGCGACAGCGCGATCGGCGGCAGGCGCACGTCGAGCGGCTGGACGGTGAGCCACTGGAAGTGGACGACGTCGGCGGCGCGTGCGGGGCGAGCGGCGGCGAAGCGCAGCATGTCGGGCACGTGCTGGGCGAGCTTCGCCGCGCGGCGCGTGCGGGAGCCAGCTGTGCCGGGTGCCCAGCGGTAGAAGCGCTCCCGAACCGTGTAGCCGTCGCCCTGCGGCACGTCCCCGTAGGCGAAGCGGCTCGTGACGAGTTCGACGCGCGCGCCGGCCCGCGCGAGCGCCCCCGCCAGCGCGTGGTCGTACGGCGGCGTGAAGGCAGACGGGTCGACGAGCTGGACGTTGAGCGGTGAGTCGGGCATCTGCGGCATGATCCCGGACCCACCCGTCATGAGCGTCGAAGTCTCCTACTGCATCGTCAACACCGAGCAGCGCGTGCTGCTCGAGCGCTGCCTCGACGCGATCGCGCGAGAGCAGGCGACGCTGCCGTTCGAGACGGAGGTGCTCATCATCGACAACGCCTCGCGCGACGGCTCGGTCGGCATGGCGAGAGCGCATCCGGTGACGACGGAGCTGATCCGCCGCGAGCAGCGGCGCGGCAAGGCCGAGAATGACAGCGCGCTGATGCAGCGTGCGCGGGGGCGCTACTGCCTGCTGCTGAACGAGGACTCCGAGCTGCTGCCGGGCGCGACCGCCGCCCTGCACGCGGCGCTGACCGAGCGGGCAGACGTGGGCGCCGCGGGCGCGAAGCTGCTGCGCCCAGACGGCAAGCAGCAGCCGTCCGCGTGGCGCTTTCCGACGCCCTCGACAGCGCTCGCCGCCGCGCTGTTCCTGCACAAGTGGCTGACGGTCGAGAGCAAGGGGAGCGCGGTGCGCGAGGTCGACTGGGCACAGTCGGCGGCGCTCCTCGTGCGGCGCGACGCCGCATCGAGGATCGGCTGGATGGACCCGGCATTCTTCGTGTACTCCGACGAGGTCGACTTCTGCAAGCGACTGCGGGACGCCGGCTGGGCCGTGCTCTACGTGCCGCAGGCGGAGGCGATCCACCACGAGCAGCTGTCGACCGGCAACGTGCCGACGCGGCGGATCGTCGAGCTCTCGCGCAACCGCGATCGCTACATGCGCAAGCACCACTCACGCCTTGCGGCGGCGCTTGTGCGCTGGCTGACGGCGTGGACGTACGCCGTGCGCGCGCTTGTCGCGAATGTCGCCCCCGGCCACGACCCGGCGCGCTACTGGCAGCACGTGCGCGCGACGCTGCACCCCGAGCGCGGCGAGGGGCTGCGGGAGGCGGCGGCGGACTGGAACCGCGGGGGGCGGCGACTGTAGCGGCGCCCGCAGGCGATCCGCTTGCGGGCGACGGAGGGCGAAATCCCTTTACCGCGCTCCGCGTCCCGCCGCGGTGCGCAGGCGCGCGAACAGCGTGCGGATCAGCGCACGCTCCTCGGGCCGGTAGAAGCCGGTGAGGCCGAGCACGACCGGCAGCGCCAGCGCGAGCAGGCCGCGGGAGACGAAGCCGGCCGCGCCGCTTGTCGGCAGCAGCAGCTCCCCCGCTCCGGCCAGGCCGCCGAGCACGAGCGCCAGCTGCGCGATTCGCTGCCACTCGAAGTCGACGCGGAAGAGTCTCCGCGTCAGCAACCGCATCACGATCAGCATCGCGACGTAGGCGCCCGCGAGCGCGAGGCCGGCGCCGGCGATCCCGAAGTGAGGCGTGAGGGCGATCAGCAGGATCACGTTGACCGCCAGGCCGACGGCCGCCGCCGGGAAGTTGCGTGTCGTCACCTCAGCGCGACCGGCGATCACGACGAAGATCACGAACAGGCCGTAGAGCGACCAGCCGAGCGCAAGCCACGGGAGCGCCTTGTGCGCGCCGTAGAAGTCGGGGGCGGCGAGCAGTCTCGTGAACCAGCGGCCGAGCAGCAACAGCCCGGCGACCGCCCAGCCGGTGACGAGCAGGTAGTAGGTCGCGACGAACGCGTAGAAGTGCGCGGCCTCGTCGTCCTCCTTGATCGAATAGGCGAGCGGCGGCCAGCTGTACTGGAAGGCGCGCGCGATGAAGGCGGTGACGCCGGCGAGCTTGACGGCGATCGAGTAGACGCCGGCGGTTGCGGCGCCGTAGCGGTGGAAGAGGTAGTAGCGGTCGACGAGGTTGAGCGCGTAGACGGACGCGTCGGCGGGGACGGTCGGCAGGCCGAAGCGCAGCAGGTGTCTGAGACGGTGGAGTCTCGGGTGGTCGGCGCCGCCGCGGCGGGGTAGGAGCCGGTGCGCCATCGACGCCCACAGCGCGAGCAGGACGACGGTCGAGGCGGCGTAGTTGCCGAGCAGCAGGCCGCGGGCCTCCTGGTTGTGGAGCACGACGAGGTAGACCGTGAGCGCGATCGTCAGCAGGACGTTCGCGAGCGTCGTGACCGCGTACGCGCGGGCGCGCTCGTCGACCCGCAGGAGGGCGTAGGCGAGCTCGAGGTTCGTGAACGTCCACAGGCCGAGGACGGCGATGCGGAAGATCCCGGCGTCACGGTGGTCGAGGATCAGCTCCGACAGCGGCCCGGCGAAAATTGCGAGCGGGATCGCACACAGCGTGGTCGCGGCGAGCAGGAAGCCGGTGGTGCGGCGGGCGAGCGCGTCGCGGCGGTCCTGATCCTCGTCGGTGTAGTGGTAGCGCACGAGCGCCTCGCCGACCCCGAAGCGAATCACGATGCTGAACAACACGATCCCCGTCATCAGCAGCTCGGCGACGCCGTATTGCGCCGATGACACATGACGCGTGTAGACCGGCAACAGCGCGACGGCGAAGATCTTCGAGACGACGTCCCCGACCTGGTAGGCCGCGGTCGTCTTCAGCAGGCGCTGGAGGAGGCCGTGCATGCGGGCGGGACGGTACTCATCACAGATGTCGTGTGTAGACGCGCCGGCTTGCGCGCGTGACCATTGCCAACAATGAGCCGGACGACCATCGTGATCGACGATCGCCTGCTGGAGACCGCGATGAGAGTCCATGGCTTCAGGACGAAACGCGAGGCGGTGGACTTCGCGCTCCGAAGACTTGTCGGCAACCCGATGACCCGTGACCAGATGCTCGCGATGCACGGGACCGGCTGGGACGGCGACCTTGACGAGATGCGGCACCACTCCCCGGCAGGCTCCGGGCCGCTGCCACAATGAGGATGTGGAGTCGCTCAAGGGCAAGCTGCTGCTGGCGTCGCCGACGCTCGAAGACCCGAACTTCCTGCGCACCGTGGTGCTCGTGGCGGAGCACACGGACGAGGGGGCGATGGGGCTTGTGCTGAACCGGCCGGCCGACGTGACGGTCGGCGACAGCGCGCCGGAGCTGGAGGAGCTGGTCGACGCGCGGGAGCCGATCTACGTCGGCGGGCCGGTGCAGCCAACCGCGGTGATCGTCCTCGCTGCCTTCACCGATCCGGGCGCCGCGGGGCTGCTGATCAGCGATGACGTCGGCTTCCTCTCCGCGCAGATCGACCTCGTCGACTCGGCAGCGGTGACGCAGCGCACGCGCGTGTTCGCCGGCCACGCCGGCTGGGGCCCCGGCCAGCTCGACGAGGAGATGGAGCGGGAAGACTGGATCGTCGAGACCCCGCGCCCCGACGAGCTGTTCGCGACCGAGCCCGAGGGGCTGTGGTCACAGGTGTTGACGCGCAAGGGCGGCACGTTCGCGCTGGTGGCGCGGATGCCGCTGGATCCTTCGTTGAACTGAGGGGCGGCAGGTCGGTGCTGTGGGGGGCGGGGGCCCCTGCGGGCTCGGCCGGCTGGCGCTCTGTCACTTGCCTTGGTTCACGGATGCTCCGCTCGGGGCGTGTGCGACAGGTGCGTGGCGGGAGCTGATCGGCTGGGGAGGGGGCGGTTGCGGGCGAGGTGTCCGCGTGGTCGGCTACTTCGGCGACGTTGGTGCCCGCCTTTGCGCCATCGCTGCGACAGAAGTGCGCAAACTGCCGCTCGTTCCCGGCTCCCGCTCCGACCACTGTCCTTCTGTACATCTCCTGGATGCATAGAAGGACAGTGCTCGCCGACGTTGCCGAGAACTGCGACGAACGCCCGTGCACTGCGCACGAACCACGCAAGACCACAGACGCAAGGCCCGCAACCGCTGCTCGCCCCCCTCCCCAGCCGACCAACGGCGTGGAGCGGACCGGCAACGCGCGAGCGGAACGCCACGGCCCGCGGCCGCGACGGCGCGGCCGCCCCCGTCAGCGCCCGAGCAGAGTCCAGATCCGCCGCACCAGCGCGTCCGCGTCCGGATCGCCGTCGGCGGCGCGCGAGGCGAGTTGCGGCAGGCCGGTGTGAACCGCGAACCCGCCCGCCGACCCGAGCGTCCATGCCGCGATCACGGGGACGCCGGGCTCGGCGCCTGCCTGCCCGTCGAGTCTGGCGAACGGGGCGACGCCTGCGAGGGTCTCGAAGCTGTCGTAGCCGGCGAACGATCCCGATGTTCCCTCGAACAGACCGAGCGATCCTTCCTCATACGTCGTGATCGTCGCCGGATCGGCCGGTCGCTCCAGCGGCTGGCGCGGACGACCGCCGAGCGCGTCCGTTGCCTGCGCCGCGGAGGGCCGGCGCAGCTCCCCACCGTCGAGCCGCACGGTGCGTCGCAGCGAGTCGGTGCCGAGCGACCACACGTGCCCGCCGTCGCGCACGTACCGCCGCAGCTTGTCGCGCAACTGCGGCGTGATCCAGCGGGCGTCGCCCGCCAGCACGACGCCGCGGTGAGTTCCGAGCGGCGGACCCTCGCCGGTCGCGAGCGCGGCGTCGGTCGTGAGGTCGTAGCGCAGCAGGTTGTCGTCGAGGAAGCGCAGCAGCGGCGCCTCGCCCTGGGCGATATCCGCCGGCATGCCGTTCGCGAACGGGCGCGTCAGCAGCGCGCTGGCGCGCGGACCACCGGCCTCGAGCGTGTTCGGCAGCCCGTCGCCGTTGTCGTCGACCGGGTTGCGGCCCTGCCATGTGATCGCCGGCAGCACCACGAGCACGGAGCGCGGCTTCGTCGTGCGCACGACGAGCGGGACGGTCGTGCGGAAGCGCTCGCCCGAGCCGCCGGAGGCCGCCGGGGCTGGAGTGGATCTCGCGTGGCCGCGACCGCGTCTGCCGCGCCGTCTTCTGGGCTGCGCCGCGCCCGGCGGCAGCGTCGCGATCGTCAGCTCGTACAGCCCCGACTGACCGCGCGGCACGCGCACCCGCAGCCGCACGCTGTCGCTCTGCCCGTGGGCGACGACGACGGCGCTGCCGAGCCGGCGCAGCGCCCAGTCGTACGAACGGCCGCGCGCGTCGACCAGCACAACCGCGATCTTGCCGGCGTCAACCGGGGCGAGCGGAGGCGCGGCTGCGAGGCGGCGGATCGTCACGCCCGCGTGGCCGGGCAATTTGGCGGGAACGGCGCGTGCCGCCGCGGCACCGCCCGTCCCCGGCAACCGCCGCGGGAACGTCCCGGCGTTGCCGGAACGGTCAGCGACCAGCAGGCCCATCAGGTAGGTCCCGGGCGGGGCCATTCTGCCGCCGAGCGTCCCGTCCCACGTGACCGTCCGCCGGCGAGCGGGAATGGTGATCTGCCCGACGCGTCGCGCCGGCGTGACGTCGGTGCGGTAGATCAACAGGCGCGCGCGGCGACCCTCGGTCCCTCTGATGTGGACCGTCACCGCGTCGACGCCGTGCTGGGGCAGGAAGGCGGGCCCGTCGCCGGCGTGGGGCTCGACGTCGGTCACGAGCGGGCGCGGTGCTCTCGTGTCAACACGGATCGGCTGCGGGAGATCGATCGTGCGGCCCTGGTGGATCAGCGCAACGCGCACGCGATACGAGCCGTCCGGCACGACCACGCCGCCTTCGTCACGGCCGTTCCAGAGCACCACGATCCGCTTGCGCTTCGGCAGGTAGCGGCCGTCGACCAGACGACGCACGATGCGGCCCTCGTCGTCGACGATCGAGACGCTGACGTCGTCGCCGTTGACGATCCAGAAGGAGATCCGCGCTCTCTGCACGCGCGCGTCCGGCGTCGGCGAGAAGACGCTGAAGATGTGCGGCCGCACGACGAGCGGCGGCGAGCTCTTGAGCTTTTGCGTGACGACGAACGCGCCGAGCGTCGCGAGCACGAGCAGGCCGAACGCGATGCGGGCCAGGCGGGTCATTGCAACTCTGCAACCTCGAAGGGGACGAGCGCGACGTTCGGAACCGCGAACGTGTGGAAGGCGGCGAGGCCGCGGGGGTCGCGGCGGCACAGCATCGTGCGGATTGAGCCGCCGTGACAGACGAGCAGCGCCGGCCCGTCTGCGCCGCCGTTCTGCGCCGCGGCGGCATCTCGCAGGGAGGCCAGCACCCGCGCCTGCTGTTGCGCGAGCGTCTCCCCACCCGGGAAGTGGAAGCCGATCTCGGCGTCCGGCGCGCGCCAGGCGGCGTAGCGCTCGGGATCGCGCGCGGCGACCTCGTCGAACAGGAAGCCCTCCCACTCGCCGCGCCAACCCTCGCGCAGGCGCGCGTCCAACTGCGGCTCCAGCCCGATTCGCGCGCCGACGATCTCGGCCGTCTCGCGCGCCCGCGACAGGTCGCTGCACCACAGCGAGGTGACCGGGGAATCCAATGCCGCGACGCGCTCCGCCAGCTCGCGCGCCTGATCGCGTCCGCGGTCGTTCAACGGCGTGTCGCGCTGTCCCTGAAAGCGCAGCGGCGGGACGTTGTCGTCGGTCTCGCCGTGGCGGGCGAGCAGGATCATGGGGTCGGCGGAGATGGGTGGGGAACGGTGTCGGCACGCAGGCCGAGGCGCAGCGTCTCGAGCGAGAGGACGTCGCGCGGGGCGATATTGCCGAGGTTCACCTCACCGCCGAAGCGGCGCATGAACCACACCTGCTGCTCCTTCTGCGGCGCCTCGAACAGCAGCCGCTCGACCGGGACGGCGTGCGCGATCTCGTCGATCAAGCCCATCCGCACCTCGCCGTCGGCGCGGTAGATGCCGGCAGTGCCGCTCTCGCGTGCCTCGGCGATCACCTTCCAGGCGCCCGCGGCCAGCTCCGACTGGATCTGCTCGACCCACACGTACGGGGCCATGATGAAGGCCGCGTCCTTGGAGCCGACCTCCGACAACACGGTGAAGCCCTCGCCGGCGAGCCGCTCGATCAGCGCGAGCTTGCGCTCGTGCTCCAGCTCGATCGTGCCATCGGAGATCTCGACGTGCGTCAGCTCCAGCTCGCGCAGCCAGTCGACGAGCTGGTCGATTCTCTCCTGCGCGATCGCCAGCTCCGTGAGCGTGCCGCCGAGCACGACGGGGATCCCGTGGTCGCGGTAGCAGGCGAGCTTTGCGTCGAGGTTCTCCGTGACCATCGCGGTCCCCCAGCCGAGCTTGACGAGGTCGACCGCGGCGCCGGCGACCTCGACCAGCGACTCGACCTCGGCGACCGACAGGCCGCTGTCGAGCACGTGGGTGATCCCGCGCTCGCGCGGCTTCGCGCTGCGCTGCGGGAGGTCGAGGAAGGGGGGCGTCACGGAGGGGGCGGCGTGCCTACTGGCGGTCGGCGCCGACCGTGACGACGACCGGTACCGCGCACGTGGCGCCCTGCGCACAGGCGGCCTCGGTGTCGGCGTCGATTGGCTGGACCGCGTCGGCCGGCACGTCGAGCGTCTTCGCCACTTCCTGCGCCTCGGCCTCGTGCCCGCCGAAGTAGGAGACGACCGTCACTGAGCGCTGCTGATCGGAGGCGTTCGTGACCGGGCCCTGGACGAAGCCGTCGGCCGTGAGTGTGGACGCAACGGTGCTGGCGAGCCCGGCCGTCGTCGTGCCGTTGAGGACAGCGACCGTGACTCTGTCGTGCGCGGGTGCGGCGGTGGCGGGCGTCGTCTGTCTAGCGGCGCTGGTCGTCTGCTGGGTGGGCGCGCTGTTCGAGGCGGCCGGCGTCGACGGGGAATCGTCGCCCCCGGACAGCAGCAGGAAAGCGACTGCCACGACTGCGACAGCGCCGAGTCCGCCGAGCAGCAGCGCCAGCCGACGACGCCCGTGTGGCGCCTCGACGCCGCCGTTGCCGTTTCCGCTGCCGCGCGGGCTCGCGCTCGGCGCGCTGCGCGAGCGCAGCGGCGCGGCGGGGACCGGCCGCTGGCCCGGGCGTGCCGCACCGCGAGCGGGGGGGCGTCTGCCTGCTGCCGGACGACTGCCGGGTCTCGGCGTCGCGCGCCGCACCGGCGGGACGGGCGGGAACGTGTCGCTGTGGCCGTTCGTCGCGGCCGGCGGGGCTGGCACGGCCGGGCTCGGCGCGGGCGGCACTGGCGCCGGCTGCGCGGGTCCCTGTCCCGCAGCCGTGGCCGGCGCAGGCGTGGCGGGAGCCGCTGGGATGGCAGAGGCCGCGGCGGCGGCCGAAGCGGGGATCGCCGCAGGAATGGCGGCCGGGCGCGCCGCGGGCGGGGCCGGGACCGGAGCGGCCGTCGTCGCCGGCGCCGGCGCACCGGCCGGAGCCTGCACCGGCGCGGCACCCGGCGGCTGCTTCGGCAGCGGCACGAACACCGTCGCCGAGCCGAGCGCGGCGCCGCCGACGCGGGCCGGAGCGGCCGGCAGCAGCGGCAGGCGCGTCGGCGAGCTCGTGCGCGCCACCGCGGGCGCGGCTCTCGCGGCCGCCTGCAACGGCTTGGCAGGGACCGGGCGCTGCGCCCCGGGCGCCATCGTGCGCTGCGACGTGCTCGCGCGGCGCGCCAGCTCCAGCGCAGCGGCGAGGCGTCTCTCCAGCTCGCCGATGCGGTCGTGCGCGTGCGCGCCCCACTCGCGCAGGCGCTTCAGCTCCCGCGCCTGCGAGAACAGCAGCATCGCGAAGAGGGCAAGCCCGATCGCCGCGGCGAAGCCGACGTACGCGCCGACCTTGTCGACGAAGCTTTGGACTGAGAGGGCGAAGATCACGGCCAGGGGGAAGCCGACGCGGGCATCAGGCGTCCGACGAGGGTACCTGCGTGACCGGACCGGCGGCGCGCCCGGCGGCCGGCGCGGCCGTGCGCACGGCCGCCAGCTCGCCCACCTTCGCGGCGAGCGCAGCGGCGTCGTCCTCCAGCACAAACAGGTTGATCTCGCCGAACGTGCGCTCCACCCACTCCGGGTCGAGCCGCGGCCGATCGGCGCGCAGGATCTTCTCCGCCGGGGTCGGCTGCGGGCGCTCGAACGGGTTGAACAGCTCCTCGTGCAGCTTCTCCCCCGGCTTCGCACCGACGACCTCGATCGCGATGTCCCGATCGGGCTCGTAGCCGGACAGGCGAATCATCGCCTTCGCGAGATCGACGATCAGCACCGGCTCGCCCATCTCCAGCACGAACACCTCGCCAGAGCGCTCGCTCAACGAGCCCGAGCGGATGATCAGCTGGACCGCCTCTGGGATCGTCATGAAGTAGCGCTGCATGCGCGCGTCCGTCACGGTGACCGGCCCGCCCGCGGCGATCTGGCGGCGGAAGATCGGCACGACCGAACCGGAGGAGCCCAGCACGTTGCCGAAGCGCACGGTCGCGAAGCGCGTGTCCGGGTGGCGCTCTGCGGCCGCTTCGATCGCCCACTCGGCGAGCGCCTTCGAAGCGCCCATCACGGTTGCGGGGCTGACCGCCTTGTCGGTCGAGACGAGCACGAACGTCTTGACCCCGGCCTCGCCGGCGATGCGCGAGACGAGCCGCGTCGCGAGCGCGTTGTTGCGCACGGCCTCGACGGGGTTCAGCTCCATCATCCCGACGTGCTTGTAGGCGGCGGCGTGGAAGACGATCGCCGGGCGGTGGTGAGCGAACACCTCCCGCATGCGCTCCTCCTCCTTGCAATCGGCCAGCACCGGGACGGCGGTGCGCACGTGGCGCTCCTCCTCCAGCTCGCGCGCGATCTCGAACAGGTTGTCCTCGGCGTGGTCGACGAGCACGAGCTTGCGCGGACCGACGCGGGCGATCTGGCGGCACAGCTCACCGCCGATCGAGCCGCCGGCGCCGGTGACGAGCACGACCTGGTTGGCGAGGTAGGCGCCGACGCGGTCGAGCTCCATGCGCACCGGCTCGCGGCCGAGCACGTCCTCGACCTGCAGCTCGCGCAGCTGGCGCATGACTCTGATGCCGCCGTTGCCGCCGTCCTGCAGCAGCTCGAAGACGGTCGGGAGCGTGCGGACGGGGATCCCACGCGGGCGGCAGGCGCCAACGATGCGGCCGCGCAGCGTGCCGGGAGCGGACGGGATCGCGATGATCACCTCGTCGGGCGTCACCGTGTCGAGCACGCGTCTGAGGTCCTGCTCGGACGTCGTGCCGAGGACTCTCAGGTGGTGCTCGTCCTTCATGCCGCGCTTGCGCGGGTCGTCGTCGACGAAGCCGACGGGCGTGAGGCCGAGGTCCGGGTTGCGGATCAGCTCGCGCACGACGAGGCGGCCGCCGTCGCCGCCGCCGACGATCAGGACCGTGCGCGTCCCCTTCCGCATCCGCGGCCCGCGACCGGCGCGGCCCTCGAAGACGAGGTGCGCGAGAAAGCGCACGCCGGCGGTCAGGAAGAGGGTCAGCAGCACCCACATGGCGGCGACGCCCATCGGCATGCCGACGGCCAGCTCGACGCCGCTGCGTGTCTCCTTCTGCACCGGATGCAGGAACGCGATGCCGCCAATCACGAGGACGGCGGCCACGAGGACCGCGCGCACGAGCGCCTCGTAGTCGCGCTGGCCGACGTAGGTCCACAGCCGCTGGTAGAGCCCGAACCCGGCGAACACGACGATGCAGAGCGGGACGACCCACAGGATCGTCTCGTCGCGCAGCAGGTCGTACCGGGGGGGGATCCCGTTGTCGAAGCGCAGCTCGAACGCGAGCATGTACGCGAGGGCGACGAGCCCACCGTCCACGAGCAACTGCACGAGGGAGTGGCGGTGAACCGGAAACGCCCCGGAGCGATACCACCGGCGCATTGAGGGGATTCTACGGGGCTGTCACCCGCGTGGGAGATCGATCCGGTGTGTGCGGGCGATCCGAACGGCATCCGACTCCGGCACCCCGGCCGCTGCGGCGTGCTGCGGCCAGCGCATCACCGCCTCGCGGACCTCGCGCAGGATCGTCTCTGCACGCCCCCGCCGGAGAGAGGCGGTGACCCCGCATGCGCGGAAGTCCTCCACCGCAAAGCCGTCGCGCTTGCCGTTGAGCGACATCTGGTGCACGCGCGTCTGCGCGCCGCTGGGGTTGTAGGCGTACGTCACGTCAAAGGCGGGGGACAGGGACCAAGCCCCGCTGCGGTCCATCAGGAACGCGATGTTCTTGACGTGGTCGTCCTGGTTGCGCGCAACGACGTTGAACGCCGCCCGGCGAAACTGCTGTTCGACCGCGTCCATCGGCAGGCCGAGCCGGCGGATCGTCAGCAGCGCCTGCTCGTAGGAGTACGCCCCGGCCAGGTTGAAGTCGAAGTGGGCGAGCGCGCCGAGCGACTGCATGTGCAGCTTCCCGCCGCCGGGGAGCCGGTCGAAGCGGCGCGTCATGAAGTGGCGGCGGCCGTTCTCGGGCAGCAGCCGGCACTCGCTCATCGCAATCCCGGCGTCACGGGCCATCAGGTGGTACGCATACTCGCGCGCGCCATACCCCTCCGTCCCGTCCAGCTCGCGCGTCGGGTCCCCGCTGACGCCGTCGAACTTCAGCAGCCATTGCCCGAAGCCATCGCCGGCGTCGACCTGCCCGGAGCGGACCTCGCCCGTCGCCTCGTTCCATGCGATCACCGCCTTCGCGCGAGCGCCGCCCGCCGACGTGCCGACCATCAGGATGTCGCGCATCGCGGCCTCGTGGCCGTGCTCTCTCAGCGAGGCCGCGAACCGCTCTCGCTGCGTCAACACCTCGGCGGCGAGATCCACCAGCGTGCTGATCTGGAGCGTCTCGCCGGTGCGCGGTCTGGGTCCTCGCGCGGGCACGAACTCCAGCGCTCCCATCGCGCGCGTACCGATGTAGCAGAGCCGTTCGACCACGTCGAAGTCGTCGGGCGGCCGGCCCTGCGACGCGATCCAGGCGTCGATCAGCGCGTTGCCGAAGCGGTCGGGAAGGGCGTCCGCGAGCAGCCCCGGAAGGCCGCGGAACGTCTCCGGCGACAGATTCGGGAACGCATACGGCCGCTCCGCCTGCAGCGGCATCGTGAGCGGCGCGACCTCGATGCCGCTGCGCGCGAACTCGCGGTCGTAGGCGAAGACGGCGGTCGTGCTGTCGTCCGCGAGCGTGACGGCGCCGATCCGGCGACCCCACAGGTGGACCTCTGCGACCGTCATCGCGCGTCACCGCCCGGTGGATCCCCCCACGACCAGGGCTCGGTGGCGGGGCGGGGCTGGGCGCGGGGTGCGGCGCGGCGACGGCGGTGCCCCTCCAGCGTCACCTGCTCGATCGGATTGGGAAGCGGCTCGGGGACGAGCGTATTCAGGCCCTCCAGCAGCCCGAGCACGCGCAGGACGCGGATGAAGGCCGGGAGTTGGACCGGCGACCCGGCCTCGAGGCGCTCGACCGTCCGCTTCGAGACGCCGGCGGCGTCGGCGACTTGCTGCTGGCTGAGATTCCGCTCCAGCCGCGTGCGAGCGAGCCGCTCGCCGAGCTCGGCCATTACCGCCGGATCCGTGTTCTGGGGAGTGATTCTCATAAGTCGTCTTTAGTGGCGAATATCGACCGATATGGGCCGTTATTCGCCATCTTAGGCGAATAATAGGATTTGGCAAAGGACTCCCGGATAACTCGCCGCATATGGCGAATAACGGCTATAAAACGCCGTTATTCGCCACTAAAGACGACTAGTTGGGGCGGTGAGGAGTCGCGTGAAGTCGCCCGGGTCGCGGCGGATGCGGTCGGGCGCGGCGCCCGGCTGAGCTGCAGCCCGCTTGGCGACGACGACGTCGGCGGGGTCGCGCAGGAGCTTGAGGCGGCCCTCGGCGATCAGCTGCTCGTCGACGGCGCCGAGTCTCCCCTCGAAGGAGGAGAAGACAGGGGTGCCGAGGGCGACGGCCTCGCGGTTCATCGTGCCGCCGGCGGAGATGACGAGGTCGGCGTAGGCGATCAGCGACTGCGCGTCGATCGCACGCTCGGGGATCGTGAAGCCGCCGGCCGCGCTCAGCTCGGCGCGCTGCTCGGGCGTGCGCGGCAGCACGACCGCCTGCGCCCCCTCCTCGCGCAGCTTCTGCAGCACGGCGCCGAACGTGTCGTGCTCGAAGCGGTGGTAGAGCGAGACGACCGGGGGCGTGCGCACGACGACGATCGGCTGGGTCGGGTCGAGCGCGAGCTCCTCCAGGACCGCCGGGTCGGGCTCGAAGTCGGCGAGGTAGTACTCCTCCTTCAGGCCTTTGTAACGGTGGAGCTTCTTGGTCGCGCCGTAGCGAGCGAGCCGCTCCGGCGGGATCGCCTCCGGCACGACGACCGCTTGCGCGAGCCGGCAGTTGACCGTGTGCTGGACGGTCGCCCACTCGTAGTCGAACGTCGTGCTGCACGGGATCCGCAGCAGCGCGGCGGCAACGGTCACGTCGTTAGAGCCGTGGCCGAGCGCAAGGTCGAACGAGCCATGACGGCGCGCCCAGCGCACGAGCGCCCCGGAGCGCTGCATGAGGCCGAGGCCCTTCGCCGCGAGCTTCCCACCGCGGTGATGCCCGACCGCGGTGTGCTCGATTCCGAACCGCTCGCACAGCGCAAGCGTCTGCGCGAAGTCGCGTGCGGTCACGTGCACCTCGTGGCCGTCCGCGCGCAGCACGTCGATCACAGGCCGCATGACGAGCACGTGGGGGGAGTTGGTGAGGTCGATCCAGACGCGCATGGCGGGGACGGCTACGCCGCGAGCGCGGCGCGCACGGCCGCGACGACCTCGTCGGCGGCGGCGCGGTCGAGCAGCGGGCTCATCGGGATCGCAAGGTGGGTGCACGCCAGCTCGTCGGTGACGGGCAGCGCGAGGTCGCCGGCGACCCACGGAGCGAGCGCGGCCTGGCGATGGAGCGGAACGTCGTAGTAGGTGCGGGCGCCGATCCCCGCCCCGGCGAGCGCCGTGGCGAGCGCACCTGCGCGCTCGTGGCGCACGACGTGCAAATGCCACGCAGGCGTCGCCCCCGGCGTCGCCCCAGGCAGCGCGACCAGCTCGCCGAGGCCCGCGTCGGCGTAGTGCGCCGCCGCTGCACGGCGGCCGTCGGACCACGCGTCCAGCTGCGGCAGCAGCACGCGCAGGATCGCCGCCTGCAGCTCGTCGAGCCGCGAGTTCCAGCCGATCCGCTCGTAGAGCGGCGCGCCGCGGTCCGGCATGCCATGGAAGCGCAGCACGCGCGCAGCCTCCGCGAGCGCGTCGTCGTCGGTCGCGATCGCGCCGCCGTCGCCGAAGCAGCCAAGGTTCTTCGAGGGGAAGAACGAGAACGTCGCGAGCGTGCCGAGCGAGCCGGCGGCGCGCGCGCCCAGCTTCGCCCCCGCCGCCTGCGCGGCATCCTCCACGACCGGCAGGCCCAGGGCGGCGATCTCGTCGATCGCCGCCGGGTTGCCGAACAGGTCGACCGCGATCACCGCTCTCGTGCGCGCCGTCAGCGCGGCACGCACCGTCTCGGCGGTGGCGCACATCGTGTCCGGGTCGACGTCGCAGAAGACGGGCGTCGCGCCGGTCGGCGGGATCGCCTCCGCACTCGCGTAGAAGGTGAAGGCAGGCACGACGACCTCGTCGCCGGGCCCGACGCCGAGCGCCTGCAGTGCGATCGTGATCGCGTCGGTGCCATTCGCCACACCGACGACGTGCTTCACGCCGAGGTACGACGCGAGCTCGCGCTCGAACGCCTCAACCTCGGGACCGAGGATGTAGACGCCGCCGTCGAGCACGCGCGCCATCGCGGCATCGATCTCCGCGCGCAGCGGCACGACCGGCGAGACGGTGTCGAACAGGGGGACGGCCACGACGCGGCGAACCCTACCGCCGGCCTGCGAGGGGCCGGCGCGGCATCAGCGCCGGCTCAGGGGCGCGTCGGACGCGGCGGATGGGATCGGGTCCTGCGGGACGAGTCTCGTGCCGTTCCACGCGTAGGTCACCTCGGCGGTGCCGCCGCTCGGCGAGTCGATCGCGTCGGCCGGTCTGTAGAGGGCGTAGCTGAGCGTGACGCTGTCGTCGTCCTGCGCGGTGACCTCGATCGAGGCGCTCGGGTCCTTCGTGTCGGTGCCGATGAAGGCGTCGCCGACGAAGAAGAACGCCTGCTCGGCGCGCGGGTCGGCGCTGCGCGCGACACCGAGCAGCACCTTCAGCGGCTGGTCCGGGCGCCAGTCTCTCTCGCTCAGCGGGGCGTAGCCGCGCCCGTCGAGCACCTGCTCGGCGGTCTGGAGCGACAGCGGCGCATCCGGGTCCGGCGGTGGCGACGGGGTGGTGGGGGCGCTGTCGGTCGACGTCGTCGCCGGAGCGGTCACCGTCCGTGTGACGGTCGTCGTCTCCACCGACGCGCTCGTGGGCTCGTCGTCGCCGCCGCACCCGGCCAGCACGAGCAGCGCGAGGGCAGCAGGCGCGAGCGCGGACAGGATGCGGCGGCGGGACGGCACCCGTCCGGCGTTCGTCGCTGGCCGCGGTCTCCCTGCCGCGAACGGGGCGGAGAGTCGCCGGGCGGACGCGGACACTCCGAGGACGCGGCCCCGTTAGGCTTCTCCGGTGCTCGTCCTCGCCTCCATCACGGAGCCGCTCATCAACTTCGCCACCGACGTGGTGGAGAAGCTCGGTCTCGCTGGCGTGTTCGTGCTGATGACGCTGGAGAGCGCGTGCATCCCGATTCCGTCGGAGGCGACGATGCTGTTCGCCGGCTTCAACGTCGCCAACGGCGAGTACTCGCTGCTGGCGGCGACGCTCGTCGGCTCGTTCGCGAACCTCGTCGGCTCGTGGATCGCCTACGGCGTCGGCTACTACGGGCGGATGGAGCTGGTGGAGCGCCACGGGCACAAGGTGCACATCTCGCCCAAGCACCTCGAGCAGGCCGACCGCTGGTTCGAGAAGTACGGCGACGCGGCGGTCTTCTTCACGCGCATGCTCCCGATCGTGCGCACGTTCATCTCGCTGCCGGCCGGCGTCGCGCGGATGCCATTCCTGCGCTTCTCGATCCTGACGTTCCTGGGCTGCCTGCCGTGGGTCTTCGCGCTCACCTTCATCGGCAAGCAGGCGGGTGCGAACTGGGAGGACTGGAAGGACAGCCTCCACTACTTCGACTACGCCGTGGCCGCGCTGATCGTCGCGGCTGCCGCCTACTACGGCCTGCGCTGGTGGCGCGGGCGCAGCAACGGTGGCGAGCCGCCCAGCCCGGGCGGACCGGTCGAGACCCCCAGCGAGCCGGCAGCCGACGTCCCCGCGTGAGCGGCGCGGGGAGCGAGTCCCTCCCGCTGCGCGAGGCGCTCGCGCTGGGCGTGCTGCACGGTCCCGCCGAGCTGCTGCCGATCTCCTCGTCGGGCCACATCGCGCTCGTTCCCTGGCTGGCCGGCTGGCGCTACTGCGAGCTCGATGCGGAACTGCGCAAGGCGTTCGAGGTCGCGCTGCACGCCGGCACCGCCGCGGCACTGCTGATCGGCCTGCGCTCGGAGGTCGGCGAGACGGCGCGCGGACTCGACCACCGGCGCCTGATGCTGCTCGTCCTGTCGTTCGCGCCGGCCGGTGCTTTGGCGTTCCTGTTTGAGCGGCCGATCGAGCGCCACCTGGGCACGCCGGCGACGACCGCCGCCGGGCTCGTGCTCGGCGCGCTCGCGATGGCAGCGGCCGATCGTGCGCCGCAGGAACGTGTGCGCGAGTCGGCGACGGCTGTTGACGGGTTGGCGCTGGGGGTCGGGCAGGCGTGCGCTTTGGTGCCCGGTGTCTCGCGTAACGGGGCGACACTGGCGGCGGCGCGGTGGCGGCGCTTCACGCGTGAGGACGCGAATGTGCTGTCGCGGCATGCGGCGCTGCCGTTGATCCTGGCGGCGACGGGGTTGAAGGGCGTGCGGTTGTGGAAACGTGGGCTGCCGCGCGACGTGCACGTCGCGTTCGCGTTGGGAACCGGCGCCTCGTTCGCCTCCACGCTGGCGTCGACCTGGCTGATTCGGCAGGTGGAGCGGGATCGGTCTTTGTTGCCTTATGCGGTGTATCGGCTTGGGCTGGCATCGGTTGTGGCGGCTCGGCTGTTGGGGCGCCGGCGGGTGCGACACGCCGGGCCGCCCGATGCTCCCCCGCGAGAGGCCGGTCTTGAGGTGGGCGGGTAGCGCTCCGTCGTTGTGGGATCCGCGGGAGCCTCTCGCGGAGGACATCGCGCGTCCGGCTGACTCAACGTCCGCGCACTTCGAGCCGATTACGTGGGTGATCGCCGATGGTTTCGCGTCCTGACACCCCGACCGCCGCCGCACCCGCATCGCAGCTTGTGCTGCGGGGTGAGCATGGCGGGGTCCATTCGCTGGCTCATGTGAACGATGGCTTGGGCGCCGCGCTTTCGGTGCGCGGCTACGAGCTGGTGCGACGGGATCCGCGCAGTGGGCAGTTGCCGGTTGGGTGTCCGACGATCACGCATTCGTGGCCGCCGGATTTTGCTCCTGGGAGTGAGGGGCCGACGGTTGCGATCTTGCCGTGGGAGGTGGGGGCTCCGCCGCGGGCTTGGGTGCATGCGGTGCGGGAGCGGGTGGATCGTGTGTGGGTGCCGAGTGCGTTTGTGCGGGATGGCTATGTCGCTGGTGGGATGCCGCCGGGGATCGTCGACGTCGTGCCGAACGGGGTGGATCTGGAGCGCTTCTCGCCTGACGGTGAGGTGCGTGCGATCGATGGGCCCGGTGCCGCCTGCACGTTCCTGTTTGTCGGCGGGACGATCTGGCGCAAGGGGATTGACGTGCTGCTGGCGGCGTGGGCGCGGGCGTTTGGGCCGGGCGACGACGTGCGGCTTGTGGTGAAGGACTTCGGCGTCGAGAGCTCCTACAAGGGTCAGACGTCGGGTGACGATGTGCGGGCGCTTGCGGCCCGCTCCGATGTCGCGCCGGTCGTCTATGTCACTGAGGATCTGCCGGCGGCCGAGCTGCCGGCGCTCTACCGCGCTGCGGATGTGGTTGTGCTGCCCTACCGCGCCGAGGGCTTCTGCCTTCCGGCGCTGGAGGCGATGGCGTGCGGCGTGCCGGTGATCCACACCGCCGCCGGGCCGACGGGCGAGTTCTGCCCGCCGGACGCCGGCTGGGCGCTCAGCTCCCGCCGCGTCGAGTTCGAGGCGCGCACCTACGCGGGCCCGACGGCCGGCCCTGCCTGCGCGCTGGAGGTCGATCCGGACGTGCTCGCTTCGACATTGCGCGCCGCCGCCGGCGCGGATCCCGCCGCGCGTGCCGCGCGCGGAGCACACGCGCGCCGTGCGGCCGAGCGGATGAGCTGGGCCACCGCGGCCGAGGTCGCCGACCGGCGGCTCGTCGAGCTGGCGCGCTGCGCGCCGCCGCGCTGGGCGCGCGCGGTCGTCCCGCCACAGCTCGATACGCGCGGGACCGCTGTGCTCTACGCGCCAGCGTGGGAGCGCACGGAGACCTGGCAGCCGGTGTTGCGCGCGTGGGCCGCGACCTTCTCCGCCGACGATGACGCGACGCTCGTGCTGGTCGCGCCGGCGGGCGAACGCGAGGCGCTTGCTCAGGCTGCGATCGCGGCGCTGGAGGCGAGCGGCCGACCGGCCGACGCGCTGCCCGACGTGCTGCTCGACGACCCGCCGCCCGACCGCCTGGACGGGCTCGTCGCGCGTTGCGACGCGGTCCTGCTCGACGACGCCGCGCATCCGGCCGCTCCCGGCGTGGCCGGTGTCGCGCCGGCGCGGGAGCTGCTGACGCGCCGTGCGCTGCGCACGCTCGCGGCCGATCCGCCGGCGCTCGCGGCCTTCGCAGCACAGCTTCGCGGCGGCGGTGCGCGGGCGGCGACGCAGCGGTCGCTGGCGGCCTGAGCCCACCGACCCCGCAGTCGCCTCAGCGCGCAGGCGAGCGCCCCGACCGAGGGGGACCGGCCGGAGCGCTCTGGACTCCTCGTCGCCGGGATGGGGGATGAGCGGCGAGGAGCGCGAGAGACGCGAGCGGCTGAAGGAGATTCCCTGCCGTACAGCGTCTCCTTTCCGACCTTACCGAATAATCCAACTCAATGGTGGGGATTTCCACCACCATCGTGGCTGGTATGCAGGCGATCGGATGGGCAGGGTCCCGGGCTCATGTCGGATCCGGATCCTCGGTTGGTTGCACTCGGTCGCGCGCTGCGAAAAGCACGCCGCAACCGCGACCTGTCGCAGGAGGCGATCGGCCAGCGTGCCGGCATGCACCCCAACCACGTCGGCACGATCGAGCGCGGCACGAAGGACCTGCGCGCCACGACGCTCCTCCGACTGATCGAGGCACTCGAGATGTCGCCCGCAGATCTGTTCGCAAGCTACGGAGTGCCGGAGGAGCGCGCCGAGGCGCCGAGGTAGCGCAATGCCGGAGCGCCTGCGTTTGCGGCGTCGTCGTGTCTACTGCGTGGCGACCTGCTCGGGCAGCACCCGCAAGCCGGTCTCACGTGCAGCGCGGCGCAGACGCACGTCCCACGTCGCGACGGTCACCGCCTCCTTCGGAAGCAGCAGTGCCGCTGCCAGGTGCAGCGCGTCGAGGCTGCGTAGCTCGTGCGCTAGCGTCAGCTCGGCCGCGTGCTCGGAGAGCTCGGCGTCCACCTCGATCACCCCGAACGAACTCCACTCGCGCCGCACCGTCGCTGCGACGCGGGACCCGGCCGAGAGCCCAACAGCCCGGACCGTCTCGACGAACCCGATCCGGCACATGAACCAGTCCCTCTCGCCGGCCATCGCGCCGCGCACGAGATCGCTCCCCTCTTCCTCGACGTAACGCTTCACGAGCGCAGTCGCGTCGAGATACAGCACGCGTTGTCTCAGCGCTCTTCGTCGCGATCGGCGAGCACGAGCGCTGACGCAGGACGGGTGCCGCGCGCGAGTCGTGGTGCCCGCCGCGGATGTTCGCGCGACGGGAGCGTGAGCCGACCTTCGGCGACCAGCGAGCGCAGTCCGTCATCATGGCCCACCGCCGTCGGAACGATGTCCGCAACCGCGCGGCCATGGACCGTGACGCGCAGCTGGCCGCCGCGCTCGACCTCGCGCAGCGCCTCGCTCAAGCGCGCCTTCAGCTCACGGACTCCAACCTCTCGCATGTAGTCACACTATCAGTGAATGAGACCACATCTATATGGTTGCAGGCAGTTCGCGCTTGAGTACCTTGCCCGTCGGATTGCGTGGGATCGCGTCGAGGAAGATGACCTCGCGTGGGAGCTTGTAGCGGGCGAGGCGCTCGCGCAGCCACGCGATGAGTTGCTCCTCCGTAACCGGCTCGGCGTCGTCGTCGCTCCGGCGCACTGCGAAAGCGCGCAGTCGCTGGCCGAAGTCCGGATCCTCGACGCCAATCACGGCTGCGTCGACGAGCAGCGGGTGGCCGATCAGCAGATCCTCGACCTCCTGCGGATAGACGTTCTCGCCGCCCGACAGGATCATGTCGTCCTCGCGGCCGTCGATGAACAGGCGCCCGGTGGGGTCGAGATGGCCGACGTCGCCGATGTTCATCAGCCCGCCGACGACCTCGCGCGAGCCGCCGCCGCTGTAGCCGTCGAAGACGAGGCCGCTGCCGATGAAGACGGTGCCGATCGTGCCGGGCGGGACGGGGCGGCGCTGCTCGTCGAGCACCGCGATCGTCACGCCGCGGGGCGCGCGGCCGACGGTCCCGGGCGCCGCGCGCATGTCCGCCGGTCCGGCGCAGGAGGCGAAGCCGGTCTCGGTCGAGCCGTAGAGGTTGAAGAGGTGATCGCCGAACGCGTCCATGAAGGCGGACGCGACGTCGGGCGCGAGCGGGGCGCCGGCGGAGGCGACCGCGCGCAGCGAGGTGGTGTTGGGTCTTGCCCGCTCGGCGGCGGGCAGCGCGAGGATCCGCTGGAGCATTGCCGGCACGCCCACCAGGTGTGTTGCGTGGTGGCGCTCGATTGCCTCCAGCGCCCACTGCGCGTCGAAGCGGCGGCGCAGCACGACCGGCGCGCCGACGAACAGCGCGAGGCCGAGGAACGCGAGGCCGAAGCCGTGGAAGACGGGCGGGCCGATCACGATCGGATCGCCGGCGTGGGGCTTCAGCTCCTCCAGCAGGGTGGTGAGCGGGCCGAGCACCGCCGACGGCGACGGCTCGCGCGCGGCGCCCTTCGGTGCGCCGGTCGTGCCGGAGCTGAGGATCACGAGGCGGCCGGGGGTGGGTGGGGCCGGCGGCTTGGGCGCGCTGTGCCCGGCCTCGGCCAGCCGATCGAGCGTCGCGACGCCGGTGGCCGGCTGCGCGTCGTGCCAGGCGAGAATCCGGGCCGGTTGCGTGCCCGAAGCGTCCTGTTCTGCGCTCGCAGAGCCAGCCTCAGGCAGGACGCTTGCGCGAGAGGCGGCTGCATCGGCAAGCGCGCCGTCGAGCGCCGGCCCGAACTCCTCGTCGTGGACGATCGCGCCCGGCTGGTGGGGCGCAAGCGCCTGGGCGAGCTGCGGTCCGGGGAAGTCCGTGTTGAGCAGCAGCAGATCGGCGCCGAGGCGCGAGGCGGTCAGCATCGCCTCGACGAAGCCGCGGTGGTTGCGGCACATGACCGCGAGCGAGCGGTCCGGGCCGATGCCGTGCTCGGTGCGCAGCGCGGCGGCGATCCGTTCGGCGCGGTCGTTCAGCTCCGCGAAGGTGATCGAGCCGCGCTCGTCGATCACGGCCGGGCAGTGCGGGTCGCGCGCGGCGCTGATGGCGCAGCCGGCGGCAGCGCCGAGTCCGAGTGCGCGGGCCGCAGAGAGCGCCTGCAACGCGCGGGCGGGTGGCAGCGGCTTGAGGACACCGGCGCCGGCGAGTGCGCGCAGTGCCGGCACGGCCAGCTCGGCGACGGAACGCGCCTCGGCGAGGCGGGCGGAGCGGCTCATGCGGCCCCGCGCGGGTCTGCGGTGGGGGTCGAGTCGGCGGACGCCGTGCCGCCTGTCGGGGGATCGCCGGAGGACGCGGCCGCGCCACCGCGCGACGTGAACCGCTTCGCATAGAGCCGCACGAGCCGGTCGCTCGTGCCGCGCGCGGCCGTGTCGATCAGCGCGGCGGTCGTCACCCACCACGGCGTGATCGCGGACGGCCGATCGACGATTGCGTGGCAGACAAGCCCGGCGGCCTCGTCGGGCGAGAGGCCGGGCACGAGCTTGAAGTCGTCGGTCGGCGCGCTCATGCGCGTGTGCACGAGCGCCATGTAGAGCGACGTGGCGGTGACGCCGTCGGCGTGCATCTCGGCGGCGACGGCGCGCAGCCACACGTCGAAGGCCGCCTTCGACGCCTGGTAGGCGGACCAGCGCGGTGTCGGCGGCAGCAGCACACCCACCGTCGAGACGTTGACGACGTGGCCGCTGCCGCGATCGCGCATCGCCGGCAGGAGGGCGAGCAGCAGCCGCACAGGCCCGAGGTAGTTCAGATCGGCGGTGCGGGTGAAGTCATGGAAGCGCTCGTAGGAACGGTCGATTGCGCGGCGGATCGACTTGCCGGCGTTGTTGACGATCACGTCGGGCGGACCGTGCTCGGCGAGGATCCGCTGTGCGAGCGCCGGCACCGCCTCCTCCGCGTCGCTGAGGTCGGCGGGGAGCGCGTGCGCGTCGGCGCCATCGGCACGCAACTGCTCCGCGAGCTCCTCCAGGACCTCGGCGGAGCGTGCGACGAGCAGCACGGTCGCGCCCGCGCGCGCGAGCCGGATCGCCGTGTGGCGGCCGATCCCGTGCGAGGCGCCGGTGACGAGGATCGTCTGGCCGGAGACCGCCGCGCGCAGCTTTGTCGCGCTCGGCGTACCGCCGGGATTGACGACGCGTGAGGCCACCCTCCGCATCAGACCAGCAAGCTGACTATGGTCTTGAACGAAATTCAAGTTGGATCGCGGTCAGCGTACATCGGAGCGTTCATGAGCGGTGCATACGAGTCCGAGCGAGCGGATCAGAACGGCAGCGCAGCGGCGCAAGAGGTCCACGTCGCAATCATCGGCGGCGGGCTGAGTGGCGTCGGCGCCGCGATCATGCTGCGCCGCGCAGGGATCGGCGACCTTGTCGTGCTGGAGCGCGCCGAGGAGGTCGGCGGCACCTGGCGCGACAACACGTACCCCGGCTGCGCGTGCGACGTGCCGTCGGCGCTCTACTCGTTCTCGTTCGCCCCGAACCCCGACTGGGGCCGCCTGTATGCCGGGCAGCCGGAGATCCGCGAGTACGCGCGCCGCATCGCGCGCGAGCACGGCGCCGACGAGCACGTCGTGACCGGTGCCGACGTGCTGGACGCGCGCTGGGACGACGACGTGCAGCGCTGGCAGATCGAGACGACGCGCGGGAGCTGGTCCGCACGCGCCGTCATCTCCGCGACCGGCCCGTGGAGCGAGCCGGTGCTGCCGGACGTGCCGGGCCTCGACGCGTTCGAGGGGACGATCTTCCACTCCTCGCGCTGGAACCACGAGCACGCGCTCAGCGGCGAGCGCGTCGCGGTGATCGGCACCGGTGCGTCCGCCGTCCAGTTCGTGCCGAAGGTCCAGCCGCAGGTCGAGCAGTTGACGGTCTTCCAGCGCACGGCGCAATGGGTGCTGCCGAAGCTCGACCGGCGCGTCACGGCGGCGGAGCAGGCGCTCTACCGCCGCGTGCCACTCACGCAGCGTGCGCTGCGTGAAGCGATGTACTACACGTTCGAGCTGGCCGGCTTCGCCGAGCGCAACCCGCGCGCGATGGGCGGCTTCCAGCGGATCGCGCGGCGCCATCTGGAGCGCTCGGTCGCAGATCCCGAGTTGCGCGCGGCGCTGACGCCCGACCACACGCTCGGGTGCAAGCGCATCCTTTTCTCGAACGAGTGGTACCGCGCGCTGACGCAACCGAACGTCGAGCTGGTGCCGCACGCGGTGACGGGGGTGCGCGCGGGCGGGCTGGTCGGCGCCGACGGCATCGAGCGACCGGCCGACACGCTGATCCTCGGGACCGGCTTCGGGATCACCGAGATGCCGATCGCCGCGCGCGTGACGGGCCGCGACGGGCGCACCCTCGACGAGACGTGGGGCGGCTCGCCGACCGGCCACCTCGGCACGGTCGTCAGCGGCTTCCCGAACCTCTTCATGATCCTCGGTCCCAACGTCGGCAACGGCCACACCTCGGCGACCGTGCTGATCGAGATGCAGGTCGAGTTTGCGATCGACGCGCTCAAGCGAATGGAGCGCGACGGCGTGGCGAGCGCCGACGTGCGCCCAGCGGTGCAGCAGGCGTTCAACGAGGAGGTCCAGCGGCGCCTGCGCGGGACCGTCTGGAACGCCGGCGGCTGCCGCAGCTACTACCTCGACCGCAACGGGAGAAACAGCACGATCTATCCGGGATCGACGCTGGAGCTGCGGCGGCGGATGCGGTTCGAGCCGCGGGATTACGCGCTGGCTCCAGCTGGCTGACCGAGCGGTTCCTGCTTATATTTCCTTTCCTGTGTACGAACGCAGGAAAGGGAGTTTATGCAGGTTCGGCTGACCGGCATCAGATTGAAGCGAGAAGCTGCGCAGCTTCTCCCTGCGATGCTGGGCGAGCTGCTGGCAGAGTCGCCGCCCGTCCTGACGCACGGATCCGGGCCCGATCGGCACGTCGACCTGCTCGCCGACGTCGCCGGCCTGCGATGGCTGTTCGAGGTGAAGGGGTCGAGTCGCCCCGGGACGATCAGGCATGCGGCCGAGCAGCTGCACGAGTTCGCCTCGCGGTCGCCCGTCCGCGGGGAGACCGTGCTCGTCCTCGTCGTCCCCCATATGTCCCCAGCCGGGGCGAGCACCGCCGAGGCAGCCGGCGTCAGCTGGATGGACCTGTCCGGCAACGCGTCGATCCGCGCCTCGGGGATTCGCGTCAGCGTGCTCGGCCGACCCAACGCGTTTCCCGCCATCGGGCGTCCGGCGACGCCGTTCGCTCCCCGCAGCGCCCGTGTTGCCCGAATGCTGCTGCTCGACCCCGAGCGCTGGTGGCGCCAGCGGGATCTCGTCGGCGAGACCGGCCTGGACGACAGCCAGGTCTCGCGCGTCGTGCGAAGACTGGACGACGAGCGGCTCCTCACGCTCCGCAGACGCGAGCTGCGGCCGGCCGACCCCCGGCTCCTGCTCGATGCATGGGCCGACGACTACCGCTTCGACCGGCACGACGTCGTGCTCGGGCATCTCAGCGGCAGCGACGGCATGGACGTGGCGCGACGCCTCGGCGAGCGCCTGAGCACGAGCAGCGTGCGCCATGCGTTCACCGGACTGCCGGCCGCGTGGGTCATCGACCACTTCGCGATGTTCCGTCTCGCGACCGCGTACGTCGACGGAGACCCCCGCGAGGCAGCAAAAACGATCGGGCTGCGGCCCAGCGAGCGCGGTGCGAACGTACAGCTCGTCGGACCCAATGACCCGGGCGTGTTCGCGGGCAGCGAAACCCGCGACGGCCTCCCATGCGTCTCCATCGTGCAGGTCTATCTCGATCTGCTTGCCCTCCCGGAGCGCGCGCAGGAGGGGGCGAAACATCTTCGCTCGGAGCATCTGTGGCGCCGTGGCGCCAATTCAGAAGCCCCGCCGTCGTAGCGGTTACACCCACGAACAGACAGCACTGGTGGAGTCGGCGTGCCTGAGTGTCGCCGCCACGCTCGGGGCTCTGATGGACGACCTCTGCATCGTCGGCGGCCTCGTGCCGACGCTTCTCGTCGATCGGCGAGACGAAGCGCAGGGCGAACGGTCAGCTCGTCACCCGGGGACCGTGGACCTCGACGTGGGTCTCGGGCTGGCGCTACTCGACGGGAACCGCTACTCGGAGGTCAGCGACCGCCTGCGCAGCGAGGGATTCGAGCCGGACACGAACGAGAACGGAAACGCGACGCTGCAGCGCTGGCGATTCGGGACGCTCGGCGCCACCGTCGACTTCCTGCTGCCGGCTATACCGGGTGGCGCCCGAGGCGGCCGGATCCATCCGCTCGAACCTGACTTCGGTGCGCTCGTGGCCCCGGGCCTCGAGCTGTCCTTCGAGGAGCGGATCAACATCCCGTGCGAGGGTCACACCCTGCGCGGCGAGCAGACGACGCGTGTCATCCCGGTCTGCGGACCGGCCGCGTTCGTGGTCCTGAAGGCGCTGGCGTTCGCCGATCGCGCCGAGCCCAAGGACGCGTTCGACCTCGTCTACGTCATCCGGCACTGGCCGGGCGGAGCCTCGGACATCGCGGACCGCCTCGTGCGCCATTCTCAGCGCCATGCACATGTCGTGCGGCATGCCTTGCGCCTGCTCGCGCGAGACTTCGAGACGCCCGAGACGCTCGGCCCCGCGCGGGTCGCGGAGTTCGAGCAGGCCGACGGACGCCCGCCTCACGAGCTCGCCGCCGATGCGCACGGCGACGTCGACGATCTGCTCGCACTCTGCCGGCTGCGCGACCTCGTGTGACGCGGCCCGCAGGCGAAACGCCCTTCGCCGCGCCATCCGCGACAATCCAGCGCGTGAGCGATTCCTACGCAGCCGCCGGCGTCGACATCGCGGAGGCGGATGAGGGCGTTCGGGCGCTTGTGGAGGTGCTGCGGACGATCGATCCAGGGCGGCCGTCGGCCTCTGTGCTCGGCTCCGGCCACTACGCCAACGTGCTGCGGGTGGCGCCGAACCTGGGGATCGCGGTGTGTGCGGACGGCGTCGGCTCGAAGGTGATCGTCGCCGAGCAGACGGGTCGCTACGACACGGTCGGGATCGACTGCATCGCGATGAACGTCAACGACGTGATCTGCGTCGGCGCGGAGCCGCTCGCCGTGCTCGACTACCTCGCCGTCGAGCAGGCCGACCCGGGCGTGCTGCGGGACATCGCGCTGGGGTTGAAGCGCGGCGCCGAGGATGCCGGCGTAGAGATTCCGGGCGGGGAGTTGGCGCAGTTGCCCGAGTTGATCAAGGGCCATCCGTCGCCGCACGGCTTCGATCTCACGGGCGCGTGCTTCGGCACGGTCGCGCTCGACGCGATCGTGACCGGCGACGCAATCACTCAGGGCGACGCGCTGATCGGCCTGCCGTCGAGTGGCGTGCATTCCAATGGCCTCACGCTCGCGCGGCGTGCGCTGCTGGAGGACGGCGGCCTCGGCCTCGACGACCGCCCCGACGAGTTGGGCGGCGGCGCGTCCGTCGCCGACGTGCTGCTGGAGCCGACGGTCCTCTACGTGCGCGCGGTGCTGGAGCTGCTGCGCAGCGACGTCCCCGTGCACGGGCTTGCGCACATCACCGGTGGTGGCGTGCTCAACCTGCTGCGGCTCGGTGGCGCCAACGGCGTCGGCTACGACATCTCCGACCCGCTGCCGGTCCCGCCCGTGTTCGAGCTGGTCGCGCGCTGCGGCTCAGTGGAACCGGCGGAGATGCAGAAGGTCTTCAACATGGGCTGCGGCTTCGTGGCGATCGTGCCCGAGGCGAGCGCTGCGGCTGCGATCGAGCTGCTGAGCCAACGCCACCCCGGCACGGCCCGTATCGGCGGTGTCACCGCCGACGCCGGTCGCGTCACGCTCCCGACGCTCGGCCTCGCCGGCGACGCGAGCGGCATCGCGCGCGCGTAGACGCCCCCGCCAAACGGCGGGGAGCGACGCGCCGGAGAACAGTCAATTCGGGCGGTTGCGGGTATGTCGACCGCAGGAGAAGGTCCCTCGCCGTCGTACCCCGAGAGCTGGAGACCCGTTTTGCGTCTCCGTCACCGTCTTCCAGGAGGAACCCGATGAGCAGTGTGGAGTTCGTCGTCATAGAAGAGCCAGAACCGCGCGGACTGCCGGCGTTCTACGCCGAGCTGGTCGGCACGTTCCTGCTCGTCTTCTTCATCTGCGGATTCATCTCAGTCGCCTCGGCCGGCGGCTTCGACCTCGCAGGCCTCGCGCTCGCGCACGCCTTCATCCTGGCCGTGCTGATCTACGCACTCGGCGGGACATCGGGCGCGCACTTCAACCCGGCCGTCACATTCGCGCTGTGGTCGATCAAGAAGATCTCGACGCCCAACGCGATCGTCTACGTGATCTGCCAGTGCATCGGCGGAATCCTCGGTGCGCTCGTCGTGCTGCTGCTGTTCAAGGACGTCGGCGACGCAGTCAACTACGGCGCGACCGCGATCAACGGCGAGGTCCTGAACAACGGCTCGGTGTGGCTCGGGCTGCTCGCCGAGGCGATCGGCACGTTCCTGCTGATGTACGCGATCATGGGCCTCGCGGTCAACCCGCGCGGCGAGGCGGCGCTCGCGGGCCTCGGCATCGGGCTGGCGCTCGGCGTCGCCGTGATCGTCTTCGGCCCGGCGACCGGCGCCGGCCTCAACCCCGCCCGCTGGCTCGGCCCCGCCGTCGCGTCGGGCAGATTCGACGACTTCTGGATCTACATCGTCGGCCCGCTCGTGGGTGCGATTGCCGCGGCGACCGCGTACCGCACGTTCATCCTCGACCCGCGCTGGCTGCCGGCGCAGCGGCCGAAGGACGAGCTGCCGGGCTGACGGCGGGCGGGATCCGAATCAGTAGCTGACAGTTCCGGCAAGCCGGACGCGGGCCTTGCTCGCGTCCGGTCTCGCCCGGCCGGTCACTCTCAGTCTGCGGCCGTGGATGCCGGCGAATCTGCCGGTGCCGCCCGTCACCGCCGCGGTACCGCGCAGGCTCGGCCAGGTCGCACTGTCGAGAATCGCGACCGCGACGCCTCTGCCGGAGATCGTGCCGCCCGGCAGCGTGGCGGTGAATCTGACGATCACGCCCTTCGAGGTGATTCTCGCCTCGACCGCCATCGTCCCGTCGTAGGTCCCGGTGACCGTGCCCGTTTGGAAGTAGTGCGCGGGGCTGACACGGTTGACGAGCGTCAGGTCGGCCGTCTCGTCGAGCAGGGAGCCGGTGGGCTTCGGGTCCGGTGCCGACGCCGCGTGCTGCTGGGTGGTCCTCGGGGTCGTGGCGGCGGGCGCCGGGGCCGGCTCGTCGGCGGCGCCGGCTGAAGAGCCGCCGGAGGAGCTCCGCGGCGTGCCGTCTGTTCCGGAGGCCGCGGGCGCCGCCGCGCCGCCGGACGGCTGCGCCCGCCCGCCGGCTGTCTGCACCGCGGAGTCGGGAGTGGTCGCTCTTCTGTGGGGCGCTGCGGGTGTGGTTGCGGTCGCAGCAGGCGCCGCCGTCTGCGGCGCGGTGGCCGTTGCCACGGGCGGATCGGTCGCCGCGGTCGTGCCGGCGACGGGGTTCGCGGTTGTGCCGCCGCCGCACGAGGCGAGCAGCAGCATCAGCGCACAGGCGAGGACAAGGCGAGCGATCGGTGGCGATCTCGCGGCCACCGGCTCAGCCTATACAGATATCGGGTGCGTTACCGACCCTATGGTCGGTGGAATTCAGATCTCGATCGCCGACTCGCGGATCGCGATCGCGACCGCGTGCGCGCGGCTGGAGGCCTCGAGCTTGCGCATCACGTTGCGCATGTGGGTGCGGACCGTATGCGGGCTGAGCGAGAGCGCTTCCGCTGTGGCCTCCGTCGAGCCGCCGTCGGCGACGAGCGCGAGCACACGCAGCTCGGAGCTCGACAGCGTCGACGTGCGCCGCTGGGCGTGTGGAAGGGGGAGCGGGAGCGCGGGCTTGGGAGCGGGCGCGAGCGCCTCGTCGTCGCGCTCCTCGAACCACAGCCCGCCCGTCGCGACCAGGCGCAGCGCCTCGGCCAGGTCGGCGACCGAGCGGCGCTTGGCGATCAGTCCCGCCGCGCCGGCGTTGACGGCCGCGGCAGAGTCCTCGCAGTCGGCGTCGTGGGCGTACAGCACGACGGCGCTGCGCAGCCCGCGGCCCACGAGCCGCTTCACGAGCGCGATCCCGTCCACGTCCGGCAGGTCGGCGGCGACGAGCGCGATGTTGGGCTCGTGGCGGACGATCAGGGCTTCGCCGCCGGCGCCGGTCGAGGCGCCGCCGAGCACGGCGAGCCCTTCGGGGGGCAGCAGCAGCGAGAGTCCCTCGCGCACCGGCGGGTGGGGATCGACGATCACGACGCTCGTCAGCGCGATCGCCGGCGCGGCGTCTTCCACGTGCCCGGAAAAACGCGCGCCGCCCGTGGCAGTCGAGCGCAGGTCGGAGACGTCGAGCGGGGCGAGCGGGGAGTGGGAGTCGTGGTCGAGCAAGGGCACCGGAGCGGGTATTCGTCGCTATTTGGTCAAGTCATCCGAACGTAACCCAGTGCATCGGAAAAATCATGCACATTGCGGGAAACTTTGTCGGAGGAATTGCCTTCCAACGTCTGGATTCTGCCGCCTGGGAGGACCTGCTCGACGATCCCGATGTGCTCATCCCAGACGATCAGATCGCCGGGGCGCGGCACGACGCCGGGACCGTTCGAAACGGCGCGGCCGTTGCGCTGGGCCCACGCGTAGAGCTGGTCGACGGAGCCGAAGCCCTCGCCGTGGTCGCCGAGCGGCATCCCGGCCTGGCGTGAGACCCACGAGACGAAGTACGCGCACCACGGGCCGACGCCACTGCCGGCCGTGGCTGTGCGGTACTGGGCGATACGCGCCGAATCGTTCGACCCGGGCGGCTGCTCGGCCTGGCCGACCTCGGCGCCGGCGATCAGCGTCATCGCGCTGCCGGGGGAGCCGGCGCCTGGAGCTACCGTCGGAACCATGCCGGCGGGCATCGCGCCCTGGAGCGCGGTCGCGAACGAGGAGGCAGCTCCCGCGGCCGGGACTCCCACGGTCGCCGTCGTGCCCGGCGCGGCCGCGCCGCCCACCGCCGCGGACATCGCGGCGACGTCCGGCGGCACGAGCGCCCGCTCGATCTGGTCGATGCGGGCGAGAGCGAGCGGGAGCGACATCACTCCCGGTCATCGACCGATGCTGGCGCGACTTGACTATCTGGACGAAAGGAGGAGGGTGGGCGCCGAAAGCGCCCACCCTTTCCACTTCGAGGTGCGTCAGATGCGGTGACTACCGCAGCAGCGAAAGGACCTGCTGCGGCGCCTGCTGCGCCTGAGCGAGCATCGAGGTGCCCGCCTGGGTGAGGATCTGGTTCTTGGTGAACTTGACCATCTCCGCGGCCATGTCGATGTCGCGGATGCGGCTCTCGGACGCGGTCAGGTTCTCCTGGTAGGTGGTCAGGTTGTTGTACGTGTGCTCGAGACGGTTCTGCACCGCGCCAAACGTTGCGCGCTGTGCGGAGACGGCGTCGATCGCTCTGTCGACGTCAGCGAGGACCGTCGAGGAGGTGATGTCGATCGTGCCGACCGCCGACCCGAGGCTCACCGTCGAGACGGAGATGACCTCGCCGTCGTTGGCGCCGACCTGGAACGAGATCGTCTGCGCCGAGTCGAGCAGGTGGATGTTGTTGAACTGAGCGGTCGTCCCGATGCGCTCGATCTCCTGCGTGAGCTGGCTCACCTCGGAGTTGATCGCGCTTCTGTCCGACGTCGAGAGCGTGCCGTTCTGGTACTGCACGGCCAGCTCGCGAACGCGCTGGAGCATCGAGTGGACCTCGGTCAGCGAGCCCTCAGCCGTCTGGACGAGCGAGATGCCGTCCTGGACGTTGCGGCCGGCCTGGTCCAGACCACCGATCTGACCGCGCAGCTTCTCGCTGATCGCGAGGCCGGCGGCGTCGTCTGCAGCACGGTTGATGCGGAAGCCGGAGCTCAGGCGCTCCATCGACTTCGCGACTGCGCTGCTGGTGTGCACCAGGTTGCGGTGCGCGTTGAACGCCTCGACGTTCGTGTTGATGCGAAGGGACATGCGTGCATCTCCTTGATGTCGTCCCGGGGCGACTCCATGTCACCCTCTCTCGATCCGGTACATCGGCATCCGGGCGGAGGACTTGAGCGCTTTTCGCGACTACGAGGCTTCGGCGCGCTGCGCAGCGGCGCGGCGGGCGGCCGCCTCGGCGGCGCGGTGGCTGCGCACGGCGCGCAGCTCGGCGACGACGAGATGGCGCCAGACGAGGACGGCGCCGGCCCAGGTCGCGACGTAGCCGGCGATGCCGCCCACGATCGCGCGCAGCAGCGCGTCGGGGAGCGGGACGCCGGCACGCACCGACAGCAGCGCGACGAGCACGAAACCGGCGAGCCCGCCCCACGCCTTCGCGCGGACGACTTGTGCGCCGGCGCGCGGGTGGTTGGCGACGCTCATCGCGTCGGCGCCGGTGCCCTTGTCGTCCTTCTTCGTTGATGCCTTCTTGGGCTTCTTTTCGTCCTTCTTGGCCATCAGAGCTCCCCGTCTCGGGTCCGCTGGCGGGCGATCCGCTCCTGCTCGAAGACGAAGCGCACGAGCTGGCGGCGCGCGTCGCGGTCGAGCTCCTCGATCGCGATGCCGCGCTGGCCGTCGTCGCCGATGCGCGCGACGCGGCCGCGGCCGGCGATCTGCTCGCCCTCGTTCGGCGTCAGGCGGAAGGCGACCTCGTCGCCGACCGCGATCGTGTCTGGGCCGCTCGCGAGCAGCCCGTTGCCGCTGACGTTCACGGTGAGCGCGTCCGTCCACTCGCCCGGCATGCCGTCCTCGCCGAGCGGCGCGAGCGCGAGCGGACGCACGACGCGGACGCGCACGAAGTCGCGCCGCTGGACGATGTCGACCGCGCCCTCGTGGTGGAAGCGCACGAGGTCCTGCGTGGCGATGGTCCCTCTGCCCTCCAGCCGCACGAGCCCGCGCGAGGCGGGGTACTCGATCACCATCGGCGAGGCGTCGCCGAGCGTGAGCGGGTCGCGTCGGTCGACGAGCATCAGCACGACGACGATCTCCTCGGCGGTCACGCGCGAGACGCGGCCGCGGTACTGCGTCTGGTCGGGCAGCGTGATGACGACGTCCTGCCGCAGCTCTGGGAGCGGCGGAGGCGCGGGGGCCTTGTTGGCCGTCGCGCTCATGGCAGCAGGCGCTCCGCGAGGGTTGTGGGGTCGGCGGGGGTGATCGTCGTTGCATGGAGCGCGTAGGCAATTGGCAGACGGGTGCTGCAGGCGAGCTCGACAGCGGCGGCTGGACAGGCGTCCTGGGCATCGAGGGTGAGCGCGATGGCGGTGGGCCTCAGCGGTTGGAGGCGGTCGAGCAGCGCGCGGGCAGTCGGCAGGTCGAGCTCGGCCGGGAGGACGGCGACGACCTCGTCGAGTGTGAGTCGCGCGACGCGCTCGGCGAGCGCATCCACCTCGGCGCGTTCGGCAGCGATCGGAGGGAGGTCGAGGACGAGGATCTCGTCAGGGTTGCCGCGCTCGAGGCGGGCCTGGGCGCGATCGAGCGTGGCGGCGGTGCGTGCGTCGTGGCCGGCGCGCTTGTAGGCCGTCGCGAGCGCGTCGGCGCAGGCGGTGGACCCGGAGCCGGCGAAGGCGACGGCGAGGCTGCCGGCGCGGTGGGGCAGGCTGGTGGGGATACGTCGGGCGAGGGCCTTGCGGGCTGCCTCGCGGAGGTCGTTGTCGGTGAACGGCAGCTCGTGGGCCTCGGCGTCCTGGATGAGCCGCGCGGCGAAGGTGTGGCTCATGCCGGCTTGGGTCAGCTCTTGCGTGAGCATGAGCGCTTCTGGGGCTTGGGCAGCGAGGGGGGTGGGCTCGGACGCCGGCTTGGGCGCCACCGAGGCGGACTCATCGGAGGAGCGCGAATCTGACCCCGATATTTCGGGTCTGATTCGCGGTCCTCCCTCGGCGGTGGGCGGCTCGGGCAGCGCGGGCGGCTGCGAGTCGCCGACCGGCGGGGCGAAGGCGACGGCGGTGACGACCGCGTCGGCTTCGCCGCCGACCTCGGCGTCCGCGAGCAGTGCGGCGAACGACTCGGGCGTCGGCGCGGGCTCCTCGTCGTAGACGTCGATGCGGGGCCCGCCGCTCTTGGCGTCGACCTCGACGAAGCGCTGCTGGAAGAAGCCGCCGATGCCGCCCATCAGGCCGTCGCGCTGGCGCACGACGATCGCGTCGGGGCCGAGCTGCTCGCGGATCTGGGGGAGCAACTCCTCGAGCGTTCTGCCGCGGAAGGTCGTGACGTCGGGGTCGACGGGGTGGGCCGCGGCCGGCGGCATCGGCGCGTCCGCGATGGCCGAATCGGCCGGCGCGCCGACGGGCAGCGGCGGCGTGGCGAGGAGCGCGGCGTCGGCCGCGGGGCCCGCGGCGAGCGCGGTCGTCTCGGTCTCTTCCATGCTCGTCGTGCTCATCCGTCAACCACTCCAATCGTCTCCACGCTGATGCCGGGTGCGATCTCGTTGTAGGAGCAGACCGCGAGCTGCGGGATCGCCTGCTCCACCAACCGCCGCAGATGGCGGCGCACGCGCGCCGAGCAGAGCAGCACCGGTCGGGTGCCCCGTGCGACGCCGTGCTCCACCTGAGTTCGCAATGCGGTGACCAAAGCCTGCGCGCGCGAGGGATCCATCGCGAGGTACTCGCCGTCGGAGGTCTGGGCGATCGCGCTCGCGACCTCGGCCTCGACAGCCGGGTCGAGGGCGATTGCGCGCAGCCGCTGCTCCCCGTCGACGTGCGGCGCGGTGATCGTGCGCCCGAGCGCCTGACGCGCGTACTCGGCCAGCAGCGACGGATCGCGCGTGACGCGCGCCTTGTCGCCGACCGCCTCGACGATCGCGCCGAGGTCGCGGATCGAGACGCCCTCGGACAACAGCGCCTGCAGCACGCGCTGGATCTCGCCGAGCGTGAGGACATCGGGGACGACCTCCTCCACGACGGCGGCGTTGGACTCCTTCAGCTGCTCCAGCAGCTGTCTGACGTCCTGGCGCGACAGCAGGTCGGCGGCGTGCGCGCGGATCGTCTCGGTCAGGTGCGTGACGATCACGGACTCGCCGTCGACGACGGTGAAGCCGAGCGCCTCGGCCTCCGCGCGTTGGCCGTCGTTGACCCACGTCGCGGGCAGGCCGAACGCCGGCTCGGTCGTCGGCACGCCGCCGGGCAGCTGCCCGACCGCGTCGCCGGGGTCCATCGCAAGCTGGTGGCCGGCCATCAGCCGGCCGCGCGCGACCTCCATGCCGCGCACCTTCAAGACGTACTCGTGCGAGTCGAGCCCCAGCTCGTCGTGGATGCGGACGGGCGGGATCACCATGCCGAGGTCGGAGGCGATCTGGCGGCGGATCACGGACACGCGCGACAGCAGCGTGCCGCCGGCGCCCGCGTCCACGAGCGGGACGAGCCCGAAGCCGATCGCCAGCTCGAGCGGGTCGAGCGGGAGCGCCTCAAGCGCCGCATCACGCGGCGTCGGGACGGCGGTGCCCTCAGCATCCGCTGCGGCAGCCGCCGCGATCGCCGCGTCCTCGACCGCGAGCGGTCCGCCCTCGCGCATCGCCCAACCCAAAGCGAGGAAGCCGCCGCCGATGAAGAGGAACGGCAGCTTCGGCAGGCCCGGCACGAGCGCGAACGCGCAGATCACCGCGCCCGCGACCATCGGCGCCTTGCGCTGGCCGATGATCTGACCGGCGATGTCGGAGCCGAGGTCGGTGTCGGACGCGGCGCGCGTGACGATGATGCCGGTCGCGACCGAGATCAGCAGCGCCGGAATCTGCGCCGCGAGGCCGTCGCCGACCGTCAGCAGGCTGAAGTGGTGGATCGCCTCGCTGAACGGCATCCCCTGCTGCACGACGCCGATCACGATCCCGCCGACGAGGTTGATCAGCGTGATCAGGATGCCCGCCATGGCGTCGCCCTTGACGAACTTCGAGGCGCCGTCCATCGCGCCGTAGAAGTCGGCCTCCTGGGAGATCTC
>Ga0126313_10000075_pt1 | contig 39223 bp, 35 predicted proteins | sample Plot105A_FD_89954 | JGI IMG/M metagenome (GOLD analysis project Ga0126313, IMG submission 89954) | Serpentine soil microbial communities from UC McLaughlin Reserve, CA, USA - Plot105A | ecosystem: Environmental > Terrestrial > Soil > Grasslands | place: USA: UC McLaughlin Reserve, Lake County...
AGCCTGTCAGCTTTTTGGTTTGTGCCGATAACTTCGCAGAAGACTTATGACTGAGACACGGGTCCAGAGTTCTCTGGCTGGGATGAGTCGTCGGGCGGTGGAGTCGCTTGGGGATACTGTTGGGAGCTTGCCGCCTCGGGAGGCGACGCTCGTTGGGCTTCCCGATCTGGAGCCAGAGCTTTCTGGGGCGTTGCGTAAGATGGGCGCTTCCAGGTTGTACTCACATCAGTTGGAGGCTTACGAGCGAGTCCGGGCTGGTGAGAACGTCGTGGTGGCTACGGCGACGGCCAGTGGAAAATCGCTGTGCTACAAGATCCCGGCTTTCCAGAACGCTCTCGGCAGGGCGAGCCGGAGGGCGATCTTCCTCTACCCGACGAAGGCCCTGGCCCAGGATCAGCTTGGCAAGATAAAGGCCTTCGGCCTGCGCGGTGTGCATCCGGCGACCTATGACGGTGACACGCCACACGCTCTTCGTGCGGACATCAGGCGCAGGTCTAACATCCTGCTCACCAACCCCGACATGCTTAACATCGGCATCCTGCCCAACCATGATGCCTGGGCCGACTTTTTGCGCAACCTACAGATAGTGGCTGTCGACGAGGCGCACGTCCTGCGCGGCGTCTTCGGCTCGCACGTCGCCGCGGTACTGCGGCGGCTGAGGCGGGTGGCGAGGCTGCACGGCGGCGACCCCAGGTTCGTCCTCACTAGCGCCACGATAGCCAACCCTCAGGAGCTTGCTGAAAGCCTCACAGGCCTGCCGTTCACCCTCGTGGACAACGACGGTGCGTCCTCGGGCGAGCGGCGCGTTATCTTCCGCAACCCTCCCCTGCTCGACAAGGAGAAGGGGGAGAGGCGGAGCCTTCTCACTGAGGGGGCTCTTGTCTTCGCCGACCTCGTCTCGCAGGGGGTCAGGACGATAGCTTTTGCGAAGACGAGGAAGGCTGCTGAGCTCATCTACCGCTACGCCGCCAACAGGCTCGGCGTCGATGGGGCGCGCAGGATCTCTCCTTACCGTGCGGGTTACACCCCAAAGGAAAGAAGAGAGATCGAGGGGCGTCTGTTCCGTGGCGACCTCCTCGGCGTCGTTTCGACGAACGCGCTCGAGCTCGGGGTGGACGTAGGCGCATTGGACGCCGTGGTCTGCTGCGGATATCCAGGCAGCGTCGCCTCCATCTGGCAGCAATGGGGCCGCGCCGGACGTGGCAAGGACCCGGCCCTGGCCGTGTACATCGCCGGCCGCGACGCGCTCGACCAGTTCCTCTTCGAGAACCCGCCGAGGGTCCTTGGCAGGAGGGTCGAGGCGGCCAGGGTTACCATGGAGAACCCCTACATCCTCGGCCCGCACCTGCTCGCCGCCGCACACGAGGCCCCGCTCGATGCTGATGACGAGGAGTACTTCGGGCCTGCCTACAGAGACGTGGCGAAAGCGATGATGGAGGCCAGGGCGCTGGCTTCGAGCGGAGGCCGGCTCGTGTACGTCGGTGGGGACAATCCTGCGCGTAACATCTCTCTGCGTTCGGCATCGTCAGAGACGGTACTCATAGCCGACGATGAAGGAGAGTTGATCGGGACCGCAGAAGCCACCCGAGCCCCGAGCGAGCTGCATCCGGGTGCGACCTACCTTCACCGTGGCACGGCATACGAGGTGGAGAGCCTGGATCTCCAATTGCATCGCGCCACCGCTCGTAGGGTCCCGAACCGTTACTACACCAGGCCGCGTGTCGAGACCGACGTGGAGGTTCTAGAGGAGATCGAGCAGCGGGATCTCGCAAACGGTGCCTCTCTCCGCTGGGGCAGGGTAAGGACGACGGACTCCGTCACCTACTTCAAGAAGGTCAGGGTGGCCGACGACAAAGAGGTCGGGGTCTACCCCCTGGATCTTCCCGACGTGATCCTTGAGACGCAGGCTCTCTGGGTCACGCTGCCCCCGTTGCCGAGAGAGGCGAGGCCGAGCTTCGAGAGCGTCGGGGGAGCCTTGCACGCCGGGGAGCACAGCATGATCGGGCTGCTGCCGCTGTTCGCAATGTGCGACCGCGCGGATATAGGAGGGCTATCCACCCCTGTACATCGCCAGAGCCGCCTCCCCACGGTCTTCGTCTACGACGGTTACCCTGGCGGCGTCGGCATCTCCCGCCGCGGCTACGACGCCTTCGAATCCCTAGCCCGCGACACGTTGGGCGTCATAACACGTTGTCAATGCAAGAAGGGATGCCCGGCGTGCATACAGTCACCCAAGTGTGGAAACTGGAACGAGCCCCTGAGCAAGGACGGGGCCGTGAGCCTCCTCAGGTTCCTGCTCGGACAGACGGCCCGCTACCCGACCCTGTGACCAGCGGCGTGTACGTGGCCGTCGTCGGTTCGGGGACCGCGACAGGAGAGCTCTACGAGAAAGCGCGTACGGTAGGCAGACTCGTCGCCGAGAAGGGAGCGACCGTCGTCTGCGGCGGGCTCTCGGGCGTGATGGAGGCCGCGGCCCGCGGGGCTACCGAGGCCGGCGGCACGGTTATAGGCATCCTGCCCGACGAGGACCGGCAGAGGCAGAACGAATATCTTACCTACTCCGTGGCCACGGGCGCGGGGCAGGTGCGGAATCTGGCTGTGGTGTGCTCCGGAGACGTGGTCATCGCCGTCGGCGGCGAGTACGGGACGCTCTCGGAGATCGGACTCGCCAGAAAGGCCGGGCGGCCCGTTGTGGTCCTGGAAGGCTGGGATCTCGGAGAACACGTGGTCGCGAGGTCCTCGCCGCGGGAGGCGGTAGAGGAGGCGTTCGGGCTTCTCGGCGGGTAGGATTTTAGTATCGTTGCATGAGAGCTAGGAGACCGGGGGCTGGACGATGGAGAACGAGCGTATCGCGCTGGTGAGCGGAGGGAATCGCGGGATCGGGCTGGAGGTTTGCCGCCAGCTCGCCGAGGGAGGCTACACGGTCGTCGTGGGCTCTCGCGCCGAAGAGAGGGGCCGCGCCGCGGCAGAGGGGCTAGAAGGAGAGGCGATCCCGCATCAACTCGACGTGTCCGACGCGGGGAGCGTGGACCGCATGGCAGCCTTCCTCGAAGACGAGTTCGGACGGCTCGACATCCTGGTGAACAACGCCGCTATCTCCAACGACGATGGCCAACGTGGCGTAGACGCCGACCTCGACCGGGTAAAGCAGGCACTTGAGGCGAACCTGTTCGGGGCGTGGCGCCTCTGCGAGACGGCCGTTCCCCTGATGCGGCGCCACGGTTACGGGCGCATCGTCAACGTCTCTACGGGGCTGGCGTCACTGGAAGACATGGGTGGCGGCTCCCCAGGCTACCGCGTCTCCAAGACCGCCCTCAACGCCCTGACGCGCATCCTGGCCTCCGAGCTGCGCGGGAGTGGCATCCTCGTCAACGCGGTCAACCCGGGGTGGGTGCAGACCGAAATGGGTGGCTCCGGCGCCACGCGCCCCGTCGAGGAAGGAGCGGAGGCCCTCGTATGGGCGGCAACGCTCCCCAATAACGGCCCCACCGGCGGCTTCTTCCGGGACCGGCAACCCGTTCCCTGGTAGTCGTGTAGCACAGACACCGCTCTCGGGGTTCGAAAACCTTGGCCATCGAACGGCCCGTACAGACCCGTACCGTGGTACAGGTAGAAAACCGTACCTCCGTCCGGCGCGCGAAGTTCGCGGCCGCTTTAACATGAGGGAAAGCGTAAGGCTACAGAGATTTTTCTCGCAAGAGGAGGCATCTGATGGACGATGAACTGCTTGCCGAGGTCGAGCGGGAGGTACTCAGGTGGCCGGGGACTACCTCGGAGCCCGGAAGGTTCAGTTCCGTCGCGTTCCGCTACGGCAAGCGTGAGATCGGGCACGTCCACCGCGATCGCATCGCAGACCTCCCTGTTACTGCGGAGGCACGCGAGAACGTGCTCGCAAAGGGCAGAGCAAGGCCGCACAGGGCTGGTTCGAAGGGCTACATTAGCTACCCCATTGACGATCGAGAGGACGTCTCATCGGTACTCGAGATCCTGGGTTGGAACTACGACCGGGCCAAAGCCGCAGCCGAAAGGCGGGCCGCGAGTCAGGGAGAACAGGACGAGGCTTGATTGTCCGACCGATCCGACTCGTGTTGTAACCCCGTCGCACAGGTGCAGGCTTCCTCGCGGCGGAGCGTTGAAGGTCAGTGGATCTCGGGTTCCGGGATGGATGCTCCTTCGGCGAGGAAATCGAAGTCGCAACCTTCATTGGCCTGGGTTACGTGCCCGGCGAATATAGCGCCGTAGCCGCGGCCGTAGGGCCTAGGAGGTGGTCTCCAGGCGTCGCGGCGGCGGGAGAGTTCTCTCTCGTCTACTTTGATCTGCAGGCGCCGCTTCGCAACGTCGAGTTCGACTTCGTCTCCGTCTCTTACGAGGGCGAGCGGGCCTCCGACGTGTGACTCGGGGGCGACGTGGAGCACGCAGGTGCCGTAGGCGGTGCCGCTCATGCGGGCGTCGGAGATGCGCACCATGTCCCTCACTCCGCGTTCGAGCAGCTTCCTTGGGATGGGGATCAATCCCCACTCAGGCATACCTGGCGCACCGATAGGGCCCGCTCCCCTTAGCACGAGAACGGAATCCGCATCCACCTTCAGGTTCGGGTCGTCTATACGCCCGGCCAGATCGTCGTAGCCGTCGAAGACCACGGCCGGTCCTGTATGCCTGAGCAACCTCTGGTCTGCGGCGGAGTGCTTTATGACGCAACCGTCGGGGGCTAGATTGCCGCGCAATACGGCGAGGCCGCCCTCCTCCTGCAGAGGGTCGTCGAGCGGTCTGATGATCTCGTCGTCGTAGACGCCCGTGAGCGTCTCGCCCATAGCTTGACCGCTAACGGTGACACGGCCGAGGTGAAGCATCTCCTCGAGTCGGTAGAGCAGGCCTCGCAGGCCGCCGGCGTAATAGAAATCCTCCATCAGGTACTCGCCGCTAGGGCGTATGTTGGCGAGTACGGGTACGCGGCGTGAGATCTCGTCGAAGCGGCCGAGGTCCATGGGTACGCTGCTACGGCGGGCCAGAGCGATGAGATGGATGACGGCGTTGGTAGAGCCGCCAAGGGCCAGCACGGCCGTCACGGCGTCCTCGTAGGAGCGCTCGTCCAGGATGTCCGAGGGCTTGAAGTCTTCCCAGACCATCTCGACGATCCGACGTCCGCTCATCGAGGCCATCCTGGGATGGCCCGAGTCGGCTGCGGGTATTGAGGAGGCCCCGGGGAGAGTCATGCCGAGGACCTCGGCTGCGGCGGTCATGGTCGAGGCTGTGCCCATGGTCATGCAGTGACCCGGCGAGCGGGCGATGCCGTCCTCGATCTCTTCCCACTCGCACTCCCCGATGGTGCCAGTGCGCTTCTCGTCCCAGTACTTCCATACGTCGCTGCCGCTGCCCAGAGTATTGCCTCGCCAGTTGCCTCGCAGCATCGGTCCTGCGGGGACGAAAAGGGCAGGCAGGTCCATGGTGATTGCACCCATAAGCAGAGCCGGTGTGGTCTTGTCGCAACCGCCCATCAACACCGCACCGTCGATAGGGTAGGAGCGCAAGAGTTCTTCGGTCTCCATGGCGAGGAAGTTCCTGTAGAGCATCGTCGAGGGTTTCTGGAACGGCTCGGAGAGCGACATCGCCGGCATCTCGACAGGAAACCCACCTGCCTGCCAGATCCCCCGCTTGACTTCCTCGACCCTCTCCTTGAAGTGGGTGTGGCAGGGGTTTATGTCGCTCCAGGTGTTAATGATCCCGATGACCGGCTTCCCGCTGTAGTCCTCTGCTGCGTAGCCCATCTGCTTGGTCCGCGAGCGGTGCCCGAACGAGCGCAGATCGCGCACCCCGTACCAGCGGTGGCTGCGCAGCTCCTCGGCTCTCCTCTTCCGGTTCATATCCTCCCTTTCACCTATCGTAAATGCACGCAGGCGGCAACATGATCTCCGAGACGCTCCCTCGTCATTCTACCCGCGGCACCAGGTACCGGGCTGAGGGAAGGACGTGAACCCGTGGCCTAAAGCGACTGGCAGAGGCATCGACCTACCGCGCGCATTCGACCACGAGCGAAAACAACAAGCTGACAAGCTGAAGTGCTGAAATGCTGACCTGCTAATAACTAGCCGTTCTTCCGGGCGAAAACTAGCCGGACGGGTGATGCCCGTCTCTAAGACCAAGGATAGAGTATTCGTGTAAACCAACAAGATCAGGAGAGGATCATGGAGCACACGGATACTTTGGCCGCTGTGTCTGAGGGTATGGCGGATGCGGTAGAGAATGTAGCAACTTCGGTCGTGCGGGTGAACGGCCGGAGGCGTCGTTCGGGGAGCGGCGTGGTCTTCGCGCAGAACATGGTGCTGACGGCGAGCCACGTGCTCGAACGCGAGGAAGACCTGTCGGTGGAGACCGCCGACGGAAGGACCCTATCCGCGCGGTTTGCGGGGAGGGACCACTCGACGGACCTTGCGGTGCTGAACGTGGATGACCTGGAGGTCGAACCGGCTACGCCCGCGGAAGGCGAGGCCAGGGTCGGCCAGATCTCGCTGGCCGTGGGCAGCCACTCTCGCGGCGAGGGACCGAGGGCGACCCTTGGGGTCGTTAGCGCCGTCGGAGGCCCGGTCCGCTCCAGGCGGGGACCGAGGCTGGAACGTTTCATCCAGACCGACGCGACGCCATACCCCGGGTTCTCGGGAGGACCGCTGATCGATGCGCGGGGGAACGTACTCGGTATCCTGGTCTCGGGCTGGGGACGCGGCGCGGCATTCGCCATCCCGGCCGAGATAGCCTGGCGTACCGCGGAGACGCTCTCGGAGCGGGGCTCCGTCAAGCGCGGATACCTCGGCATCCTGAGCCAGCCTGTGCGCCTCCCTGACGGAGAGCGGCTCGGCCTTACGCAGAGGGCCGGGCTGCTTGTGGTCGGCGTCGAGGAGGGTAGTCCTGCGGGGCGCGGCGGTCTCATAGTGGGCGACATCCTTGCGACGCTGGACGGCCAGCCCGTTGAGGACACCGACGACCTGCTCGCGCTGCTCGCAGGCGACAGGGTCGGTCGACCTGTCCCCGTCAAGCTCGTGCGTGGCGGCGAGCTCACGGAGATCGAGATAACCGTGGGTGAGCGCGGTTAGGAGGTCGGAAGATGGCCGAAGCATCAGTAGACTCCTCCGTCGTCCTGGCGGGCACGCGGATGATAGAAGATGCGCAGAGGAGCGTCGTACAGGTGCGCAGTGGCGGCCGGGGCATTGGTGCGGGTGTGGTCTGGCCCGGCAATGGCCTCGTCCTGACGAACCGTCATGTGGTCTCAGGACGACGCAGTGGCGGTAACGTCAGGGTGGCCCTCCGTGACGGCAGGACGCTCGACGCCGAGGTAGTAAAGAGCGGCCGTGGCCTTGACCTCGCGCTGCTCAAGTTGGCGGGCGACCACGGGGATCTGCCAGCGGCTCCCGTCGGGGACTCGGACACCCTGCGCGTCGGCGAACTGGTCTACGCAATCGGCCACCCGTGGGGTCGGGTCGGGGCCGTGAGCGCCGGCATCGTAGGCGGTGTGGGCGAGCTTCGCGGACCCGGCCGGGGCCCCTCCGCGCGCTACGTGAGGTCTGACGTCGCCCTCGCGCCTGGAAACTCGGGCGGACCGCTCCTGAACGCCAGTGGTGAGGTCGTCGCCATCAACGCGATGATATTCGGCAGTATGGCCCTCTCCATCCCGAGCAACGCGGCAGACGCCTGGATGGCCGGAGAACGCCGCCCGAGGCTCGGGATCGGGGTCTTGCCCGTCGAGGTGCCGGCATCCCTGCAGCGGGAAGCCGGAACCGCCGGGCTCGTGATCGCCGGCGTCGAGGCTGGTGGTCCCGCCGATCGCGCCGGCCTGCTGGTCGGCGATGTGTTGCTCGCCGTCGCCGGGGAACAGATCGCGGAGCCAGGCGTCCTGCTGGAAGCCCTGGCGCGGGCCGGTGACGCCGTCACCTTGCGCGTGATGCGCGGCGGTAAAATCAGTGTCATGGAAGTGCGCCTGAAAGAGTCGGGACGCGCCGCATGACACCCACGCGGGTGTTCGTCGTGGCCCCGACCCCCACCATGCGGGTGGGGCTGCGTTCGATGCTCGCGGCCGTCGAGACAGCCGACGTGCTGGTGGTCGGTGAGGCCGGTCTATCCGCCGGGCCCGTTCCGCCGCTCTCCGGGGCCGATGTGGTGCTCGTCGCAGACGAGGAGTTGCTCGAAGAGACCGCGCTCTCAGTCTCAGAAGACGGCACGCAGTCGCTATTGTTGCTCTCAGAGGACGAAGGCGAGGCGTCCAGGTTGCGCGCCCTGTCTCTGAGGGGTTGGGGCATCGTGCCACCGGACGCCCCGTCGGAGGAACTGGGAGCCGCAGTCGCCGCGGTGGCCCAGGGCCTGACCGTGCTCCCGAAGACCCTGGCCGAGCGGTTGCTCGACGAGCCTGCGACGGCCGTCGAAGAGCTCTCGGATCCGTTGACCGCGCGCGAGAGCGAGGTGCTCGATCTGCTTGGGCGTGGACTGTCAAACAAGATGATCGCGCGCGAGCTCCATATCAGCGAACATACGGTCAAGTTCCACATCTCCTCGCTCTACTCCAAGCTCGGGGTGAGCAACCGCGCCGAAGCGGTCAGCCAGGGCGCGCGGCATGGTTTGATCTCGCTTTGAAGAAGCACTTCAGCTTGTCAGCTTGTGATACCAAGTCCGGGTGAAAGCCAACGGTAGGAGGGAGCCCGCCGTCGCGCACGGGACTCCTCTACTCCTCCTGGATTCCCGCTTGCGCGGGAATGACGTATGGGAGAACCTCGGCGCGCCCGCAGATCCCAAACGCGGTCCTGTTCAAAAGGACTCGATATGGCCCTCAGCACATTCTTCAAGCAATAGGCTGAAGTGCCGACAAGCGCGGTTTGAGAAAGGGTTGGACCCTTCCTCAAACCGCTGTAAGCGATCCATCGCCAACGCTTATCCACTACTCCGGGTATAGAATGGAGTCGACCGTGTGGGGTGGTGGAAGGCAGGACAACCTCGGATTCCCCTATGAAAGCGGCGATCCTACCTATCCTCGCACTGCTTTGCCTCCTCGTCGGGTGCGGGGGAGATCAGGATTCTGGAGAGTCACATTCTGCGGGCGGGGATGGCCAGCATGAACATGTAGTTCGCCAAGATCCGACACAGGTGATCGTCACCAGTGACGACGCCTCGCTCCCTGAGGGTTGCCACCCGCAGCAGGTGGCCGAGCTCGTTATCTCCTTCGTCAATGCCTTCAATAGTGGGGATCAGGCGAGTCTGTCTCGCATCTTCTTCGTGTCCGAGGGCCCCAGCCCCCCCGATTTTGCGGATAGGAGCTACGATCCGTGGTCCTGGTACACCGTGAGCAAGGTGAGGGCAGGGGGCAGGATAGAGAGCAGCTTCGTTACCTACGATCAAGGCGAGTTGCTCCGATACTTCGCCAAGAGACACAGGAAGGGAGAGCAACTGAGGCTGCTCAAGATCAGCTTGACGCAGACGGGTCTGCTCGGTAAGGACGAAAACGTGGGCTTCGTCTACGTCCTCAACCGTACCGCTAAGAACCTCGAACCCGGCCTCGGTGGACCGGCGCGCATAGCCTCGGGCCAGGGGGCTATCAACTGCACGAACCGTCGTATCTTCACCTGGCGCATGGATATGAAGGTCGAAGACCAGCGTACGTCCCGTGAGTCCGCCAGCTGGCTCTGTACCGACCCGCCAGGTTGGAAGCCGGGCAAGGCCGTCGTCGCGTGTACGTGAGGCCACAGGCATCAGGTTTCAGGTGTTGGCATCATGCAGAGTGCCGTTGATGAGACTTCGGGAAGGGGCGTTCTTCCTCGGATGTGGTGCCGGGCTCGATGGCTGCCTCTGAGTCCGTCCCACACCTCCTGAAGCGTGTAGTCTGAAGCCTTCTATGCTCCCGTGTGGCGCGGCAAGATCAAATGCAGATCCCCGAACTCATGCCAGAGATAGCCTTCTTTGAGGGCTTCAGAGTAGGCGACCTGGAGATGCTCTTTGCCCGAAGCGGCGAGGGGGAATACTGATCCGTGTCCTGCGAGCGCCTCCAGCATAGACAGGTGGGTCGAGCGCGGTTCGTGTAGTCCCGTCAGCATCGCGTCGACGGACCTACTGCCGCGCTCCGGCGTTATAAAGAGGTTGGTCCAGCCCTCGCCGGGATGGGTCGAGCCGTCTTTATCCGTGACCGTCTCGAGCGCACGCACTACGGTAGTGCCGACGGCAACCACCCTGCGTCCCACCGCGCGGGCCGCGTTGATCTCGTCTGCGGTCTCAGGAGGGACACGGTAGAACTCTTCGTAAGGCGGCTCGTCGTCTTCGAGGCTGGCGACGCCTGTGTGCAATATTAGCGGTACGACCCTGACCCCGTTCGCGACGAGGCGTGTGATCAGCTCCGGGGTGAATGCCCTTCCCGCCGAGGGCATCTCGGCGCTACCTACCTCCGTGGCGTAGACCGTCTGGTAGTAGCTCGCCGGCCAGCTCTCCTTGACGTAGCGGTACCTGATAGGCGACCCATGCCTGTCGAGATACTCATTGAAGTTCACAGGCAGGTTTAGGGTGGAGATCCAGAGACGGTTTGATCCTTCGCCCCGCGGCCGCTTCTCCGATAGGTAAGGGGTTTGTAGAACGATGGTGCCGCCTTCCGGCAGTACCAGGACCTCTCCTGGCTCACCGTCGAGCACAGGTTCATCACCGGAAGATGATCTCAGCTCGACGACCCACAGATCCGCCGGCAGGTGGGTCGAGAGGTGCACCGCAATGGGCGTGCCGTCCCCGCGCTCCGCAGGGAGCGCAGCGTTCATGGTGCCGCTGGTGTTGAGGACGAGGGTATCGCCGGGTTCGAGGAACTCGGGGAGGTCGCTGAACCTGGAGTGGACCACGTGATCGTCGTCAAGGTAGGAGACCAACAGGCGGACCTCGTCGCGGCGCAATCCTCGCGCCTCCGGCGGCTCACCGGCCTCGAGTTCCGAAGGTAACTCGAAGTGTAGCGGGGATCTCCCCTCAGGATAATCGGCGAGCGTGTCTATGGTTTCCAATGCTCCTGTAATCGTGCTGGACATACTGGCTCTGCCTTTCTAGGAGCCCTAGTTGGTCGTGCTCACCTTCTGGGCCAGCGTGCGTGCCTCGTAGCGTCCGCTCGGCAGGTCTCCTGTCAAGAGCTCCACAAAGCCTGGCACGCTCTCTTCGGGGAGCGGGCGGTCGCTTATATCTTCGCCGGGGAAGGCTTCCTGGTGCATCGTAGTACGCATGTCGCCGGGATCTACGCGGTAGACGCGCAGTCCAGGGTTTTCGGCCGCGAGGATGTTGGAGAGCTGTTCCAGTGCGGCCTTGCTCGACCCGTATCCACCCCAGCCTTCGTACGGCTCGACGGCGGCGTCGCTCGTGACGTTGATAATGCGTGCTCCTGGTTTAAGTTCGGTACTTAGCGTCTGGATGAGCGCGAGGGGTGAGATCACATTCTTACGGTAGACCTCTTCCAGTACGTCGAGCGGGTAGTCGAGCAGGTGCGGCTGGGGGCTCGGGCCGAGGATGCTAGCGTTGTTCACGAGCGCATCCGCCCCGCCGGCCTCGTTTGCCGCCTCCGAGATCTCAGCCCGATGCCCACTGTCGGCCACGTCACCCGGGATGGCGATGACGTGCGTATGTTTGGATAGCTCCGCGCGCGTGTTCTCCAGGGCGTCCTCGCCACGGGCGTCGATGATCAAAGTCCAGCCATCCTCGGCAAGCCTGCGGGCGAGCGCCAGGCCTAGGCCGCGGGAGGCGCCCGTGATGATCGCCGTGCGCTGCGATGATTCTTCGGTCATTTCGTATGCCTCCTAGTCTTATTTGAATACAATGTATCGCTGTGACCGACCCCGGGAAACGTCAGGAGGGACGGTTTTCGGCCTGTACTTTGGTACAGGGAAAAGGGATAAAGCCACCGACTTTGGACCAAAAAGCTGACAAGCTGAAGTGCTGACTAGCTTGCGAGGAGGTTCGCGAACCTCCTCGCAAGCTAGTCAAGGCGCGTCCACGAGTCCGAGGCGGACGGCGATCCTGGCCGCCTCGGTACGGTTGTGGGCTTCAAGCTTGGCGAGGATGGAGCCGACGTGGAACTTGACCGTCCGTTCCGAGATAAAGAGTCGGCCTGCGATCTCTGAGTTTTTCAGGCCGCTGGCGAGGAGTTCGAGCACCTCGAGTTCCCTTGATGTTAGACGTCGGTTGGGCGGGACGTTCTCCTCACCCTCTATACGTTCCAGCAGCCGGTCTGCGACGGCGGGTTCGAGGAGGGAGCCTCCGGCCTGGACGGTGCGGATGGCGCCGAAGATCTCATTTCGGGACGCGCCCTTGAGTAGGTAGCCGCGGGCGCCCGCGCGTAGCGAGCCGAGAATCCTCTCGTCGGTGTCGTAGGCCGTGAAGACGACACTGCGCGCGCGAGAGCCTGCCTCGCGCAGCCTCTCGAGGGCCTCTACGCCGTCGGCTCCAGGCATCTCCAGATCCAGCAGTATCACGTCGGGGTCCAGACGCTCTGCGAGCCTGACGACTTCGTCCCCATCGGCCGCCTCGCCCACTACCTCGAAGTCCGGCTGGGTGCCGAGCACGGCGACTAGACCCTCGCGCAGCATCGGGTGGTCGTCGGCGACGAGGAGCCTGACCTTATCCACCCTGGATTCCTTCGAGCGGCACGGTGACCTCGACGCGCGTACCCTCGCAGATGCCACTCTCGATCGTCAGGGAGCCGCCCAGCATCTCGATCCTCTCCCTCATGCCGACGATGCCGTGCCGATCATCCGCGACGCGGGGAGGGTCGAAGCCGTGGCCATCGTCCCTGACGACGAGTTGCACCGCCTCCGGTGTGGCCACGAGCCTGACCGTCACACGGCTTGCGTGTGCGTGGGTGGCGACGTTGGTGAGGGCCTCCTGGCAGACGCGATAAAGGGCGACCTCGACCCGCGGCGGGAGCGGGCGGCTTCCGTTCACGGTCCCGAATCTCGTCGCCACGCCCGTCTGTGCTTCCCAGCGGTCGACGAGGGTCTTCAGCGCCTCGGGGAGGGAGCGGCCTTCGAGCGGGGCGGCACGGAGATCGAGGACCGAGCGTCGCGCCTCATCGAGGTTGGAACGGGTGAGCGCGAGGGCGCGGCGCAGCGGTTCGCGGACACGTTCGGCGCCGGACTCATCGTCGAGGAGGGCTTCGGCCGACTCGAGTTGGAGCCCCGTGGCGGTAAGCCCCTGGGCGAGGGTGTCGTGGATCTCACGCGCCAGGCGGTTGCGCTCCTCGACGGCGCCGAGCCTGGCGCTTCGGTCGAAGAGGCTGGCCCGCTCGACTGCGATGGCGAGCAGGTCGCCTATGGTGGATAGAAGCTGCAGGTCTTCGGGCGAGAGACCCCGCCACTGGGGACTCGCGACGTTCATGACGCCAAGCTTCTTCTCCCCGGCGTAGAGGGGGATACTGGCATGGTAGCGCAGACCACCGGTACCGTCGACCAGGCCGTCGAGGCGGCTGCAGGTCAGGACGTTGACGTTGGCGGCGCCTTCCAGGTCGCCCCTCTTGTAGGTGTCCAAACAATAACAGTAGCCCGAGCCATCCATGCGGCGCGGGTCGTCAGCGAGGGCCGGAGGGAGGTTGCGGGCCGCGGCGAGGTAGGGCTCCGGGGAGGATTCGTCCATGAGCCAGATCCAGGCCGTACGCAACCCGAGCAGCTCGGCTACCTGCGAGAGCGTGAACCCGAGCGCCTCGCCAAGCTCTACCGAGCGGTTGAGCTCGCGGGCGATCTCGTTGAGCACCGAGAGCTCGTGGTTGCGCCTCTCCAGATCCTCTTTCTCCCAAGTGTTCAGCCCAGACAACGTCGCCTCTCTCAAGCCGTAGATGAGTTTATCAGCGTGGAACCCCGAATACGGCGGCCGTTCTAGATGTCCGCAGTGGAATTGTGAGATTCTAGAATGGGGAATATACTTGCACGTGTTACATGAGTTACGTAGTGCCGAGGAGGGAGAGATGATAGAGACGGATCTTGCCGGCCAACTTGAGGGCCTCTTTTACGAGGTTGGTAAGGCTCACCACCAGGCCTACATCGAGACGGATGGTGCCGACCCTGAGTGGCCGTTGTGGTACGCAGACTATCTGCTGGAAAGGCTCAACGCGCTCCTCGACGCCCACTTTACCAAGAGCGAGCTCGTCCACATGCTCGTCCTGGTCGCCAACGAGCAGCCGCTAAGAGCCCCTGGCGCCAACTGGGCCAGATACTACGCCAAGTTCTTCATCCGGCTCTACGCATAACGCCACCGGTCTATTACAGGGCCTTGCATGAGGCGCCTCGTGCAAGGCGCGCTATCAGCACTTCAGCCAGTCAGCCAGTCAGCTATTTGTTTGCTGAAATGCTGAAATGCTTAAGTGCTCGTCGTGCAGGAGGCCTTGGGCCTCCTGCACGATGTAGTTGACGCGTGGTGGCGGTCCGGCTATGCTGCCCCCAGACAAGCAGGGGGTGAAAGGGCCCAGGAAGCCGGTGTGAGTCCGGCACGGTCCCGCCACTGTGACCGGGGAGCGAACCCGAAGACGCCACCGCGGCCTAGAGCCGCTGGAAGGCCGGGTTAGCAGAGAGCCGGGAGTCAGGAGACTGACCTTTCGCCCGTGACCTTAAACCGGGGCGAGGACCCCGAGAAGGAGGCATCTATGGAGAAGACCTTGGGACGGGGATACCCTTCGACCCTGCCGCTTTGGAGCCTGTTGGCTCTGGCCCTGTTGCTGCTCGCGCTGTTCGTGCTGCTCTCGGCGAGCGGAGACCTGCTGGCACCTCTCCTCGGGCGGGCGGCTGCCCCCTTCAACTACCTGCACGAGTTCGCCCACGACGGGCGACACCTGCTCGGCGTTCCCTGCCACTAGGACCTCCCGTGGTCTCGGCCTACCTGCGCCGCGGCATGGCCGCCGGGCTGCTCGCCGGCCTCCTTGCCGGCCTCTTCGCCTTCTTCGTTGGAGAGCCCATTCTCGACCGGGCGATAGCGCTGGAGGAAGCGGGCGCCCACCATGAGGAGGTCTTCTCCCGCTCGACCCAGAAGGTCGGCCTCTTTTTCGCCACGGGGCTCTTCGGGGTGACGGTAGGTGGAGTATTCGGTATCGTCTACGCCTTCTTCCGCGAACGTCTGGGGGCGGACAGCGATCTCAAGCGCAGCATCTCCCTGGCCGGCGCCATCTTCGCGGGGGCGTTCCTGATCCCCTTCCTCAAGTATCCGGCCAACCCGCCATCCGTCGGCGACCCTTCCACGATCAGGGAACGTACCGCGGCCTACTTTACCCTGGTCGCCCTCTCGCTCCTGGCCACACTCATCGCCTGGCTGGCCGCCAGGTCGCTGAAGGCACGCGGTGTCGGCCCCTCGCTACGTCGTCTGACGATCGGCGCTGGTCTGGTCGTCGTCGTTGGCGTGTTGTTCCTGGCTCTGCCTGCCGGTCCTTCCACCAGCGGGTTCCCGTCAGGGACGCTCTGGGCTTTCAGGCTCTCATCGTTCGGTACACAGCTGGCCTTCTGGGCAGGGCTCGGACTACTCTTCGGGGTGTTGTGCGAGCGTGCCAAAAGGAAGGGCAAAACAGCTTGAAAGGCTCGCTTCTCGTGGCAGGGACCCACTCCGATGCGGGGAAGAGCGTCCTCGTGGCCGGCATCTGCCGCTGGCTCGCTCGCGAGGGCGTGAGCGTCGCGCCGTTCAAGGCCCAGAACATGGCGCTCAACTCCTTCGTGACACGGGAGGGGGCGGAGATCGGGCGCGCCCAGGCCTCCCAGGCCGGCGCCGCGATGGTCGAGCCCGAGGTGGCCATGAACCCGATCCTGCTCAAACCATCGGCCGAACGGACCACGCAGGTCGTCGTGGGCGGCAAGCCCTGGGCGAAGGCGAGCGCCACGGGCTACGGAAAGATGAAGAAGACGCTGATGCCCATCGTGCTCGAGTCGCTCGAAGAGTTGCGGCGGCGTTTCGACGTTGTCGTCTGCGAAGGGGCGGGGAGCCCGGCGGAGATCAACCTTCGGGAGAACGACCTCGCCAACATGGGCCTGGCTCGCACGGCGGGCCTGCCTGTACTCCTCGTCGGGGACATCGACCGCGGCGGCCTTTTCGCGAGCCTCTACGGGACGCTGGCGCTCCTCTCGCCTGAGGACCAGTCGCTCCTCGCCGGCTTCCTCGTTAACAAGTTCAGGGGGGATCCGGCGGTTCTGGCCTCTGGCCTGGAACGGATGACCTCTCTGACGGGCCGCCCGTTCTTCGGGACGCTGCCCTGGATTCCCGGCCTCGGCCTCGACGGCGAAGACTCCCTGGCCCTCGATGCCCCGCGCCACGTGAAGCCCCCACTCGGCCGCCACGCACTAAGCGTCGCCGTCACGCGCCTCGGACGCATCAGCAACTTCACGGACTTCGACGCCCTCTCTCACGAGCCCGGAGTCTCCGTGCGCTTCACCGAGTCGGCGGAAGAGATACTCGATGCAGACCTGGCCGTCATCCCCGGCACGAAGGCGACGGTCGATGACCTGAAACTGCTTCGCACCCGCGGCCTCGAGAAAGCCTTCGACGAAAGGGCGAAGCGTGGCCTGCCCACGCTGGGCATCTGCGGCGGCTACCAGATGCTCGGCAGGCGCATCGAAGACGGCGTGGAGAGTGATGAGAAAGTAGTCGTTGGGCTCGGGCTCCTGCCCGTCGAGACGTTTTTCGAAGGAGAGAAGGTACTGGGTCGTCCCGAGGGACGGGCCCCTGGCTTCGGGAACGCGGAAGTATCGGGGTATGAGATCCACCACGGAAGAGTCAGACGAGGCGGAGGCGAAGCTCTTTTCGAGACCGATGGCGATACAGAAGGCTGTCTGAAGGGGGCGACGCTCGGCACATCCTGGCACGGCGTTCTCGAATCAGACGGCTTCCGCCGTGCCCTGTTGCTCTGGGTAGCCCGAGAGCGCGGCTTCGACTGGAGCCCTGGCGAAACTTCCTTCGCCGCCGCGCGCGAATCGCAGCTAGAGAAGCTCGGGGATCTCGTCGCGGATCACGTGGACCGCGAAGCTTTGCTGAGATTGATCGACGAAGGGCAGCCCCGAGGGCTGCCCTTCGTCAGCTCTCAGCTTTCAGCTTTCAGCCCTCAGCATGGTGTCGACGGCGGTACGGTAGACACTGAGGTGCCGCGTCGGGGAGCCGACGTTCCGAGGCGCACTCCGCTCGCGTTCACGACGTCCGGCGACGATCAGCGGAGCAAGAGCTGATGGCTGACAGGCTGAAAGCTGACGGCGCAGCAGGAGCCGATCGGCTCCTGCTGCTCACAACCGCCGACACCGAGATCCTGGCTGCAGCAAGAGCCTCGGAACATTTGCCTGCGGGTTTCCCGAAGCTCGTGTGCGCCAACCCGGCTGCGCTGGATGACCCTGCGGCGTTCTTCGAGAGGGAGCTGCCCGAGGCCAGGGCCGTGCTGGTGCGGCTGCTCGGCGGGCGGAGGGCATGGCCCGAGGGACTCGAGGAGTTGCGGCGGCGGTGCGCGCGGCTTGCGGTACCGCTGCTCGCCTTCGGCGGTGAGGCAGAGCCTGACGCGGAGCTTACCGCGCTGTCGACCGTACCCTCCGGGACCGTGCTAGAGGCTGTTGAGTATCTTCGTCACGGCGGCGTCCGTAATACTGAGAACCTTCTGCGTTTCGTGGCCGACACCGTTCTTATGAAAGGGTACGGCTTCGAGCCTGCGTCGGCGCTGCCAGAGGTCGGCGTCTACCATCCGGGGTTGCAGGAAGACTCTACGGTCGAGGAACTGCTCGCGCGGCAAGATGCGGCGCGGCCAACGGTCGGTGTGATCTTCTACCGAGCGCACTGGATGAGCGGGAACACGGCCTTCGTAGACGCGCTGGTTGAGGCGCTGGATGTGGCAGGGGCCGACGCACTACCTGTCTACTGCTACTCGCTGCGGGCAGGTCCTGACGGCCGGGTACCAGCCCTGGAGATGCTGAGAGACAGAGTAGACTGCCTCCTCACAACCGTCCTCGCAGGTGGTGGGTCCAACGCGGCGGACGCCCGTAGATCCGGCTCCCCAGAGGGATGGTTGGAGTGGGAAGTTCCTGCTCTCAAAGAGCTAAGCGTCACCGTAGTTCAGGGCATCTGCACGACCTCGACGCGCGAGGTCTGGGTAGCCTCGGACGCCGGCCTCTCCCCGCTGGATACGGCCTGGCAGGTGGCGATCCCCGAGTTCGACGGGCGCATCATCTGTGTCCCCTTCTCTTTCAAGGAACGCCTCGGTGAGGACTCGCCCGTCGGCGCCCCGCTCACGCTCTACAGGGCCGACCCCGAACGCACAGGGCGGCTCGCCGGGCTCGCGGCGCGCTTCGCCGGCCTCGGGCGCTCCCCGAACCCGGAGAAGAAGGTCGCTATCTTGCTCTCCAACTACCCGACCAGGCATTCGCGGGTGGGGAACGCCGTGGGGCTGGACACCCCGGCGAGCGTCGTCAGGTTGCTCGATGCGATGCGCCGGGCCGGCCACGTGGTCGAAGGCGCGCCCGAAGATGGGGATGAGCTCATACACACGCTCATCGCCGCCGGGGGCCATGATCTGGAATTCCTTACCGATGATCAGCTCGGTAACGCAGCAGGACGCCTGAATGCGAAACGCTACGCCGAGTGGTTCGGCCTGCTGCCCGAGTCCTTGCGGGGCGAGATCGAGGAGCACTGGGGGCCGCCGCCGGGTGACCTGTACGTGGATGATGGAGACTTCGTCGTGGCTGGACTCTCGTTCGGGAACGTCTTCGTGGGCATCCAGCCGCCGCGGGGATTCGGGGAGAACCCGATCGCGATCTACCACGACCCCGACCTCCCGCCGACGCACCACTACCTCGCCGCGTACTGGTGGATGATCGAAGAGTTCGGCGCGGACGCGATAGTCCACCTCGGCAAGCACGGTACGCTCGAATGGCTGCCAGGCAAATCTCTGGGCCTCTCGCCCTCGTGCGCCCCTGATGCCGCCCTGCGCGACGTGCCGCTCTTCTACCCTTTTGTCGTCAACGACCCCGGCGAGGGGACGCAGGCCAAAAGGAGGGCGCACGCGACCGTCGTCGACCACCTCATCCCACCGATGACCCGCGCCGAGACCTACGACGATCTGGCGAAGCTCGAACAACTCCTGGACGAGTACTACCAGGTGGAGACGCTCGACCCCTCAAAGCTACCCGCGATAAGGGTCAAAATCTGGGAGACCCTGCGCGAGGCGGAACTCCACCGCGACCTCGGCGTCGAGGAGCAGCCCGAGGAGTTCTCGGACTTCCTCACCCACGTCGACGGATATCTCTGCGAGATAAAGGACCTGCCGATAAGGGGAGGCCTACATGTTCTAGGTGAGATCCCCGAAGGCGAACCCCTGCGCCACCTCCTCGCCTCGATCCTGCGCCTCGGAGCCGGTGAAGTACCTGGATTGCGCCGCGCCATCGGCGCCGCCTTCGGCCTGGACGAGAAGTTCCTCGCGGAGAACGGCGGCGCGAAGGTCGAGGCCCCGCCCGGACTCGCTAGGTACCCCACAGCAGTAGCGACGGCCTCCGCTCTCCTCGACAGTCTGGAGGAGGCGCAGCAGGCCCTGCTTCTCGCGCTCGAGGAACGTGGCTGGGACCCGGACTCTGCAGGCACGGTGTGCGAGGAGACCCTTGGCTTCTCCGACGCGGATGTGAAGCGGTCGTTGCGCTTTGCTGCCGAGGAGGTCGTTCCGCGCCTGATGCGCACGCCCGAGGAGATGGGGAACCTGCTCTCCGGTCTCGAGGGTGGATACGTGCCTGCAGGGCCGTCGGGTTCTCCTACGCGGGGGCTGGTGAACGTGCTCCCGACGGGGCGCAACTTCTATTCCGTGGACCCGAAGGCGTTACCGAGCGCGCTCTCGTGGGAGGTCGGACAGGGACTCGCAGACGACCTGCTGCGGCGCTATCTGGAAGAAGAGGGGCGCTATCCGGAGACGGTCGGTATCGTGGTGTGGGGGACGGCGGCCATGAGGACCCAGGGCGACGATATATCCGAGATCCTGGCCCTGCTCGGCGTGCGGCCCACGTGGAACGAGGAGTCGCGGCGGGTAACTGGGCTCGAGGTGATCCCGCTAAAGGAGTTAGGGCGGCCTCGCGTGGACGTTACCGTCAGGATCAGTGGCTTCTTCAGGGACGCTTTTCCGAACCTGATCTCCCTCCTGGACGAAGCGTTCACCACCGTCGCCGGCCTCGACGAGCCTACAGAGATGAATTTCGTTAAGAAACACGCCGACGAGGAGAAGAACCACGGTGCCGACGAACGACGCTCGACCACGCGCATCTTCGGGTCCAAGCCAGGCGCCTACGGAGCAGGCCTGCTCCCTCTTATGGACGCCCGCAACTGGCGTACGGACGAGGATCTCGCCGAGGTCTACGCCGTCTGGGGAGGGTATGCCTATGGTAGAAGGTTAGATGGCGTCGAGGCGCGGGAGGCGATGGAGTCCAATCTGCGCAGGACGGAGGTCGCCGTAAAGAACATAGACAACCGCGAGCACGACCTCTTCGACTCGGACGACTACTTCCAATACCACGGAGGTATGATCGCCGCCGTCCGCGCCCTGACAGGCCGCGACCCGAAGGCCTACATCGGCGACTCCGCAGACCCATCGAGGGTGAAGACGAGGGACCTATCCGAAGAGGCCCGCCGCGTCTTCCGAAGCCGGGTGGCGAACCCGAAGTGGATCGACGCCATGCAGCGCCACGGCTACAAGGGTGCTTTCGAGCTCTCGGCCACGGTGGACTACCTCTTCGGCTACGACGCCACCGCCGGTGTCGTCGAGGACTGGATGTACCGTGACGTAACCAGGAAGTACGTCCTCGACGAGGAAGTAAGGGACTTCATGCAGCGGTCCAACCCCTGGGCCTTGCGCGCCATCTCCGAGCGCTTGCTCGAGGCGGCGCAACGCGGCCTCTGGTCGGAGCCAGACGAAGAGGATCTGAAAGCTCTCAAGTATACGTACCTGGAGAACGAGGGGATGTTGGAGGAAGGTATCACGTGAACGCGTACCAGCATCCCTATCCATTCTCCGCCATCGTCGGACAGGAAGATCTGAAGCTCGCCCTGCTCGTGAACGCCGTCTCCCCTGAGGTAGGGGGTGTACTCGTGCGCGGCGAGAAGGGGACGGCGAAGTCCACGGCGGTGCGGGCTCTGGCGAGACTACTGCCCGGGATCGAGGTCGTCTCCGACTGTCCCTACTCCTGCGATCCTGCTAGCCCCAACCCGGAATGTCCCGCAGGACCTCACCCATCCGAGGCGCCTATCGCGACGAGGCCGGTTCGCCTGGTGGAGTTGCCCGTAGGGGCGAGCACGGACCGCCTCGCCGGGACCCTGGACATCGAGAAGGCGCTCTCGGAGGGGAGGAAGGCGTTCGAGCCGGGGTTGCTGGCCGCGGCGCACAGGGGCATCCTTTACGTAGACGAGGTGAACCTGCTCTCCGATCACCTCGTCGACCTCCTTCTGGACGTGGCGGCGATGGGTGTGAACCACGTCGAGCGCGAGGGTGTGAGCGTGCGCCACCCTTCGCGCTTTATCCTGGTCGGCACGATGAACCCGGAGGAGGGAGAGCTCCGCCCCCAGCTCCTGGATCGCTTCGGCATCACCGTCGAAGTCTCCGGGAACCCCGAGCCCGCAGATAGAGTCGAAGTCGTCCGCCGCCGGCTGCACTACGAGGCCGACCCGGAAGGGTTCGCCGGGGTATGGGCGGCAGCGGAGGGGGAGCTCGCCATGTCTGTCGAATCTGCCCGTATGCGGCTTCCTGCGGTAGGTCTGGATGAGGATATCCTGTTCAGGATCTCGACCCTCTGCGCGGAGCTAGGCGTCGACGGCCTGCGCGGCGACCTCGTAACGGCGAAGACCGCCCGCACGCTGGCCGCCTGGGACGACAGGAACGAAGTGCTCACAGGCGACATGAAGCGCGCTGCCCTGCTGGCCCTCTCGCACCGCCGCAGACGCGGACCGTTCGAGCAGCCAGGCATCGACCCAGAGGAAATCGAGAACGCCCTCCCCGAGGATCGCCCCGACCCACCGGACGGTCCGAACGGTGGTGAGAACCCGCCTTCCGTGAGCGAGGACAGGGGCGAGGACTCTCTCGGCGCGCGGGACCCCGAGCCTTCTGAGGCGCGGACCGGGGTGGGGGAGCGGAGTCACGCTGCGACGGATCCTTTCGATCCCGTGCGGCTCGAGGCCCCCGAGAAGGGCAAGGGTGGGCCACTCGGCCGGAGGAGCCGGGTCTCTGGTGAGACCGGGCATCCCATCGCGGCCCGAGAGAACGGAGGCAGACCGAGGGACGTGGCGCTGGCGGCGACGGTCAGGGCCGCCGCGCCGCACCAGAGGGCGCGCGGGCGGAAGGGAACGAACCTCGAGGTGCGGCCCGGTGACCTTCGGGAGAACGTCAGGGAGGGGCGGGAGGGGAACCTGATCCTCTTCCTCGTCGACGCGAGCGGCTCGATGGCCGCACGCAAACGCATGTCTGCCGTTAAGGGCGCCGTCCTCTCCCTTTTGAACGACGCCTACCAACGCCGCGATAAGGTCGCCCTCATCTCCTTCCGCAAAGAGGAGGCCAGGGTACTCTTGCCCCCAACGTCTAGCGTGGAGCTCGCCGGCCCGTGCCTTGAGGAGCTCCCGACCGGTGGCCGCACACCCCTCACGGCCGGCCTCGAGAAGGCCACCGAGGTGCTCAAGAGGGAGGAACTGCGTGACAGGGAGCGCCGGCCTCTGCTGGTCGTGCTTACAGACGGGAGGGTGACGGCGGGGCCCGACCCGCTGACGGCCGCTGCGCGACTGCGCTCCATCGGGGCGACCTCGTTCGTGGTCGACACCGAGGAGGGGTACGTCCGGCTCGGGATGGCGGAGGAGCTGGCCGGGGCGATGGGGGCGCGGTGTCTGCGCCTCGAGGAACTGAGGGCCGAGTCGCTGGTCGATCTCGTCGAGAGGAGAAGGGTGGCGTGAGCGAGGCGCGGGAAAAGCGGGAACCCAGAGAGCAGCGGCTGCGTAGGCGGTCGAACAGGGAGAGGCCCCTACTGATCGTCAATACCGGACATGGCAAAGGCAAGTCCACGGCCTCTTTCGGGATCATGCTCAGGGGCTGGGCGCGTGGCTACCGCATAGGGGTCTACCAGTTTGTCAAGAGCGGCAAATGGAACGTCGGCGAACAGAAGGCAGCCGAGGCCCTGGGCAACATCGACTGGTTCAAACAGGGCGACGGATGGACGTGGACCGTAAAGGATCTGGAGCACTCCGCCGACCTTGCCCGCGAGGGATGGGAGGAGGTCAAGCGCCGCCTCGCTGACGAGACCTACGACATGCTGCTCCTCGACGAGTTCACGTATCCGATGAAGTTCGGCTGGGTGGATACGAACGAAATCGTCGAGGTCCTCCAGAACCGTCCCGGTTTCCAGCACGTCATCGTCACGGGCCGCGACGCCCCGCCGGAACTCGTGGAGATCTCCGACCTCGTGAGCGAGGTAAACAAGGTCAAGCACCCTTTCGACGAGGGCTACAGGGGGCAGAAGGGTATCGAGTGGTAGACATCCCACGCATAATAGTCGCAGGTACCCACTCAGGGGTCGGCAAGACGACTATTACCTCGGGACTTATGGCCGCGCTCTCGTCGAAGGGCCATAGGGTCGCTCCCTTCAAGGTCGGCCCCGACTTTATAGATCCCTCGTACCACACCCTCGCCGCCGGACGGCCCGGACGCAACCTCGATGCCTTCCTCTCAGGCCCCAATCTCATAGGGCCGCTCTTCGCACACGGCGCGCAGGGTGCTGAAATAGCAGTGATCGAAGGCGTCATGGGCCTCTTCGACGGCAAGGGAGGCGGGGATCTCGCCTCCACAGCCCACGTCGCAAGGTTGCTCAAAGCCCCCACTGTCCTCGTCGTCGACGCCAGGGCGATGGCCCGCTCGGTAGCGGCCATGGTCCACGGATACACGTCATTCGACCCGAGGTTGAGAGTTGCGGGTGTGGTTCTCAACTTCGTTGGTTCCATGGCACACGAGACGATGCTCCGCGAAGCCCTGAGACCGCTCGGCATTCCCGTCCTGGGCGTCCTGCGCCGCGACGAGGATATTCAGACGCCGGACAGGCATCTCGGCCTCGTCCCCGTCGCCGAGCGCCGTGGGGAGGCCGCCCACTCGCTCTATGCTCTTGGAACGGTGATCTCCCGTTCTCTAAACCTCGACGGCATAGTGAGATTTGCTCGTTCCGCCGGATCTCTAGAGACCGCGCGCTGGAGTCCAGAATCTACGGATCTGGATCGGTCCCAGGGCGTCCGCGTGGCGGTCGCGGCAGGACCATCGTTCAGCTTTCTGTACCGTGAGAACCTGGAGCTGCTGCGAGGAGCGGGTGCCGAGGTCGTCACCTTCGATCCGACCGTCGAGGAGGAGTTACCCGCCGGAACGGACGTTCTATACCTCGGAGGTGGGTTCCCCGAAACCTACGCCGGAGTGCTGGCCGCGAACGGGCGGATGCGCGAAAACATCAGAGATTTCGCCGCGAGCGGGAGTCCCGTCGTCGCCGAATGCGGCGGGTTGTTGTACCTGGTGCGCGAGCTGGACGGGGATCCGATGTGCGGCGTACTCGACGCACGGGCCAGGATGACGGGCCGTCTCACGCTCGGTTACAGGGAGGCCCGCGCGCTAACCGACTCGCCGCTGGCTGGGTCGGGCGCCGATGTTCGTGGGCATGAGTTCCACTACTCTGCCGTTGAGCCCGGAGCCGGTAGGAGGCCGGCCTGGAGTCTGGTCGGGCGCGGTCCAGAGGGCTTCGTGGCCGGTGGCGTGCATGCGAGCTACCTGCACACCCACTGGGCCGCGACACCGGAACTTCCGCGCAGGCTGGTGCGGGAGGCGTCGCAGAACACGACGGGGGTCCGGATATGAGCGGACGGCTCGTCGGAGTGGGGGTAGGGCCGGGAGATCCCGAGCTGTTGACGGTCAAGGGCCTGCGTGTCTTGCGGGAGGCCGACGAGGTCTTCGTGCCCGTGGCCGACACCGGCGAGGTCGGGCGGGCTGAGGCCACAGTGCGCGAGTATCTGGACGACGGTTGGATCCGCCGCCTCCACTTCGCCCTCTCGGACGACACGGAGGCCAGGGAGCGTAACTGGACGAACGCCGCCCGGGAAGTCTCCGAACACCTGAAAAGCGGCAAGATGTGCGCGTTCGCCACCATCGGAGACCCCAACGTCTATTCGACCTTCACCTACCTGGCACGTGCCGTTCAGAAGATCGAACCTGACGTAGAGGTAGAGACGGTGCCAGGGATCACAGCCCTTCAGGACCTGGCTTCAAGGAGTAATACGGTCCTCCTCGAAGGCGACGAGAGGCTGGCTCTGTTGCCTTTCACAGCAGGTAAGGAGCCCCTGAGGGAGGCGCTCGCCGGGTTCGAGACGGTGGTCTGCTACAAAGGCGGGAGCCGGCTCGGGGAGGTGCTCCGGATTGCGGAGGAGAGTGGGCGGCTGGAAGGCGCCGTGTACGGTGCGAGGTTAGGGATCGAGGGCGAAGAAGTCGTGCCTGGGCAGGAGATGGTAGGGCGCGAGGGGACGTACCTGTCGACCGTGATCTTCACAGATAGGAGTTCAGAGCTTGGCTAAGGTGTGGTTTATCGGGGCGGGACCGGGGGCGCCGGATCTGTTGACGGTCAGGGGAGCCAGGCTCATCGGCGAGGCCGACGTGGTGATCTGGGCCAGGAGTCTCGTCCACGAAGGAGTCCTCGGATACGCCCGCCCTGGGGCCCGGATCGTCGAGTCGACGACCATACCTCTAGAGGGCGTGCGCGGGCTCTACGAGCGGGCCGTGGATGAGGACCTGAAAGTGGCCAGGGTGCATTCGGGCGACCCCAGCCTGTACGGGGCCGTGATGGAGCAGATCGAGCTTTGCGTCGAGATAGGCCTCGACTGGGAGATGGTCCCCGGCGTCTCCTCCCTGGGAGCTGCTGCGGCGGCCATCGGGCGCGAGCTGACCGTGCCTGAAGTCTCGCAGTCCGTGATCCTGACGCGCCGCACGAGCCGCACCCCGATGCCTGAGGGCGAGGACATAAGGAGTTTTGCGCAACATAGGACGACCATGGCGATATTCCTCTCCGCAGCCAGGCCCCGCGCCCTGCAGGAGGAACTTCTTGAAGGCGGCTACGCCCCCGAGACCCCCTGCGCCGTAGTCTACAGAGCTAGCTGGCCTGAGGAGGAAGTTATCGAGTGCAGGCTCGAAGACCTCGCCGACAAGGTACGGGAGGCCGGCTTCACCAGGCAGGCGCTCATACTGGTCGGCCCCGGCCTCAAGGCCGGCGGGACGAGATCCCACCTCTACAGCCCCGCGTTCTCGCACATGTTCCGCCGGGCGAAGCCTGCGGAGAAAGGAGCAGATGCCGCCACGTAAGCTCCGCGAGCCTTCCATGCCCCCGAGCATGGAAAAGGTCAAGGGCCAGAAGCTCAGGACAGGCTGGACCACGGGCACCTGCGCCGCCGCCGCTGCCAAGGCCGCAGCCCGAGCCCTGGTGAGCGGCCAGACGCAGGACCGCGTCGACGTGAAGTTGCCCAAGAAAGGCCCCGAACGACGCGTCGAGTTCGATGTGGAGCGGTGTGATCTTGGAGGTTCATGGGCCGAGGCCGTCGTCATCAAGGACGCCGGCGACGACCCCGACGTGACTGACGGCGCACGTCTGACGGCCCGCGTCTCGTGGCGGGAACAGCGGGGGCTCGAACTAGACCGGGGCGATGGCGTCGGCGTCGTCACCAAACCCGGGCTAGGGCTCCCTGTCGGAGGGCCGGCCATAAACGACGTGCCGCGGCGTATGATCTCCTACTCCGTAGAGGAGGTCCTCGAACCGGACGAACGCGGTGTCCGCGTCGTCATAAGCGTCCCTGGCGGCGAACGGATGGCCGAGAAGACGACCAACGCCCGCCTCGGAATCGTCGGCGGCATCTCCATCCTCGGCACCACGGGCATCGTGCGTCCCTTCTCGACGGCCGCCTGGGCCGCGAGCGTCATCCAGGCCATAGGCGTCATGGGCGCGCAGGGCCACAAGACCTTCGTCCTCTCGACCGGGGGTCTAACCGAGAAGGCCGCGATGCGCCTGCTGCCTGACCTGGAAGAGGTGAACTTCGTAGAGGTCGGGGACTTCACCGGTCAGGCTTTGAAGAGGGCCGTCGAGAACGGGCTGGAGCGTTGCTTCTTCGTCGGGATGGCGGGTAAGATCTCCAAGCTCGCCGCCGGGGTCATGATGACCCACTGGACCCGTTCGGATGTGGACAACGATCTTCTCGCGGAGATAACGATGGAAGCGGGTGGCGCCGCCGAGTTGGTAGAGGAGGTCAGAGGCGCCAACACAGCCCGTCACGCCTACGAGCTCTGGAGGTCGGCGCACCTCGACGGGGCTACCCACCTCCTCTGCAAACAGGCCGCGGAGAATCTCGACGAGTACACTGAAGGTAAGCTTGAGGTTCACGTCATCCTCATCGACTTTGATACCCTCGAACCCGCCGGAGCAAGTCCTGGCGCCCTGGCGCTGACGGTGAGGGACCCCGCGTGACCAGGAGCCGCATAACTGTTGTTGGCCTCGATGGAAGGCCGCTTGGCGAGGAAGTCGAACGACTGCTGCAGGATGCCAGACTCGTCGTCGGCGGTGGGCGGCACCTGGAGTCGCTCGGCGTGGGGGACGGGCGCGTGGTGGTCTGGCAAGGTGACCTCTCTGAGGCATTCGCGCGGATCGAGGGTACTGACGGACCCGTGGTGGTGCTGGCGTCGGGGGACCCGGGGTTCTTCGGGATCGTGCGCTTGCTAGGCGGGCGGTTCGGGAGGGAGAACCTGTGCGTCTTGCCTGGCCTCTCCTCGGTCGCGCTAGCTTTCGCCCGCGTTGGGCTCTCGTGGGATGACGCGGTCACGGTAAGCGCCCACGGCCGCGACCCCCGTCGCGCCGTCAACGTCTGCCGCGCCCACCCTAAGGTCGCCGTTCTCACCTCCCCCGGCTTCGGACCAGCCGAAATCGCGGAGACGCTCGGCGGACTGGATCGCACCTTTGTGGTCGCCGAAAAGCTCGGTGAGCCAGACGAACGGGTCTTTCACGGCGACGCAGGCACCGTCGCGGGTATGAATTGGGAAGACCCTAACGTGGTACTGGTTTTGGACGAAGGAAGGATGTCGGGAGACAAAGGTTGGATCTCGTCTGGCATCCAGGGTCGGGGGCGGTGGGCGCTTACCGAGGAAGAGTTCGAGCATCGGTCTGGCATGATCACCAAGTCGGCGACCCGCGCCTTCGTACTCTCGCGCCTCGGTCCCGGACCGGGGGACCTGGTCTGGGACGTCGGGGCCGGCAGCGGCTCTGTAGCCATCGAGTGCGCCTGTCTCGGCGCCGCCGCCATCGCCATCGAACGCGACCCCGAGAGCTGCGTCCATATCCGCCGCAACGCCGAGCGCCACAACGCCCACGTACAACTCGTCCAGGGCGCGGCCCCGGATGCCCTTCACGACCTGCCCGAACCCGACGCCATCTTCGTCGGCGGGACCGGCGGCGCCTTCGAGGAGATCATCAAGCTCTCCGCCGTCAGGGCACGCCGGGTGGTAGTGCTGGCGCTCGTCACCCTCGAACGGGTCGTTCCTGCCGCACAGCTTCTAGAAGATTGCGGCCTCGAGGTAGAGACCATCTTCCAGCAGATCTCCAGGATGAAGGGCGTCGGAGGGCTGCACCGTCTCGCTGCCGAAAGCGCCGTGTTCGTCGTCTCGGGGAGCCGCTCTTGATCGGGCTCGTCGCCGCCACCGCGAACGGCCGTCGCAACGCTGCACACCTCGCAGGCGCCTGGCCCGACGCACGCTTCTATGAGGGCAAGCCAAGATTAGTGCTCCACCGGGCCTGGAACGAGTGTGATGGTATCGTGCTCTTCCTCGCCACCGGTGCTGCCGTCCGCCTCGTCGCCCCTCTGCTCGAGGGCAAGCATCGAGATCCCGGCGTGGTCACCGTTGACGATGCCGCCAACTTCGCCGTCGTCCTCTGCGGCGGCCACGAAGGCGGGGCCAACACTCTAGCCGAGCGGGTCGCGGATACCCTGAGCGTGACGCCGGTGATCACTACCGCAAGTGACTCCACTGGCTTCCCCGCCCTCAACTCTCTTGGCGAGAATCTTGGGCTCCAGTTGGAGGAAGACTCGGACTTCGCGGCGGTCGGGGCCGCCCTCGTCTCCGGCGAGAAGGTTGGTCTCGTCACAGACCGGCGTTGGCCGCTCGGACCGCTACCCAAGAACATCGTTAGTACAGACGAATGGGAGGCGCCTCTGATCCTCATCTCCGACAGGCTCGTGGAGACGGCCGGCCCTGTTGTCGTCTATCGCCCTCCTTCGCTCGTCGCCGGCGTCGGATGCAGTAGGGGGGTGGGTGCGGACGAGATACTCGACCTGCTCCGTCGCTCCCTGGCTGAAGCCGGATTGACAGTGAAGAGCGTCGCGGCCCTCGCCAGCATCGACGTGAAGCGCGACGAGGTGGGATTGCTCGAGGCTGCGGAGAAGCTGGACGTTCCGATCCGCTTCCATACGGTCGAAGCGCTCCGTGCGGTGGGAACGCCCAACCCGTCGGAGGTAGTAAGGGAGGCGGTCGGGACGCCGAGCGTCGCGGAGGCTGCGGTGATCTCCTGCGGCGCGGAGCTGGTAGAGGAGAAGCGGAAGTCCGCTAACGCGACGGTGGCCGTTGGACGTCTGCCCGCACGAGGTAGGCTCGCGCTGGTTAGCCTGGGGCCTGGTGAGGACACCCTCATTCCACCGCTCGCCCGTGAGGCGCTCGCGGCCTCGGGACTCGTCATCGGGCTTGACCAGTACGTTGATCGCATCAGGCACCTGCTGCAGCCTGGGACACGGGTACTCACGCCTCCGCTCGGAAAGGAGGTGGAGCGCGCGGAGCTCGCGCTCGTCGAGGCCCGTGCGGGCGGCAGCGCGGCGCTGGTGTCCAGCGGTGACGTGGGTGTGTACGCGATGGCGTCGCCGGTGCTCGAGCTTGCCAGTGATGATGTGGATGTAGTTGTGGTCCCTGGGGTAACGGCGGCGCAGGCAGCAGCATCCTTGCTAGGCTCACCGCTAGGGCACGACCATTGTTCGGTCAGTCTCTCCGATCTACTGACGCCGTGGGAGGCGATTCAGGCCAAGATCATGGCCGCGGCCGAGGGAGACTTCGTGGTCTCCCTCTACAACCCACGCTCGAAGGGCCGCGACTGGCAGCTCGGAAAGGTCAAGGAGATCCTGCTCCAGTACCGTCCACCAGACACGCCTGTTGGTATCGTGAAGGACGCCTACCGCCCGAAGCAGCACATCGTCCTCACTGACCTCGCCTCTCTTCGTCCGGAAGATGTGGACATGCTGACGACCGTCATCGTCGGGAGCTCCCAGACCAGGGTTATGGCCGGCCGCATGGTTACACCGAGGGGATACCCGTCGTGAGGTCGGTCTTCGCCGTGACGGAAGCCTGTGCCGGCTGTGGCGCCTGCATAAAGACCTGCCCGGAAAAGGCGATCCGCCCCGCTCCTAGAGACCACGATAAACCCCTCATCGTCCTCGAAGACCGCTGTTCTGGATGCGCCGAGTGCGCCGAGGTCTGCCCGGTCTCGGCATGCGTCGAGATACTGCTGGAGGCCGAATGAGGCGTGTCCATCCCGTAGAGGCGGAGAGCTACCGCATCCTGCGCAGAATGGTGGACCTCTCGCACCTCGGGCCGCTCTCCCGCGCCGTCGCAGAACGAGTCATCCACGCCTCGGCGGACCCGGACTACGCGGAGAGCCTCGTTCTCGATGAGGCAGCCCTGGAAGATGGGATCTCAGCCTTGCGGCTAGGCAAGCCCGTCGTTACTGACGCACAAATGGTGGCGGCCGGGATCACTGGTCGCCACACTCGATGCTTCGTCTCCGACCCCCGCGCCCGCGAACTGTCCGAACGACTTGGCAAAACGCGTTCGGCGGCGGGTTTCAGGCTCGCTGCGGAGGCAGTTGATGGGGGAGCTGTATGGGTCGTCGGGAACGCGCCAACGGCGCTCTTCGAGTTGCTCGGGCTCGACGTCGCTCCTGCGCTCGTGATCGGGCTCCCCGTCGGCTTCGTAGGCGCCGCCGAGTCGAAGGAAGCACTCCTGGCCAGCGGCCTGCCTGCTGTCGCGAACCGGGGCCAGAAAGGCGGTTCCGCGGTCGCGGCGGCGGCATTGAACGCACTTATCTACTTCGAGGAGGGATGACGTGAGGCAAACGGTGAGCATTTCGAACAAGAATGGATCTCACAGACACGAGCCAGACCCTGCACTCCTGATCGTTGGCCACGGCAGCCGCGACCCTCGCGGGGCGCGAGAGTTCCATGACCTTATCGGCCTCATGCGCCGAAGAAACCCATCCCTGACGGTCGAGGGGGGCTTTATCGAGCTCTCCCGCCCGCACGTCTCGGAGTGCGTGGACAAGCTCGACGAGAGCGGGACCCGAAGTGTCGCCGCCGTTCCATTGATGCTCCTGGCCGCAGGCCACGCCAAGGACGACATCCCGGCGACCCTGGTGCGCGAGAAGGTGGACCACCCCGAAATAGGCTTCAGTTACGGTCGCGCTCTGGGCATAAGGCCCGAGCTCCTCGAACTGATGGACGAGAGGATCTCCGGCGTCGTACGCGGAGAGGAGAAAGAGGAGACGGCCGTCCTTATAGTTGGGCGCGGCTCCTCCGACCCCGACGCCAACTCGGACCTTTACAAGGTAGCCCGCCTGTTCTACGAAGGACGCCCTTATCAGATCGTCGAGAGTGCCTACGTCAGCATGACGCCGCCCGACGTCGCGGATGGGTTGGATCGCTGCCTCAGGCTCGGCGCGAAGCGCATCGTCGTCTTCTCCTATTTCCTCTTTACCGGCGTCCTCGAGGAGCGCATCCGCGAGCAGAGCAAGGCATTCGCTGAGGCGAACCCCAGCGTCGAGGTGCGCTACGCGGGATACTTCGGGCCGGACAAGAGGATAGCTGATCTCGTGATCGAGCGTTATACAGAGGCCGTGGAAGGAGACATCCGCATGAACTGCGACGTGTGTGTCCACCGCGTTGCCCTGCCTGGCTTCGAGGAGAAGGTCGGCGCCGCGGCCACGCCCCACTACCACCCTGACGAGCCTGGGCTCCACCCGCACGGCCACAGTCACTAGCATTGTCTCTCGAAGACCGGGTAGTGGAACTCGCAGCGGAGATACCTCCACCCGACGAGCCCGCTGCGGAAGAAGCGCGAAGGCGACACCTCGGGCTTGCCAAGCCGCCTGGCAGCCTGGGACGATTGGAGGAGCTTGGCGCGCGGCTCGCGGGAGCGGCCGGCGAGTGCCCGCCATCCGTCCCAGAGAGCCCTGCCGTGGTTGTTTGTGCAGGGGATCATGGTGTGCTCGAACGCGGCGTCTCGCCGTGGCCGCAGGAGGTCACGGCGGCGATGGTGACTAATTTTTGCAGCGGAGGGGCTGCGGTGAGCGCCATCGCGAAGACGGTGGGGGCGAGGGTGAGCGTTCTCGATGTCGGAGTCGCCGGGGAGTTGGTGAGGCACCCGCTTCTGCGGGCCGCAAAGGTGCGGCACGGGACCGGCGACCTGAGCCGCGGGCCCGCGATGAGCCGTGAGGAGGCCGCGCGGGCCGTGATAGCGGGAGCAGGGGTCGCAGAAGAACTCGTCGAGAGTGGTGGGGTGGACCTCCTGGTTACCGGGGACATGGGCATCGGCAACACCACGCCGGCGGCGTGTCTGATCTCCGCTTTCACGGGTCGTCCGCCGGAGGAGACCACGGGCCGCGGTGCGGGCATCGACGACGAGACACTCAAGCTCAAGGTAAGCGTCGTAGAGGAGGCGTTAGACCTGCACGCGCCTGATGCGGAAGACCCGCTCGGGATTCTGGCGACGATAGGAGGATTGGAGCACGCTGCTATCGTCGGTGTGATCCTGACCGGCTCAGTCTACGGGGTGCCGGTCCTCCTTGACGGCGTCGTCTCGAATTCCGCTGCGCTCGTAGCCCGAGCCCTCGCGTCGCATTCGGTGGGATACGTCATCGCAGGCCACCGCTCCGCCGAGGCAGGGGCTCGAATCGCCCTAAAATATCTGGAACTGGAAGCGCTCCTCGACCTCGACATGCGCCTCGGCGAAGGTACCGGAGGCCTGCTCGCCGTACCGCTCGTGCAGGCAGCGGCCCGAACGCTCGCGGAAATGGCGACGCTCGAGGAGATAGGATTCGGGTGATACCAATTCCGTTTGAACCGGAGCGAGTTCGGGCTCTGCGGGCACGCCGAGGCCCTCACATACGTCATTCCTGCGGGGCCTGTCCCCGCGAAAGCGGAGAGCGGGAATCCACTTGTAGGAGGGGGCGGAGACCCGCGAGATATGGCTGGCTCCGTCGTGCCGTTGGCATTCATCCGGGCCTGGTATGAATGGGCTCTCGCCGGAGACTATCCAGGTGTTGCGAAGCCCGCTCGCCCGCCTCGTCGAGGTACACGGGGCGCTCGGCTCGACGCAGGAGCGCACCCGCGAGCTTGCCCAGACAGGAACCCCCCACGGGACGCTTGTCATTGCGGAGGTCCAGACTGGGGGACGGGGACGGCTCGGGCGATCGTGGGGCTCGCCGAAGGGAGGACTCTGGATGTCACTCGTGCTGCGCCCCTCGTTCGACGCGACCCTCGCTCCCCGCATCACCCAGACGGCGGCGGTCGGGGTAGCGAAGGCGCTCTGGGAAATCGGGGTCGAGGCCCGCATCAAGTGGCCCAACGACCTGCTCGCCGGCGGGAAGAAGATCTGCGGCATCCTCGCCGAATCGAGCGCAGAGAACGCTACCCTCCCGGCGGAGGGCAGACGCCTCGACTATGCCATCCTCGGGGTGGGAATGAACGCGAACCTCGATCCGGCCGAGCTCGGGGTCCCGGATCGCGAAGTAACTACCATCCGTTCCGAGCTGGGGCATGACGTGGTTTTACTGGATCTGCTTCGTGCCCTGCTCTCGAACCTCGAAGCCGAGCTTGGACGGATCGAGGACTTCGGCACTGTCCTCGACGACTGGCGTAAATTGGACTGTACCCTGGGAGAGAAGGTACGCGTCCGGCGCTTCGACGATACCATCGAGGGCCGCGCTGTGGATCTGAGCCAGGAGGGTGCCCTCTTGCTCGCCACCCCTCACGGGACCGTAGCGTTATTCGAGGGTGAGATCGACCATCTCAGGCAGGGAGAAGACAACTAGAGCTGATCGCCATGGCTGAGAGCTGGCGGCGCGGTTTGCAGGAGGCGCAGCCGCTCTGCGAACCGCTTCATCTGACGCGTTGCCCGCGTCCGCCGGCCGGCCGCCGGGTTTCCAGGATGCCAAGCGTCGCACCCAACGAAGCTCCCCCGATCATTCCTGCGACGACGATACTCCCGAGCCCCTTGATGACTGGGAAGGAAGCCCGCAAGAGATCACCCGCAAGGAATCCTATACCGAACCCCAGCGCACCGGCCAGACCGAGCGCGAGTATGGTTCTCCAATCCAGGAAGGCCACACCGAGCGACGCCCCGACCACCGCACCGACCAGCGCCCCAAGCGGCGCCGGGGAATAGGCGAAGTAGGAAGCGAAGCCTAGGGTGGCGAAGATCCCGGCGGTAAGCCCCAGGGTTCCCAGCATGGCCAGGATCATCGCCCTCCTCCAATCCCTGAGGGCCAACCCAAGCGAGGCTCCACCAACTGCTCCCCCTACAAGAACCGACAACGACAGCGAGATCGGCCAAAGCATCGACAGGACAGCGATGGCTCCGCCGGCGCCGAAGCCTAGGGCTCCAAGGATGACGAACCCCGTTAGTCCGCTAAGTCGCATGGGCCTCTAACGCGAGCAACCTCCTTATCCCCGCTACTCGCAGAAGCGGTCTGCACAGACTTAGGTGATAGTCATTTCCTCTTCTTCTTCGTCCTCTTCAAGGACGGCCACCGAGGTGGCCTTGAAGACCAGGATCTTACCTCGCTCGGGGAAGTCCACGATCTCCACGTCACCGGTAACGGCGATCTGGTCCCCCACGAGCTGGTCGGCATCCTGTATGGCTGCCATGTCAATCTCTGTCTCCAGGACGTAGCCGGTATGCTCCTCTCCGGCTTCCGTGGTCGCGCGCTTGAGCTGTCCTTCGAAGTAGGCCATTGCCGATCCTCTCTATGAGTGTCAAGTGAGGACATAGTACCTGTATTCCCAATCGCGGATCGGGCTACCATTCTCTGTGGGGCTGGGTTTGCGTCACGAACTATTGCTCATCGCATCTGTGACAGCCTGCTCGAGGGGCATCGTCGGCAGAGGTCGTGGAACGGGACTACACCGGCTGAGCCCCATGTGAAGGTGGTCTATGTGGCACCTTGCAAGCTACGAAGGCACTAAATAGGGTGCTCCAGGGATGACAGCTTGCTATCTTACCGCTCGTACGATTTAATACACCGCTGGGCAGTGCCTCGAGCGTGTACAAGGCTGCGTTGGGGAGGAGATAAGAGGGATGAGCGCAACGTTGGTGTATGTTGGCATCGGGGCCGCACTGGCCACTGTTGTGGGGATCTTCGCCATGGCCGTCCTTTTCTTGCAGACGGCGCGTCGCTACGTCGACCTGACCGAGAGACGCCTGGAGCTTCTGCGCGAAGGGGAAGCGTTTCTGCTGAAGGTGGTGCAGCGACAAGGTCGGGCCCTGGAGGAGAGCCGGGAGCGAGATGTACAGCGACGAGAGTGGGTCCCCGAGATGGTCGGGTATCCTCTTGGGCAGCAGCAGGTCGAAGAGTCCCCTGAGGGCGAGTGGTCTGAGGGGTTGGATCGGCGCGTGAGAGAAACGCCAGATCTAGACAAGCCCCCTGCGGAAAACAGAGAGCAGAGGCGGTATAGGATACCGAAGACGAGCGAAGCGGCGTCGCGACCCAAAGACGGTGAGCCGCTGCGTGGAGTCCAGGTGCCGCACCCTGACGACGATGTGCCCCGACGCGGCTGGAACAACTCCCCGGTCAAGTTCTTCCAGAAGTGCTACGACAGATACCTGGAGCACTACGAGGGCTACGTGCGGCTCGCCGAGAGGCTCCACAGCATGCGCGACGAGGCCGAGGCGAGTCCTGGCACCCTCGCGAGGAAAGAGTGGGAGGATAAGCTGCGCCGGGCGTACGACGCCATAGAGAGGACCACCCAGAGGCTGGACATGCTCGAGGAGCACTACCCCGAGCTGGCGACCGACAGCGATCGTATCTCGTCCCGCATCGGCACCGCCCGCCTCCATGCCGACCTCACAGAGCGCTTCGGCCCTCAACCCTGAACACAGCACCCCCACGCGCGCAGTCCCCAAAGTAGATCTTAAAGCGCTATCCGGAAGGGTTCCTTCCGGATAGCGCTTTACACAGAGCGCCTGTCGCGCCGACGTGAGGCTGCCGAAAGGTGGGGACTTAAGGGCTAACCTTGGCCTGTAAGATCTTCTGCCAGGAGAGCCGACAGTGCTTCGCTTGGAAGGGGTTCCGAAAAGTAATTCCCTTGGGCAAGGTCGCACTCCATTTTGCGCAACTGTGCCAGCTGGTCTGCGGTCTCCACCCCTTCGGCGACCGCCTCCAAACCCAGGGCGTGCGTCAGGTCGATCATCGCCGACACGATCTCCGGGTCCGTCAATGCGCCATCCGTATCTTGCCCGGGTCCGGAGATGAACGAGCGATCTATCTTCAACTGATCAACCGGAAAGCGCTTGAGGTAAGAGAGCGAGGAATAGCCCATCCCGAAATCGTCGACCGCGAGTCGGATGTTCAGGTTCTTCAGGCTACAGAGGGTATCGTTGGTCGAGTGTACGCCGTTGCTCGTCATAATGCCCTCTGTTATCTCTAGTTGCAATGACCCGGGATCTATCTCGGTCTCGGCCAGGATCTCCTCGACTAACTCGGGGCGGAACAATTGCCTCGGAGAGAGGTTTACGCTCACCGTCAAAGGCGGTAAGGTCCGGTAGCGTTGTTGCCACGCCCGCATCTGGTAACAGGCTTCTCGCAGCACCCCCTCGCCGATCTGCACGATTAGGCCCGTATCCTCGGCGACAGAGAGAAACGCCTCTGGCAGTAGCAGTCCCCGCCGCGGGTGCTCCCAGCGCACCAGCGCCTCTGCTCCGGCGATCCTGCCGGTATCAAGCTTCAGGATAGGCTGGTAGTAGATCATGAACTCTCCCCGCTCCACGGCTTGCCTGAGCTCGTTCTCCAACCGTAGGCGTTCCAACGCGTCGGTGCCCATGCTGGGTTCGAACACCTCGCAGCAGGCTTTACCCTTGTGCTTGGCCCGGTACATCGCCAGGTCCGCATGCCGCAAGAGATTCTCCGCTCGCTCCTGGGTAGAATTGTTGAGAGCGATCCCGATGCTAGTGGTGATGAACACCTCTTGTTCTTCGAGAGTGAAGGGAGGTTGCAGTACATCCGCGATCCGCTCCGCTATTCGTACTCCCTCACCTGCACCAGCAACGTCCTCGACCAAGATGGTGAACTCGTCTCCGCCAAGACGCGCGGCGGTGTCTTCAGGGCGTAGGTAGCTCTTCAGACGCTCAGCAACCGCTTTGAGTAGTTGATCTCCGGCCTTATGCCCTAGGCTGTCATTTATGACCTTGAAGTTGTCCAGATCGACGAACAGCAGTGCGATCCTGCTGTCCCGCCGATTGGCACGAGTTGAGGCGTGTTCGAGGCGTTCCATGAACAACGCCCGGTTTGGCAACCCGGTGAGTGGATCGTAGAACGCTTGATGGTGTAGCTGCTGCTCGAGGGCTTTTCGCTCCGTGATGTCCTTGAAGGTAACCACTGCGCCCACCACCTCACCGTCCTGGCGTATGGGGGAGCTCATGTACTCGACCGGAAAGCTCGTGCCGTCCTTCCTCCAGAAGACCTCATCTTCTCTACTATGGGTGGTTCCATCCTCGAGCGCCGCATGGATAGGGCACTGTTCGCGGGGATAGGGGGAGCCGTCCGGTTTCGTGTGATGGAGGACCTCGTGTTGGGGGCGGCCCACAAGCTCTTCGGCCTCCCACCTCGTCATGCGCGCCGCAGCCGGATTGATGAACGTGGCGTTACCATCCAGGTCCAGTCCGAATATTCCTTCGCCCGCCGATTCTAGGACCATCTCGTGCCGGCGGCTTAGCCGCTCGAGCGCCTCCTCGAACCGCTTGCGCTCGGTGATGTCGAGCATGAACCCTTGCCAGTAGCGGGTTCCGCTCACCTCATCCTCGACCACAACGGCTTCGTTGCGCACCCACTTTATGCGCCCGTCGCGATGGACCACGCGGTACTCTGTCGTGAAGATCTCGCCCGGCTCCCCGGCTCGCTCATCCTCTAACCGTATCCGCTCGCGGTCGTCGGGGTGCACCATGCGCCACCTGAGATCCGAGTCCCTGCATTCCTCGGAAGAGTAACCCGTCAGGGTCTGTATCTGAGGGCTCATATACATGGCGGAACCAGGGAGCCCTAGCTCCTGGATGTAGACGACCGCAGGGACTCGCTCGATGAGCGTGCGATACCTCTGCTCGGCTTCCCGCAGCTTTCTGTCCATCTCTTTTCGCTCGGTTACGTCGCGGGAGGTGATCACCACGCCCCTCACAGACGGGTCGTCGACGAGGTTGTTGACGACGTGCTCCAGATAGCGCCAAGAGCCGTCCTTATGCGGCACTCGGAACTCCAGCGGCGGGTGAAGCCCGGGCCTTTTCAGGATCCCGGCGAATGTGTTTGACGCTTGCTCCCTGTCCTCCGGATGAACGGAGGCGAATGCGTTGATCCCTACCTGCTCTTCGGGCTTGTAGCCCATGACCCTCTCGACCGCAGGGCTTACGTAGCGGATGGTGCCGTCAGCCTCGAGGATCGTGATAATTTCGGAGATGTTCTGTACCAAAGATCGGAAGCGCTCCTCGCTTTCCTTGATAGCCTTCTCGCCTTCCTTGCGCTCGGTGACATCACGCATGACGCCCGTGAACAACCGTTCCCCATCCTCATGGGATTCGCCGAGGGACATCTCGATCGGGAATTCGCTACCGTCTTTGCGCAAACCCACGAGCTCGATCGTGCCGCCCACAACGTGGGCATCGCCCGTTCGCAGGTAACGGTGCAACCCGGCCACGCAGAGTTCTCGGTATCTTTCGGGCATAAGCAGCGTTACCGGCTGCCCGATGATCTCTTCTGCCCCGTGGCCAAAGGTTCGTTCCGCCCCGCGATTAAACCACCTGATTATCCCTTCTGGCGTTATGGTCACGATCGCGTCGAATGCCGCGTCCAGAACGGTGCGGTAGCGTGCCTCGCTCTTTCTTAGTTCGCTACCTAGTAGCCGATGAGCGTTCAGTCTGCGCATCGAA
>Ga0126313_10000076_pt1 | contig 39027 bp, 42 predicted proteins | sample Plot105A_FD_89954 | JGI IMG/M metagenome (GOLD analysis project Ga0126313, IMG submission 89954) | Serpentine soil microbial communities from UC McLaughlin Reserve, CA, USA - Plot105A | ecosystem: Environmental > Terrestrial > Soil > Grasslands | place: USA: UC McLaughlin Reserve, Lake County...
CCCACGTGCAGCGCCAGCGCTACCGGATCTGGGACGCCGCCGACGGCCTCGTCGAGGAGGGCTGGGTCGACGTCCGCGAGATGGTCAAGCGCCAGCCCTGGCTCGGCGACGACCCGGTGCCCCTGCACCATGCCTAGCGCGATCATCGTCGGCTCCGGGCCAAACGGGCTCGCCTGCGCGGCGACGCTGGCCAGCCGCGGGGTGGAGGTGACGGTGATCGAGGCCGAGGAGCGGATCGGCGGCGGCACCCGCAGCGCTGAGCTGACCGAGCCGGGCCTGCTGCACGACGAGTGCAGCGCCGCCCACCCGATGGTCGTCTCCTCGCCGGCGGTCGTCTCGACCGGCCTCGAACTGGAGCGGCATGGGCTGGAGTGGTGCTGGCCGGAGGTCGACCTGGCCCATCCGCTCGACGGGGGGGAGGGGGCGACGATGCTGCGCTCGCTGGAGGCGACCGCCGCGGGGCTGGGCGACGCCGGCCGCCGCTGGGAGCGGATCTTCGGACCGCCCTCGCGCGGCTACGACGAGCTAACCGAGGACGTCTACCACCCGCTGATCCACCTGCCGCGCCATCCGCTGCGGCTGGCGCGCTTCGGCCTGCCGGCGGCGCTGCCGGCGACCACCCTGGCCGGCCGGCTGGGGACGCCACAGGCCGCGGCGCTCTTCGCCGGCATCGCCGCCCACGCCTACGCGCCGCTCAACCGCCCGTTCAGTTCGGCGATCGGGATGGCGCTGACCTGCGCCGGCCACGCCTACGGCTGGCCGGTGGCGAAGGGCGGCTCGATCGCGATCGCGGAGGCCTGGGCGTCGGTGATCCGCGCCAACGGCGGCACGATCGAGACCGGCCGCCGCGTCGCCTCCCTCGCCGAGCTGCCGGCGGCCGACGCGGTCGTCCTCGACCTAGCCCCCCGTGGAGTGCTGGAGGTGGCGGGAGACCGCCTGCCGCGCCGCGCCGCCCGCGCCTACCGCCGCTACAAGCACGGGCCGGGCGCCTTCAAGCTCGACTTCGCAATCGAGGGCGGGGTGCCGTGGAGCTACGAGCCGGCCCGCCGCGCCGGCAGCGTCCACGTCGTCGGCTCCCTAGCGGAGATCGTCAGCGCCGAGGCCGAGGTCAACCGCGGCCGGATGCCGGAGCGGCCCTACGTCCTCGTCGGTCAGCAGTACCTCGCCGACCCCGGCCGCTCGCGGGGGAACCTGCACCCGCTCTGGGCCTACGCCCACGTGCCGAGCGGCTTCAGCGGCGACGCCAGCGCGGCGATCGTCGAGCAGATCGAACGCTTTGCCCCCGGCTTCCGCGAGCGGATCGTCGCCACGGCGGTGACGAGCACGGCCGAGCTCGAGGCGCGGAACGCCAACTTCGTCGGCGGCGACATCCTCACCGGCGCCAACACCCCGTGGCAGACGACGATCCGCCCGCGCCTCGTCCCGGTCCCATACTGGACCGGCGCCCCGGGTCTCTTCATCTGCTCGGCGGCCACCCCGCCCGGCCCCGGCGCTCACGGCATCTGCGGCTACAACGCCGCCGAAGCGGTGCTGCGCACGCTCTGACGCGAGCTTCAGTCGCCGACCACGCCGCCGACCAGGACAAGCGCCGTGATCACGACGCTGTGGGCGGCGAGGACGAGGCCGAGGTCGGTCGCCGATCCGGTCAGGTCGAGGACGGCGAAGGCGATCGCCACCGGCGCCATCCCGTCGCCGATCAGCGAGGTCGTGCGGCCGAGGAAGAGCCGCCGGTAGTTCGGTTCCCCGAGGATTCCGAGCGGCTTGCGGCCTGGCATCAGAGCAGGATAGGCCCGGGTTAACGAAGCTCAGGCCGCGGGTAGCTCGCCAGCAGCGCAATGGAGACTTCATCCAAAAAGGAAGACGAGACCAGCGCCCGCGAGCACGAGTTCGGCTCCTCGCCGCCGCTGACGATCGGGGTCGAGGAGGAGCTGCTCCTGGTCGACGAGGAGTGCGGCCTCGTCGCCACCGCCGAAACGGTGCTGGAGGAGATCGAGCCGGCGCACCGCAAGGCGGTCTCGACCGAGATCTTCGCCACCCAGATCGAGCTGAAGACCGGCGTCTGCCTCGACGCCGGCCAGGCCGCCGGGCAGCTGACGGCGGTGCGGCGGGCGACCGCCGCGATCGGGGCGCGGCTGATGGGCTCGGGCCTCTACCCGGCCGAGTCGGGCGAACCGGCCTTGGTCGAGAAGGCGCGCTACGTGCCGGTCAAGAACGACCTCGTCAGCCTGCTGGCGACGCCGCCCTGCGGGCTGCACGTCCACGTCGGCGTCCCCGACCCCGAAACCGCGGTCGCGGTGGCGAACGCGATGCGCCACCACCTGCCGGTGCTGGAGGCGCTGACCGCCAACTCGCCCTTCCGCGACGGCGCCGACACCGGCATGGCCAGCGCCCGCGCCAGCGTCGTCCGCAGCTACCCGCGCTTCGAACTGCCGCGCGCCTTCCGCGACTACGAGGACTTCATCCGCGTCGCCGACCAGCTGATCGCCGCCGCCGGGGTCGACGACTACACCTACATCTGGTGGGACGTGCGTCCGCACCCGAAGCTGGGGACGGTCGAGGTGCGGGGGATGGACGTGCAGCCGCGGCCGGAGGCCAACGCCGCCGTCGCCGCCCTGATCCAGGCGCTGGCGGCGAAGGAGATCGACCGCCCGGGCGCGCCCGGGCTGACCCGCGAGGCGATCGAGGAGTCGCGCTACCAGGCGGGCCGCTACGGGCTCGAGGCGCGGCTGATGGTCGACGACCACACCGCTGCGCCGGCGCTGGAGGTCGCCCGCGGCACCGTCGAGGAGGCGCGCCCCTATGCGGCTGACCTCGGCGGTGAGGACGCGCTGGAAGAGATCGACCGCATCCTCGTCGAGGGCAACGGCGCCGAACACCAACGGCGGGTGCACGGCGAGAGCGGGATGGCGGCGCTGCTCGCCGACCTGGCGGAGCGGACGCGGATCTGAGAAGAGCGAACCGGCGCTAGCTGGGCGCCGGGATCTTCAGCCGTTTGCGCGCGGCGACGACCGCGGCAACCGAGGAGCGGCAGGCTTTGGCGATCTCGCCGTTCCCGTGACCGGGGCGGCGGCGGACCTCGAACTCGACCAGGGCGGCGCGGCGCAGTTTCGCCCGGGCCTCGATCCCGCTGTCCTCCGGCAGGGCGTCGAGGGCGGCCTGGGCGGCGCGCTCACGGCGGCAGAGCAGGCAGAAGGTCCCGTCCTTGGTGTCGGTCCAGCTGGTGGGCAGCTCGACCTTCTCGCCGCCGAGGCGGCTGACGGTCACCCCGCACTGATCGCAGGTCCATTTTTTCGCGGTGATAGTGGTCATAGAGAGTCGAATCGGCGCGGAATGAAGCTGCCGAACTCGCCTACCTACCGTAGCAGGGTCGTCTTTTTACCCTGCTTTTACGCACGATTCCGGGGATTTAACCTGCCTGATCGGGCCGCGACCCGCCAAATCCGGGAATCGCGACCTCAGCGGCCTCCTACACTTTCGGGTCATGCCCAGCGAGGGAACCCCCGAGCCCACCTACACGCTCTACCGCCGCGGCCTCGAGCTGCTCGAGGACGGCGACTTCGAGCACGCCACCGCGCCGCTCGCCGAGGCCGCCCGCCGGGCGCCGGAGAAGAGCTCGGTCCGCGAGGCCCTCGGCCGCGCCTACTTCCGCTCCGGCCGCTTCGCTCCGGCGGCGGCCGAGTTCGAGGCGGTGGTCGAGTCCCATCCGGTCAACGACTTCGCCCACTTCTGCCTCGGCCGCGCCCTCAGCAAGACCGGCGAAAAGCGCCGCGCCCGCCATCATCTGGCGCTGGCCTGCAACCTCCGCCCCGAGCGCCGCGACTACCGCTACTACCGGCGTTTGCTGGACGCGGGGTAGTCCTGATCGACGGGCGGCAGGCCGAGTAGCTTCGAATTTTCGTCGACTAGGCGGACTATCTCCTCGACTTCCCGGTCCATGAGGGCGAGCCATTCGTCGATGTGAATGGTTTTGTCTTCCATGACCATTTAGCCTAGCGACTCGCTTCCAGGGATTCCAGTCGCTCTCGCTGGGAAGCAACCTCCGTCCGGAGATCGCCAAGGGCGCCATTGAGGTCGTTCAACGCTTTTTTCGTCTGGGAAGTCGAACCGTGCCTGATGACGTAGCGCTTTGCCATTTCTGATCACCTGCTCCACCGCGAGGCTATGTGGTCCGAATTTCGCGAAACCTCTGCCGCCGGTGGCGAGCAGGAAGGCCAACGTCAGGAGATAGAAGGCTGCGAAGAACGCCGCGCCGATCTCGAGTCGATAAATCTCGGCGGCTTGGAGGGCGTAGTCGGGCACCGGTTTCGGGACGTGCGTGCTCCCGGCGACAAAACCCGCACAGACCATCGCCACAAAGACTAAAAACGCAAAGCCGTAGCTCTGAAGCAGTCGCCGCACCCCTGTCCAAGTCTGGGGCCGGCGAAACTCTCCCCCTCAGAGCCCGGCGACGAGCTTTCCGACCGTTTCTCGGGAGAAATAAGGCCCGTAGGTGCGGGACCGCTCGTCGAGGTTGAGGTAGGCGTTGAGGCCGTTGATCCGGGTGCCGCCTTCGATCAGCCAGCCGCCGCCGCTGGCGCCCGGGGCCCACTGGCAGCCGATGCCGAGGGTCGGCGGGCCGGGGAGGGGGGCGGTGAGCCGGTCGTCGCCGGCGTAGCCGGAGTTGCACCCCTGCATCCGCTTGACGTTGCCGGGATAGCCGAAGCTGGCGAAGCGCTGGGGGCGGGGGAGGTCGAGGGCGATCGCGGCGCCGCCGCCGACTGCGTCGGCGAGCTCGATCCCGCGGTTGTTGGGCTCGGTCAGGAAGGCGCCGAGGTCGAAGTCGGGATTGCTGTGGCGGCGCCACTGCGGCGGCGCGAAGACCTTGTTGCGGCGGGCGGGGAAGGCGCCGAGGGGGGCCTGGCCGGCGGTGTAGGCGGGGACGAAGAGCAGGTCCCGGTACCAGAGGTTGCCGTGGTTTGCGGCGCCGGCGTTGACGCAGTGGCCGGCGGTGAGGACCAGCTGCCGGGTGGGGCTGTCGATCGCGGTGCCCGAGCAGTACCCGCGCAGGTTGCCGATGCGGATGAAGACGCGGCCGTTGACCGAGAAGGGCGGGGTCGTCGGCGTCGCGATGGTGAGGAAGCTGGCGCCGGCGAGCGGAGCGGGGCGGCCGAGGTGGAGCCGCGGCTCGCCGCGGCGGTCGAGGACGAGGTCGAGCGGGCGGGCGCTGGCCATCCGCTGCGGGGTCCAGTAGGCGCGAACCCGGTCGGCTTCGCCGGTGGGTCGGGCGGAGGCGACGGTGGGGGCGAAGAAGCTCGAGCCGAGCGCGAGGGCGAGCAGCGCAACGGCTGCCCTGCGGATGCCAGATGGGAGCAGGTCCATGGGGCGGCCGAGGATAGAGACCGGTCTCGGCGGGGCGAGCGGCTGCCGCCCCGCCGAGGGAGGGTCAGCCGAGGAGGGGGATCACGCAGCGGAACTTCTTGGTGGCGGTGGAGACAGCGGAGCCGACTGCTCCGGCTGGAGAAACCGTGAGCACGCTGTAGGAATCAACAGCAGTGAAGCTCGGGATGTCCCCGCTCCACTCATCCCCAGCCGCCAGCGTCACCCCTGGCTGCTGCGAGTAAGCAGCGAGCGAGAGGGCGTCGGGCAGCTCGCCGCCCTGAGCGGCGCAGGCCGCGGCAGCCGCGGGAGCGTTGAGCGCGGTGTCGCTCGCGGCAACCTGCCAGCAGGCGCCGGCGAAGGGACGGGTGCCGGTCTTGCAGCCGGCTTCGTAGCCGTTGACGGTTTTCGCGTTCTGGGCGTTGGCGCTGTTCAGCGCGGTCTCGGCATCGTGGGCCGACTCGGCGGTCTCGGCATGGATCGCCGAGGGAACCTGGCCCAGGGTGGAGGCGTCGATCTGGATCCCCGTGATCGAGCCGGGAGCGAGCTGACTCCCCTGGATCGCCCCCGGCTTCAGCCGATTCCCGGGCACCGAGCCGACCACCAACCGATTCCCCGGCAGCGACTTCACCTTGACCATCCGCCCATTGATCTTCCCCGCTGCATAGACGGTCCCACTAAGCGCTGCCACCAAAGCCAAGCCAGCCAAAGCCAGCGCCGGCCCCTGCCGACGAATTGCCCTGCGCATCGAGTTCTCCTTAATCCGCGTTGATTGAGCAGGCCACCCCGAACACCAGAGGCAACCAAAGTGGCGGGCACCCTAATCGCGGAAATTCGAGGTTGGACGGATGTCTGTAGGCAGGCTCGTCAATCATCCGAGTGCGGAGCGGGGGGGTCGAGCCCGGGGCTCGACCCCCGTCGCGGACTAGGCCGTCTTGGCGACGTGAATTGCGGGCACCTGCTGGCTCACGCTGATCAGCTTCATCGAAATTCACCTCCCGTGGGACGCGATGGCTGAGAGCTACCTATGCTGTGTAATCAGCAGTTTGGTGGAGAGCGAAAGGCGGCTAGCCCCACAGTGGTGGGGATCAGGCTTTCGACGTCGTCGGTCCGTTCGCGCGATTGAGTCTCGAGCTCTGGAAGTATCTCATCCAGTTCTTCGGTGATAAGCGTCCAAGCAGGGCGATCTAGGAGTACCGGCTTCCATGAAAGGTGTCTATCGGTGTCGGCATCAAACGTGCCGGCTTCAAGAGCCTCGGTGACACGATCGAAATAAGACCGCAGGACCCAATGCGACACCTCTTCACGGACGATCTCTGGCAACCCTTCCCAGGTGGGAGTATCGAAGACTGGGCGCCGCGTGCTTCTGTAGATCTTTTCGACACCTCCGCCACGTCGGCCGCCCTTTCGCTCCTCGAACACCTCCAGATACCCCCAGCTGGCGAGGTCTCTGAAGCATCGGGAAATATGGGTCATCGACCCGCCAATTTCCTCTACGAATTGAGAAGCGCTCATCGGGCGAATGCTTACCTCCATCAGAATCTTGCATCGCCACCGATTAGATAGCGCCTTGGCGAGCTTTGGACCAAGCACATAGGGAGCGTCTTGGTGTCTTCTTTCCGCCGGTCCTTCCCGTGGGGCCCCTTGGAGCATCAATGAAGGAAATCCCGGCGAGCGGAAAGCAGCTAGACCTATGGTCGCCGAAAGTTGCTCTCCGCCTTTGGCTGAACAACGCTCCATGGCCTCAAATTCGCGTTCCGAAAGAGAGTCAAGAACTTCATCCAAGTGGTCTCCGACTTCACGCCAGGCGATCTGATCTAGCGCGACCACATCCCAAGAAAAGTGCCTGGTGACCTCCTGATCGAAAGTGCCGCCCTCGACGGCCTCGATGAGTCGTCGCTGATATGAGGCAAGCACCGAGAGGGTTACGGCGTCTCGGCCCGCGCGAGGAATAGCTCCCCAGGTATAGCTGTCGAAGTAGGCCCGCCTGATGGCTCGATAGACGTGTTCGATTGCTGCTCCACGACGCCGGCCGGGTCTCTCTTCGACGATTTCGATGAAGCCCCAGTCAGCAAGCTGGCGAAAGCAGCGAGCGATATGAGTGAGCTCTCCCCCGAAGTCCTCAATGAAGCGCGAGGGGCTGAGGGGACGAACGGTGATCTCAATCAGGATCCGCGACCGCCAGGGATCGGCCAAGGCTCGCGCCGTTTTGGCGGTTATGCCGAATGCCGCTGGTTCTGTATCTCTGATGCGGACCACGAAAGTCTCCCTCTCAACGAAGGCTGAATGCTTGAGCTAAAGGTTAATTCCTTTCGCACTAAAAATCTTTTTCCCCAAACTCCTTCCTTCCAAAAATAATTACTGGCAACCACTGCCAGCGATAAAGCATCCTCCTCGTAAACACGAGATCTTGTGAAGGGGGGTGAGGCAGGATGAAATTCGACATGTCAATTGTGGCTCTGCCCAAAGCCAGTACTACGAAGGGAGCCTGAGCGGCCTTCGGCTCCTCTGACGTCACAGTTGGGGGAGCCGGGCTTCTCACCATCGACCTGTGTAAGGAGAAGCAATGCGTGGCCGAGAGATCATGGGGAATCCTGTCAAGGAAACGTACGATTCTTATGCGCCGGTGTACGACCTGTTCAATCACCGTTACATGTACCGCCAATGGACGCGCAAATTACTTGCCAAGGCAGAGGAAGCCGGCATGGGAGGCAAGCGGCTACTGGATATCGCTTGCGGCACTGGAATGAGCACCATCCCGATGCTTGATCGGGGTTGGGAGGTGACGGGGTGCGATATCTCGCCCGCGATGCTCGACGTTGCCCGGAGCAAGGTGGGTACCCGAGCGGATCTGTTCGAGGCGGACATGCGAAATCTTCCCGACTTTGGAGAATTCGACCTCGTCTGGGCCGTGAGTGATCCAGTCAACTATCTCTTGGGTGGGGACGAACTCAAGGCAGCGTTCGATGGAATGAGACGAAACCTTGCGCCGTCAGGGGTCGCCCTGTTCGATGCGAACACGCTCGTCACCTACGCAACCTTTTTCAGCAAAGAGATCGTGGTCGAGGAGGATGGCAAGCGACTTGTCTGGCTGGGTCTGCAAATGCCTGAGATAGTTGAGCCGGGGATGTATGCGGAAGCGCGCTTCGAGGCCGAGGGGAATCCAGACGTCGCCCATGTGCATCGGCAGCGTCACTTCAGCGAAGACGAGGTTCTCATCGCTCTAGATGCAGCGGGACTGCATTGCATCTCAATCTTTGGCGAGCTGAATGGAGCGCTCACTCCCGGTCTCGACGAAAACCACCACACCAAGGCGGTCTATCTCTGCCGGCGCGGATAGTCGCAGGCCCCAACGCTCGTCAATACGAGACCTCATGAAGGAGGTGAGCGGGATGAAGGTCGATGCGGCAAGCGCGGTTCTGCCAAAAGTCAGCACTACCAAGAGCGCCTGAGCGACAGTCGGCTCCTCGGCCGCCAAGTCGGGGAGCCGATCCGCGCCGTCGCCGATGGATCCATTCGGCCTGGCGGGCGGAAGCGCCTGCCTTGGCCGCCTGAGAATAAACCAATGCAGTTGAGGCGAATCATCAGTCTGGTCACGGTTGGGGTTGCATCGAGCGTGCTCTTGGTTGGATGTCCTGACCCAAGGGAAGTTGCAGGGGTCGGATTTTCCGGATGCCAGCGAGAGATCAGTGGTGTTGCGGCGGCTACCCGAACGGAAACGAGCGAGCTCAGCTGCGCTGCCATCAACAATCTGGTCTCCTCCATACCGAGTGAGCCGGAAACCTACTTGAGCCGGGGCGACTCGCCGCGCTTGTTGTGGAAATGCACGTTTTACGGGACGGAGCAGGACTCGGTAGTGCTGCGCTGCGAGCACAAGAAACGTCATTTCAGCCTCGTCAAGAGCGCTGATAGCTAGTCGCGAGACCACCATCTAAGACGAAGAGGTCACGTGCCCCCAAGCTATTACTGCCGGGTTTTGCCTTCGTAACGCCAGACCCGTGCCCATAGCCTGCCGCAACGATCTCTTATTGATCGCAATGTCTCTGGCAACCGAGGAGGAGAAAAGCGATGGGCGACGGTGGGGTGGTGGCAAACGATGGGGGGCTTGCCGGGGAGCTGGTCGCGGCGCTGGAACCTCGGCTCAAGAGCGCTCTCAACCATCCGACGCGGCGGGAGATCCTCCGGTTGCTGCAGGCGGGTGGGGCGCGGAGCGTCGGCGAGCTTGCCACCGAGTTGTCGCCTTTGAGCCGGGGCGAGGTCAGCTACCACGCCCAGGTGCTGGAAGGCTCCGAGTGCGTCGCGGCCGACGGCTTCCGCCCAGGCCCCGGCGGGGAGGAGCGGCTGCTTCGCTCCACCCTCGCCGACAGCGAGCAGGCGCAGCTTGTGCTGCGGGCGGCGCGGCGCTCCGACCAGGGACTCCGGCAGCCGACCGTGGAGGGCGGCTCGGCCGGCGCCTTGACGATGTTCCGCGTCCCCCGTCCCGGCCGCACGGTCCGGCTCCTCGAACGCCATGGCCGCGGCGCGGAGCGGAGCGGATGAGCGATCCCGCCCCCGGGGGCCGTGCCGAGGAGCGGAAGCGCGAGGAGGCGCCGCTGGACCGGATCCTCAGGGTGCTCAACCACCCGGTTCGCCGCCGCATCCTGCGCGAGCTCGCCGACGGCCCCGGCAGCGCCACGACCCTCTCGCGTCAGCTGGGCGAGGAACTCGGGCTGGTCTCCTACCACCTCAACCAGGTGCTGGCCAAAGACTGCAGGATCGTCGAGCTGGTCGACTCGGTCGCCCGCCGCGGTGCGATCGAGAAGATCTACCAGCTGAAGTTCGACGGCGAGCCGTCTTTCGAGGAGAAGTTCATCGTCGACGTCATCGCGATGGACTCGCCGACGTTCAAAGGCCTCTAGGGCAGCGGTCGAGCCAGAGCTGTCGCCGTCGGGGTTTAGCGTGATCGCCCGATGCCCGACCTGCTCGTCCTCTTCCTCGCCGCCTGCGGCACGGCCCTGGCGACGGGCCTCGGCGCGATCCCGGTGTGGCTGCTCGGCACCCGCGCGGCGGCGCTGACCCCGCTCCTGCTCGGGGTCGCCGCCGGGGTGATGGGGGTCGCCTCGATCGCCGGCCTGCTCATCCCCGCGGCGGAAGAAGGGTCGGCCCTGGACGTGCTCGCGGGGCTGGCCGTCGGCGGCATCCTGCTCGGGGTGGCGCGGCGCCGCCTGGACCATGACTCGGTCTTCATGGGACGCAGCGGCCCGGGGGCGCGCACCTCGGCGCTCGTCTTCGCGGTCCTCTTCGTCCACAGCCTGCCGGAGGGCCTCGCGGTGGGAACCGCCTATGCCTCCGACCGCGCCGGGCTGAGCCTCTTCGTGATCCTCGCGATCGCGATCCAGAACGTCCCTGAGGGCACCAGCGTGGCGATCCCGATGGAGGCGGCCGGCTTCGGGCGGGCGCGGCAGTTCTGGGCGGCGGTGGCGACCAGCGCGCCGCAGCCGGTCGGCGCCGTGATCGCCTACCTCGCGGTCGAACAGGTCAACGCGCTGCTGCCTTTCTCCTTCGCCTTCGCGGCGGGGGCGATGCTGAGCCTGATCGCGGTCGAGCTGCTGCCCCAGGCCTACGCCGATCGCCGCCGCTGGCCGGCTCCGACGCTGGGGATCGCTGCCGGCGCGGCGGTGATGCTGGTCCTGGACCTCCTGCTCGGCGTGTAGGGCAGTGGGTCGATCCCGGCGCGGCGCTCAGGCCAGCGCCAGCACGCCGAGCGCCAGCACCGAGGCGGCGACGAGCCCGAGCGCCAGCGCCGTCGAGACCCGGTCGAAGCGGCCGAGCGCGTTCTCGCCCATCAGCTCGCGGTCCTTTGCCAGCGAGCGGATGAACGGCAGCAGGACCAGCAGCAGCACCGCGTTCAGCGCCTGGCTGAGGAAGAGGATCTCGATCAGGGGAGCGCCCGGGATCAGCACCAGGCAGGCCGCGACCGCGGTGACGGCGCCGAAGGCGAGGTAGAAGGTCCGCTCTTCGCGGAAGCCGCGGTCGAGGTCGGCGCGCCGGCCGAGGGTCTCGGAGACCGAGTAGGCGGTGGAGAGGGGGACGATCGCGGCCGCCAGCAGCGCCGCGCCGAGGAAGCCGAGGCCGAACAGGGTCGCGGCGGCGCTGCCCGCGACCGGCTCCAGCGCCCGCGCCGCGTCGCCCGCGCCGTCGACCTCGATTCCCTGCGTGTGCAGGGTCGCGGCGCAGGCGACGACGACGAAGAAGCCGATCACCCCGGTCAGCACGGCGCCGGTGATCACGTCGGCGCGCTCGTACCGCAGGTCCGCCACCCGCAGGCGCTTGTCGACCGCGTAGGACTGGATGAAGGCGAGGCCCCAGGGCGCGAGCGTCGTCCCCAGCGTCGCCACCGCGACCAGCAGCGCGTCGCGGTCGAGCGGGATGCTCGGCACGACCAGCCCCCGCGCCGCTTCGCCCCAGTCGGGGTGGGCGAGGATCCCCGCAACCACATAGGCGACGAAGACCGAGCTGAGCGCCAGCAGCAGGTGCTCGACCCGGTGGAAGTTCTCGCGCAGGACGAGGATCGAGACCCCGACTGCCGCCAGCGGCACGCTGACGTAGCGGCTGGTCCCGTTCAGCAGCTCCATCGCCGCCGCCACCCCGGCGAACTCGGCGCAGAGCGTGCCGGTGTTGGCGACGACCAGCGCCGTGGCGACCAGCACCGCCGCCCGCTGCCCGAACCGCTCCCGCACCAGGGTCAGCAGGCCCTTGCCGGTGACGACGCCGAGCCGCACCCCGACCTCGTGGAAGACGATCAGCGCCGCGGTCGAGAGCGCCAGGACCCAGAGCAGCTCGTAGCCGTAGCGGGCGCCGAGGATCGAATAGGTGGTGATCCCGGCCGGGTCGTCGTCGGAGAGGCCGGCGAGGATCCCCGGCCCGACCACCGCCAGCAGCGCCGCGACGCCGCCGGTGCGCAGCAGCCGGTGCCGGTGCCGCGCGACGCGCCAGTGGGCGTGGCGGCCGGGCGTGCGGTGGGGGCGGGACGCCATCGCGGCTGAGCCTAGAGCGCCTCCGGGGGTGTCTGAGCAAACGGGGCTATCCACCCCCTCTCCTCAGACACCTCCCGCGGGATAGACTCGCCGCGTACATATCGGTCGGTGGTCAAGGGAAGTCCGGTGCAAGTCCGGCGTGGTCCCGCCACTGTGACCGGGTGGAGGAGTTCGCAGGCGCATCCGCGTCAGCCACTGGGGGCGACACCTCGTCCCCGGGAAGGCGCGTCCTCCCTGATCCCGGAAGCCAGGAGACCTGTCCCCGACCCAGCCAATTCAACCCTCGAGGAAAGGGTGGCGTAAATGCCAAGAATCACCCCGTTCCGGCTGGCGGCCGTCTGCGCGCTGGCTTTGTCCCTGACGTTTGCCCTCGCGGCGGTCGCATCGGCCAAGGGCCTGATGGCGGACCTGCGCGTGGTCGGCTCCGGCGGCAAGGTGCTCGCCGAAAAGAAAGTCCCGAGCGCCAACGTCTCCGTCAAGACCAGCCCCAAGGCCACCTGCTTCGGGTCGGGCACCGGCGGCAGCGGCGACAGCGTCGAATTGAAGGGGAACACGGCGATGGGCCTGCTCGCCAGCGGCGCCAAGACCATCCCGGCGCTGCGGCCGCTCTCGATCAGCGACCACTTCGACTTCGGCCTCGCGCTCTGCGGGATCGGGTCGAGCGTCGCCAAGGGCAGCTCGTCCTGGTACCTGAAGATCAACCACAAGTCGCTCTCGGTCGGCGGCGAGGTGGCGAAGATCAAGGCCGGCGACGAGGTGCTGTGGGCGCTGGCGAAGACCGAAGCGCCCGACTACAAATACCCGAGCGAGCTGGTGCTGAGCGCGCCGGAGACGGCCACGGCCGGGAGCTCGTTCACGGTCCGCGTCTGGGCCTACGACGAAAAAGGCAAGCGGACGCCGCAGGCCGGTGCCAAGGTGACCGGGGCGGCCGAGCCGACCGGCGCCGACGGCCGCACCACGGTGACGCTGACGAAGCCGGCAAAGCTGGCCGCCAAGGCGACGGGGGAGATCCCCTCGGCCAAGGTGGCGGTCTGCATCGGGGGCAAGTGCCCTAAGTGACGGGACGCCGCGGCATGGCGGTCGTGAGCGCGCTGCTCTGCGCGGCGCTCGCGACCGCCGGCTGCGGCCTCGGCCCCGGCGCCGACATCGGCGCCGTGGGGCTGACGGTGACGCGCGAATTCGGAGCCGTGCCGGTGCTCGACACGAGCGTCGGGGCGAGCGAATCCGACACCGTGATGCGGGTTTTGGAAGGCGAGGCCGACGTCGAGACCCGCTACGGCGGCGGCTTCGTCCACGCGATCGACGGCGTCGCCGAGGGCTCGCGCGACGGCGATCCCTATGACTGGTTCTTCTACGTCGACGGGGTCGAATCTCCGATCGGCGCGGCCGACTACGACCTCGAGGGCGGCGAGCGCGTCTGGTGGGACTACCGCGACTGGGGGACCACCAACCACGTGCCGGCGGTGGTCGGCTCCTGGCCGGCGCCGTTCAGCGACGGCATCGGCGGCAAGCGGTACCCGGTGGCGCTCGAGTGCCTCGAACGATCGCGTGGTTCCTTTGTCCGGAATAACAGGACCAAGGAACCACGATCTTGCGAAGTGACCCGCGAGGCGCTCGAGCGCGAAGGCGTCGAGGTCGCTTCCGGGACGTCAGACGACTCGATCCAGATCCTGGTTGGCCCGTGGGCACAGGTGCGCCGGGACCCAGCGGCGGCGCTGCTCGAAGCGGGCCCGGCCGAAAGCGGCGTCTTCACGGACTTCCAGCCCGGCGTTCGTCCTTTGTCGGCTATAGGGCGACAAAGGACGAACGCCGATGCTGTTTTCGAGCTGCTGGCGCTGGACGAAGCGGGCAAGGTCGGTCGTGACCTCGGTCCCGACGCTGGGCTCGTCGCCGCCACCAGCCGCTACGGCGGCCTGCCTGTCTGGATCGTGACCGGAGGCTCGCCGGCGGGGGTGCGCGCGGCGGCCGAATCCCTCGACGCGGAGCACCTGCGCGACCATTACGCGGTGGCTATCGCAGGCGGAGAGACGATTCCACTGCCGCTGGAGGAGCGGTGAAGTCGCCCTTTGCCTACCAGCCGCGGCCGCGGCCGTTGCAGCTGGCCTCGCCGCCGCCGGCGATCGCCTACCTCGGCGCGATCACCGTCGTCGCCTTCCTCTACTCGAACCCGCTGGTGCTGATCGCGGCGGGGATCGCGGCGGTCACCGCGGGGCTGCTGGCCGGCGCCCGGCGCGCCGTCGAGTTCGCGCTGAAGATGGGCTTCTCCCTGGCTTTGCTGATCGTCGTCGTCAACGCCCTCGTCGTCAACCGCGGCGAGACCGTGATCGCCCGGCTCGGTGACTGGCCGCTGTTCGGAGAGGTCAACGTCACTCTCGAGGCGATCGTCGCCGGCCTCTCGATGGGCCTGCGGGCGGCGGTCGTGCTGGTCGCCGGCGCCGTCTACTCGGCCTGCGTCGACCCCGATCGGGTGCTTCGCGCGCTGCGGCCGTTGGCCGGACGCTCGGCCCTGACCGCAACGCTCGTCTCCCGCCTCGTCCCGGTCGCCGCCGCCGACGCCGCGCGCCTGCGCGACGCCGCCCGCCTGCGCGGCCCCGGCGCCGCCCCGGTCGGCAAGGCGCCGCTCGCCCGCCGCCTCCTCGCCGGCTCGCTCGACCGCGCCGTCGACGTCGCCGCCACCCTCGAGCTGCGCGGCTACAGCCTCGACGCGCCGCCCGCGCGTTCCCGGCGGGCCCGCTCCCGCTACGACCGCCGCTTCTACGCCGTGGCGGCCCTGGTCCTCGTCGCCGCGATAGCCGGCAAGGCCGTAGGCACCGATGACTTCCAGACCTACCCCGCGGTCGCGATCGGCCTCGGTCCCGCGACCCTCGCTCTGGGCGTCATCGTCGCCCTCAGCGGCCTCGCCCCCCTGCGCCGGTTCAAGCCAAAACGCCACCCCCAGCAGGTTGATGGGCAGAAATCACGCCTATATGGAGGGAAATCGGCCCGTCAACGGGGGAGACGGGGGGTCGCCCGTGTCTGAGTTGGCGATTCGGCGCGGGGCGGCGCCGGCGCTTGCCGCCCAGGGCCTGAGCTACGCGTATCCGCACTCGGACCGGCCGGCTCTCGAGGACGTCTCGCTGGAGGTGGCGCCGGGGGAGTTCGTCCTTCTCGCCGGGCGCTCGGCTTCGGGCAAGTCGACGCTGCTGAAGGCGGCCTGCGGGCTGGTCCCGCACTTCCACGGCGGCGAGATCGAGGGCGAGGTTCGGGTCGCCGACCTCGACGCGATCGCCGCCGGGCCGGGAGAGCTGGCGGCCGCGGTCGGCTACCTCGCCCAGGACCCGGAGACCCAGGTCGTCTCGACGACCGTCGCGGCCGAGATCGAGCTGCCGCTGGAGATGCGCGGCGACGAGCCTGCCGCCCGCGCTCGCGCGGTCGAGGAGGTCGCCCTCGCCCTGGCGATCCCGCACCTGCTCGACCGCGGCGTCGACACCCTCTCTGGCGGCGAGCTCCAACGCGTCGCCCTCGCGGCCGCGCTTGTAACCCGCCCCCGCCTGATCCTCCTCGACGAGCCCACGTCCCAGCTCGACCCGGTGGCCGGCGACGAGCTGATCTGGCTGCTGCGCCGGCTGAACGAGGAGTGGGGGGTGGCCGTCCTCCTGGCCGAACACCGGCTGGAGCGCTGCCTGGCCGCCGCGGATCGCGTCGTGGCGATGGAGTCGGGACGCATCTCCTTCGACGGCGCCCCGGCGGACTTCCTCGCCTGGGCGCGTGGCGCCGACCCCGCCTTGGAGACCCCGGCAGCCCGTCTCTTCTCCCTCGCCGGCATCGAACCGCTCCCGGTCGGAGTCCGCGATGCGAGGCAGACGCTTCGTGTGAGGGAGGTCGGACCCCCTCCTCTCTCAACTTGCTCGGGTGGGGCGGTTGGAGCCTTCCGAGAGCCGCACGACCGAGAAGTACAAGCCGTTCGGAGGGGGTCCGACCTCCCTCCCTCGGAGGCGGTGCTCGAGGCGAAGAACCTATGGGTCGACTTAGACCGTGGAGAAGACCTCCGCGATGTGCTCAAAGGGATCGAGTTGACGATCCGTCGCGGCGAACGCGTTGCGCTGATGGGTCGTAACGGCGCGGGGAAGAGCACGCTGTTGCGTACGGCGGCCGGGCTGCATGAGCCTGTCGCCGGGAAGATCGAGGTGGACTCGATTGCCCTGTTGACCCAGAACCCTGGCGACTACTTGGTCCGGGAGCGGGTCGGGGATGAGCTTCCGGGGAGCGACGGCATGAGCGCACTTCGAATTGTCGGCTTGGAGGACAAGGTCGATGCCGACCCGCGCGACCTCTCCGGCGGCGAGCGGCAGCGGCTCGCTCTCGCGATCGCCCTCGCGGGTCGCATGGAGGGAGAGCAATTGCCCGGCGTCGTCGCCCTCGACGAGCCGACCCGGGGTATGGATCACGCGCGAAAAGACGACCTGGTCGGGCTGATCGGCGACCTTGCGACACCGGGCGCCGCGGTCGTCGTCGCCACCCACGACGTCGAGTTCGCCGCCGAGTTCGCCGAGCGCGTCGTCCTGCTCGGCGACGGCGTCGTGATCGCCGACGGGCCGGCGGAGGAGATCCTCTCCGGCGGCTGGTACTTCGCCACCGAGGTTGCCCGGATCCTCGATCTGCCAGGGGTCGTCACCGCCGAGCAGGGCGCGACCGCGCTCGTGGGGGAGGGGCCGTGACCTGGGAGGTCGCCAGCTTCCTCATCGTCGGCGCGGTCGTCCTCGCCGGCTTCGCCTGGTACGAGCGCTCGCGACCACCGGCCCAGGTCGTCGCCCTCGTCGCCGCCATGGCTGCCCTGGCGATCGCCGGTCGTGTCGCCTTCGCCGCCTTCCCCAACGTCAAGCCGACGACCGACATCGTCATCTTCGCCGGCTACGCGCTCGGCGGCGCCCCCGGCTTCGCGGTCGGCGCCCTCGCCGCGCTGGTCTCCAACTTCTGGTTCGGCCAAGGGCCGTGGACCCCGTGGCAGATGGCGGGATGGGGCCTCTGCGGGGTGCTTGGCGCGCTGCTGGCCCTCGGAACCCGCAACGCCGGCCGCCTCACCCTCGCGGCACTCTGCGGATTTGCTGGCATTTTGTACGGCGCTCTGCTGAACTTCTCGCTTATGGCGACGTACGGTGGGGACCTCTCGTTGCGGCACTTCCTCGTGCTCGAGGCGCGGGCGATCCCGTTCGAAATCGCCCACGTGGTTGGCAACGTGGCGCTGGCGCTGGTCGCCGGCCCCGCGATGGTGCGAATGCTGGTGCGCTTCCGCGAGCGCTTCGAGTGGCAACGCCGGCCCGCCCTCGCTGCCGGGACCCGTCCCTCCGGCCGCCTCGGCGGCGCCCTGCGCAGCGGCGGCGTCGCCGCCCTCCTGCTGATCGCCCTCCTCGCCCTCGTGCCCGCACCCAGCCACGCGGCATCGACCTCCCAGGCCGCCGACTGGCTCGAGTCGGTGCAGAACGGCGACGGCGGCTTCGGCCCCTCCGCCGGCGACGAGTCCGGCGCGGCGACGACCTGCTGGGTGATGCTCGGGCTCGAGGCCGCCGGGCGCAACCCGCTCGACGTCGTCTCTCCGAAAGGGCAGACCCCGGTCGACTTCCTGCGCAAGGAAGCCGGCGCCGGCACCAGCCCCGGAGACCTCGCCCGCACGATCCTCGCGCTCGAGGGCGCGGGGGTGGACCAGCACGATTTCGGCGATCACAACCTCGTCGCCGAGCTGCTGGCCAGTCGCCGCGACAACGGCTCCTACCACGGCTGGCCGAACTCGACCGCCTTCGCGGTGATCGCGCTGCGCGCCGCCGGGGTCGACGGCGGCGTGCAGAAGTCGCTCGACTGGCTGCGCAAGGTCCAGAACGAGGACGGCGGCTGGGGCGACACCCCCGGCTCGCCCAGCACCACCGACGGCACCGGCGCGGTCATGCAGGCGCTCTCACCCGACTCCAAGGCGGCGGGCCAGGGCCTCTTCTACCTGCGCCACCACGCCCAGCAGAAGGGCGGCGGCTTTCCCCTTGGCGGCAACGGCACCGTCAACACGATGTCGACCGCGTGGGCGATCCAGGGGATCCTCGCCGTCGGCGGCAACCCGGACTCCTTCCGGCGAGGGAGCGTCAGCGCCCCGGAGTACCTCGGCCGCAACCAGCGCGAGGACGGCTCCTTTCGCTACGCCAACCCCGACCAGACCAGCTCCGAGGTCGCCAACCAGACCCCGGTCTGGGTGACTGGACAGGTCCTGGTCGCCGCCTCCGGCAAGTTCTTCCCGGTCGCCGTCCCCCCGCGCGAGCCCGAACCGAAGCCGTCGAAGGCGAAGTCGCGCTCCGCGAACCCGGGCGGCATCCCCCCGGCTCCGGCCCTGCCTCCGGGCACGGAAGCGTCGCCCCAGGTGCTGGAAGAACTCTTCGACGACGCTGACGGCACGCCGCCAAGTGGGGCCTCGCCCTCAGGTGGGGGGTCCGGCGGTTCCGCTGGGGCGGCGCCGAAGATCCCGCTTCCGGGTGCCTCCCCCGGGGCGACCACCCCCGAGGGCGATCTCGGCATCCCTCCGTCTGACACCTCGGCACCGGAAGTCCCAGCCGAGCAAGCCTCGGAAACGACTGAGAACTCGGGCAGCAGCACCGCCGGCGCGATCCTCCTCGGTCTGCTCGCCGGCTGCGTCCTCTTCGGCGCCGGCCTCGCCGGCCGCGCCGGCTGGATGCGCTGGCGCTACGGCCTCTAAGTCACCGATGCGTCACGAAGTTGGCGCCGAACTAGTCTTTTCATGCCTTGTTCTGTTGCAGACAGAGAGTTACGCTAGGATCCGTGGCGGCGATGATGCCCAGGGAGAGATGGACCGACGAACGCCTCGACCACTTCGAGAAGCGAGTCGACGAACGCTTCGACCAGGTCGACGAGCGACTTGACCGTCTGGACGCCGACATCAGGGAACTGCGGGTGGCTATGACGGGTGTTCAGCGCGCGATGCTCCAAGGCTTCATTGCCATGTGCACGGTCATGGTCGCCGGCTTCACGGCTGTCTTCGGCGCACTGGCCCTCTAGCTATACCCTCGACCGATGGACGTCGAGACCGCGATCCGCACCCGCCGCACGCACAAGGCGTTCGCGCCGGAACCGCTGCCGCGCGAGCAGATCGACGAGCTGCTGGAGCTCGCCAGCTGGGCGCCCAACCACAACCTCACCGTCCCCTGGCGCTTCCGCGTGATCGGGCCGGAGGCGCTGCGGCGCCTGAAGGAGGTGGCCGGGCCGGAGGGCGCCCCGAAGCTCGACCGCGCCCCGACCCTGATCGTCGTCTCCTGCGTCCTCAGCGGCGATCCGGTGGAAGAGGAAGAGGACCTGCACGCGACCGCCTCGGCCTCCTACATCGTCCTGCTGGCCGCCCATGCCCGCGGCCTCGCCGGTTACTGGCGGACGCCGGGCATCCTCCGCAGCGAGAAGGGCCGCGCCGCCGTCGGCCTGCCCGCCGAGGAGCGCTTCGTCGGCCTCCTGCACCTCGGCCACCCGCGCCAGGAGAAGCCCGCCCCCGAGCGCCCCGGCGCCGAGCGCACCACGACCTACCTCGACTGATGCTGACCCGCGCCCGCGCCATCGAGGAGATCGCCGGCAAGCGCTTCGAGGTGGTGGTGATCGGCGGCGGCATCACCGGCGCCGGCGTCGCCCTCGACGCCGCCTCGCGGGGCTACTCGGTGGCGCTGCTGGAGCGCTTCGACTACGCCGTCGGCACCTCCAGCCGCTCCTCGAAGATGGTCCACGGCGGCCTCCGCTACCTGCAGAACTTCGACCTCGGCCTGGTCCGCGAGGCGCTGGTGGAGCGGCAGCTGATGGTCCGCCTCGCGCCCCACCTCGTCTACCCGACCCCGTTCCTCGTCGCCGCCCTCGGCGAGGAGCGACGCGACCGCAAACTCGGCCTCGGGCTGAACATGTACGACGTGATGGCGACCACCCGCTCCGGCCGCGGCCGGCGCCAGCGCCACTCTCGCGACGAGCTCGAGGACACCTACTGGTCGCCGGACCGCCACCGCACGATCGACCGCGACGAGGTCCTCGACCTGGTGCCGGCGCTCGCCCCGCGCGACCCCAAGGACGCCTACCTCTTCTACGACTGCCAGACCGACGACGTCCGCCTCGTCCTCACCGTGCTCGGCGAGGCCGAGCGCTTCGGCGCGGTGATGCTGAACGGGGCGGAGGTGACCGAGGTGCTGTCGAAGAACGGCAAAGCCGACGGCGTCGCCTTCGTCGAGGAAGCCTCCGGAGAGCGGATGGAGGTCGCTGCCGACCACGTCGTCAACGCCACCGGCGTCTTCGCCGACCAGGTCCGGCCCGAGGAGCTGCTGGGCGAGGAGGACGTGCCGCGGATCGCGCCCAGCCGCGGCACCCACGTCCTGATCGACGCGGCCGACCTGCCGATGGGCAAGGCGGCCTGCATCGTCCCGGCCGGCGAGGGGCGGATGATCTTCTCGCTGCCCTGGTACGGGCGCACCCTGGTCGGCACCACCGACAACGACTTCGACGGCGACACGACGCACCCGCGCCCGGCAGCAGATGACGTCGAGTACCTGCTGAGCGCGGTCAACGACTTCTTCGGCACCTCGCTGGGCGAATCGGACCTGGTCGGCGCCTATGCCGGGGTGCGGCCACTGATCTCCACCGGCGACCCGCGCAAGTCGGTCGACATCTCCCGCAAAGCCGAGCTCTACGAGACCTCCTCCGGGATGCTGACGATCACCGGCGGCAAGCTCACCACCTGGCGGCGGATGGCGAAGCAGACGGTCGACCGGCTGGTCGAGCAGGGGGGACGCGAGGCCCCCTGCCATACCGACGAGATCCCGCTCGGGATGGAAGCGCGCTCCGACGACCTCGAGGCCCCGGCCGGCGTCGGGGAGGACTCCTTGGCGCAGCTGGCCTTCCGCTACGGGCACGCGGCGCACAAAGTGCTGGCGATCGCCCGCGAGGACCCGAAGCTGGCCCGGCCGATCGTGCCCGGCCGTCCCGATCTGCTGGCCGAGGCAGTGCTGGCCGCCCGCCACGAGCAGGCGCGCAGCGTCGCCGACGTCCTCCTGCGCCGGACCCGGCTGGGGCTGCTCTCCGCTCCGCAGTTGCGCACGGCCAAGGCGGTGCGGCCGGTCGCCGACGCGCTCGGCTCCGAGCTGGGCTGGGGACGGCGGCAGCGCGCACGCGAGGCTGACGCCTGGTTGGGGGTCGCCGCCGAGGAGGGAACCGACCCCGCCGCCGCCCAGCCGGGCGGTTGAATAACCTCCCGGCTCGATGAATAAGGCCGAGCTAGAGAAAAAGTCCCTGTCCGACCTGCACCTGCTCGCCGCCGACGCCGGCGTCGAGAAGTACCGGATGCTGACCAAGACCGAACTGGTCGAGCGGCTGGCGAGCGGTAACGGCGACGCCGGCGCCAAAGCGCCGGCGGCAGCCAAAGGCGAGGGGGGTGGCGAGCGCCCGCGCCGGCGTCGTCGCGGCGGCCGGGGTGGCTCGTCCGCCGGCGCCGATTCCCGCGAGGGAGGGAAAGCGGAGCGCGAGCCTCGCGAGCGTCCCCAGAAAGCTCCCGAGCGAGCGCCGACTCCGAAAGCTGCTGCCGCTCCCACTCCCGAGCCGGCCGGCACGTCCGCCGGCACCGAGGCTCCCCGGCCGCGCCGTCGCCGCCGCCGTCGCTTCGGTCGTCGCGGCAAGCAGGACGTGACCCTGCAGGGCCTGCTGCTGCCGCCCGAGGCCGGTCGCCAGGCACTCGTCTTCGCCGAGACCCGCGAGGGCTGCACCGCGCTGCTGCGCGCCGTCGCCGCCGATCTCGCCGCCGACTCCAAGGGCCCGGACCCCGTCGCCCTGCTGATCGACCCGAGTCCCGAGGAGCTTGCCGATTGGAAGCGCGACGCCCCGCAGGCGGAGATCGTCTCCGCTGGGCAGCCGCGCCACGCCAGGGACGCCCTGGCCCAGGCCGCCTCCCGCGCCGGCTCGGGCGAAGACGTGATCCTGCTGGTCGATTCGCTGACCCGCCTCGGCGAGGCCTACGACGACGCCGATGCCGCCAAGGAGTTCTTCGACGCCGGACGCGCCCAGGGTTCCGCCGGCGGCGGGTCGCTGACGGTAGTCGCCGCGCTGGAGCGCGGCGACGCTGACTGACTCAAGCGGCGCTCGCTATCGCCGGTAGGCGATTCTGCGCCAGCTGGGCTCTTTCGAGAGCTCGATCAGTTCGTCGCTGCGATCGGGCTGGACGTAGCCGAAGGTCTGGGTGCGCTCGTCGAAGGTGACGTCGAGCTCGCCCTCCTTGACCCGCTGGTCGAGCCAGGCGCCGCGGAAGACGAGGCGGCGGATCCAGTGGACGAGGCTGCGGTTGGAGGGGCCGACCAGGTCCTCCCAGTTCTCGTTGATGTGCTCGCCGAGGCGGGAGCTGGGCTCGGCGATCTCGCCGCTGACCGCGAGGTCGAGGAGGTCGTCGAGCTCCTCGGCGCTGAGCCCCTGGTCGACGAAGCGGAGCTTCACCGCCGCCTGCTCGACGCGCTGCCCGAAGTCCTCTTCGTTGAAGGCGAAGCGAAGCTCGCCGTACTCCAGCACGTAATCGGAGCCGGACTCGTAATTCCCTCTGCGGGTCGTCTTCTTATCCATGAGTTGAAGCCAGTCCACTCGCGAAAGCCCGTCGCGAGCAGGTCCATGATCTTGCCGATCATCGTAGAGACGTGCCTGTTCGGGCCCGTGCCTGAACGCGTGGTTGCACCCTGGCGGCGAAATTGCACTTCTTCAGCGCCAACTGGGTAGGAATCCGGGAGGGAGACGCGATGATCGACCTGCACTGTCACATCCTCGACGCGATCGACGACGGTGCCCGCGACGCCGACGACAGCGTTGCGATGGCGCGGCAGGCCGAGGCCGACGGGATCGAGGCCGTCTGCGCCACCCCGCACATCCGCCACGATCACGATGTCCGGATCGAGGAGCTGGCCGAGCGGGTGCGGGGCCTGAACGCGCGGCTGGAGCGCGAAATGGTGGCGGTGCGGATCCTCCAGGGCGGCGAGGTCGCCGAGACCGCGGTCGAGGATCTGAGCGAGGAGGAACTCGGCCTGGTCTCGCTCGGGGGCGGCGGCTGGATTCTGCTCGAGCCGGCGCCGGGCCCGCTCGGCGACAGCCTCCTGCGGCGCGTCGCCTACCTGGCCGAGCGCGGCCACCGGACGATCGTCGCCCACCCGGAGCGCCACCTCTCCGCCGACATGTTCGAGCGGATGGCGGCGCTGGTGGCCGAGGGGGCGCTGATCCAGGCGACCGCCGACTTCTTCCTCCGCGAGCAGATGGCGGCGGGGATGCTGGCGATGGCCGAGAAGGGCCTCGTCCACGTCCTCAGCAGCGACGCCCACACGGTGCTCGGCGGCCGGCCGGTGCGGATCTCACCCGCGCTCGAGCGCCTGCGCGAGGTCGAGCTCCTGGCCCCGCACCTCGACTGGATCGCCGAGACGGCCCCGCGCGCAATCGTCAACGGCGACCCCGTCGAAGTCCCCTACGAGCCGGCGCCCTGAAGCGACTCCGAACTTCGGGGGGCTATGGCCCCCCGAATCTCGGAGCGAGGACTCCGAGCTTATCCCCGCCAGAGGGAGGCGAATCTCGGAATGGCTAATCCAGCTCCCGGAGCTGGACGCGCGGGGCGAGCTCCTCGATCACGGCGCGGGAGCCGGTGCCGAGGCCGGCGCGGAGAAAGTTCGTCGCGCCCGCCGCGGCGCTCAGGCGCAGCACGTCCTCCCACTCGCGCTCGGCCGCGATCGTCGCCGCCAGCGCTCCCATCATCGAGTCGCCGCACCCCTCGCGGGAGCCCTGCTCGAATTTGGGCGGCTTCAGCTCGGTGAACTCGCCGTCGCGCAACGCCAGCGCCGGGTCGCCGGCGCGGGTGACGATCACACTCTCGGCGCCCGCGTCGCGCACCCGTTCCATCGCCGCCCGCATCCGCTCCTCGGTATCGACCGCGTCGGAGATGAAGCCGGCGATCTGCCAGTCGTTGATCTTGACCAGGTCCGGCTTGCCCTCCAGCGCCTGGTCGAGGCGCGGCGAGGAGAGGTCGACGATCACCGGCTTGCCGTTCGACTTGACGTCGGCGACCAGGCCGCCGTAGATCTCCAGCGGCACCGTGTTGTCGGGATAGGGGCCGCAGACCGCGAGCAGGTCGCAGTCGAGCGCCGCCGCGACGGTGACCGAGAAGAGGTCGTCGACCTCGTGCCTGGAGGCGGGAAAGGCCGCGCTTTGGGCGACCGGCTTGCGCTCGCCGCTGCGACGGTCGTGGATGTAGGCGCCGCTTGGCTCGGCGGTCTCGACGAGCCGCAGCTCGATCGGCATCTCCTCCAGCAGCGGCCGCAGCACCGAGCCAACCTCACCGCCGATGAAGCCGCAGAGGACTGGTTCGGCGCCCAGTTCCGCCGCCATCCGCGCCACCCAGACCCCCTGGCCGGCGGCGTGGAGGTGGATGTCGTCGCCGCCTTCGGCGCTGAAGGACTCGATCGCGATCGAGAGCATCGGGTTGGGGGAGAAAATCGCGACCCTGGGCCTTGGAGGGGTATGGAGCGTCACCTACGGACCTTTCCCGTTGCGAAGGATTTCCGAACTCGTCTGCGCGGACTCAGCTTCCGCGATCGGACGGCGGCGGGGCGAGGCTTGCTGATCCCGCGCTGCGCCAGCGTCCACACCTTCGGCATGCGGTTCGAGCTCGACATCTACTTCCTCGGCCGCGACGGCGAGGTGATCGCGGTCCGCCGCCGGGTCCCGCCCCGCCGGGTCGTCTGGGAGCGCGGAGCTTGCGCGGTTTTGGAGATCCCCTCGCCCGAGCAGGGGGGAGAGATCGCCGCGCCCGGGGCTTAGTCCGCCATGCTTCCCCAACGAGAAGAGATCGCCAGCCTGATCGTCTGCGAGGACGACATCGTCACCCTCGACCTGCTCTGCGAGCACCTCGCCGCCGATCGCTTCGGCGTCATGCCCGCGCCCAGCGCCTCCGACGCGCTGCGGCTCTGTCGCTTCAACCACCCGGATCTTCTGCTGCTCGACTTGACCCTGCCGGACGCTTCCGGGCTCGACGTCCTGCGCGAGATCCGCGAGGCCGACGGGATCGACTCCCGCTTCGACCCGCGGCTGCCGGTCATCGTCCTCACCGGCCGCGGCGCCGACACCGACAAGGTCCGCGGCCTCGACGCGGGCGCCGACGATTACCTTACGAAGCCCTTCGTCTACAGCGAGCTGCGGGCGCGGATCGGCGCCGTCCTTCGCCGCCGGGTTCATCCCCAGGACGGGCCCAGCCGGGTCGGCGACCTGATCATCGATCCGCTGCGGCGCCGCGTCACCGTCGGCGAGCGGCCGGTCCACCTCTCGAAGAAGGAGTTCGCTCTGCTGCGGATCCTCGCCTCCGACCCGACCCGCGTCTTCACCAAGGAAGAGCTGCTCGACGCGGTCTGGGCCTACCGCGGTCCTTCGAAGACCCGCACCCTGGATTCGCACGCCAGTCGACTGCGGCGCAAACTCGACGCCCAGGGAGGGCGCTTCGTCATCAACTGCTGGGGGATCGGCTACCGCCTGATCGAGGGGTAGCCGATCCGCCGCAGCGCTACTTCTTGGCCTTCGCCTTGCCCTTCTTCTCGGCGGCCGGGACCTGGAAGTGCATGATCGCCAGCTTGCTGGCGATGCCGTCCGACTTGTCGTCGAGCCGGCCTGCGGCTTCCTTCTGGATCACGCCCGCCTGCTTCACCGCGTCGGTGAGGACCTTGTTGAGGTCCTTCCAGCCCTTCTCGTCGAGCAGGAGCGGAGTGTCGGAGAGGTGCGAGTCCTTGCGGGCCTCGATCGTGCCCTCCGCCATCGCGTCGGTCGCGCTCTGGCCGATCGACTCGAGGATCGAGCCGGAGATGCCTTTGCGCGCCGAGGCTGGGATCTTGCCCCAGTCGGAATCGCTGAGGAAGGCGCGGTCGGTGGCGCGGTAGAAATGCTCGACGGCGCCGCGCCGGGGCTCGGTTTTCACCAGTTCGACGCAGTCGTATTCGAGCAGCGTTTTGACGTGGTAGCTGACGTTGCCGAGCGGCTCGCCGAGCTCCTGGGCGAGCTGGTTGGGACTCGAGATCCCTTTGTGCAGGGAGCTGAGGATGCGTACGCGTAGGGGATGGGCAAGGGCCTTCGCAAGCTGCTGCGTGATGCCCTCTGGGGACGTGCGGGACTGTGGCAAAGGAGGTCCTCCGTTTCTTCACTCGAGCGGGGAGACGTAGGTGGCAAACACCCGAGTTACTAGACAAGTATTCCAAAACGCTCCGCTGGAACCTGCTCGCGACAAGGAAATATGCAGTGAAAAAAGCTAACCGCTGTATTTGGCTCCAGTCTTCAGGAAAAGCTTTGGGAACCAACGTGTTCCGGTTAGGGTCTTCTGGTCGCGTCCGTCCTTTCGATGCGCCTGGCCGAGACCGCTTCGGGGGACGGACGCGCTCCTCGCGCCAAGACGCGTTTTGCGTGGTTCTTGGCGTCGGCGAGGGGGAGAGTCGAGCCCCGCTCGCGCCTTGGTTCTCCATGTCAGCAGAGCGCGAGGTCGAGTCGGATGCCGGTTGAGATCGCGGAGATCGCCGCCGGTCTGCCCGTGGCCGCGTCTTTCGCGATGGCAACTGGCGTCTCCGTGCTGCGGGATGGGCGCCGTCGCGCCTCCCAGAACCAGGCGCTGCACGAGCTGCGCCGCCCGCTCCAGGCGCTGACCCTTGCCCTGCCCGAGGACTGCTCGGCGGGCGGATCGTTGCGGATGGCAGCCGCCGCGGCCGACCGTCTCGACCGGGAGATCAACGGCGGCGGCGAAAAGCTGCGCGAGGTTCGCGTCCGCCTGCGGCCGATCGTCGAGTCGGCGCTCGAGCGCTGGCGCCCGCGAGCCGGTCGCGAGGGGCGCCGGCTGACGCTCCGCTGGCGGGCGGCCGACGTCTACCTGCTCGGCGACGAACTCGGCCTCGTCCAAGCGGTGGACAACCTGATCAACAACGCGCTCGAGCACGGTGGGTCCGAGGTGCGCGTCGAGGTGAGGGGGCGGCCTGACCTCGTGCGGCTCTCGGTTCGCGACCGGGGCGGCCCGGCCGCCGCCGCACGCCAAGGCACCCTCGGATCTCGGCTAAGCGGTCGCGCCCGGCACGGGCACGGCCTGCGAATCGTGCGGCGGGTGGCGGCGCGACACGGCGGCAGCTTCCGGCTGCTCCGTTCGCCGGGTGAAACCGAGGCGCGCCTCGAGCTCCCACTGGCGGAGGGCGGGCGGTGAGGGGCCGTGGCCGGGCGGTGGGCTTCCTCGTCGCCGCACTTTGCGCCGCGGTTGCCGCTGCTGCGATCGCCGACGGCTATGGCAGGAGCGTCGTCCGCGGCTACGGAGAGCTGCGCCCCGTCCTCGTCGCCGGCGGCAACCTGCGGGCCGGCGAGGAGATCGACCCGCGCCTGGCCGGAGAGAAGCTCGAGGTGCGGCGGGTGCCGGTCCGCTTCGCGCCGCCGGCGGCCTTGGCGGCGCCGGCCGAGGCCCTCGGCCTCGCGCCCGTCGTCAGCATTCCCGCCGGCTCCTACCTGCTCGCCACCCAACTGCGCTCGCCGGGGGCGGGTCACGGACTCGGGCCGCTCGGTCGTGGCCGCCGCCCGGTGGAGATCGTCGTCGGCGGCGCCGGCGCCCTCTCGGCTTTCGGAGCCCAGCCGGTCGGGTCCCGGGTCGACGTCGTCATCACCACCGAACCGGACGACGCCGGGAAGGGCCGCAGCTACGTGGCGGCACCGGGCGTGCCGCTCCTGGCGCTCGGCCCCGGCGGCGAAGGCGGTCCCGGGGAAGCGAGCGCCACGCTCGGGCTGACCCGGCGTCAGGCCCTGCGGTTGATCGAAGCCGAGAGCTTCGCCCGGCGCGTGACCGTGATCCCGAGGGGCTAGACGATCAGATGGAGGTTCGCGAGCGGGATATCGCCTCGCTGGCCGCGACTCTGCGGGGCCGGCTGGTCGAGCGCCGGCGGGCGGAGGCCGCGGCGGGCAACGCGGGCGGCGGCGACCTGATCGGCGGCGTCCGCGAGGTCGTCGACGAGCACGCCGCGATCCTGCCGGAGAAGGCGCGCGAGGAGGTGATCGAGCGGATCGTCCGCGACAGCGTCGGGCTGGGCCCGCTGGAGACGCTGCTCGCCGACCCGGCGGTCGAGGAGGTGATGGTCAACGGCCCGGACCGCGTTTACGTCGAGCGGCGGGGCCTGCTCGAGGAGACCGAGGTCGCCTTCGAGAGCGAGGAGGAGCTGCGGAACGCGATCGAGCGCATCCTCGCGCCCCTCGGCAGAAGGGTCGACGAGCTCAGCCCGATGGTCGACGCGAGGCTGGCCGACGGCTCCCGGGTCAACGTCGTCATCCCGCCGCTGGCGATCGACGGGCCGGCACTCTCGATCCGCCGCTTCGGCGCTGAGCGGCCGGACCCAGAAGGGCTGGTCGCGCTGGGGACGCTGAGCGCCAAGCAGCGCGGACTTCTCGAGCGGGCGGTAGCCGCGCACCGCAGCCTGCTGATCAGCGGCGGCACCGGCTCCGGCAAGACGACGCTGCTGAACGCCCTCTCCAGCTTCATCGGCCCGGAGGAGCGGGTGGTGACGATCGAGGACGCCGCCGAGCTGCGGCTCCAGCAGGACCACGTCGTGCGCCTGGAGAGCCGACCGGCGGGGGTCGAGGGACGGGGGCAGGTGACGATCCGCGACCTGCTGCGGAACGCGCTGCGGATGCGCCCCGACCGGATCGTGATCGGCGAGGTCCGCGGGGTGGAGGCGCTCGATCTGCTGACCGCGCTCAACACCGGCCACGAGGGGGCGCTGTCGACCATCCACGCCAACTCGCCCAGCGATGCCCTGCGGCGGCTCGAGACCCTGGTGCTGATGGCCGGGGTCGGGCTGCCGCACGACGCGGTAGCCGAGCAGGTGCGGCGCGGGATCGACCTCGTCGTCCACCTGCAGCGCCAACCCGACGGGGGTCGGCGGGTGACCGAGATCGCCGAGGTCGCGTGAACCTGGCGGTCGCGGTCGCCGCTGCCGCGGGCTGCCTCGCGGCGCTGGGCGCGCGCGAGGCGCTGCTGGTGAGCCCCGCGGCGGCGGCCTGGTTCCGCCTCGCGCTGGAGCCGTTGCGGCGAGCTGGGGCGGAGGGCTACCTGCCCTCGACGCTGGAGCGACGACGGTTGATGGGTCTAGGCACGGCCGCCGCGATCGCCGGCGGCTGGTTCCTCGGCGGAATGGCACTGGCACTGCCGCTGGGGGTCGCCGGGCCGGCGGCGACGGGCTGGGCGATCGGCGCCCGCCGCCGCCGCTACCGCCGGGCTGTCGAGCGCTCGCTGCCGGAGGTGGCGACGGCGATCGCCGACTCGCTCAGCGCCGGTCGCTCGCTGCGGGCTTCCCTGTCGGGGGCGGTCGCCTCGCTGGTCGGGCCGCCGGCGATCGAGCTCGCCCGGCTGGCCGGAGAGCTGGAGCTCGGCGCCGCCACCGGCGAGGCGCTGGAAGCGTGGCGGGGGCGGATGCGCTCCGAGCGCATCGACGCTTTCGCGGCGGCGCTGCTCAGCCAGCGTCTTGCCGGGGGCGATCTGGCGAGCCTGCTGCGCCGCTTCGCCGCCGGGGCCGCCGAGCGCGAGCGGGTCGCCGAGGACGCCCGCTCCGCCACTGCCCAGGCCCGCTTCACCGGGCTGCTGGTGGTGGCGATGCCGACGGGCGGCGCGCTCTTCGCCGAGCTGATGCAGCCCGGGTTCCTCGCCAGCCTCCTCGCCTCCCCGCCCGCGGCCGTCCTCCTTGCCCTCGCCGCGGCACTGCAGGTGGCTGGGTTCGTCGCGATTCGCCACTTCTCCCGGGTGGTCGAGTGAGCGAGGCGGGACTGCTTGCCGCGGTTGCCGTGCTGCTCGGCGCGGCGGCGATCCGCGAGCTGCCGGTCGGCGGCCTGGCCCAGGCCGTGGTGGGGCGGCTGCCGATGGCCCAGTCGCTGCCCGGGAAGCTCCTCGGCGCTCTCATCGGAGTGGGAGCCGGCGTGCTCGCGGCGCCGGCGGCTCCGGGTCGCACCGTCTTCCTCGTCCTCGTCGGCTTTCCCCTTGCCGGCTTCCTCGGCCCCGACGCGCTGCGTGCTCGCCGGGCGCGGCGGCGCCATCGGCGCCTGACCGGGGCGATGCCCGACGCCCTCGACCTCCTCGCGGTCAGCGCCGCCTCCGGGCGCGGCCCCGCCGCCGGGCTCGAGCAGATCGCCGCGGCGGGGGAGGGGCCGCTGGCCGAGGAGCTGCGGCTGGTGGCGGCCGAGGTCTCCTGCGGGGTTCCGCTCAGCGCCGCGCTCGAGTCGCTGCGAGGGCGCGTCCCCGGCGGCGAGGTGGCGACCCTGGTCGCGGCGATCGAGCGCTCGCGCCGCTACGGCTCGCCGCTCGCCGACCAGCTTCGCCGCCAGGCGAGCGCGCTGCGGCGCGACAGCCGCCGAGCGATCGAGGAGCGCGCCGCCCGCGCCGCGCCGAAGATCCAGCTGGTGATCGCCCTGGTCCTCGTCCCCTCGGTCCTGCTGATGATCGCCGCCGGCCTGATCGCCAACGCGGGGACGCTGCTCACCGGTTTCTGAACCGGGCTGCGAGGTCTACTCCAACGCCTCCTCGCGCAGCCGCTTCGCGACAGCGCCCGTGGCGGCGGCGATCGCGTCGAGGGCGGCGGCGTTTTCCTTGTGGCCGCTGACGTAGCAGCAGAGGGTGCCGCCGACCAGCTCGAAGGCGAACTTCTCAGGGGCCGAGTCGGTCAGCCAGACGATGAACGAAGGCGAGAAGAGCTGCCGCAGGTGGTTGGCGTCTTGCTCCTTGCTGGAGAAGATCTCGTACTTGTCGAGCAGCGCTTCGCTCTCCAGCGTCACCCGCTCTTTGTTGCCGCGGAAGACGTCCTCGAACTTCTCCAGCGCCCGCATGCCGAACTTGCGCTGGCAAAACAGCTCGGGAACGAAGGGGATGCACTCGGGGACTTCGACCAGGCCGAGGGTGTAGCGGTAGTAGTTGGTCTGGGTGTCGCCGTCGGAGTCACGCGTCTCTTCCTCGTAGGTGAAGAGCGCCAGGGTCCCGGAGAGGCCGTCGGCGATCGGACCGGAGAGGGTGCGCTCGGTGTAGCGGTCGTTGCCCTTGCGCAGCAGCGGGGTCGCCTGCGGCAGCCGGCCGCGGCCGTGGACAAGGGCCAGGCCGCGGCTCGCCGCGTAGACCTCGAAGAAGTCATTTGCCGCGCGGTTGTCGGCGATGACGAAGACGATCATGATCCCGAGCAGCAGGGCGGCGATCGCCGCGCCGCCGCCGATCGCGGCGCCGATGAAGACCAGGCCGGCGACGAAGGCGGCCGCGGTCAGGACCGCGATCAGGATCAGCGTCAGCGGCGTCCGCATCAGGCGGCTGAAGTGGTAGCCGCGCATGTCGTTGGCGTCGTCGGGGACGCCGGTGGTGACGGCTTCCTCGACCGCCGGCTGGGCCGGCTCGGTCTGCTCAGGGCTGTTCATGGGCGCAACCTAGCGCGCGATCAGGCGGATGCAAACGGGGTTGCAGCGGGGGCTTGTGTTGCAAAGTGGGGGACAGTGGGTTATTGTGGCGATCGAGTTGAAGCCCAGGACCGGGGTGGTGAGGCTCCTCCCACCTCATCACTCCGGTCCAACTCTTTCCGGCCCTCCCGCTCAGAAAGGACTCCGCCGCAGTGGCGTTCAGAGGTCTCTACGAGCACAGCCTCGATTCCAAGGACCGCCTCACCGTTCCTTCTCGCTTTCGGGCTTCGCTTGCTGACGGAATCGTTCTCTCCAAGGGCTTCGACCCCTGTGTCTGGGTGCATACGACCAGCGAGTTCGAGCAGCTGTCCGATCGCTTCCTCTCGCCGCACAGCCCCTTCGGCGCCGATGCCCGCGCCCTGCGCCGTCGCTTCCACGGCGGCTCCTTCGACGAGAAGCTCGACTCCGCCGGGCGCATCCGCGTGCCGAAGCCGCTGATCGAGCACGCCGGCCTCGACGGCAACTGCGTCGTGATCGGAGCGGGGGAGTACCTGGAGATCTGGAACGCCGACGCCTGGGCCAAGCAGGAGGAGGCGCTCGACGCCGCCGCCCCCGAGATCGCCGAGGGCCTCGCCGCCGCCGGGACCGCGTGATCATGAGACTGAATGCAGCCGCCCACCAACACCTGCCGATCGGCCCCGAGCACTCCTATATGGAGCGGCGCCGGCCCGTCGGGGTCCGCGGGCTCTCCGCCGTGGAGGTCCTCTTGAGCGAGCACGAGCCCGTACTGGTCGCGGATCTGGTGTCGCTGTTGGCGCCGGAGCCGGGGCAGATCGCGATCGACTGCACCTTTGGCGGCGGTGGTCACGCGCGGGCGGTCGCCGAGCTGCTCGGGCCGGAGGGGACGCTGATCGGGGTCGATCGCGACCCAGCCGCGCAGGAGCGCTTCAACCGCTTCGCGGCCGAGGCGCCGTGCCGCACCCTCTTCGTCAGCAGCGACTTCGCGGCAGGACTTCGCGCCCTGCAGGGCGAAGGAATCCGCCCAGACATGGTTTATGTAGATCTGGGGATGTCTTCGATGCAGGTCGACGCGCTTGAGCGCGGCTTCTCCTATTCCTACGACGCGCCGCTCGACATGCGAATGGACACCCGGCAGGAGTTCACCGCCGCCGATCTCGTCAACGAGTGGCCGGAGTCGCGGATCGCCCAGGTTCTGCGCCGCTTCGGCGAGGAGCGCCACGCCGGCGGCATCGCCCGCGAGATCGCCGCCCGCCGCCCGCTGGCGACCACCGGCGAGCTGGTCGAAGCGATCAAGGCTGGGATGCCGCCCTCGGCCCGCTTCGGCGCCGGCCATCCCGCCAAGCGCAGCTTTCAGGCGATCCGGATCGCCGTCAACGGCGAGCTCGAGGCGCTCGACGAAGCCCTGCCGCTCGCCTGGTCGCAGCTGAAGGTCGGCGGCCGCTTTGCGGCAATCTCCTTCCACTCGCTCGAGGACCGGCCGGTGAAGCAGTTCCTTGCCGCCAAGGCGCGGGGCTGCGTCTGTCCGCCCGAGCTTCCCGTCTGCGTATGCGGGCACGAGCCCGAGGCCGAACTGCTGACCCGCCGCGCGATCTCGCCGAGCCCGGAGGAAGCCGAGAGCAACCCGCGCTCGCGCTCGGCGCACCTGCGGGCGGCGCGGAAGATCGCCGAGGCCCAGAGCGTGGGAGAGGCTGGCTGATCTGATGGCCGTCGCCGCCCCAAAGCGCCGCAGCAGCACCGCGCCAGCCCCGGCGCCGTCACGGACGACGGCGCCGAAACGCAAAGCTCCCGCGCGCAAAGCGCCAGCGCGGAAACCGCCGCGCTCCCGCGCCGTCGCCGCGCCCGCCAAGGCGCCGGCCCGCCGCGCTCCCGCACGGCGCACGGCGCCCAAACGCGCCCCCGCGACGGCCCGCCCGAAGCTCGCGGTCGTCGCCGGCCGTACCGCGGTCGCCGTCCGCCAGCTGCCCGACTCGAGCCTCGTCGTGCGGATGACCCGAGGCCGCGCCTGGATCGCGGTCCTCGGCGTGCTCCTCGTCGGCATCGTCGCCCTCAACGTCGCCACCCTCAGCTTCGCCGCCTCCTCCGGCCAGATCGACGAGCAGATCACCAAGCTCGAACAGGAGAACTCGATGCTCGAGAGCCGCGAAGCCAAGTACTTCAGCACCGCTCGCATCCGCAACGAAGGCGCCGCCGCCGGCCTCGCGATGCCGACCACCGACGAGCCCCAGGTGGTCGAGTTCGAGCCCACCGACGTCGCCACCGCCGCCGCGCGCCTCGCGGCCGCTGGGGGCTAGATGCCCGCGCTGTTCAGGAGCCGCCGCCGATGCGCCTGATCGAGCAGCGGATAGGTCTTCTCTTCGGCGCCTTCCTCCTCTGCTTCCTCCTCATCGTCGGCCGCGCCTTCTGGCTGCAGGGGGTGCAGGGCTCGAGCCTCGCCTCGCAGGCCAGCTACCAGCAGACCGAGGTCGTCACGGTGCCGGGCCTGCGCGGCGACCTGCTCGACCGGCGCGGCAACAAGCTCGCCGCCTCCGAAGACGCGGCGACGATCTACGCGACGCCCTATCAGGTGAAGAATCCGCCGGCCGCGGCGGCCCGGCTGGCGCCGATCCTCGACGAGCCGAAGGGCGATGTGCTGGAAGCCCTCACCGCCGAAGGCGGTTTCTCCTACGTCGCCCAGAAAGTCGACCTGGCGACCGCCGCCAAGGTCGAAGCGCTCGACATCGAAGGGCTCGGCCAGCTGCCCGACAGCCGCCGCACCTACCCGCAGGGGGAGATGGCGGGACAGGTGATCGGCGCCGTCGGCACCGAAAACGAGGGGCTGACCGGGCTGGAGGCCGGCGAGGAAGACGTGCTGGGCGGCAACGACGGCGAGCGGCGGATCGTCAACGACGCGCTCGGCGAGCCGATCCGGCTGGAAACCGTCGACGAGGCCGAAGACGGCGAAGACATCCAGCTGACGCTCGACCCCGTGATCCAGCGGGAAACCGAACGGGTGCTGAACGGGGTGGGCGAAGCGTATTCGCCGCAGGGCGCGACGGCGATCGTCGTCGACCCGCGCAGCTCGCAGGTGTTGGCGATGGCCAACTGGCCGCCGGTCGACCCCGCCGACCTCTCCGAGGTGAGCAACGAAGACCTGCTCAACAAGGCGACCGGGTTCACCTACGAGCCGGGCTCGACCTTCAAGGCCTTCACCGTGGCCGCGGCGCTCGAGGAAAAAAAGGTGACTCCGGCGAGCGAATTCGTCCTGCCGCCGGTGCTCCAGGTGGCCGACCGGACGATCGAAGACTCCCATCCGCGCGGCACCGAAACGATGAGCGTGGCGACGATCCTCGCCCATTCCTCCAATGTGGGGGCGGCGACGATCGGGCTCGAGATCGGCGACAAGCAGTTCGACAGGTGGATCCGCCGCTTCGGCTTCGGCAGCCCAACCGGGGTCCAGTACCCCGCCGAGGAGCAGGGCCTGCTGCTCGACCTCGACCAATACTCCGGCTCGACGCTTGGCAACGAGGCGATGGGTCAGGGTCTGTCGGTCACCCCGATGCAGATGGTCGCCGGCTACACCGCGATCGCCAGCGGCGGCATCCTGCGGCCGCCCCAGCTGGTCAAGCGGATCGGCGAAGAACCGGTGGAAGAGCCGAAGGGCAAGCGGGTGATCTCACCCAAGGTCGCCGGCGAGGTCCGGGAAATGCTCGAAGGGGTGCTGGCGCCGGGCGGTACCGCCTCGGAGGTCAGCGTCCCCGGCTACAGCCTCGCCGGCAAGACTGGAACGGCAGAGGTCGCTGAAGACGGTGGTTACTCGAAAACCAAATACGTGGCCTCGTTCATCGGCTTCGCTCCAGCGCAGAATCCGCAGCTGCTTGCGGCCGTGATAGTCGATCAGCCGCAGGGGGAAATCTACGGCGGGTCGGTGGCGGCGCCGGCGTTCGGGCAGATCGCGGAATTCGCGCTGCCTTATCTGGGCGTTCCTCAGGAATGATCCTTGGGCGGGTGGGGGTCGGGTGCCCCTCAGGCGTGACTTCTTGAGCCTTTGCCAGAGGGGCACCCGACCCCCTTCCTAGAATCGGGCAGCTGATGATGACTTTGGCCGAGCTGGTTGCCGAGCTGCCGGGGGCGCGCGTGGTCGGCGACGGGTCCGTAGAGGTTTTGGACCTTGCTTATGACAGCCGCAAGGTCGAGCCTGGGACGCTTTTTTTCTGTGTGGTTGGGGAGAAGGTCGATGGGCATGAGTTTGGAGCTCGGGCGGTGGAGGAAGGCTGTGCGGCGCTTGTTGTTGAGCGGGAGCTGACCGAACTGGCGGTGCCGCAGGTGGTGGTGGGGGATTCGCGGGCGGCCATGGCTCCCTTGGCGGCTCGGTTCTTCGGGGATCCGACGGCGGAGCTGCGGGTCGTCGGAGTCACCGGGACCAACGGGAAGACGACGACCGCCTTCCTCGCTCGCGAGATCCTGCGGGGGGCTGAATTTCCCTGCGGCCTGTTGGGGACGGTGAAGCAGATCGTCGGCGGGGTGGAGAAGGAAGTGGTGCGGACGACGCCGGAGGCGATCGAGCTGCAGTCGACCTTCCGGCAGATGCTCGACGGGGGGGACGAGGCTTGTGCGATGGAGGTCTCCTCGCACGCATTGACCCTGCACCGCGCCGACGCGATCCACTTCGAGGCCGCGATCTTCACCAACCTGACCCAGGACCACCTCGACTTCCACGCCGACATGGAGGACTACTTCCTCGCCAAGCGCAAGCTGTTCGAGGCGGGGCCGAAGACGGCGATCGTCAACGTCGACGACCCCTACGGCCGCCGCCTGGCAGAGGAATTCGAGTGCGTCACCTTCTCCGCCGAAGGTGCTCCCGCCGACTACAGCGCCCGTGACGTCTCCTTCGACGCCGCCGGCGCCCGCTTCAGCGTCGGCGAGATGGACCTGCGGACGGGCCTGCCCGGGCACTTCAACGTCGCCAACGCGCTCGGCGCCTTTGCCGCCGCCGAGGCGATGGGCGTCGGTTCGGAGATCGCCGCCGCCGGTTTGGCGCGGGCGGCGCGGGTGCCGGGACGGTTCGAGCCGATCGACGAGGGGCAGGGCTTCGCGGTTCTCGTCGACTACGCCCACACCCCCGACTCGCTGGAGAACGTGCTGCGGGCGGCGCGGCGGCTGACCGAGGGCCGCTTGATCTCGGTCTTCGGCGCCGGCGGCGACCGCGACCGCGACAAGCGGCCGAAGATGGGCCGGGCCGGGGCCGAACTCTCAGACCTGATCGTGATCACGTCGGACAATCCGCGCTCTGAGGAGCCGGCGGCAATCGTCGCCGAAGTCGCGGCCGGGGCGCAGGGGGCGCCGGAGCTGGAGGTCGTCGTCGATCGCCGCGAGGCGATCGCCCTGGCGCTGGGGCGGGCCGAGACCGGCGACACCGTGGTGATCGCCGGCAAGGGCCACGAGCAGGGACAGGAATTCGAGGACGGGCGGAAGATCCCCTTCGACGATCGCGAGGTGGCCCGCGAGGAGCTCTGGAAGCTGGGCAGCCCGGCGTGAAGCTCACTCCGCAGGAGATCGCGGCAGCGATGGGGGCGGAGATCCTTGCCGAAGGCGAGCCAGGATCGCCACGGCAAGCGGTCATCAATTCGGCCGACGCCGGACCGGGCGACCTCTTCTTTGGCCTCGTCGGCGGCAACCACGACGGCGGCAAGTTCGCCCCGGCCGCGATCGAGGCCGGCGCCTGGGGCGCGGTCGTCGGCACGGAAGTCCGCCGGTCGTTTTTGCCGGATAGCGACACAAAGGTCCGGCGGACTTCTTGGGTGTTTGTCGTGGAGGACCCGTTGGCGGCGATGCAGGCGCTGGCTCGCGCCTGGCGGCGGGCGCTCGGCGCCCGGGTGGTCGGGATCACCGGCTCGGTCGGCAAGACCTCGGTCAAGGACATCGCCCGGGCGCTGCTTCCCGGGCGGGTCCACGCCAACCGCGAGAACCTCAACACCGAGATCGGGCTGCCGCTGACGATCCTCGAAGCCCCCGACGACACCCAGACGCTGGTCCTGGAGATGGCGATGCGCGGCAAGGGGCAGATCGCCGAACTGGTCGCGATCGCCGAGCCGGAGGTGGCGGTGATCACCAACGTCGGGCCGGTCCACGTCGAGCTGCTCGGGTCGGTCGCGGCGATCGCCGCGGCGAAGGCGGAGATCCTCGACGGCCTGCCGCCCGGCGGCACCGCGGTGGCGCCGGCCGAAGCCGGCGAGCTGGAGACGCACCTGGCGCCGATCTCCAAGCAACTCCGTTTCGGCCACGGGGGCGACGTCGAGGCCACCGAGGTGAAGGTCGCCGACGGCGTTACCGAGGCCCTCATCACGACCCCGCGCGGCTCCCAGCGCTTCCACTTTCCCTTCACCGAGGCTCACAACCTGACCAACGCCCTCGCCGCGATCGCCGCCGGGGTCGCCCTCGGCGCCGACCTCGCGGGAATGGCCGACCGCGCGGCGGGCATAGGATTCTCCCGCTTCCGCGGCGAGCGACTGGAGCTTCCCGGCGGCATCGTCCTCGTGAACGACTGCTACAACGCCAACCCGGTGTCGATGCGCGCGGCGCTCGACCACGTCGCCAGCCTCGGCGCGCCGCGCACGCTCGCCGTCCTCGGGGAGATGGGCGAGCTCGGCCCCGGCTCCGCCGGCTACCACCGCGAGGTCGGCGAGCACGCCCGCGCCGCCGGGGTCGACTTCGTCGTCGGCGTCGGCCTGCCCGCCCGCGACTACGACCCCGACGAGCTCGTCGCCGACCCCGGCGAGGCCGCTGAGCTGCTGGCGCAGCGGCTGGAGCCCGGCGACGCGGTCCTCGTCAAGGGCTCGCGCTCGGCCGGCCTCGAGACCGTCGCCGAGCAGCTGGTCGACCTCGTCCCGGCGGAGGAGGACTGATGGGCGAAGTCCTGATCGCGGGGATGGCGGCGATGCTGATCTGCATCTTCCTCGGCCCGAAATTCATCGAATACCTGCGGGTCAAGGAGTTCGGGCAGCACATCCGCGAGGACGGCCCGCAGGAGCATCACACCAAGGCCGGGACGCCGACGATGGGCGGACTGATCGTCTTCGCCTCGATCTGCGTCCCGTTCCTCGTCCTCTCCGACCGCGACGCGCAGAGCCTGGCCGTCTTCGGGGTGGCGATGGGCTGCGCCGTCCTCGGCTTCGCCGACGACTACATCAAGATCGTCAAACGCCGCTCGCTCGGGCTCGCCGGTCGC